>Ga0070727_10002577_pt1 | contig 17342 bp, 17 predicted proteins | sample tdAd472_FD_66722 | JGI IMG/M metagenome (GOLD analysis project Ga0070727, IMG submission 66722) | Marine sediment microbial communities from the Atlantic coast under amendment with organic carbon and nitrate - tdAd47.2 | ecosystem: Environmental > Aquatic > Marine > Coastal > Sediment | place...
GTTTTTAAAGCGGCTGCGCGAGCGGTGGCGGCTTGCGGTGGTGACGGGGCGTCCGAGAGCGGAGGCCGACTGGTTTCTGGAGCGGTTCGGGATCGCGGCGTACTTTGATGCAGTGATCTGCATGGAAGACGCGGCCGCCAAGCCCTCGGCCGAGCCGGTGCTGCGAGCGCTCGATCAACTCGGTGTGCGCTCGGCGTGGATGATCGGCGATACGCCGGACGACATCGTCGCAGCCAGGGGCGCCAGAGTGTTGCCGATCGGTGTCGTTGCACCCGGTCAGGAAACGGAATCGGCCAATTTGGCTCTTGGCACGAGCGGCGCAACGGCTGTGCTTTCAAGTATCGAATGTCTCACGGAGTACCTGCCATGACCGCACGGACGGCGATGGTGTCGCGCCAAACAAACGAGACGGATATACAGCTTGCGCTCAACCTTGATGGGTCGGGGCAAACGGAGATCTCGACTGGTATCGGCTTTCTGGACCACATGCTGACGGCCTTTGCGGTACACGGGAGACTCGATCTTGAGCTAAGTTGCACGGGCGACACCGGGGTGGATGACCATCACACAGTCGAGGACACGGCCATCGCGCTCGGGCAGGCGATCGATCGGGCGCTCGGGGATCGGGCGGGGATCACGCGATTTGCTTTTGCGTATGCCCCGCTCGATGAATCGCTTGCACGGTGTGTGATCGATCTTTCCGGGCGGCCTTCGCCTGTGGTCGAGCTCGGACTCAAACGCGAGATGATCGGACAGATCGCGTGCGAGAACATCACGCACTGGTTTCAAACGCTGGCGGTCAATTCGCGTGCGGCTGTGCATGTCGATGTCCTGCGCGGCGAGAACGACCACCACCGGGCCGAGGCTGCGTTCAAGGCGCTCGCGTTGGCGCTCCGAGCCGCGGTAGCGATTGATGATCGGGCAACCGGCATCCCGTCAACAAAGGGGACGCTGTCGTGAACAATCAGAAAGTCGGGATCATCCGGACGGGCGTTGCCAACGTGGCATCGGTGCAGGCTGCGCTCGCGAGGCTCGGGTGTGAGCCGGTTCTGATCGAGACGGCTCGTGACGTCGAGCGATTAAATGCTGTGGTTCTGCCGGGTGTTGGCTCGTTCGCGGCCGGTATGGCATCGCTCAATCGGCTTGATCTTGTGCAGCCATTGCGTGAGCGGTTCGCGGCGGACCGGCCGACGCTTGCGATCTGTCTGGGGCTGCAGCTGCTGTGCGCCGCGTCCGAGGAGTCGCCGGGCGTCAAGGGGCTTGGCGTGATTCAAGAGGAAGTGCGCGCGCTCCGCGGTTCCGGGCTTCGCTTTCCGCAATTCGGCTGGAACACCGTGGCAGCGATGGCGGGGATGACGTATCTCCAAGATGGGTACGCGTATTACGCGAATTCGTACGGCCTGCTCGATAATGCGCTCGGCTGGCAAGCTGCGGTGACCGTTTATGGTTCGCGGTTTGCAGCGGCTATCGAACGCGGAAACTGCCTGGCGTGTCAGTTCCACCCGGAGCTATCGAGTAGCTACGGCTCGGAACTGCTCGGGCGGTGGCTCACCAAGAGCCGGGAGGCGCAGCCATGCTGACCAGGCGTGTGATCCCGTGCATGGATATCAAAGGCGGCCGAATCGTCAAGGGTGTCCGCTTTGCCGGCTTGCGTGATGCGGGCGATCCGGTTGAACGAGCGATAGAATATGAATTACAGGGTGCCGATGAGATTGTCATTCTGGATGTGTCGGCTACTCCCGAGGGGCGGGGGGCTGCGCTGGAGACAGTTGCTGCGGTCCGCGAGGTGCTCTCGATCCCATTGACTGTCGGCGGCGGGGTGCGGACGCCCGTCGATGCGGTTCGGCTCTTGGAAGCGGGCGCGGACAAGGTCGGGGTGAATACCGCGGCCGTCGCTCGACCGGGACTGATCGCAGAGATCGCCGCGATGGTGGGGCGACAGTGTGTTGTGCTTGCGATCGATGCGGCTCGCCGCGATGGACGGCACAATCAATGGGAAGTGGTGACACAATCGGGGAGCAGACGCACCGGGATCGATGCGGTCGCGTGGGCGAGAGAGGGTGTCGGTCTGGGCGCAGGCGAAATCCTGTTGACCAGTTTCGACGAGGACGGCGTGGGTGAGGGATACGACTTGTCGCTGATTGAGGCAGTGACGAAAGCCGTCGGTGTGCCTGTGATTGCGTCGGGTGGTGCGTCGACTTCGGCGCACATGGTTGATGCGTTCGAGGCGGGCGCCGACGCGGTGCTGGCGGCCTCGATCTTTCACGACGGCATCACGCGTGTGCAAGACATCAAGCGAACGCTCCGCCACGCGGGGCAGGAGGTGCTGCTGTGATTGTTCCATCGGTTGATATACGCGGCGGGCAGGCGGTGCAGCTCGTCGGTGGGAAGACGCTCGCCATTGAAGCTGGTGATCCGGTTCCGATAGCAGAGCGATTCGGACGAGTCGGCGAGGTCGCGGTGATCGATCTCGACGCGGCGCTGGGCACGGGTGACAACCGAGAGGTGATCCGCAAGATCGTCAGCCGGGTGCCCTGCCGGGTGGGCGGCGGCATCCGCGATGTGCAGACAGCGATCGAGTGGCTCGATGCTGGTGCGCGGAAGGTCATCCTGGGAACGGCAGCGACGCCTGAGGTGCTTAGGCAGTTGCCGAAAGACCGGGTCATCGCCGCTCTGGACGCGCGCGATGGTGAGGTCGTGACCGAGGGATGGACCAAAGCGACCGGCCAAACGGTCGAGGAGCGCATCAAAGAATTACGTCCTTTTGTCGGCGGGTTTCTGGTGACATTCGTCGAAATCGAGGGGCGGATGACGGGTCTTCCGCTGGATCGGATCAAGGGGCTTGCGGCGCTTTCTGGAGCGGCGAAACTCACGGTGGCCGGCGGGGTGCGCTCGCCCGGTGATGTCGCGGAAACCGATGCGATCGGCGTCGATGCGCAGGTCGGGATGGCGCTCTACTCGGGCGCGTTCGATCTGGCTGAGGGTTTCTGCGCGCCTTTGCGATCAGATCGAGATGACGGCCTCTGGCCGACGGTAGTAACGGATGCGGCGGGCCGGGTGCTCGGGCTTGTCTACTCGAGTCTGGAATCTGTGCGCAAGGCGATCGAGATCGGTCGCGGCGTGTATTACTCGCGCTCGCGGGGAGGGCTCTGGGTGAAGGGTGAAAGCTCGGGCTGCTCGCAGGAATTGCTCAGCATCGGGGTCGATTGCGATCGCGACTGCCTGTTGTTTCGCGTCAGGCAGGCCGGCTACGGGTTCTGCCACAACGGGAGCCAGACTTGTTTCGGATCGCTCTCGGGCGTTGCGGCTCTTGAGCGAACAGTTGATTCACGATTGCGTGAGTCAATAGCGGGCTCGTACACGCGGCGTCTTGCCAGCGATGCGGGACTCCTTCGGAGCAAGCTGCTGGAGGAGGTGGGGGAGTTGATCGATGCGGCTACGCCAGCCGAGGCGGCGCACGAGGCGGCCGATGTGATGTACTTCGCGCAGATCGCGGCCAGTGTGCGCGGTGCGTCGCTCGAGGATATCGAACGTGAACTCGACAGAAGGGCGCTCCGCATCACGCGGCGGCCGGGCGATGCCAAAGTCGAACAGCGAGGAGACGCGAATGACTGCCAATGAGGTGTATTTGCGCCGAGTGGAACCGAGTGAAGCCGGACGGGTTCGTCGTGGCGCGCTCGATCCGGGCGCGCTCCGCGATGCCGCTGAGATCGTCGCGGCGGTCCGTGATCGCGGTGAGCAAGCAGTGCGAGAGTACGCGGCCCGGTTCGGTGAGCGTGCTGCGGATGAGCCGCTCTTGCTGGGTCGGGCTGAGATGATGAAGGCTCTCGATGGTGTCGGGAGCGATGTGCGGGCTTTGCTTGAGCGCGTCGCCGGGCGGATCGAATCCTTTGCGCGTGCGCAGCGGGGCGCGATACTGGATCTGGATGTCACGGTGCCCGGCGGCAGGGCTGGTCACACGGCTGTGCCCGTGCAATCTGCGGGGTGCTATGCGCCCGCCGGTCGGTATCCGCTGCCTTCGTCTGTGCTGATGACCGCGGTGACTGCCCGCGTGGCCGGGTGTGAGCGCGTTGTTGTGGCCTCGCCCAGCACGGACCCGATCATGCTCGCCGCGGCTGCTATCGCGGGGGCTGATGAGTATCTTGCGGTCGGCGGCGCGCACGCGATCGCAGCGATGGCGCACGGGTATAAGGGGTTCTGCCCGTGCGATGTAATCGTTGGGCCCGGCAACAAATGGGTGACCGCTGCCAAGAGTCTTGTCTCCGATGTGGTGGGTATCGACATGCTCGCCGGTCCGTCTGAATTACTCATAATCGCGGATGAAACAGCGGATGAGAGAGTCGTTGCGGCCGATTTACTGGCGCAAGCCGAGCACGACGACGATGCCGTGCCTATGCTTCTGACAACAAGCGCAGGGATTGTGGGCCGGGTTGAACGGGCTCTTGCCGAGCAACTCGGCGAGCTCTCGACGTCCGCGACAGCGAGAAAAGCCCTTAAGAACGGGTTTGCGTGCGTGGTCCGGGACCTCGATGAGGCTTGTGAAGTATCCGATAAAGTTGCAGCAGAGCACGTCGAGATCCATGTACGAGATGCACAATCGATCGCAGCCAGACTCAAGAATGCCGGCGGCGTGTTCGTCGGACCGATGAGCGCAGAGGTGTTCGGCGATTATGGCCTGGGCCCGAATCACACACTCCCGACGGGCGGGTCGGCGCGGTACCGAGCAGGGCTGTCGGTCATGCACTTTCTCCGGCTGCGGACATGGCTGCGAGTGGACGAGGGGCCAGAAAGTCATCAAATGATCAGTGATACAGCGGATCTTGCCGAGTATGAAGGATTACTCGCGCACAAACGATCTGCTCAAATCAGAATTAAAATGGAAATCTCACGTGAGCTATAAGCTGGAAACGGTCGAACTGGACGAGGTCCGCCGGGTCGTTGTCAAGGTCGGGAGCGCTGTCGTGGCGCCCGGCGGTGTTCTGGATATCAAAGCTGTAGAGCGGCTGGTCGATGAGATCGCCATGCTCAGGCAGACGGGTATTGAAGTTGTGCTCGTGTCATCGGGAGCGGTAGCTCTCGGATATCAGTCGCTCGGCTTGGAGACGATGCCGGCGATTGTGCGTCAGAAGCAGGCCGCGGCCGCGATCGGGCAGCCGAACCTGATGCGCACGTACTCGGAACTGCTGGCCAAGAGCAAGAACACCGCGGCTCAGGTTCTGCTGACGTCGGATGATTTCGGGCATCGCGAGCGGTTCCTGAACGCGAGGAACACGATTGAGACGCTGCTTGGTGCGGGTGTAATCCCGATTGTCAACGAGAACGACTCGGTCGCGTTCGATGAGAACAAACTGGGCGACAACGATCGGCTGAGTGCTCTGGTGGCGACATCGATCGATGCGGATTTACTGGTGCTGCTGAGTGTGGCGCCCGGGCTTATGGATATGTCGACGGGCAAGATCATCCCGGTGGTCGAAGAGATCGATGATGTCCGCAAGCTCGTGGATGTGAATCATTCTTCCGGCGTGGGCACGGGCGGGATGGCGACCAAGCTCGACGCGGCTGTCATTGTGAAGGGTCAGGGGATCACCGCACACCTGGCCAAGGGGCCGACCGATGAAGTCCCCGATCCCATCGCAAGGATCATGCGGGACGAGCCGATCGGGACGCGGTTTGTGTCGCTGGCCTCGGCCCGCAGGGCATCCAGGAAAGACTGGATCGCGACGGCTACGCGTTCATTGGGTGTGCTCGTCATTGACGAGGGCGCGGTCCGGGCGATCCGTGAGCGCGGCGCGAGTCTGCTGCCGGGCGGCATCGTCCGCGTCGATGGGCGGTTTGAATCCAAGTCGGCTGTCGAGCTTCACGATGCGAAGGGCCGATGCGTGGCGCGTGGGCTGACTTCGTACAGCAGCACCGAGATCCAGCGCATTAAGGGATTGCAGAGCGACGCGATCGAGGCGGCCCTGGGGTTTGCTCACGCGACGGAAGTGATCCACAGAGACGATTTGCACGTGCAGGAGGACTGGGCATGACACAGACAACGCAGACGACACGTTCCATACAAGACACAGCACGCGCAGCCCGCACAGCTTCCAGAGCGGTAGCGGATATGCCGGGTGATGTGCGCAATCAGGTTCTGCAGGATCTGGCCGAGCGGATCGACGCCAACCGGGCTGAACTGCTGGAAGCCAACACTGTCGACATGCGCGAGGCCGAGGCGGCCGGGGTTGATACACCGAAGCTGCGACGGCTCGAACTCACGGATGCAGGACTTACGCAGTTGTGCGATGGTCTGCGCCAGATCGCGGCCCTGCCGGACCCGGTTGGCGCGGTGACGCAGTCTTACAAGGTGCCCAGCGGGCTGGACGTGGAGAAGGTGCGGACGCCCCTGGGTGTGATCGCGATGATCTACGAGGCCCGGCCGGGCGTGACGATCGATGCCTTTGCGCTCTGCTTCAAATCGGGCAACGCGTGCCTGCTCAAGGGCGGCAAGGAAGCAGCCAATTCGAACGCGGCCCTTGCCGAGCTTGCCAAGGCTTCGCTTCGTTCACAGGGTGCGCCCGAGGATGCGATCCAGGTGATCACGAGTTCCAGCCGTGATGAATTGCGTGACATGCTCACGCTCTCGGGCGACATCGATCTTGTCATCCCGCGCGGGGGCGAGGCGCTGATCCGCTTCGTGCACGAGCACTCGCGCATCCCGACGATCCAGCACTTCAAGGGCGTATGCCATGTGTACGTCGATCGGCAGGCCGACCTCGACAAGGCGCTTGAGATCGTTGTCAGCGGCAAGACGAGCGCGCCCGCGACTTGTAATACCACCGAGTGTGTGCTGATTCACCGCGATATCGCGGATCAGTTCGTGCCGAGGCTTGCCAAGCGCTGCGCTGAGTCGGGCGTTGAGATCCGCGGCGACGAGGGTGTGCGCGAACGAGCGGGCGAGCAGAACTACGTCAAGCCGGCGACCGATGCGGACTGGGGGAGCGAGTATCTCGACCTCATTCTGGCAGCGAAAGTTGTGGACTCGATGGACGACGCGGTCGCGCACATCGCGGCCCACACTTCCGACCACACCGAGGCGATCGTGACCGAGGACCAGCCGACATCACAGGCGTTCTGCGCCCGCGTGCGGTCGTCCTGCGTCCTCGTCAACGCATCGACCCGCTTCAACGATGGCTACCAGCTTGGCCTGGGCGCGGAACTTGGCATCTCCACCTCAAGGCTCCACGCCTACGGCCCCATGGGGCTCGAGGGCCTCACCATCGAGCGGTTTGTGGTCCGGGGTGATGGGCAGACGAGGTAGGGTTTGCATTGGGTACTCACTCAATGACGCTTTGCATATTGGTGCCACTTCTTTGCGCATCTTTAGTGAATGCATGAATCATGCATACTCTGCACACCTCTTGCATACACACAACTTTCAAGCACACGCCTTGACAGCCGGTCGCGGGTTGCTACATTCCTCTCAGCATCAAGAGACCCGGGGAGGCCTTCTCCCGGGCGGCAACCGAGCCTGTTCTGACAGGTCGCGGTGCCGAGGCCAGCCCCCGGCGGGGGAGATGCGGCTGGATGACCTTTGGGTCTGACCGGCAAAAAGCACCGATGGTCGGTGCGGTCCCCGCTCCAAGCTGACCCGTTGATGCCGTGAGGAGTTCACGGTATGTCCGCGTCTAACACCGATCGTTATCACCAGTCGTACACCCCAAGCAGACCCAGCGTCAGCACGCTTGCGCTCCACGGCCCGGCCTCGACCAGGCGCGATGGCGGCCCGCTCGTGGCGCCGATTGTGCAGTCGACGACGTTCATCCAGCCGGCGCTGGATGGCTATGACGGGCCGACGTATTCGCGCGTCGATAACCCGACCGTTACCGAGCTCGAACGCGTGCTCGGCGGGTTTGAAGAGGCGCTGCCCAGCGTGACGTTCGGCTCGGGCCTGGCGGCGGAGACGGCGCTGTTTCTGGCGGTTCTCAAGGCGGGCGACCACGCGGTCGTTGGCGAGGCTGTCTACGGCGGGACGACGCGGCTGTTCCAGCAATTGCTCTCGGAACTCGGCGTGAGTGCGACGTTCGTCGATTCGACGGATTTGGAAGCGGTCCGCCGAGCGGTGAAGCCGACGACGAGGCTTGTGTTTGTGGAATCGCCGGCGAACCCGACGCTCTCGATCACGGATATCCAGGCGGTGAGTGAAATCGCCCATGAGGTTGGCGCGCTGTGCGCGGTGGATAACACCTTCTTGACGCCCGTGCTGCAGCGGCCGCTGGATCTGGGTGCTGATATCAGCGTCTACAGCACGACCAAGCACATCGAGGGGCACTCGGCGGCCCTGGGCGGGGCGGTGACGGCCCGTGATGAGAAGCTGATCGAAAAGATCCGCTGGGTGCGTAAGTGCACCGGCGGGATTATCGCGCCATTGAACTCATGGCTGACGCTCCAGGGCATCAAGACACTGCCGCTGCGTCTTGAGCGCCAGTCGCGGAGTGCGCAGACGGTAGCCGAGTGGCTGAGCAAGGCCGAGGGGGTGGAGCGCGTTTGCTACCCGGGGCTCGATGGATTCGAGCAGAGCGAACTGGCAGCCAAGCAGCACGAGCGGATCGCCGGCGAGACGCTGCATGGCTGCGTGGTTGCATTCGAGCTTGCCGGCGGACTCGAAGCGGGGAAGAAACTGCTCGGATCGCTCGAACTATGCAGGCTCGTCGAGCACGTGGGGAGCGTGGAAACGCTCGTCACACACCCGGCAACGATGACGCACGCCGATGTGCCGCGCGAGCAGCGCGAGCGGTTCGGTCTGACCGATGGCCTCGTGCGCCTCTCGGTCGGGCTCGAAGACCCGGCGGACATCATCGCCGATCTTGCCGGCGCGATCGCAGCGGGCCTTGGTGTGCGCAGCACTTCGCAGAAGGCGGTGGCCAGTGTCTGAGCGAACGATTGTGTTGAAGTTTGGCGGCTCGGTCCTGCGATCGCGCGATGATCTGCCGATCGTGGCAGGCGAAATCGAGCGCTTTCTGGGTTTGGGTCACCGGGTCGTGGCTGTGGTCTCGGCTTTCGACGGCACGACCGATGCGCTCGCTGAGGAGGCCAGGGCGATCCAGGAAGAGCCTGAGGGTTCGGCGTTTGCGTATCTGCTTGCGACGGGCGAGTTCACGTCGGCGGCGTTGCTCTCGCTCACGTTGTCGGCGCGGGGCGTGCGGGCGCCCGTGCTCGGGCCGCACGTCATCGGGCTGCGCACAAAGGGCTCGGGCGCGGATTCGAATCCCGCATCGGTCGACGCATGGACACTGACCAGGGCGCTCGATGCATCGCGCGCGGTCGTGGTGCCGGGCTTTGTGGGTGTCGGGCCGGCTCGGGAGCACACCTTGCTCGGCCGGGGCGGCTCGGATCTTTCGGCGCTCTTCATCGCGTCGCAACTCGGCGCCCGCTGCAGGCTTGTCAAGGATGTTGCGGGACTCTTTGAACGCGACCCGGCGGCAACTGGCCCGAGGCCGGGAAGGTACCGCACACTGGGTTGGGGCGAAGCGCTCGGGCTGGATGGGCGGATCGTGCAGCACAAGGCTGTGCGGTTTGCGCAGCGGGAGCGACTTGCATTCGAGGTTGGCGCCATCGGTCGTGACGACGTGACGACGGTCGCAGAGCACGCCAAGTCGTACTACAACGGCGATCGTGAGGTGGCCTGTGCGTGATGATGAGCCGTTTTGTCAGAGCGTCCAATCCGAAGATCACACCTGGGCTGTCGTGGGGGCGACAGGGCTGGTCGGGCGCGAGGTGCTCTCGATTCTTGAGGAACGCGGCGTATCTGCAGGGCGGGTTCGGCTGCTGGCGAGCGAGCGGAGCGCCGGGAAAGTTATGCGCTTTGCGGGCGAGGAGATCGTGATCGAGTCCGTGGAGGGCGCTTCGTTTGCGGGCGTGGATGCGGCGATCTTCTGCGCTTCTGCAGAAGTCGCTCGAACGTATGCGCCGCGGGCGATCGAGGATGGGGCGCTGGTCATCGACAATTCCTCTGCCTTTCGGCTGGATAAGGATGTGCCGCTGGTTGTGCCGGAGATCAACGGGCATCTGCTAAAAGACGGACCACGTCTCGTAGCGAACCCGAACTGTTCGACGATCATTCTGCTGGCAGCCCTCGAGCCGTTGCGTCAGTGGTTTGGGATCTCGGGAATCACGGTCGCGACGTATCAGGCGATGAGTGGGGCGGGTCAGAGAGGATTGGAAGAGCTTGCTGCGCAGACGCGGGCGCGGGCAACTGGTGAGCCTGTGATGCCCGCGTACTTTGCTGAACCATGCGCAGGGAACGTGTTCAGTCATGATTCCGAGGTGGAGGCCGAGACGGGTGTCAACGGCGAGGAGCGCAAGATCATCGCCGAGAGCCGGAAGATATGGGAGGATGAGCACCTTCGGATCTCGCCGACATGTATCCGTGTGCCCGTCGAGCGGGCGCACACGCAGGCGATCACGGTGGAGCTTCGCGCACCAGCCAAGGAAAGCAAACTCAGAGATGCGCTTGCATCGGCTCCGGGTCTGGCCATCGTCGATGACCGCGCGGCGAACTCGTTTCCAACACCTCTGAAAGCAACCGGGCAGGACGATATCTTCGTTGGCCGGATACGCAGGGACCCGGGTTCTGTCGGAGGCCAGTACGACCACGACCTGCGATGGTGCCTGCTTGTCAGCGCTGATCAACTCCGCAAGGGGGCCGCGCTCAACGCGGTACAGATCGCGTTGCAGGCGCTGCGCGCTCAGGTGAGCCGTGCACTTCTGTGATGCGGTACGGTTCTGCGAACAGAGTGCTGGGCCAGTTCATGAATCTATGAGACGAATCCGGCGTGAGAACTACCCCTCGCGGAGAATCTTCTCCATCTTCTTGCCCTTGGCGAGTTCATCGACGAGCTTGTCGAGATAGCGGGTCTGTCGCGTCAGGGGGGTCTCGATGTCCTCGATGCGGTAGCCGCAGATCACACCCTTGATCTGATCCGCGTTGGTGTTGAGCTTGGCTCGCTTGAAGAACTCTTTGAAGGTGACCTTGTCGTCGATCTGCTTCTGAATCTGCGCATCATTGAAGCCAGTCAGCCAGGTGATGACCTGGTGCAGTTCTTCTATGGTTCGGCCCTTCTTCTCGATTTTGGTGATGTAGTGCGGGTAGACCGAGGCGAAGGTCATCGTCGCGATCCGCTCATCGTGTTCGGGTGTTGTGGTTGGCATGAGTGAGAGCATACCAAAAGAATGCTGGATCAAGGAAAGCGGGTGATCGGAGTCGAACCGACGACATTCAGCTTGGGAAGCTGCCAGCCTGCGTCTCAAGGTACTGATTTAATAAGGACTTACGGAGTTTCCGGCGACGGCCGCAGCGTTAGTGTCATCGATTTGGGAGGTAAAGCCCCGGTATCAAATTGCGGTAACGAAGATGCTGCTAGGGATCTGCGAACACTCGTCGATGCATGGGGGGCACTCCCTGTCTCGCTTCGTGAAGGCATCATGGCGATCATAAGCGAGTTTCTGTGATCGACTGCAGTGACTTGAGCCCCAGGTGTATCTTTGACCGTGTTGGTGAGTGGATGAGTATCGTAGTGCCACTTGCTAATGTGGCCAGACTTACAGGCCATCTTCCGGCATGGGTACAACAAATATCACAGTTGAGCTCACAGTTGCGATCAGCACCTCGGATCCGATGCTTCTGCTAGAACACCTGCAGGAAACAGAATGTTGTTCTCTTTGTGGATGTGGATATGTGTATCTTGTTCGAATTCTCCCAGCAAACGGTAACACTCTTTCCATGTTGAGCACGCATCGTTTGGTGGCGTGAGATCATCGGTGAGTACGTGGATACGCGAAAAGATCTCGCCGATATCGTCGTGGTCGTGGATCATGCAGTCAATCGGACGACGCACGCTCCACGGGGGGGCGCTAGTAATATCTGACTTCTGATCGAGTCGCCGAAGCCATGGGAATAGAACGCGCTCCTCGCGAATGAAGTGGTCGTGCATGTCCTCGGCTAGGTTGGTATAGACGTTCTGCAATTCTGTGAGACGCGGCTCGTCGTCGCCGTGCGCGGCGACGCACTTGCCGATGAGCACGCCCAGCCGATCAAGGATTTCTCTTGCAGAATTATGGTGTGTTTCTTCGATATGGTCGGCGAGCTGCGTCATGGACATCTCGGCGTAGTCTGTTTGGTTCTCTGCATCGGTCTGAGTGGGTGAGTGCTCGGTGAGGAGCTCGATCACATATTGCAGATCCTGTCCAACTAGATCTATCGAATCTTTGAGTGAGCGGCTTCCGTTGCAGCAGTAGTCGATGTGCAGCCGCTCGAGGTCTGGGATGAGTTCCGGGTAGGTCTTGGCGATCTCTCCGACGCTCATATGTGCTTTGATTTCACGTGTCATTCTGGGCCTCCTTCTTTGAATAAACGGGCGAGCCCGGGTAGCCGAGGTGTTGCCAGGCGGAATCGAAAGTCATCGATTCTCCTTCGGTTTCGGTCAGCAGCGGTTCGGCCTCGTCGGGTGATGCGAATGCCGCGAAGTTTGAACCCATGGGCGAACGAATCGATGGAGATACAACGAAATGGACTTCCTCGGTGCGTACCCATTTACTCGTGGTGTGGCTGTGTGACCAGCGCGCCAAGACCGCATGGTTCGGATTCTCTACTTCGTAATTGACCTGGCAATTAAAGTCATCAAAGAGCTTCGGTTCAGGGCCCCGGCTGCTCTCGATGACCGTTGCGGTGGCCCAGCGTTCATCACTGATGATCATGTTGCATTGGTCACAGACCGCATCGCCATACTGAATCGAGGGTGGTGCGTCAGCAGGTTTCCTGTCGCAGCTCACAATCTGGGAAGCAAAAGCGAACACCGTGGATACAACAAAAAGCCGATTCATACAGTACCCCTTCTCGTAAAGAGGATGACAGCAAGCCCGAGCGGTGCGATTGTCCATGCCAGCAGAGTTGATACAAGCACCCAAGGCAGCGCGTTTCCGAGTGTGAGAGACGCGTACGCACCGACCGGGCCGAGCACATCAAGCGAGGCGTTCATATTGACGATCACGGCCATCTTGAAGGTTTGCAGTGGGTTGAGTATTGCGAGACCAAAAATTTCCTGGACGCGGAGCTTTAATAAAACCGAACTTGCCATCAAGCCGAGGTCGCTGACAAAGACGAGGGTGAGCCATACAAACAGCGCGACGCCAGTGGCCACCGAGGAACGTCTGGACATCACCGATATCAGCATGCCGACACTGAGCATCGCGATGGCTAGAAACGCCGTTAAGCCGATGAGCATCACAAAGGCACCAACCCCAGCCCCACCGGCCCGCCACGTAAGCACAGCGGCACTGATGCCGAACCCGATGCAGAGCGAGCAGGTGAGTGCGGCGCTCAGGCCGAAGTACTTGCCGAGCAATACCTGTGTGCGTGATACAGGCTGTGAGAGCATGTAGAGAAGGGTTCCCCGCTCCCGTTCGCCGGCAATCGATCCGGCACCGGCGGTGAGGGCCATCAGCGGCACCACAAGCATAATGAGATTGAGCAAACCGGCTGCGGTTCTACCAAAGCCCGCGAAACCGTGAGATCCGACGCCACTGAGAGATAGAAATGACACCCCGACTGCGAGCACAGTGAACGCGATCGTGTAGAGAAGAAACCATTTGCTGGCCAAGGCGTCACAGAACTCGCGTCGAGCGAAGCGGGCAATCCCACCAAGCAGTGAGGGGACTCTCGGAATTCGGACGTGTGCTCGTGGGGATTGGAATTGCAAAGTACTCATCTCGATACCTCCGGCAGCTCTACATCGTCGAGGACTTCGATGTCTCGTACTTCAATCTGTTGACGCGCTAGCGTGGCGATAGGCTCGGCTTTGCGGTCTCGCGGCACGGCAACGCAAAGTCCGTGTCCGTTGAGGTGAACCGCGTGACCCGCAAGGCGAAGCGCATCGGCCGCTTCGGTCTCGCTCGCCATATTCAGATAGAGCCGAACGACCTGGACTGGTTTCTTGGTCGGCCATAGCTCTGCAGGTGTTGTTTCCCGTTCCAGTCGTCCTCGCTCCAGCACCAAGACCCGGTCGGCAAGAGATATCACCTCGTCGGGTCGGTGCGAAGCAAAGAGCAATGTCTTCCCCGCTTCACGGAGTTGTTGGAGTGTCAGGACGACTTCGCCACGCCCGACCGCATCGAGGTTCGAGGTGGGTTCGTCGAGGATGATCAGTCGGGGATTACTGAGCAATGCCACGGCGAGTGCCAGCCGTTGTTTCATACCACCTGATAGGTCACGCACACGCTTGCGTTCGTGTCCCGTGAGTCCAACCGCCTCGAGTGATTGGGCAGCTTGTGCACGATCGACTCCGCGCAGCTTGGCGAAAAACATCATTGCGGAGCCCAGTCGGGCATCGTCATGGAACGCCAGTTCCTGGGGGACATAGCCCACAAGCGCCCTTGCGTGCCTGCCTTGCTTTCTGACGTCGACCCCGTTGATAGTGACTCTGCCTCGATGTCGAATCACGCCTAGCAGGCAACGAATGAGGGTGGTTTTCCCGGCGCCGTTGCTTCCCCAGAGCGCGAGTGCTCCGCCTTGTTCGAGCGTGAAAGACACATTAGAAACTGCTTCGACTTTCCCGAACCGTTTGGTGATGCTCTTTGCACAGATCATGACTGATCTCCTGTGTGCGATGACCGAAGATTTGGTTCGGTGGCCATATAGACAATTAATCCGGCTGCAACCGTGAGCATGGTTATCGCCAGCAGCAGCATTGGACCCGCTCGGTTCCCGGTTGCTGCAAGGTCGAGGCGGATTTCAGGTGGCAAAGCGAGAGGTGAAGGGTCGATTAGCGTGGGCTTAGGTCTGAGCTCCGGAAGTGCTCGGGACGTGAATTCGATCGCTTGTTGTGCTGGGCTGTGCACAAACAGCCGCAGGTTGGGCTCGTTTGCGAGCATTGCTCCAAACAAACTCTGGGGTTCGTAGACCACATCTCCGATGCCGTCGGCGTTGAGATCGAAACCCGCGTAGTCCGACCAGTAGTTGCCTCTGCCGTCGAGCGAGAAAGAGTTGCTCATCAGTTGCCCTCGCCCGTGTGTGGCAGCCGGCTCTTCGTTCTCGATGAATGCGTTGTTCGTGAAGACGTTGTCGTGAGTGTTGGGTGTTGCGAGAAGGCCGATCTCATTGAAGGCGATCATGTTTGACCCGAAAAGGCCAGTTGATCCGATTGATGATGGGCTGTTGTCCAGGTACACACCAACCCGATTTGCCAGCAGAGCGTTTCCGACAATGATGATGTCATCGCAGTCCTTGAGTCCGATGCCGTAGCCGCTGGCCCCCCTGTTGTTGCTCATCCGGTTCTCGCGGAGGGTGATCCCGTTACTGTACATAAGGTAGACGCCGACTGAGTTGTTGAGCAGATCGTTCTGTTCGAGGACCGAGCCATGGCTGTACATAAAGTGCAGCCCGTAACGGCTTCCCTTAACTACATTTTTTCTGATCAGAAGATCTTCGGAGTACCAGAAGACCATGTCGCGCGAGCTGAGTACGGTGTTGCCCTCGACGAGGCAGCTGTGACTCCACCAGAGTCGGATCCCGTCGCCGCGACGGCCCGGATCAAGATCCTTGCATGCGATCGAGTTGTCTCGGATAATCGCGTTGGGAGACTCGCGCAAGTCGATTCCGAAGAGAGATTCCTGGATCGTATTCGACTCGATGACGGCGTCGGCGGCGATGACGCGGATCGCAGCAGGTTCTCCTGTCACATCGATTCCTGAGTTACGTATTGTGCAGTTTCGGATCGTGACGCCGTCGGCGAGCACTTCGATGACAGTCCCTTCGCCGAGCCCGTCGAACACGGCGCCATCGATCCCGTCGAGCACGACAGTCTTATGGATGACGAGATTGCCCTCGTATACTCCGGCGGGAATCCGCACAACATCGCTGGTGTCTGCGTTATCAATTAACTCAGTGATGATTGCCACAGGCTTCCGGTCGGAGGGCTGCTTTCCGTACGCGGTGGATGCCACCCATGCGAGGGTCAATATGATGATGGTTGTGAACGTGCGAACCACTGAATAACTCCAAATTAAGCGGAAACGGAGCTGATGCTCTTCTGTTGCTTGATGAGTGGCAGGTACGCTCTGCGATGGAAGAACAGGGCCAGAATGAGAACAAACGATGCGATCGAGGCAAGAATGAGCCCGGCGCCCGGAGTCGCGATCGTCACAAACTGGCCGATGCCTCCCTTGCCCATCGCCGTAGGAACGAACGGCTTGACTGCGTTGGAAAGCGGCGCATGCGGATCCAGGTTCAGACCAAAGTGTTTCATCCAGAGATGCAAGTCGAGCAGGAATACAACAGGAAAGAACACGACTGGTACAACCAGGATTACCGCCCAACGGGTATGGATGTACGCGGCCAATTCCAGCATTACGACAAAGGCAATCATGACAAACACACCGACCATGCGTTCGATCTCGGCTGCCTCGTAAAGCGAGCGCATGCCGATGTAGTGATTGAGTCCGTCGATCTCGGCGACATCACCCGATAGCGCATTCAGGTGTGCGGTCATGTGCAGCCCGTCCGGGTACTGCGGTGCTTGAAGCTCCATGTGCCAGTAGGGAAGAAACAGAGAAACAAGCAGCAAAACACGTGCAACCAGCAAGAGGAAGCCTGGTGTGCCGTAACGCATCGAATGCTTTGACGCCTCGAGCGGATGGACGCGAGGCCCAAGTATGCTGTCAAGTAATGAAGCCATGGCCAGTCCTTTCAACGCGGAGTGATGCGTGTATCAAACCGCCCGGGGCGCTTTCGCACCCCGAGCAGAAGTCTCACTACTCGGGTTCGACCATCAGGTAACCCATCATTTCAAGATGTAGCGCCGAGCAGAATTCGGAGCAATAGAACGGGAAGGTGCCCGGAGTATCCGCGACGAACTCGATCGTGACGGCTTCTCCCGGCTCAAGCGAAGCGGTAATGTTGTACATCGGGACTGCGAATCCGTGCGTTGCATCCACGGCCCGCTCGGTGTTGGTGATGTGCCAACGGACGACGTCGCCCTGCTTGAGGTTGACGTGCTCGGGGTTGAAGTGGCTGCGGATTGCCGTCATGAAGATGTCGACCGTGCCGTCGTCGTTGCGTTGCACACGCTCCATCTTGGGCTTTGTTGCCATCGGGTTGATGTTCTGAGCATGCGGGTCCCAGCCGACCTCGGGATACGTCGTCCAGGGGTTGAGCTTGTCGGCTTTGACGATCTGGGCGTAGTGCGGTTCGCCTACTCCCATAGGCATGTCGTAAATAACAGGCATCTTCGTCCCGTCTTCACTAATATCAACGAGCTGTAGATTCTGGGGAAGCAGTGGACCCGTCGGGTAAAAACGATCAACGGACC
>Ga0070727_10002578_pt1 | contig 17340 bp, 14 predicted proteins | sample tdAd472_FD_66722 | JGI IMG/M metagenome (GOLD analysis project Ga0070727, IMG submission 66722) | Marine sediment microbial communities from the Atlantic coast under amendment with organic carbon and nitrate - tdAd47.2 | ecosystem: Environmental > Aquatic > Marine > Coastal > Sediment | place...
GCCGCTGACGATGATCTCCATGCACGTTCTGCTGGTACGCATCGGTGAACGCATCTTCGGTGTGCCGAGCAGCACGCTCGAGCAGGCGCTCTTCTCCGACGCGGGACCCGTGGTGCACGCCGACGATGAATGGATTTTCCGCTTCGCCGACACCGATTACCCGTTGCGGAACGTGAGCGATCTCGTGGGCATACCGGCTCCCGCGGTATCGTCCCTGGCCCAGCGGGTCGCCCCCCTGCTGCTGATTCGCTCTGAGGGCGGGCCGGTCGGGGTCGTCGTCGACGAGCTGGTCGATGGGCGCTATCTGGTGGTCAAGCGGCTCGGTGCCTACGTGCCGCGGGTGCGCGGCGTCATCGGCGCCTCGATACTGGCCGATGGCAGCGTCGCGCCGGTGCTCGACATCCATGAGCTACTGCGTCAGCCCGCGACCCCGGTGGCGCACCTCGAGATTGCCGAGCCGGAAGAGATCGTGATCAGCTCGCCGAACGTACTCGTGGTCGACGATTCCCTGAGTGCGCGGCGCACCCTGGCGCTCGTGATCTCCGACGCGGGCTACGAGGCCCGCACTGCCGTCGACGGGCTGGATGCCATCGAGGCCATCGAGGAGCGCATCCCGGATCTGATCCTGCTGGATCTGGAGATGCCGCGTATGAACGGTCTCGAGCTGGCGGCCCACCTGCGTGCCGACGAGGAGACCCGGGACATCCCCATCGTCATGGTCACCTCGCGCTCCACCGCGAAGCACCGTGAACAGGCCCATACGGCCGGCATCGATGCCTTTATCACCAAGCCTTACCAGGAAGACGAGCTCGCCGAGCAGATCCGTCTTCTCATCTCATCCCGATGAGCGCCGCGTCACCAGTTGTCGGCAGCGTCGTGTCCGGTTGGATAGCCTGCAGCTTCGACGATGTCACCCTGCTCATCCCGACGGAGGATGCCGGCGCGCGCGTGGACGCCGAGGACCTCGTCCCGACCGCGGAAGGACTCGAGCTCGGCATGTTGCGCTGGCAGGACGAGCTGTGGCCCGCGTATCGGCTCAACCGGGAACTCGTGCCGGTTACCTGGGACGTGACACCGACGGCGCTCGTCTTGCCGGTGTGCGCCAATGGCCAGGCCCGCGGCATCGTCTGCGACCAGATCCGCATCTTCGATCATCCCGTCGCCGTCAGCCTGCATCCCGTGCCCGGTTGCCTGCGGGAAGGGCGCTCCCCGGTCATTGCGCTGGGTCTCTATGAAACCCTGCGTGTCGGACTCGTGATTCGCGGTGACAGCATGATCCGCCATCTCGACGGGCTGCTGGGGGCGAAGGGACATGAGTGAATCCAGCGTACAGGCGTGGCTGCTGGAGTTCGCCCGCAACCGCGTAGCCGCCGTCGGATTGCACGAGCTCGTGGAAGTGCTCTCCAGGCCCAAGCTCTACCATGTGCCCATGGCGAGCACGCGCTGCCACCAGGTTCTGGTGTGGCGGGATCAGATTCTGCCGGTGGTGGATCTCGGCGAGGGCTACCGCAGCGATTCCGAAGAAGAGGACCGCGGCGGTGCGGTCACCGCCATCGCGGTGTATCAGACCGTCCCCGGCGAGCCTCTGCGCCATGGCGCCCTGCAGCTGACGGTCATGCCGAAGACCGTGACCGTCGCGGACAACATGGCGTGCGCTCTTTCGGAGTCCCGCTCGCTCATCAGCGAGCTCGCCATCTCGTGCTTCTCCTTCGACAACTTCGCCGTCCCCGTCATCGATCTGACCCGGGTATTCGAACGCAACCCGACGTCGACCTGAGACGATTCTCATACGTAGGTTGGGCTGAGCGCAGCGAAGCCCAACACCCGGATCTACAGATCACCCCATCGGGACTGAATCGCCGTGACCGCGGCGATCGCCGCGGTCTCCGTGCGCAGGATGCGCGGGCCGAGACTTACCCGGCGAAACCCGGCCGCGACGGCCGCGTCCCGCTCCGCCTCGTCGAATCCGCCTTCGGGGCCCACCAGCACGGTGATCGTTCCGCCGTCGTAGTCGCGTTCCCCGATGCCGCCGGCCCCATCCGGGTCGAGGATCAGATCCAGGCCATCGCTGCGGTAGTCCCGCAGCCAGTCGTCGAGGGCGACAATCGGGTGCAGGGGCGGGATGCGGTTGCGTCCGCACTGCTGGCACGCGTGCACGACGATCCCCTGCCAGTGTGCGAGCCTGCGCGTCGCCCGGCTCGGATCCAGCCGCACGACACCCCGCTGCGTCAACAGGGGCACGATACTCGTCACGCCGAGCTCGACGGCCTTCTGGATCGCGATGTCCGTGCGTTCTCCGCGGCCCACGCCCTGGGCGAGACGCAGGCTCAGCGGGGACTCGTTGGCGGTGTCCCGAAACTCCCCGGTTCTGAGGGTGGAGCTCGTGCGTTGCACTTCTTCGATGACCGCTGGGTACTCGCCGCCACTGCCGTCGAAGACCGTCAGACCGGAGCCCGCCTTCAGGCGCAGCACCCGCGTCAGGTAGTGGTGCTGATCCCCCGTGAGGGTATAGCGGCCCTCGGCGCGCAGGGGGTCGGGAAAGTAGATTCTCGGCTCGCGTTCAGTCATCCGTCCTAGTCCCGCCAGCGGCCCGAAACACCGTGATTGTGAGGTTACGGACCGGTCATTTCTATACTCACAGCACCGGTCGGAGGGGTAAACTATGAGGTTGTGGATCCCGTTGAAGCCCTGCACCTGCTGGTCATCGAGTCGACCTCCAACGACGTCGAGGCCCTCCTCAATGCCCTCAGAAACGACGGCGTCGCCGTCGAATCCAGGCATCTTTCGGGGGTCGGGGAGCTGGAGGGCTGCCTCGACGAGGGTCAGTGGGACCTGCTCCTCTGCGCGACCGACGTCGCCGGCGTGAATGTCGCCGAGGTCGTCGAGACCGCGAGCGGGGAGGGCAGCTACACCCCGGTCGTCGTCATTCACGACAACCAGGCCGGCGAGTCCCGCGATGCCGTGATAGAGGCGCTCGCCGTCGGCGCCAAGGACGCGGTTCAGAAGAGCGATGTGGAGCACCTCAAGCTCGTGCTGCGCCGGGAGATCGACAATCTCGGGGCTCGCCGTGACGTCCACCGCTGGCGCAACGCGCTCTCCGAACGCGAGGAACGCTGGCGCGCACTGTTGCACGCATCCCGGGATCCGATCGCATACGTCCACGACGGCACGCATATTCATGCGAATCCGACATACCTCGATATGTTCGGGTTCGACAGTATCGACGAGCTCACGGGCCTGCCCGTGCTGGACCTCGTCGTCGCCGACGATCAGAGTCGTTTCAAGGACTTCATGCGCGCACACATGAAGGGCGAGAGCGAGGAATCGAGCATCGAAGTCGCCGGACTGCGCTCCGACGGGAACCGTCTCGATATCAGAATGGAGTTGTCGCCTGCGACGTTCGAGGGAGAGTTGTGTTGGCAGCTCGTCGTTCGCGATCAGTCCGAGAGCAACGAGGTTCGTGCGCAGCTCGAGTACCTGCGAAAACACGATCCGCTGACGGGCCTGTACAACCGGCAGTATTTCATGTCGACGCTGGAGAAGGCCGTGATCGGGGGGGGCGGCACCGACTCGGGGAGGATGCTGCTCTATCTCGAGCTTGATAACTTCAACGTGCTCAAGGAAACCATCGGTATCGGCGCGACCGATACGTTGATCGCGGAGATCGCCCGCGCCCTCCTCGGCAGAGTCCCGGAGGGTGGAGTACTCTCCCGGTTCGGGGACAGCGTCTTCACACTGATGATGCAGGTGCCTCACATACGCGCCGCCTGGGACGTGGCGGAGGATCTGCGCAGCGCCGTCGCGGAACGCATTGTCGACGTTTCCGGAAAGTCCGTGACGAGCACCTGCAGCATCGGCATCTGCCCGATGCTGAGCCGTGCCCGCGCGCCCGAGTCCGTTCTTGCACAGGCGCAACATTCGTGCCGTACCGCCCGCAAGCAGGGCGGCAACCGCATCGAGATACAGTTTCCCGCCGGTGCGAAGCCCGCCGCCGAGAAGGCCAAGGTCGACTCACCGGGCGATGCGGTAGCCCAGGCCCTCGCCGGCGGCCAGCTCTCCATGCTCTACCAGCCCATCGTCAATCTCCACGAGGACAACATGGAGGTGTACGAGGTTTACCTTCGCGTCGTCGGCGAAAACGGCAGACCCCTTGCCGAGTCCTCAATCTTCAGCTCGGCGGTCGACGCCGAGGTCGTCACCAAGCTGGATCAGTGGGTGATCGAGCACGTGATCGGATTGATGGCGGATCGTCAGCGCGGCGGACACGACACCCATTTCTTCGTCAAACTGTCCGAACAGGCAATCATCGACGAGAACATGTTGTTGTTCATCAGCAAGCAGCTGCGAAACGCGCAGATCTCGGGGAAGGGCCTCGTCTTGAAGGTGAGCGAGGCGTCGGCGATGAGTCAGGTGAAGAACGTGAAGGCGTTCATCAAGGGACTGAAGCAGCTCGACTGCCGCGCGGCGCTCGAGGACTTCGGCACCGGGCTCACCTCGTTCAACACGTTAAGGCACGTGCCGGTGGACTATCTGAAGATCGACGCGGATCTCGTGCACACGCTCGCGACGGATCACGAGAGCCAGTCGGCCGTACGCGCCATCGTGGACATGGCGCGCTCCTTGAGAAAACGCGTCGTCGCGGTCGGCGTCGAGGACGCCGCGACGCTCGCAATGCTCTGGGACATGGGCGTGCACTTCGCCCAGGGCGACGGCATTCAGGTGCCGAGCGAATCCCTGGAGTGGGACTTCGCCGGCAGCGAGATCGGCTGAGCGTTTCCATACGAGAATTTCATCGGCGCCCTCCGGCGGCAACTTTTCTCCATGGACCCTGTCATAATCCACACATTCCGTGTGCCCTATCGATCTCTTTACTATAGTGGGATCGGATAAATCACGTCGCGCTGAGGATCAGCGCCCCCTCGAGGAAACATCATGAAACTACCGACTCTGTTGGCCGCCGTGTTGCTGGCGGTTCAAGTCCCGGCGCATGCTCAAGCCTCCAAGCCGCTCGAAACGAACGCCCAGAAATTCAGCTACGGTGTAGGTCTGCAGATCGCGCAACAGCTGCAGAGACAGGGACTCTCCGGCGTCGACCCAGAAGCGATCGCGCTGGCCATCGGGGACGTGCTCAACGGGCGCGAGATGCGTGTCAGCATGGATGAGCTCAGAGTTGCCGCCACCGCCTATCAGAACGAGATGAATTCGGAGAAGCTCGCCGCGGCCGAGAAGAACAAGGTCACCGGCGATGAGTTCCTCAAGCAGAACGGCGCACGTGACGGCGTCGTGGTCCTGCCCTCCGGATTGCAGTACCGCATCATCGAGCCGGGCACCGGCGAGTCACCCACCGAAACCGATACGGTCGTCGTGCACTACGTCGGGCGCCTGTTGAGCGGCAAGGAATTCGACAGCTCCTATGGCCGTGGTCAGCCCACTGAGCTCGGCGTTGGTGATGTCATCCCCGGCTGGCAGCAAGCCCTGCAGCTCATGCCCGTCGGTGCGAAGTGGGAAATCTGGATTCCGGCGGCGCTCGCCTATGGCACCGACGGTGCCGGCTCCATCGGGCCCAACGAGACTCTGAACTTCGACATCGAGCTGATAGAGATCAAGAGCTGAACGGGGGCTGATGCGGGGCTGATGCGGGGTTGATCCGGGGCCTCTACAGGCTGTCGAAGGTGCTCCTGTAGCCGAACAGGGCCTGGGATCCGCCGGTGTGCAGGAAGACGACGTTCTCGTCGCCGCCGAATCTGCCCTGGCGCACCAGGTCCACGAGGCCCGCCATGGCCTTACCGGTGTACACGGGATCCAGCAGCAGGCCCTCGCTGCAGGCGGCGAGGGACACCGCCTTGATCATGCCGAGCGTCGGTACGCCGTCTCCCTGGCCCACGTAGTCACCGTTGGTCTGCACCGCCTCCCGGGGCAGGGGGCGTCTGTGCCTGAGCAGCTCCAGGGTTTCGTCGCACAGCTTGCCGACCTTCCGGGCCTGCTCGTCGGCGGAGCGGCTGGTGCAGATGCCGAGCACCGCGACAGGCGCCTCCTGGATATGCAGGCCCGCCAGTAGTCCGGCCTGGGTGCCGGCGCTGCCGGTGGCGAGGACCACGTGTCCGATGGACAATTTCTGGGTCTTCGCCTGTTCCAGGAGCTCGTTAGCACACTCCACGTAGCCCAGCGCGCCGAGGGCGTTGGAGCCACCGCTTGGAATGATGTAGGGCCGGCGCCCCGTCTCGCGCAACTCCGCCATCAGCGACTCCGTCGCCAGCTCGAGATCCGAATCGTTCGGTAGCTGATGCAGCTGCGCGCCGAAGATGCGGTCAAGCAGTAGATTGCCGTTTCCGCGATAGTCGCGATCCGTGTCCACGCCGATGTCCTGGAGCAGGAGATGGCAGGACATGCCGAGCCTGGCAGCTGCCGCCGCCGTCAGGCGGGCGTGGTTGGACTGTATGGCCCCTACGGTGATGACGGTGTCGGCGCCCTGCTGCACGGCGGAAGCCATGAGAAACTCGAGCTTGCGGATCTTGTTGCCGCCGCCGCCGAAGCCCGTGCAGTCGTCGCGCTTGACCCAGATGGGCGGCCCGCCGAGGGCCTCGGTCAGGCGCGGCAGCGGCTCGAGCGGTGTCGGCAGGTGGGCGAGCGGTCTGCGTGGAAAGTCGGCCAGGGGCACTGCGTATCTCCGCGATGGCGGCAACCGGTGGCGATTCTAGCGCTCGAATTCCGGCAGCTCGCCATCCATGAACCAGTTCTCGACTTCCGGATCCCACCACCAGGTCACCTGTTGATACACGTTCTTCACGACCAGGGTGTCTTCGAAGTAATAGTCGAACTTCGTCGTCATGAGGGCCTCCTCGGATTCCTCGGAGGCGGCGTCGATGGCGTAGTCATAGTGGGTGACCTTGAGTCCCTCGAGATTGGAGAGATCCGGCGGATCCATCTTACCCTCCCGCGGACGGATGAAGCTCGCGGCCGCGCCCAGATCCCCCCAGCGCACCGCGTGGATGTAGGAGCGGACGGCCTGGTCGAGCTTCTTGTGGCGATCCTTGTGCTGCAGGTCGGCGCAACCGGCGAACAGGCCTGCAAACAGCAGCAGGCTGGCGAAGAAGGGCAATAACCGGGCGTTGCTCATGGGGCCTCCAGGCGGCGTGGATGTTCCATTAGCGGGTAAGGATATGACATGCGGCCGCTCCGCGCATCGCCTTGCGCCATCGCCGCCCGCGGCGCGGCGGGATCAGTGCTCGCGGGTAGCGCTGAAGCTCACCTCGGGCCATCGTTGGAAGGCCAGATTGAGGTTGACCATGGTCGGCGCCAGGTAGGCGAGGTTGCCGCCGCTGTCCAACGCCAGGCGGTCCATGTTCCTGGTGCGAAACTTCGCCATCTCCTTGTCGTCCTCGCACGCGACCCAGCGCGCCGTGGTTACATCCACCGCGTCGTAGCTGCTCTCGACACCGTACTCGTGCTTGAGACGGTGCGCGACCACGTCGAACTGCAGCGTGCCGACGGCGCCCAGGATCACGTCGTTGCCGGCCAGCGGACGAAATACCTGGGTCGCGCCTTCCTCGCTCAGTTGGTCCAGGCCCTTGTGAAGCGCCTTCATACGCAGCGGATCGCGCAGCACCACGCGCCGGAAGAGCTCTGGCGCGAAGTTGGGAACGCCAGTGAACTTGAGGGTCTCGCCTTCCGTGAAGCAGTCGCCGATACGGATGGTGCCGTGGTTGTGCAGGCCGAGGATGTCACCGGGATAGGCGTTATCCGCCTTCTCCCGATCCCGCGCCATGAAGGTGATGGCATTGGCGATCTGCACGTTGCGCTGCTCGCGCACCTGGAAGATCTTCATGCCCGGCCTGTACTTCCCCGAGGTTACGCGCAGGAATGCGATGCGATCGTGGTGCTGGGGATCCATGTTCGCCTGGATCTTGAATACGAAGCCGCTGAATTTGTCCTCGTGGGGGTCGACGCTGCGCTCCTCGGCATCCCTCGGGCAGGGCGCCAGCGCATATGTGACGAAGGTGTCCAGCAGTTCCTCGACGCCGAAGTTATTGATGGCGGATCCGAAGAATACCGGCGTCAGCGCCGCCTGCCGGTAGCGTTCCGGGTCGAAGGGATGGCTCGCGCCGCGCACCAAATCCACCTCTTCGCGGAGCTCCGCGGCTTGATCGCCCAGCTGCTCGTCCAGCAGGGGGTTGTCGAGCCCGCGCACGATCTCCCCGGTCTGGATCTTGCCGCCGTGGCGCGCCGAGAACAGATGCACCTGGTCGTTCACCAGGTGATAGACACCGCGAAAGCGCTGCCCGCTGCCGATGGGCCAGGTGACCGGTGCACACTGAATCTTGAGCACCGACTCCACTTCGTCCATGAGCTCCACCGGGTCACGGCTCTCGCGATCGAGCTTGTTGATAAAGGTCATGATGGGTGTGGTGCGCATGCGGCACACCTCCATCAGCTTGATAGTGCGCTCCTCGACACCCCTGGCGCCGTCGATGACCATCAGCGCCGAATCCACGGCTGTCAGGGTGCGGTAGGTATCCTCGGAAAAGTCCGCGTGTCCCGGGGTATCGAGCAGGTTGATGACGTGGTCGCGGTAGGGGAACTGCATCACCGACGACGTGACCGAGATCCCGCGCTGCTTTTCCAGCTCCATCCAGTCGGAGGTGGCATGGCGCGCGGCCTTGCGTCCCTTCACGGTCCCGGCGAGCTGAATCGCCCCGCCGTACAGGAGCAGCTTCTCCGTCAGGGTCGTCTTACCGGCATCCGGGTGGGAAATAATGGCGAAGGTCCGCCGCCGGTCGGCTTCTCGAGCGATTTCCGCATTCATAAGGCGCCGCGATTATACGCGGAAAATCAGGGTCAGAGACGCATTTCTATCAGAGCCTGTCGGCTCTGATAGAAATGCGTCTCTGACCCTGATTTTCCCGAATTCAAGTGGATCTGACCCCCTTGATTTTGCGCTAGAATTCCGGCCGCCCCCGGACCGGAACCATGGACGCGAGCAAAGCCCTTTCCGTAAGCGACTTGCGCAAGACCTACGCCAACGGCCTCAAGGCCCTGGACGGGGTGAGCCTGGACGTGGAGAAGGGGGAGTTCTTCGCGCTGCTGGGACCCAACGGGGCCGGCAAGTCCACCCTCATCGGCATCGTCTGCTCTCTGGTCAACAAGGACGGCGGACAGGTCGCGGTCTTTGGCGAGGATCTCGCCCTGCACCCGGGGCGGGTGAAGTCCCACATCGGACTGGTGCCCCAGGAGTTCAACTTCAACATGTGGGAGACGCCATGGGCGATCCTGCTGAACCAGGCGGGCTACTACGGCATCGATCGGGTCGCCGCGAAGCCCCGGGCGGAGCGCTATCTCCGCGAGCTCGGCCTCTGGGACAAGCGCTTCGGGCGGGCCCGGGAGCTCTCCGGCGGCATGAAGCGCCGGCTCATGATCGCGCGCTCCCTGGTCCACGAGCCCGCCCTGCTCATACTCGACGAGCCGACGGCCGGGGTGGACATCGAGCTCCGCCGTTCCATGTGGGATTTTCTGCGGGAGATCAACGCGGGGGGCACGACCATCATCTTGACGACCCACTATCTCGAGGAAGCCGAGTCCCTGTGTGAGCGAATCGCCATCATCGATCACGGAAAAATCATCGAGGTCGCCACCAAGAAGGCCCTGCTCAGCAAGCTGCATCAGGAAACCTTCGTGCTGGACGTGTCGCGTCCCGTCGGCGAGCCGTGGCCGTCGCGCTATGCCGTGCGCGTCATCGACGAAACGACCCTGGAGGTCGACGTCACGAAGGACCAGGGTATCAACGGCGTGTTCACGGAGCTCTCTCAGCTTGGCATCGAGGTGACCAGCATGCGCAACAAGGCGAATCGACTGGAAGAGCTGTTCATCCGCATGGTCTCGGATGATGCCGAGGTACAGGATCTGGAAACGGAGCTGGACGAAGACGAAGCCCGCGGGAGCGGGGAGGGTTTGCCGCAATGAGTACCGCGCACGTAGGCTTGGTCGCCTTTCAGACGATCCTCGGCAAAGAGATCCGGCGCTTCACGCGCATCTGGACCCAGACCATTCTGCCGCCGGCCATCACCATGTCGCTCTACCTGGTCATTTTCGGCAACCTCATCGGCAGCCGCGTGGGCGAGATGGGCGGATTCCCCTACATGGACTACATCGCTCCCGGTGTGATCATGATGGCGGTCATCACCAACTCGTATTCGAATGTCGTGTCGTCGTTCTTCGGCGCACGCCACCAGCGCTTCGTCGAGGAGATGCTCATCTCTCCGACTCCCCACGCCGTGATTCTTCTGGGCTATGTGGGTGGCGGCGTCACCCGGGGGCTCGCGGTCGGCCTGGTCGTAACCATCGTTGCGATGCTGTTGGCGGATCTACAGCCCCACAACCTTCTCATCACGGTGATGGTCGTCTTCCTGACGTCGGTGCTGTTCTCGCTGGCGGGTTTCATCAACGCGATGTACGCGAAGAACTTCGACGACATCGCCATCGTGCCGACCTTCGTGCTGACGCCGCTCATCTATCTCGGCGGCGTGTTCTACTCGATTCACCTGCTGCCCGAGCCCTGGCAGACGCTGTCCCGTTTCAACCCGATTCTTTATATGGTGAACGGCTTCCGCTACGGCATCCTCGGCGTGAGCGACATCCCCGTGTTCGGCGCACTGGCAATCATCGCGGTATTCGTGGTGGCTTTGTTCCTCTACGCCCTGAACATGCTGAACAGAGGAGTAGGGATCAGAACATAGATCTTGTAGGTTGGGCTGAGCGAAGCGAAGCCCAACACCCAACCCTCAATTCAACTCCCGACTCAACATCGCCAACTTCCGCCCGAGCCCCCAGCGATACCCCCCCAACGCCCCCGACTTCCGAATCACCCGGTGGCAGGGGATGAGATAAGACACCGGGTTCGCGCCGTTCGCCGTTCCCACCGCCCGGGAGGCGTTGGGTTTGCCGATGCTGTCCGCAAGCGCCTGATAGCTGGTGACCGCGCCGGCCGGAATGCGCAGCAACGCCTCCCATACCTGGATCTGGAAAGGCGTCCCGTGGAGCAGCACCGTAAGCCGGTCGCCGCTCCGGGGTGAGAAGATCCGGGACGCGAGCTCCGCCCCGGCGGCGGCGTCCTCCACCAGCTCCGCATTGGGCCAGCGGGCGGCCATGGAGGCCAGCCCCTGCCGTTCGTCGTCCTCGTCCACGAATGCGAGTCCGCAGATGCCGCGCTCGGTGTGCATGAGCAGGCAGGGCCCGAAGGGGGAATCGTGGACGCCGTGGCGGATGATGAGGCCCGCCCCGCCGCGTTTGTACTCCCCCGGTGTCACTCCCTCGACGTTCACGAAGAGATCGTGGAGCCGGCCGGGGCTCGAGAGTCCCGAGGCGAACGCCGCGGCGAGCACGCTCTGGGACGCGTCGAGACTCGCCTTGGCGCGATCCAGGGTCAGGTACTGCACGTACTTCTTGGGGCTCAGCCCCACCCAGCGGCTGAACAGGCGCTGGAAGTGATAGGGACTCGTGCCGGCCCGGGCGGCGATGTCCGAAAGCGTCGGTTGTTCTTCGAAGTGGTCGGATATCCAGGTGAGGGTATCCGCCATTCGCTGGTAGTCGCGGCATCGGGATGTGACGTCCGCTGGCGTCGGGGTCCTGTCCGATACTATTGCGCTGCTCGTGCCGATCATGGCCGGCTCCTCCGGTGATTGTGGACCGGAAGCCATACTAGCGGTGGCCCCAGGGCCCTCCCACCCGAAAGTTGCGCAATGTCTGTCCCCGCAATGGGCCGATGGCCGGTGGCCGGGTCATCGGCTGAAGAGGAATCTCTCCCGGACAACGAACCTGCGCCGCTCCAGCTGGATTCGCGCGGCATCGCTGCCGATCCCCACCATCAGCAACTCCCGCAGCTTGAACGCTTTCCCATCGGCGAACTTGGCGAGGCTCGTGAACACACGGTCGCTCTCCGCGCTCCACCACACGAGATCGAAAGGCAAGGCCATCACCATGTTGTTGCTGGCGGTCGTCGCCATGAGCACGGTGCCGCCGGACACGAGTCCCGTGAGTCGTTCCGTGGTCTCGTGGTAGAAGGCGAGCATACGCGCCATGCGTGTATAGCCGAGCGCGGAGACCTCGTCGTTGGCTCCCAACGCCGAACGCAACAGGGCGCCGCGGTTGCTCACGCCGTTCATGTACACGAGGTATGCGGTGATCTCGGTCTTGTGCCGCGGCGAGAAGGCCCGATGGCTCAGGAAGGCGTGGTAGAGATCCGGCTCGATGCCCATGGCCTTGAGCGCCGCCTCGTTCTGGATGTACAGCTCGCGCACGGTCTTGCGGGCGACGGACGAGCGTACGGCGAACTCTACGCGGCCCTGGTCCACTCTGATCTCCGGCTTGTTGGGCAGCGCGACGGTGGCCATACCCGCGTTGCGGTTACCGCCGCCGCGGGCCCGGGCCAGGGTGTCGAGGAAGGCCTGCACCCGCGTGTTGGAAGAGTAGATGTCGAGATCCAGCTGCATGGCGACGGCGCGCTTGTGGGAGGCCAGTATGGGATCCGTCGGCACCCAGCTCTCGTACATGTTCTCTCCGCCGGCACCAGCACCACCCGCAAACTGCCCCTGGCGCTTGGATTTCCTTTCGAGATCCTCGACGGCCTGGCCCACGTTGTTGTTCAGGTAGTCGTTGTACGCGTAACTGCCGCCGCTCAGGCCCGTGCCGAGAATCGGCACCGAGGAGTTGCGCCCGGCGTACACGACGCCGCGAAGCTGGGCCGCCAGTCGTTGATTGTCCCGCTGGAAGGCGTCCACGGACTGGGCGAGGGTGCGGATCTCGTGGATGCGCAGCAGCACCATCGGGATGGAGAGCGCCTCGTAGCGCCCCTGATCGGAGTCCAGGGAAAACTGGAACTGCGTACCCTTGAGGCCGAGGGTATCCCCGACGCGGTGCTCGCCGGACTGCATGGAGGTCTCCGGCAGGACCTGGTCGAGCGCCACGCGGGGCGGGTTCTCGTGGGCATTGGCGGTGAGCTGCGCCCGAACCGGTCCGGAGAACCATGGGAGCCAGGCGAGAATGCACAGCGCCACCAGTGCTCTCGACGTCACGCTACGGTTCACTGAAAGCGCTCTCCCCAAGCTTCCTTGATTTCGACCAACCCTACTGCAAGCCCGGCCGGCACGCCAGAGCCATCGCCGGAGCTATCGCCAATGCCGTGGTTTCAGCCGGAAAAGAATCCCTTCTCCTGCTTGAAACTGGGGGCGTGCAGGATGATCGTCTCCTCGCTGCTGCCGCCGGCGGTCGTGGCCACGTTGTGACGCAGGCCGGCGGCGCGCACCACGAGGCGTTTGCTGTCCGGGCTTCGCAGGAGCTCCTCGTAACTCGCCTTCAGCTCGTCGAGGGTCACGTTCTTTATGGCGGTGGCGAGGTTCTCGCGCAGATCGAATGCGTAGTGTTGCCGGTCGAGCTCGTTCCAGTAACGCCGGGTCCTGTCGTCCAGCGTGCTGTCCGCCTCCAGCAGATTACCCAGCAGGGCTGCTTTGTGTTGATCGAAGGTGGCCTGATCCAGGCTGGCGATCTTCCCGCCGTACTCGTCGAGGAAGGCCTCGATGTGATCCTGCAGCGCGCCCGGATCCGCGATGGGCGACTGCACCACGAGTGCGATTCCCGGTCTCTCGAGTATCGACATGTTACTGGCGAAAACGATGTAGCCGAGCTCTTTCTCGGTGCGCAGGGCCTCGAAGAACGCGGGACCCATCATGTTCATGAGCAGCCCGACGCGCGCGCGGCTCGAGAAGTTCTTGTCGGGGCCCTGGTAGTAGACCACCACGGCGGAGTCGTCCTGGGTATTCTCGACATCCCGGAAATAGCTGTCGCCGCCGGCGAGCTTCACCACTCGCCCGCTGGGCACGGACACGGGCGTGGCCGGCGCGGCAAGACCCTGTTCCACAATACCCGCGAGCGCCACGGCATCGTCGCGAAGCACGTTGCCGTGGGCCAGCGCGACCACGTCCAGCTCGCCGAGCAGTTGCGGCACGAACGCCCGCACATCCGCGGCGCTCACGTCGGCGATGGCGGCCAGCATCTCTCGCTCCGACCAGGTCGGTTCGGTCAGCAGCAGACGGACCTCGTCGATGGCGAGCCGATAGGGTGAATCCTTCTGCGCGTTGCGCAGTCCCCTGATCATGTTCTCCTTGGCGATCTCGAAGCGGTCGTCGGCAATCGTCGGTTTTCGCAAGGCATCGACGATGCGCGCGACCAGGACGTCCTGCTTATCGTCGTAACCGGATATGCGAACCGTGAAACCGCGGATGTGCTTGTAAAGGGCGTAGCTCAAGCCCGCCAGATCGGCATCGTAGGAAAACTCCGTCAGCTGATCGTTCACGAGCCGGACGAACAAGCTGGTCAGCACTGCATGGCGCGCCGTGTCATTGGCGACGGGCGAGCGCACGGTGAAATAGAAATTCGCCAGCGGCAGATTGAACTCGGTATCGAGTCTGTGCCACAGCTCGAAGCCGGCACGCCGCTCGAGAACCACCGGTACGCTGCTCGCCTTGTCGTCGGTCTTGAGCACCAGGTTCTCAGGGACGAAGCTGTTCGGGCCCGGCAGCGCGAGCGCGGGGTCAGGGGCGGGTGAGCCCCAGAGCGCGAGGGTCTCCTTTGCGACGGGACGGACGGCGTAGTCGACGCTGTACCAGTCGGTGCGCTTGTCCGTGTCCAACCCCTTCGCCACTACGGTCAGCAAGACGTTGTCCGGACGCATGTAGCTCAAGTATTCGTTGACGAGCTCCGGGTCGAACTCGTCCAGAAGATAGTTGCCGCGCAGCAACTCCTCCGCCGGCAGCAGGTGGAAGTCGTTAGCCAGGGATCGCGCGAGGCCTATCGGCTCCGCCTTCTCGGCGTACAGAAAGTGCATCTCGGAGAGCTTCCGCTGCTCGTCGAAGGCCCACGCCGGGACGCCGGACGCACGCATCATCTCGATGTATCGGAACACATGGGCGACGACCTCGTCGACGTTCTCGAGGCCTGCCGGTGTGAGCTTCACCGACACGTTCATGGTGGCGTTGTTGGGGTGGCTCACGCCGAGGCCGGAGCTCAGTCCGTCACTCCAACCTTTTTCCTTCAGCAGCGAAAGCAGGCTGCCTTTGCCCTCGTGGCCGATCAGGTGGGAGATGTAGTGCGTCGGTTTCGTGCGCAGGTGCTCCTCCACCGGCGGCACGGGAAAGCTCAGGCTCAAGCCCCGCTGATCCCGAATAGGCACGATGTCCACACGGGCCGGCAGCTGCCCGGGGGCGAACAGCGGGACATCGGCCTCGAGCCGCGACTTGCCCGTATTCGGAATCCCCGAGAAATTCTCCGTAACCCACTCCCGCAGTTGCGCCAGGGGCTCCTTGCCGACCACCGCCAGCGCCATGATGTTGGCGGAGTAGTGATCGTCGTAGAAGCGGATCAGCTCGTCGCGGATGCTGTCGCCGTCCCGATCGGCCAGGGTCTCGTTGCTGCCGACGGAGAAGCGCGTGTAGGGGTGATCGGGATTCATCACCTGCTTCTTGGCATAGAACGAGCGCCGCCCGTCGCTCTTGAACTTCGAGGTGTACTCGGAGTGCACGACCTGCCGTTCTCGGCTCACGTACTTGGGTGTAAAGGTCGGCGCGACGAAGAACTGGGCGAAGCGGTCCAGGGCCGGCTCCAGGTAGTCCTTGTCGATATCGAAGAAGTAGTTTGTATTGTCGTAGGAGGTGTAGGCGTTGTCTCCGCCGCCGTGGGCCGCCATGAACTCCTTGTATTCCGCGGAGTCCGGGTACTTCTCCGTGCCCAGGAACAGCATGTGCTCGAGAAAATGCGCGAGCCCCTCCCGGCCTCGAGGATCGCTGCCGCTGCCGATGTTCACATCCAGGGATGCCGCCGCCTTGTCCGTGGTGGGATCGGAGACGAGGACCACCTTGAGTCCGTTGTCGAGCACGAGAGTTTCGTAGCTGCGCGGATCGTGGGGGCTCTTGATGACCTCGCCGGCGGTCGGGGCGACGGCCTGGGCGGTGAACGACCACAGCAGCAGCATCGCCCACAACGACCACAGGACAGCGACGCTGGGCCGCGGGCTCACGGGCGAGGTTCTCGACATGGGGGTCTCCAGATTTCCGGCCGGCAGGGCGTTGATTTGCGGACATTCTAGCCCATGGCCCGGCCGGCGACTGTTAACGGAACGTCATATTACCGATTCGAATAACGCTATCCCTTTTTGTTCTTTCAACTCTCGAAGCGCACTCCATATAGTCGTCCTGAACAGTTGCCCCACGGACCCTGTGGATACCGAATTCGGAGTTCTCTCGACATGTCCCACATTCACATCATCCACGAGAACGACGAGTGGACGGCGCCGCTGCTCGCGGAGCTGGATGGCCTCGGTCACCCGTATCAGGATTGGCACCTGGGAGAAGGCAGGCTCGCCCTGGACGAGGCGCCGCCGGCCGGCGTTTTCTACAGTCGCATGAGCGCCTCCTCCCACACCCGGGGTCACCGCTACGCGCCGGAGCTCACCGGCGGGGTGCTCGCGTGGCTCGAGTCCCACGGCGCGCGGGTGCTGAACGGCACCCGGGCCCTCGCGTTGGAAGTGAGCAAGATGGCCCAGTACGCGGCACTTCGCCAGCACGGCATCCCCGTGCCGCGCACCGAGGCGGCGCTGGGCCGCGAGCAGATCGCGGCCGCCGCCTGTAATTTCCGCGAGGCTTTCATCACCAAGCACAATCGGGCCGGCAAGGGTCTCGGCGTGCGTCTGCACCAGGACGTGGATGGGCTGATCGGGTATCTGGACGGGCCGGAGTTCGAGCCTTCCGTGGACGGTATCACGCTGCTGCAGGAGTATATTCGGGCGCCGACCCCGCACATCACCCGGGTCGAGTTCATCGGCCAGGAGCTGCTCTACGCGGTGCGCGTCGATACGTCGGAAGGCTTCGAGCTGTGCCCGGCCGACGCTTGCGAGGTAGGCGAGAGCGCCTGCCCGGTGTCGGGCCCGGCATCGAGCGAGGATACGGAGAAGTTCGCCATCATCGAGAACTTCCGGCATCCGCTGGTGGATGCGTACCGGAGCTTCATGGTTCGACACGAGCTGCAGGTGGCGGCCTTCGAATTCATCGTCGACGGGCGGGGTGAGGCGTATACCTACGACATCAACACCAACACCAACTACAACCCTGGCGCCGAGGCCCGCGCCGGGCGCTCCGGCATGGGAACGCTCGCGCGATTCCTCGGCGTGGAGCTCGCGCGCCGGAACATGCTGGATCAGGGCAGCCTGGATCGCTCCCGGGCCCGCCTCAGCGTTGCCTCCCGGTAGGCGATGTAGGTCGTGCTGGCAAAAATGACGGTGCCGCCGATCCAGGTCCAGGC
>Ga0070727_10002579_pt1 | contig 17337 bp, 15 predicted proteins | sample tdAd472_FD_66722 | JGI IMG/M metagenome (GOLD analysis project Ga0070727, IMG submission 66722) | Marine sediment microbial communities from the Atlantic coast under amendment with organic carbon and nitrate - tdAd47.2 | ecosystem: Environmental > Aquatic > Marine > Coastal > Sediment | place...
TTCGGGGCGCACCGGTTCTTCGATCGGCGGCAAAGCGACCAGATCGCCCGGCGGGGTCGGGTGCTTCAACAGGCGGACAATCCGCGACAAGGTCCGGCGCAACTCCGAGCGGGTCACCACCATATCGACCATGCCATGCTCAAGCAGATATTCGGAACGCTGGAACCCTTCCGGCAGGGTCTGGCGGATGGTCTGTTCAATCACCCGGGCCCCGGCGAAGCCGATGACGGCTCCCGGTTCGGCCAGGGTGACGTCGCCCAACATGGCGAACGACGCCGATACACCGCCGGTGGTCGGATCGGTCAACACCACAATGTAAGGCAGCCCCGCCTCATGGACCTCTTCGACGCCGACCGTGGTCCGCGCCATCTGCATGAGAGACAGAATACCTTCCTGCATCCTGGCCCCACCCGAGGCGGGAATAACGATCAGCGGCGCGTCCTGCACCACCGCCAGCTTGGACGCCGCGACAAGCCCTTCGCCAACGGCCACACCCATGGAGCCGCCCAGGAAGCTGAATTCGAACACGGCGATCACCACGTTAACCCCACCCATGGAGCCGTGGGCGACGATAATCGCATCCTTGGAGTTCTTGTGCTTGCTCTGCGCGTCCCTCAAACGGTCGGTGTACTTTTTACGGTCGCGGAACTTCAGCGGATCGACCGGCGCTTCCGGCAACTCGATGGTTTTGTATTTGCCGTCGTCGAACAGCATCTCAAGACGGCGCTTGGCGTTGATCCGCATATGGTGGCCGCAATGCGGGCAAACCTTGAGATTTTCTTCCAGTTCCCGGTGAAAGATCATCTGTTCGCAGGACGGACATTTGGCCCAGAGGTTTTCCGGCACTTCCTTTTGACGGACCAAACCTTTGAGTTTGGGGCGAACGAAATTGGTCAACCAATTCATAGCGTTCTTTCGACTCCTATTGCCGTGCGCCGCGCACGCCGTCCGCCAGAGCGCGGACTTGGTTTAAAACGGTTTCCACCACGTCGCTTTTCCCGATGTTCCGGGCCAGCAGATCGACCAAGGCCGACCCGACGACCGACGCATCGGCGGCCTTAGCCACATCGGCGGCCTGTTCAGGCGTTTTGATGCCGAACCCGACCGCGACCGGCAAATCGGTTTGGGCCTTGATGCGCTTAACCGCCGCTTCCACATCGGTTTGCGCCGCCGAGGCGGTACCGGTCACGCCGGCGACGGAAACATAATAGACGAACCCGCTGGCATGGCGCAGCACCCGTGTCAGCCGCTCGTCGTTGGTCGTCGGCGCGGTGAGATAAATGAAGTTGAGCCCAGCCTTGGTGGCGGGCAAGGCGAACTCTTCTTCTTCTTCGGGGCAGGTCCACCACAATCAACCCGTCGACGCCCGCTTCCAGCGCATCTTTGATGAAAGCCTCGCCGCCGTAGCGGTAGATGGGATTGTAGTAGCCCATCAAAACAATCGGCGTGTCATTGTCCTTTTTGCGGAAAGCCCGGACCATTTCGAGGGTTCCTTTGAGCGATCCGCCGGATTTCAGCGCCCGCAAGGAAGCCGCCTGAATGGCCGGTCCGTCAGCCATGGGATCGGAAAAAGGCATGCCCAATTCGATCACGTCGGCACCCGCAGCAGGCAACCCGTCGAGCAAGGCTTGCGCGGTTTCCCGGTCCGGGTCGTAGGCGGTAAAGAAGGTCACCAGTCCGGCCCGGCCTTCGGCTTTCAGCGCGGCGAAGCGTTTATCGATACGTGTTTCGGCCATCAGAGCGTCTCCCCCATGGCCGCCGCGATGGTCGGCACGTCTTTGTCCCCCCGACCGCTCATGCAGACCACGATGACATGGTCCTTCGGCAATTCCGCCGCCATCTTGCCCACGTGGGCCAAGGCGTGAGAGCTCTCGAGCGCCGGTATGATCCCCTCAAGCTTGGTCACCAGCTTGAACGCATCGACCGCTTCGTCATCCTTGATGGTCGCGTAGGTAGCCCGGCCTTGGTCGTGCAGCCAGGAATGCTCCGGCCCGATCCCCGGATAGTCGAGACCGGCGGAAATCGAATGCGCCTCGGTGATCTGCCCGTCGTCGTCTTGCAAAAGATAGGTGCGATTACCGTGCAAAACCCCCGGCGCGCCCGCGGTCAACGAGGCGGCATGCTCGGCTGTATCGATCCCATGCCCGGCCGCTTCCACGCCGACGATCTTAACGTCCGGATCGTCGAGGAACGGATAGAACAGGCCGATGGCGTTGGAGCCGCCGCCGACACAGGCGACCACACTATCGGGCAGCCGCCCTTCCAGCTCCATAATCTGTTCCTTGGTTTCCTCACCGATAATCGATTGGAAATCGCGCACCATGGCCGGATAGGGGTGCGGCCCGGCAGCCGTGCCGATCAGGTAATAGGTGGTGTCCACATTGGCCACCCAGTGGCGCAAGGCTTCGTTCATCGCGTCCTTGAGCGTCGCCGCCCCGGCAGTCACCGACTGAACTTCCGCGCCCAAAAGCTTCATACGGAACACGTTGGGCGCTTGGCGTTGAATATCGGTTTCGCCCATGAAAATGGTGCAGGGCATGTCGAAAAGCGCGCAGACCGTCGCCGTCGCCACCCCATGCTGCCCCGCGCCGGTTTCGGCGATGATTCGGCTTTTCCCCATGCGTTTAGCGAGCAGGATTTGTCCGATGCAGTTGTTGATCTTGTGCGCGCCGGTATGGTTCAGGTCTTCGCGCTTGAAGTAAATTTTCGCGCCGCCGAAATGCTCGGTCATCCGCTCGGCGAAATAAAGCGGGCTCGGGCGGCCGACGTATTGCTTGAAATACCCCTGCATCTGAGCCGCATAGTCCGGGTCGTTTTTGGCGGTCTCGTAAGCCTTTTCCAAATCCAACATCAACGGCATCAGGGTTTCGGCGACATACCGTCCGCCGTAAATGCCGAAATGGCCGTTTTCGTCGGGGCCTGTCTTGTACGTGTTCGGGGTGCTCATGGCTGAATAGGTCTGCCGTTTCGTTTCGGTCTGTAATTCAAAAGGAAGCGGTTTTATAGCGCAGTCAGGCTCTAAGACACAGAGAAAATCTTTCCTGCGTTACCCTTTGGCGGCTTTCAAAAACGCCCGGATCAGCGCGGGATCTTTTTGACCCGGCGCACTTTCCACGCCCGAGGAAACATCCACGGCTTTCGCGCCGGACGTTGCAACCGCCTCTTGGATATTGGCCGCCTCCAGGCCACCCGCAAGCATCCAGGGCGCTTTGAACTTTTCGCTTTTTAAAAGCTGCCAGTCGAAAGCCAAAGCGTTGCCGCCGGGCCGCGTCGCATCTTTGGGCGGTTTGGCGTCGAACAGCAACCAATCGGCGACAGATTCGTAAACCCTGGCCTTTTCGATATCCTCGGGCCCGGAAATAGGGCAGGCCTTCATCACCGGCAGGCCGGTTTCTTGACGGACACGGTCCAAAAATTCGGGCGTTTCCTTGCCGTGGAATTGCAGAAGATCCAGGCGGACGTGCTGCAAAACGTTGAACAAAAAGCCGTCTTCCGGATCGACGAACAGCCCCACCTTGACGATATCTTCGGGAACCCCCTCCAAAATGTCGGCGGCCTCTTCAGGTTCCATATTCCGTGGGCTCGGCGGAAAAAACACGACACCGAGAAAATCCGCCCCCCCCTCGACGGCGGCGGCAACGGACTCTCTATTCTTCAAGCCGCAAATTTTAACCTTAACGCCCATTGGGCTCTCCTTGACTGCACCGCCACCCGCTCAGCCGGATGAATTGGAGATCGTAAAACGTCGCGTAGACCGCCCAACCCGCCAACTGGGCGGCAGTCGCCAGCATAATCACCCCGTATTGGGCAATCCGCTCCGCATCTCCTTGCCATTGGCCGTTCAGCACCATGGATTGCAGCAATGTCGCCGGAGCCATGAAAAACACCAACAGCAGGAACAGAGAGATACCCGATTTCAAAAAGCGGCCCGTTTCGCCACTCGTCCAGCGCCACACCGCCGGAATGCGCTCAACCGGGCTTTCCGGCCAGTTGGCCGCCGTGGCGGGAAATCCCAGCCCCAGGCGGAAAACCACCGGCAGGGCAATCATTGCGCCGACCAACATGGCCATCACCGCCACACCCATGCCGAGAGGCGCCAAGGCAATCCCGAGCAAGACCGAAAGTCCCGGCAGAAACCCGATAAACAGCAGGTAAATCGCATAAACCGTCTCATCGGCCCCGAACTTGGGGCGCGGCAACTGGCCAGCCAGATGATAGCGGTGCCAGGCAACGGAGAACATCCCCAGCAAAAAGGCATTCACGATACCGGACAGGATTTGCAGCCCTCCCGCCTCCGGCCAGATGAGCGACGTTCCGCTGACCGCCACCATCAAAACGAAAGGCACCGAGGCGGCGCGGGCGAACTCGCCGAACTGGCCGGTGAAAAACCCGTAGGCGGCCTTCAAATCATTCCACAGAGGAGGCGCTTGGTCGCTCAATGTCAGCCTTCCAGTTCTTCGGCGATCTTGCGCGCCGCTTCGACCGGATCGTCGGCCTGGGTGATCGGGCGGCCAATGACCAGATAATCCGCGCCCGCCGCCACCGCGTCTTTAGGCGTCATAATGCGCTTCTGGTCGTCGGTCGCCGCCCAGGCGGGGCGGATGCCCGGCACCATGAGAATGAAATCGGGCCCGCAGGCGTCACGGATGGCGGCGATTTCCTTGGCCGAGCAAACAACGCCATCAAGCCCGCTTTCTTGCGCCAGCTTGGCCAACCGCACCACCTGATCGAGCACCGCGCCTTCAACGCCGATGCCATGCAGATCGTCCTCGCCCATGGAGGTCAAGACGGTCACCCCCAAGACCAGCGACCGCTCCCCATCTTTTTCCGCCGCCGCTTCAGCCGCCTTGACCATCATCTTGGCTCCGCCGCCCGCATGGACGTTGACGAACTTGGGCGCCAATCCATTGGCCGCGCGGATTGCTCCGGCGACCGTATTGGGAATATCGTGGAACTTAAGATCGAGGAATACCGGCATGCCGACGGCGCTCACCGCCTCCACCCCTTGGGGACCGTTGGCGGTAAAGAACTCCTTGCCCAGTTTGACCCCGCCGACCAGTCCGCCCAGTTTTTGGGCCAAGGACTTGGCGGTTTCGACATCGGTGGTATCCAAAGCGACGAAAATCCGGTCGGAAGGCTTGGCGATCATGGTCATTTGCTGTCTCGGTCTCTCTCAAAGGCCAACTCGGCGGCGGCCAAATCTTCCAATGCCGTCCCCACCGATTTGAACAGGGTTATCTCATCATCCGATTGCCGTCCCGGATGATCGCCACGGCAAAGCTCGGCGAGTTCGGCTTGGATATCGGTTTCATCGATCACGCCGCGTTCCAACGGACCGGCAAGATCGCCCGCTTCCTTACATGCTCCCGCTCTCGTGTCAACGAAGAGCGTCGCTCTTTTCACCGCATCGTCGTCTGATTCACGCATGGTCGGCTTAAACGCCCCGACCAAGTCCAGGTGCTGTCCCGGACAGAGCCATGCGCCCAACACAAGCGGTTCGGTCGCAAGTGTCGCGCAGGAAATGATGTCGGCATCGCGCACCGCACAGGGGAGGTTGGTCACCGCCTTGACCCGGCGCTCGGGCCGGTCGAGTTTTGCCGCCAAGGTTGCCGCCTTATGGGGCGTGCGGCCCCAAATCGCCACGTTGTCGATGGGACGCACCGCAGAATGGGCGGCGATCAGTTCCGGGGCCAACCGCCCGGTGCCGACCATTAATAGCGACCGGGCGTTCTTGCGGGCCAATTTGCTGGCGGCCAAGGCCGAAGCCGCCGCGGTTCGTTTCGCTGTTAAGGTTTTGCCCTCCGCCAGGGCCAAGGGTTCCCCCGTCGTTCCGTCGAGCAAAAGGTAAGAAGCGAGAACCGAATCGAGCCCTTTCGCTCCGTTATCCGGAAAAACGGTGGCGACTTTGACGCCCAGTACCGCACCTTCCCGCCAGGCCGGCATCAGCAGCAGGGTCCCGTCCGACCCTCCAGGGACGGCGACATCGTGATGGTGGCGCACCGGAACGCAACAGCCTTCGGCAAAGGCCCGGTCCAGGCGATCAATCAACGAGGGATAATCGAGGAATTCAGCTAATTTATCTGCGTCGAGGGTCCGCACGGCAACCGATCAGACCGCCGTTTTGCCCGGCAGGGCCTTAACCTCTGTATTTTCACCGGAGGAAATCGCAGGGTTTTCTGCTTGCTTGGCGCTGGTTTCCAGCTCTTTGACCCGCTTATCCAACCGCTCGGCGCGGGCCCGCAGCACCTGAATTTCGCTGGCCCGCATCCGCGCGCGGGTCTTCCAGGTCACCATTGGCGCCCAGCCGAGGAAACCGCCGACGACAAAGCCGACCAACAGGCCGCCCAAGACGGTCAGGTAGGTGGGAACGTCAAGGCTGAACGGAAACGGCCAGAAATCGAGCGTTACGGCCGCACGGTTGGAGACGGCGAACAACACCGCGGCAACCGCGATGATTAAACTCAAAATCCAGCTAATCAGCCTCACTGTGACACCCCAATATTAAGATGGTTCGATCAAGGGGTATTTATCAGTTATTGAGCTTCTCGCGCAACTGCTTGCCGGTCTTGAAGAAGGGAATGTATTTCGAATCCACTTCCACCGCATCGCCGGTTCTCGGGTTGCGGCCCATGCGGGCGTCGCGCTGTTTAACCGAAAACGCGCCAAAACCCCTCAGCTCCACCCGGTCGCCACGCGACAAGGCGGCGCCGATCTCATCGAAGATCGTCGTGACAATACGCTCCACATCCCGCTGGTAGAGATGGGGGTTGGCTTCGGCCAACTGTGCAATCAGTTCTGACTTAGTCATGGCCCGGACGCCCCTACTGTGTTTTTGTCAATTGGGGCGGCAGCCCCTCGTCATAAGTTAGGGTGCCAAACCGAAATGAGGCCGTCAAGCCTAACCCGTTCTGAAAACAGCGTTTTTCCTACCCATCCGCCAAAAAAATCGCCCCAGGGGGTTTTTGGCTGCTCCAAAGAGACATCTTCAACGGGCAAATCGGCCGAAATTCCCTTCGCCTTGTCCAGCCAGGCAAGCGCTTCCCGCTCGCCGCCCAGGTCGTCGATCAGCCTGTTCGACAGCGCCTGACGGCCGGTAAATACCCGCCCATCGGCCAGCGGCAACACGTCGCCGCGCTCAAGCCCGCGCCGGTCGGCCACCATATCGACGAACATATCGTACATATCCATGATCACCGCTTGGGTGGCGGCGCGCACTTCTTCGGTCACCGGCTCAAGTGGGTTGGGGGCGGCTTTCAAGGGTGCGCTTTTGAAGCTTTCCGCCTTGACGCCGATTTTTTCCAGCAGACCGGTCACCTCGGTGGTTTGCAAAATGACCCCGATCGATCCGGTCAAGGTCCCCTTTTGCGCAAAAATACGATCGGCGCCCAAGGCGGCCATATAACCGCCCGACGTCGCCAGTTCGCCCATCACGGCGACAACCGGTTTTTTCTCGGCCACTTGCCGTAAGGCGTCGAACAGGGTTTCACCGCCGACAACCGTTCCGCCGGGACTGTTTATCCGCACCAGCAGGGCCTTAACGTTGCCGTCCTCGGCCAATTCTGTGAGAACATCGTCGCGCCAGGGGTCTTCAACGATAATTCCCGAAACCTCAACCTGGGCAACCCGCTGACCCAGAGACGAAACGCCGTCGAACCGCCCGAACGCCACGGCGGCCACCGCAACAAGCGCGGCAATTCCCAGCACCCGCCAAAAAACAAGGCGGCGTTTCAAGGCGCGGCGATAGGCGATGGCATCGGCTTCCAAAGACATGGCGGTACTCTACCCAGAGCAGCGGAAACGTCCAATAAAAAAACCCTCCGGAAAAACGCCCGGAGGGTTTCTTGTTATTTAGAAATGAAGCAGAACGGAACTTAAGTTCCGCAAATCGTCGTCGCTGGCTTCCGCCAGCTCGGGATTTGCTTTCCCATCCGCAAATCGTCGTCGTGGGCTTGCGCCCACTCGGGATTTGCTTAGTCGTCCGACTTCTCGTCCTGTTCTTTTTTGGCTTCCAGAGCCGCACCCAGAATGTCGCCCAGGGACGCACCGGAGTCGGAGGAGCCGTATTTCTCCATGGCTTTCTGTTCGTCTTCGACTTCCAGAGCCTTGATGGAAAGCAGAACGCGGCGGTTCGACCGGTCGATCTGGTTGACCTTGGCGTCGACCTTTTCGCCTTCGGCGAAGCGGTCCGGACGTTGTTCGCCACGGTCTTTGGCCAAATCGCTCTTGCGGATGAAGGCCTGAACGTCGTTGACCGAAACTTCGAGGCCGTTGTCGACCACGGCGGTGATGGTCGCGGTCACGATGTCGCCTTTCTTAAGGCCGGACATGCCTTCGGTGAACGGATCGGCTTCCAGCTGCTTGAAGCCCAGCGAGATGCGGCCTTTCTCGACGTCGATATCGAGAACCTTGGCTTTGACCGTCTGACCTTTCTCGTAGCCCGAAATCGCTTCTTCGCCGGCTTCGTCCCAGCTCAGATCGGAGAGGTGAACCATGCCATCGATGTCGCCGGGCAGGCCGACGAACAGACCGAATTCGGTGATGTTCTTGATCTCGCCTTCGATTTCGCAGCCCACCGGGTATTTGGACGTGAAGTCTTCCCACGGATTGGACATGCACTGCTTGAGACCCAGGCTGATGCGGCGGCGCGAAGCATCGACTTCGAGAACCGCGACTTCCACTTCCTGAGAGGTGGAGACGATTTTGCCCGGATGGACGTTTTTCTTGGTCCAGCTCATTTCGGAAACGTGGACCAGACCTTCGACGCCCGGCTCCAGTTCGACGAACGCACCGTAGTCGGTGATGTTGGTCACGCGGCCGGTGAACTTGGCGTCGACCGGATACTTGGCGTCCACGCCTTCCCACGGATCGGCTTCCAGCTGCTTCATGCCGAGGCTGATGCGTTGGTTTTCCGGGTTGAAGCGGATCACCTGAACCTTGACCGACTGGCCGATCTGCAGAGCTTCGGACGGGTGGTTGATACGCTTCCAGGCAATGTCGGTGACGTGCAGCAAGCCGTCAACGCCACCCAGGTCGACGAACGCACCGTAGTCGGTGATGTTCTTGACCACGCCTTCGAGAACCTGACCTTCTTCCAGGTTGGAAACCAGTTCCGAACGGGCTTCGGCGCGGGTTTCTTCCAGAACGGCCCGGCGGGACACGACGATGTTGCCGCGCGCCCGGTCCATTTTCAAAATCTGGAACGGCTGCGGGGTGCCCATCAGCGGGCCGATGTCGCGCACCGGACGGATATCGACCTGCGAGCCCGGCAGGAAGGCCACGGCGCCGGAAACGTCGACCGTGAAGCCGCCTTTGACGCGACCGAAGATGGTGCCGGTGACGCGCTCGTTGGCTTCGAAGGCTTTTTCGAGATCGCGCCAGGCTTCTTCGCGGCGCGCTTTCTCGCGGCTCAGCATCACGATGCCGTCACGGTCTTCGTAACGTTCGACGAACACGTCGACGGAATCGCCTGCTTTGATCCCCAGCTCGTCGGCTGCAGGATCTTTGAATTCTTTAATGGGGATGCGGCCTTCCGATTTGAGGCCGACGTCGACCAGAACGTGGTCGTTGTCAACGCCGATGACGGTGCCGGTCAGCACCGAGCCTTGGAAGCCGTCGAGTTCGCCGAGGGTTTCATCCAGCAGATCGGCGAAATTTTCTTTCATTTCGAAAGTTTCGGTTTGAGTCATAAGTTTTCGTATCCTAGTTCAATCTTACTTTTTCCGGCCGACCGGTTGGGTCCGGTGGTCTTGGAAAACAGCCAAATCCCCGGACGTCCCCACCGCTTGTCTTGCGATGGTGGCGACCCCCGGAGGGTGAATGCTCTTACAGGGGACTTGCTTTAAGTCCTTGATTACGCGTCCATTTTGGAGCGAACGTAGTCCAGGGCTCGGCCCAACACCTCGTCTATGGACAGCGCACTGGTATCGAGAACCAGCGCATCGTCCGCGGCTTTCAGCGGTGCTGCGGAACGGGACGAGTCGCGCTCATCGCGTTCCTGCATGTCCTGCAAAACGCGGGCATATATAGCTTCTACGCCGCGTTCCTGCAACTCCTTAAAGCGCCGCTGAGCGCGGACTTCGACGGAAGCGGTGATAAAAAGCTTGGCGTCGGCGTCGGGGCAGACCACCGTGCCGATATCGCGCCCGTCGAGAACGGCGCCCGCATAGCCTTCAGGCGGACGGGCGGCGAAGCGCCGTTGAAAGTCCAAAAGGGCGGAGCGCACCTCGGGAATGGCCGACACTTTCGAGGCGGCGTTGGCCGCGGCGTCGGTGCGCAGTTCAGGGTCGTCGAAGGCTTCCGGGTCAATGGACCGCGCCGCCCGTCCGGCCATCGCCGGGTCTTCCGGGTCGCCGCCCAGATGAAGCACTTTCAGGCCGGTCGCCCGGTAAAGCAATCCCGTGTCGAGATAAGCGAAGCCCAGTTCCTTGGCGACCGTACGGGCCAGGGTTCCTTTCCCGGCGGCAGCCGGTCCATCGATGGCAACGATCATGATCCTCATTCCCTTTTACACAGATGCGTTCGTTTAGGCTGGCCTGAGGTCGGCGCCCAACCCGCTCATCAAGTCGACAAATCCGGGAAAGCTGGTGTCTACCGGGGTCACATCGTCGACCTCTACCAACGCTTCACTGACCAATCCCATGGTCAGGAACGACATGGCGAGACGATGGTCGAGACGCGTGGCGACGGTCGCCCCCCCTTTCGGCGCCTGCCCAGCGGTGCCGGTGACCGTCATCCAGTCGTCTCCGGCCTCGACCTCGACACCGCAAGCGGTCAGGCCTTCGGCCATCGCGGCCAACCGGTCGCTTTCCTTGACCCGCAACTCGCCGATTCCGGTCATCGTCGTTTGCCCCTCGGCCAGGGCGGCGGCAATCGCCAATATCGGATACTCGTCGATCATCGACGGGGCGCGTTCGGGCGGCACCTCGACGCCCTTCAAGCGGCTCCCGCGCGCCACCAGATCGGCCACCGGCTCGCCCGCCTCGGTACGTTGGTTCACATACTCGATATCCGCGCCCATTTCCTGCAAGGTCGTCATCAACCCGGTACGGAGCGGATTCAAACCGACGTTGGCGATGGTCACCTCCGAGCCCGGCACCAAAAGAGCCGCCACCAGAGGGAAGGCCGCCGAGCTGGGATCGCCCGGGACGATCACGGAGCGGCCGGTCAACTCGGGCTGTCCTTTAAGACGCACCAAGCGGCCACCGTCTTCGCGTTCTTCAACCGTCACATCCGCGCCAAAATGCTTAAGCATCAACTCGGTATGATCGCGGCAGGGCACCGGCTCGATGACCCGCGTTTCGCCCGGCGCATTCAATCCGGCCAACAGCACCGCCGATTTGACCTGGGCCGAGGCCACCGGCAGTTCATACGCCAAAGGCAAGGGGCTTTTCGCGCCCAAAACGGCGAGCGGCAACCGGTCGCCCGACCGGGCGACGAACCCCGCGCCGATCTGTTTCAAGGGCGTCACCACCCGTTCCATGGGGCGCGAGCGCAGCGACGCATCGCCGGTCATAAAGGTGGTGAACCCATGCGAGGCGACGATCCCCATGATCAAGCGCGCCGCGGTTCCGGCGTTGCCCATATCGAGCACGTCGTCCGGCTCGATCAGCCCGCCGACGCCGCGCCCCCAAACATGCCACCGGCCATCGCCGTCGCGCTCGACCTTCGCGCCCAGTTTGCGCATGGCTTCGGCCGTCGAGAGCACGTCCTCTCCTTCGAGCAGGCCCTCGATTACCGTTTCGCCGACCGCCATCGCGCCGAACATCAACGCGCGGTGCGAAATCGACTTGTCGCCGGGAATGGCGATGGAGCCCGAAAGAGCCTTGGATTGTGAGGCTTTGAAAGGAGTCATAAGGATGCGTCTGGAAGCTAAGGGGTTGAACCTATTCTGCCGCTTGGTACCATGAAAAAGATCTTGAGGGTAGTGCTTTGAATTGTGCAGCCGAACCCGTCGCCCGCTAGGCGTCCGAAACGATTTTTCGTTTCGTGCATTTTGCTTTTGACTGGAAGCTCACTTCATGGCATTTGGCTATTTAGGGAAACTCTTGTGGAGGAGCAGAAGTGCCCAAGCCCGATCTCGGTAAAAAGCGAACCTGCCAAGACTGCGGCGCTCATTATTACGACCTGAACGCCGCCAAGCCGAAATGTCCGAAATGTGGCACACTTTACGTCGCCGCCGCTCCGGCCAAGCCGAAAGGAAATGGTAAAAAGCCGCCGAAGGAAGCCAAGCCGGAAGAAAAAGATGTCGACCTCGAGGTCGAAGACGATATCGACGACGACGACCTGGACGATTTTGTCGATGACGACGACGATGAGGATTTGGACGCCGACGACGACGATTTGATCGCCGATGCGTCCGATCTCGGAGAGGACGACGACGACCTGTCGGAAGTTCGCGAACATATCGACGAAGAAGTCATCGACCGCTCGGAATAAATGGAAATTGTAGAGGTCCGGTTTTTTTTAAAAAAACCTCTTGCTCCGGCGGAACAGGACCTCTATTTTCCCCCGCGCAACAGACGGGTGCTTAAGCGCATTAAGTCCGTGGCAAACCCATATCAAGGGGCCTTAGCTCAGCTGGGAGAGCGCAACACTGGCAGTGTTGAGGTCAGCGGTTCGATCCCGCTAGGCTCCACCATCAAAACCCTCCGCCTAAAGTGGAGGGTTTTGTTTTTGTGGACTGCGAGTGAGAAAGGCCGCCCGAAGACGGCCTTCAAAATTTTATCGGGGGTTAGGAGCTTAACCCGAAATCGGTGTTTGCAACATCGCCGGTATTGGCGCCGTCAATAGTCGCGACTTGGTAGGAATTCGACGTCGAGAAGGCGTTGACATCCTCGGTAAAATAAACATCCACACCGGCGGTTCCGGTTGCGGCGCCCACGACGACAAAACCGGCGTTTGATGCCCCCAATGATACCGCGCTGCCTGTCGGAGCCGTAGTGGTTTCGAAGTAATTGGTCCCTGCCGTCAAGTCGCCGGACGTTCCAAAACCGAAATCCGCATCCGACAATTTAAAGATATCCGTTCCTGAAATGAAATCGGTAATCGTATCGGTTCCCAATGTCGTTATGCGGGCAACCGTCCCCACCGCACCCGTACCGCCAGAGAAACTGAAAATATCGTTTCCCGAACCACCGGTTAGAACATCATCGCCCTGACCGCCATTGATTGAGTCGTCGCCAGTCCCGCCATTGATCGAATTCGCACCACTGCAGCCGGTTAAAATATCGTTCTGATTGCTCCCGGTCAGATGTTCGAAGTTGGAAATGGTGTGGGTCGACGTGCCGAAGGAGACCGTTCCCGTATTTAAATTGGCGTTCACGGAGTCACCGGCAATAAATCCGTAATCCAAGCGGTCGCCGTTGGTTTCGCCCGTGCTGCCGCCGTCAAGAGTTTGATTGCCGCTTCGCACCTTGACGTAATCGTCGCCGCCGCCCGCAATGATCGAAACCGTATCGGAATTGCCGAAAATGGTATCGGCGCCGTCGCCGCTGATCACCGCTTCAATATAATAAAGCGTATCGACCGATACACCGCCATTAAGCGAGGCCATCCCTCCAGCTAGATCGATATTATGGCTGCCGGTAACGCCCGAATAATCCACCGTGTCGGTGCCATCGCCGCCATCAATGGTATCGCCGCCCGCCGACCCGATAAAGCTATCGTTGCCCTTATAGCCATAGAGGCTGTTGGCATCGACGTTCCCGGTGATCGTATCGGCGTAATCGGAACCATAGACATTTTCAATATTGGACAGAGTGTCGTCGCCCATCCCGCCCGTCACCGAACCGGTATCCAAGTTAACCGTAACCAAACTGTCGGAATCGCGGTAGTCAACGGTATCGACACCCCCGCCGCCATCGATAGCGTCATTGCCTAATCCACCATCAATCCAGTTGGCGTTGGCGTCGCCGGTGATCGTGTCGGCATACCTTGAGCCCGTCACATTTTCAATGCCGCTGAGTTTATCGGTCCCAAGACCCGACGCCGTCGAAGACGCCAAACTAACCGTCATCCCTGTTGTCGCGGCACCGTAGTATACCTCGTCGTATCCAGACCCGCCTGTGTAGGTGTCATTCCCGGCCCCGCCAACGAACACGTCGTCTCCAGCGCCGCCGGTAAAGGTATCGTCGCCTCCGTTACCCACAAATATCACGTCGATTGTCGAATTACTCTGGCCAGCTGCTGAGACCACATCGGCCCCTGAGGTTCCGGCAAAAAGATATTCTGTATCATTGGCCCCTACGGTCGTAATCGCCGTCGTTGAACCGTCGATTACGCCGCTTGCCGCATAGGCCGTGCTATCATTAATGATATAAGTGGTGCTGATGGTTGTAGCATCGTGCAGGTCTTGAATCTTGATCGCCTTAACACCGGAGCTCCCGAATGTACTGGCGTACTGATTGGCGACACGCACCGATCCCGCCTGGCTTCCGTCGTCGGTTTGGTATGCGGCAATGAGGTCGTTGCCGTCGCGCTCCACGGAAACCGGCATCCATCCGTCCGACAAATAAGCGAAATCGCTACCATCCCCATCGGCGATGGTGTCGGTGCCCGCGGATCCGATGAAGGTATCGGCCCCCAGACCGCCATAAGCCGTGTTATTCCCCGTTCCGCCGGTGATTGAGTCGGCTCCCGCGCCGCCATACAGGGTGTCGTCGCCCGCGCCGCCGTTGATCGTATCGTCGCCGCCGTAACCGTAAATCAGGTCGGCGGCGTTGTAATGCACCCGCTGGACCAAGGTCGAGCTAACGGTGACTTCCTGAACGCTGGTGTCGTCAGCGCCGGTCAACACCTCGCCCGAGGCCGTGCCATTGAGCACCTTGGGCTTGTTGACGTCTTCGTACTTGATCGGCGGCGGCTGATCGACCGGATCGGTCTGGGGTGGTTGAATTTGCTGAATCGGTCCAATTGGGTTTTGATTGCCGAAAGCGTTTCCTTGGGGGCCGCCGAAGGGATTATTGTTCCCGCCACCCAGCGGTCCAGTGTCACCTTCGCCGCCGCTGATCGCCCCATCGCCACCGCCGCCGGTAATGATCCCGGAGTCTCCGGTGTTGCCGGGAAGGCCGCCCGGATTGTTCGGGTTGCCGACCGGAGCGTCGCCCTGGGCATTTTGTTCGGTATTTTGCGGGCCGTCGCCGGGACCGCCTTGCGGACCCTCCGCGCCCGGCTCTCCGCCTTCGGCCCCTTGTTCACCCTCCACCGGGGCTTCGCCCTCGGCCTGCTGTTCGGGATCCCCTTCGCCTTCGGCAACCTGCTCGGGACCGCCTTCTCCCGGTTCTCCTTCGCCCGGCTCACCCTCGCCTTCAGCCAACTCTTCGGGTTCGCCCTCGCCTTCGGCCTGCTGTTCGGGATCGCCCTCGCCTTCCCCTTCGCCTTCTTGCGGCTCGCCTTCGCCTTCCCCTTCCTGGGGTTCGCCTTCTTGCGGCTGGTCGTCCTGTTGCTGCGGCCCCCGGTTGGACGGCGACGGCGGCAAGGAATTGAGAGCGCTCTGGAAATTGGCCTGATACTGGGCCGGATTGACGGTAAACGGCGCTTGCGGCGCGGCGTTGAAACTGGCGACCGAGGTGCCCTGGAACGCCTTGTTCAGCACCTGGGTGCCGCCGCCGTTGCTGATCGCCATTTCGCCGATGCTGCCGTCCGGGTCGGGGGTCAGAACGACCGTCATCTTGGCTTCCGGCCCGCCGCCTTCGGGTCCCGGCCCGTTGTCGCCCGGCGCGGGAGGTTCGACCTCGATGCCGCCCGACGTGCCGCGAATGCCGATGGTCGCAACGGGGGTTTTGACCACCATGGCTTCGGTGCCGGTCTTGGAAATTTGCCCGGAAACGAAGGTGAAAACGCCCTTGACCAGATTGAGCGTCGCCTCGCCGGTTTCCAGGGCCGGGTTGTAAATCAACTCGTCCATGACGATGGAGCCGTTTTCACCCAGCGAAAAGGTCGTATCGTCGGCCAACAAGACCCCGACCGCGCCGTCCGTGCCGGTTTCCAGCACATCGCCTTGGAAAATCGCATCGCCCTTGCCGATGACGGCCTGGCTGCCGTCCACATGGGTGACCGTGACGCTGCCGGACAGACTCTCAACGGTGCCGATGGGGGCGTCCGCCTGGGCCAATTCAGCTTGGGCGTATTGCGCCGGGGCCTGCGGTCCGGCCAAGCGGCTCACCCATTCGCCGTCCATCCGCGCACCGCCGGGCGAAACCAGATCGGGCAACTGTTCTTGAGAAAAAAACCGCGGCACGACGAGCGAGTCGCCGGAAGGGGCGGTGACCAGAAGATCGGACCCGCTGCGCGCGAAGTCGCCCGAAAGCAAAAACTCTTCCGGAATCGACGCCTCGCCCCTGATGCCATCGGAACCCTTCGGTGGATCGATAACCGCCGTCCGGCTGATGGGGGTTTCCAGCGTTTCTGGATGGCCGTTGCCGCTGAAAGTCACGCCGCTCTTCCTTTCACACGCAAAAACATGAGCTTAACGTAAGGGGATTCGCCCCATCTGTCCTGTGATAAACGTCACAATTCTACAAAATTTCCGAAATTTTTACTTAAAAAACGAGACATTCGATCACTCCAGTGAGCGAAGCCGCTACCCAAACAACACTTTATTTTGAGAAAAACAAAATTTCTCGTTTTAATTGCATCTTTTCTAAAGTTCGTCGATATAAAGCCCGCAGTGGCCGGGGTCGACATCCAACCGGGAACAGAGAGAAACGATTTCAACCTGATCGGCCATCGCTTTTTCACCGTTCGACTCGCTGACCGCTAGGCAAATCCGGATCAAAAGGGCGCGCGCTTCGGCGTCCTCGGCCCCTTCGTATATGGCCGCAAGCGCTTCGTCGTGTCCTTTCTTGGCGTCTTGGAAAATCCCGTCGGCAAACTCGTTAAACAGGTCGATCCCCTCGTGCGGATCGAATATTTTCAAGGCGTCCAACGTCTCCAGGATCTGATCGACCCGGACGCGCTCGGAAAAAGAAACCTCCCCATCGGCCGTGGCGACCAGCGCGCAGGCCGCCATCGCCGCCCTGAGAAACGGCCGGTTTTCCCGCCGCTCCAATTCGGCCTGAAACTGGTTGATCAAGGTACCTAGAAACCCTGCCATACGACCGCCCCTTCGATTTTATTTCCATTGTTTTGCCCTAGGGTCTTTTGACACTTAGGTTGGCGCCGTGGCGAGATTGATTTTTCCCACCGGTTAGGAGCGTGCGGCGCCGTGTGGCGGGCCCCACACAAGCCGCATGCGACGCGACAGGTGGAAAAAAGCAACTCGTCCCGAAGGGATTGGACGAAAATAGTACGAGGCCGCGTCGCTCGTTCTCGAATATGCCCTGCATGTCCTTCGTCCTC
>Ga0070727_10002586_pt1 | contig 17282 bp, 14 predicted proteins | sample tdAd472_FD_66722 | JGI IMG/M metagenome (GOLD analysis project Ga0070727, IMG submission 66722) | Marine sediment microbial communities from the Atlantic coast under amendment with organic carbon and nitrate - tdAd47.2 | ecosystem: Environmental > Aquatic > Marine > Coastal > Sediment | place...
TGCTCCCGTGCTTCCGGGCGAAGGGGAACGTAGGGGTCGCCTTAGCTCAATTCACGCACCTTTGCCGGAAAGACACGACCCTGAGCTCGAACTCCTTCTGCTTGGCCTTCTGCTCCATGGCCAGCTTGTCGGAGATCGACCGTGTCACGAGCTGGTCGTACTGGATGTGCTTGATTGCCACCTGCTCGACCTGTAGGGGTTTGCCTTCAAGGACTTCTTTGAGCTTCTTGAGCACCTCCTGCTCGATCTTCGGCCCTTCCCTCGCCAGGTCGTTGTGCTTGTGGAGGGCGAATTCGCTCCGTACCAGGGTTACGAATTCCGGTCGGATCACGTCCTCGTAGTACTCCGGTCCGATGCTCGTGTGGAGGTCGTAGAGCCGCTCGCTCTCAGGGCGGAATGTGACAGTCACGACCGTGGGGACGTGCAGGTCGTCCGCAGTCAGCACCGCCACCTCCTCATCACGGCTCTGCCAGGTCGTGTCGTAGACGACCATGTCGTTCCAGGGCCACTGGAAGTAGAAGCCATCGGGCCGCACCTCGGCCTGCAGCGCTGGTTCATCGAGGGCGATGTACTTCAGCCCCATCTCTCCAGGCTTCACGACCGTGCCGGTGCAACCGGCCGTGGTGAGCAGGGCGAGGAGCGCCATCCCCACTCCAACGCTCTTGATCAGTTTTGGCGCCTGCGTCTTGGACATGAACAACCCTCCAGCCTTCATGGCTGGCTCAATACCCTCCGAACCGCTGCGCGATCCGCGCTTGGACGATCCGGTCGTGAAGTCCGTGGAGGCCTTTCCGCGCGGGCTCCAGACTGCAAGCAAGGGTGCAGTATTCCTCGGCCGTGTGGATCGAGCCGCGCTGCAGGTAGATCCGGCCCAGCTCCAGGTAAGCCTTCGTCAGCCTCCCGCGAGCCGCTGCTGCGGTCTGAATCAGTTGTTGATTCAGGGTCTCGTCGTCAGTTAGGGACCGAGCTCCCCTTTGAATGAGGCCGTAGGCCTTCTTGTAGGTGTAGGCGGCGCGCCGGAGCAGGTGCTCGTCCTTTCCGGCCTGAAAGTGCCGATTCAGGCTGTCTGTGCGCTTGTCCGCGCGCTCCACGTAGCCTCGCGCTCGCTCCAGGTTCTCGCGGAGCTGCTTCTTCTCCCGAGCCGAGCTGACGCGCTGCTGCTCCTCCTCCTCACGTGCCTCAGGCAAGCTACGAAGCAGCCGGCGGGCTTCTGCAGCGCTCTCAGTTCTCTCGTACCGCGTCAGGATCGAGTTGAGGTAGAGGCGGGCGCGCTCGGGCTGTTTGACGGCGACATACGTCTTCGCGCTCTCAAGGAGACCGTGCGCCAGGGACTCCAGCGCGCGCTCCGCGAGTCGCTCAGCAGTCGCTTCGAGCTTCGGGTCCAGCCTGGCAGTGAGGCGGGCCTCCACGATGGCCTGGGCAAACAGGCCCTTCTCCATGCAGAACTGCGCGAGGCTGAGCCGCTGGGGGGCGTCCTCGCGATCCACGCGGGCGACGAGCAGCTCATAGTGGGAGGCTGGGTCCACACGCTCCGCTGACAGGGTCAGATTCTCTTCGCGGGGAAACACCGCGGCAATGACAACGCGGTCTCGATCGGCGGACGTGACGTCTCCGATCAAGACTTCCCCCGTGTCGAGGCGAATCGTCTCGCCGTACACTGGGGTGAAGGGGGCGAGGAGGGCGAGGATCGCAGCCGCTGCTATCGGTCGGGTCATGACGGCCTCCACGCTGCAAGCGCCGCTCCGAAGTCTTCGGGGTGGCCGTTGCGCGGAAGGCATTTCGGACCTGAAATGTCATGGGCCAAACTGCTGCAGCTCGGGATTTCGAATCTGAAATGCTGGAAGCTCGCTCCCTTTGGGCCGTCACTGACCTGTGACCCAAGTCACTGTTGTAGGACTCGGGCCACGATCGCGGAGGCGGCCGGGATTGGCCAGTCGGAGCCAGTGGTGACCCCGCTGCGCTCTCCTGACCCGAGGATCCTCCAGCAGCAGACCGACCTCCGCTGTCAAGCTGCGACCGCGAATCGACGGGCGCGGCTCGTGGTAGAACGCAGACCAAGTGTCTTCGCAACGATCTCGGACAGATAAGACCGCGCACGGGCTGCACGAGGCTCAGGGAAAAGCCACACTGCGCGTGCACGGGTGGACGAGCCTCCACGGGGCTCCGGCTCCTCTTGGGGTCACCTGGTTGCCGGAGGAGTTGGCCTACAACTTCGCCCTCTACTCGAAGCACGCCGAGCGCGTGATCCTCCTCCTCTACGGGCATGACGTCAGCCAGCCCGCGCTCGAAGTGCCGCTGGACCCTCGCCAAAACCGGACAGGCAGGGTGTGGCACTGCCGGGTTGGGAGGGAGCGGGTCGGTGCTGCGCGCTATTACGCCTACCGGGTCGCTGGACCGCCACCCCAGGGCCGCTATGAGTGGCACCACTTCGACCCCGAGAAGATCCTCCTCGACCCCTATGCTCACGCGGTCTTCTTCCCGCGCAGCTTCTCACGAGCAGCGGCCAGCACCGCCGGGCCGAACGACGGGCAGGCGCCACTGGGGGTGATCCGGGCCGTTGAACGCACATTCGACTGGTCCAGCGACAAGCGCCCCCGACACGAGTCCGACGCGATCATCTACGAGGTGCATGTCCGCGGCTTCACTGCCAGCCCGACGTCGGGCGTCAGCCCCGAGCGCCGAGGGACCTATGCGGGCCTGGTGGAGAAGATCCCGTACCTCCAAGAACTCGGCGTGACCGTGGTTGAGCTGATGCCCGTGTTTCAGTTCGACCCGGAAGAAGGGAACTACTGGGGGTACGACCCGCTGAATTTCTTCGCGCCCCACCACGCCTACGCCACCTCGGCCAGCTCGTGCCTGCAGCACTGCGAGTTCAAAGACATGGTCAAAGCCCTGCACGCCGCCGGGATCGAGGTGGTCCTGGACGTGGTCTTCAACCACACCGGTGAAGGGAACCACCTGGGACCGACCTACAGCTTCAAGGGGATCGACAACAGCTCCTATTACCTGGCGACCGGCGACCCGCGCGATCCGTACGCGAACTTCTCAGGCTGCGGCAACACCCTTCACTGCTCCAACCGCTACGTGCGGAAGATGATCGTCGACAGCCTGCGCCACTGGGTCACTGAAATGCGCATCGACGGGTTCCGCTTCGACCTGGCCTCGATCTTCGTCCGGGACAGCAGCGGCGAGATCAACCCCGGCGCCCCCTCGATCCTCGATGACCTCGGCGCGCATCCCGAGCTCGCCGACGTGCGCTTGATCGCAGAGCCGTGGGACGCCGGCGGAGGGTATCTCCTCGGGCAGCGCTTCCCTGGGCTCACGTGGGGTCAATGGAATGACCGATTCCGCGACGACGTGCGTCGCTTCGTGCGTGGCGACGAGGGGATGGTCGGCGCGCTGATGCAGCGCCTCTACGGGAGTGACGACCTGTTCCCAAACACTACCCTGGAGGGGTGCCACCCCTACCAGAGCATCAACTACGTCACTAGCCACGACGGCTACACGCTGTACGACCTGCTCTCCTTCACGCAGAAGCACAACTGGGCCAACGGGCACGACAACCGAGACGGCCCAGCGGTGAGCTACAGCAGCAACTGTGGGCACGAAGGTGACGGCCATGAGCTCCCCGCGGACGTGCTCGCGCTGCGTAAGCGACAGGCGAAGAACCTCGCCTGCCTGCTGCTCCTGGCCAACGGCACCCCCATGCTGAGAGCTGGCGACGAGTTCCTGCAGACGCAAGGCGGGAACGACAACCCCTACAACCAGGACGGCCCCACGACCTGGCTCGACTGGAGCCGGCTCGAGCTCCACGGCGACGTGTTTCGGTTCTTCAAGCTCATGATCGCGTTGAGGAAAAGCCTGCCGTCGCTGTGCCCCGGGAGGTTCTGGCGAGAGCACGTCAGGTGGTTCAGCGTCGGGTCGGCGCCGGACTTGTCGCAGGCGTCCCACAGCGTGGCGTTCTTCCTCGACGGTGGACCCTGGAGCTGCCCCGACCTCTACGTGATGGTCAACGCCTACTGGCGACCCCTGACGTTCGAAGTGCAGGTCGGTGCCCCCGGCGACTGGAGGCTCGTCGTGGACACTTCGCGCGAGGCGCCCCTGGAGATCTGCGCCCTCAACGAGGGGACGCCGGTCAGCGATCGGAGGTTGACGGTGGGAGACCGCGCCGTCGTCGTCCTGGCGCGGGGAGGCTCCGCGGGTTGAGGCAGGAGCGGGCAGCCTCAGCGCCCGCTGGCCTGCGTCTTCTCCAAGCCTTCCAGGCCCGCGAGCGCTGCGCTCAGCTCGCGGGCAGCTCCTTCGCGGTCTCCCCGGTCCATGAGCGCGACCGCGCGGCCGAATGCCAAGCGCACGTCCTGGAACGCGAGCTCTTCCAAGGCCACTCGGGTGGCCGGCTCGGTGGGAGCGAGCGCTCGCGAGACAGGCAGGGTCTTCGTCTCCACGCGGCGACGACCGCCAGGGTCGGTGTACAGCAGCTTCACCTCGAGCGCCCCTTCCCGTCGCGCCGACGGCCGCAGCCTCAGCGCGAGCGCCCGCTTCTCCTCCGCCGAAAGGGTCCCCAGGTTGAGCCGCAGCATCGTCGGAGTGCCCGCGACCTCTGCGAAGGGTTCCGGTTGCAGTGCCCTCGTGCCTGCCGGGAGCTCCACGGTCAGGAGGGCGTCTTTGAGCATTGGCGTGGTCATGAGGTCGTCCCAGAGGAGCTCACGCACGCGGCTCGGGTCCCGCACGTAGTAGTAGCGGCCGCTGTGCTCCAGGCTCGGACGGACCAGCTCAGCGAGGAGCCGCTCGTCGAACCCGTCTCTGCCCACCCCGAAGGTCGAGATCGACAGCCGACGGGCGACGAGCTCGTGCGCCAGGGCATGGAACCGCACAAGCACGTCCGAGTCGGCGCGCCTGGCGTTGTGCATGCCGTCAGAGAAGAGCAGGATTCGGTTGTTGGCGCGGGGGTCGCGCAACAACCCCTGCTGGGCTGCGGTAGCCTGGAGCGTCTGGACCGCGAGCCGCAGCGCCTCCTCCACGTTCGTCTGGCCGGCCGGAAACAGCCGGTCTATGGAGCGTACGAACCGCTGGATCGTGCGCTCCATGGGGGTGGACCCGGTCAGCAACTCCTCCACGGGGAGCTGGGAGGACATGAGGCGCGGCATCCCTGAGCGCCGCATCCCGTCGAGGTCCCCTGGCATGGGGTCGAGCTGGGTGGGGGGAATCACGAGCCGGGCGCGCTCGTTGAACGCGATCAGGCTGAACACGTCGCCGGCCATGTAGTGACGCAGCGACTCCTTCACGGCCGCCTTGACCCGCTCCAGCTTGTCCTCCTCAGCCATGGACCCGCTGACGTCGACCACGAGGCACACGTTCTTGGGAGGGCAGTCCTCTGCCATCAGTCCCATGCTTGGTGCGGACCCCTCCCGGGGTCGCGGCCAGGCGCCGGCCTCACCCGCCCCTGCCAGTGGCTCGGCGCCCAGGGTGGGTGCGCCATGAGAAGCCGACATCATGCGGCACGTGCCGCAACGCACACACTCCTCTTCGCCCCCCTGGCAGCGTCGGTCCCGCGGGCAGACGCACAGGGCCCACGCGAGCATCTGCTTGCGCAGCTCATCTTCTCCGGCTACTCCCTCACGCTCACGCAAGGCGGTGAGGTATTTTCTGACTCGCGCCCGCTGCAGTGCCAGCGCACCTCGCAGGTCAGCGCCCTCCTGGTTCACGAGCTGGCCTGGGGCGCCTACCACGATCGTCAAGCCTAGCGACGGGCGGTCGCCTCGCTCCGGCGAGGACGGGACCTCAGTCAGGAACCCCTGGAGCATCTGCTCGCCCTCCGCTGGAGGAGCGGCATCGGGCTCACCGAGCGCCGCGCCGATTCTCCTCTGGCATCGCGGGCAGGTAAGACCCCCTGACTCCTCGTTGAATCGCTCGGCCCCGCGTCTCTTGGTCTCCCTGGGTTGGGGGCTCGCGCAAGCGGCGAGTGTGATTGCGGCGAGGGGGACCAGTACTGCAAGCCTCTGCCTCGACCTCGTTGACATCATCAGCGCCTCCATTGCTGGCCTCGGGCCACGCATCCGCTATGCCGACGCGATTTGGCTGGCCTTGCACGCTGCTCATGCACACTGCCGAGCTGATGCTCAGCCCAGCGCTTCCTCGTCGCCTTGAACGGCACTCCTCTTGCTGTGAGCAGACCCGGGCCGCGGGCTGTGTGGGCCTCCGGCCCTTCCACCGTTCACAGACAACGAGCCGGGCAGCGCCTGGCTCCAAGTAGGAATCTCGTCCATGAATCTGAACAGGAAGTCTCTCTGTATTGCTGTCCCCTTCTCAATCCTCCTGTTGGCTGGCTGTCCGGATACGTCCAAGCCGGCCTCTGGTGGAGCCTCGCCGCCTGGGCCGCAGCCGAAGGCAGCTGAGTCTCCACCACAGGCCTCAAACGCATCCGAGACCGCGGACACGGTCGTCGACGGTCAGGCGCGGGACCCCGTTTGCGGCATGAACATCGCCGTGGCGGGCAAGCAGGACTCCGTGTATCGGGGCACGCGCTTCCACTTCTGCTCAGCGAGCTGCCTGGAGAAATTCCAGGCAGAGCCCTCCAAGACGACGACGGGCCTCCCACAGGAGGACTGCGTCTGCACGGTCGGGGAGATGCAGAACTGCGACTGCGGTCACTGCGAGGGCAAGCCGGAGCGCTGTACGTGCGGGGATCCGAAGTCGGAGGGCGCCGGGGACGGTGACCACGACCACGGCGGGCACGACCACGGCGACCACTGACCGAAGCCAGACCACTGACCGAAGCCAGGGGGCGCGCCGTGAAGCGGGAGCGCCGCTGACTTCGCCCGCAGGCCGGGTGAGGGGGCGGCTTCATGGAGACACACGATGCAGAGTCACAGCCCCGTTCGCTTGAATGTGGTGGGGGGGCTCGCCCTCCTCGCCCTGGGGTTGCTCGCTGGCGCCGTCATGGGTGCAGCCCACGACGTCGCTTGGCTCAAGGAGTGGCTGCGCTGGCCGCCAGTACGGCGTAACCAGGTCATGTACGCCCACGGCCACCTCGGGCTGCTGGGCCTGCTCAACGTCGCCGTTGGCTTCACGCTCCCCGTGACGTCACTGGGGAAGCGGTGGCGTGGGGCGGTCTCGTGGGCTGCCCTCGCCGGAGGCGCGCTGGTACCGTTGGGGATGCTGCTCGCGCTCCTCCCCGAGCCATGGGATCGCTTGATCTACTTCCAGGCCGCCGGCTTCGCCCTCACCATGTTCGCCACCGCGACGACCGCCTGGGGAGCGCGCAGTGGGCGAGGGGAGGTGTCGGAGCCTTCATTGCGGAGGGAGCCGGCGACGCCTGATCAGGACTCTGATCCGCCCTGAGCGGAGAAGAACCGGGCAGTCCCCTGGTCCTCGAACGCCTGCCCGAGCCGCTCGAGCGCGTGGGCGTAGGCGGCGGTCCTCATGTCGGGGGCCGCTCCGCTCTCCCAGCGTTCGTAGATCGAGGCGAAGGCGGTCTCCATGGTCGCGAGCAGGCGCTCGCGCACCTCGTCCAGGCTCCAGCTGTAGCCGGCGCGGTTCTGCGCCCACTCGAAGTAGCTGACCACGACCCCCCCAGCGTTGGCCAGGATATCGGGAACGACGAGGACGTCGTTCCCCAGCAGGATCTCGTCCGCCTGGCTGGTGACGGGGCCGTTCGCGACCTCGACGACGACCTTGGCGCGGACGCTGCCCGCGTTGGCGTCAGTGATCTGGTTCTCGATCGCCGCGGGGATCAGCACGTCTACGTCCATTTGCAGGAGGTCGGCGTTGGAGATCGGGGTCGTGCGGTGCTTCATGCAGCCACCGCACTCACACACGCTGCATGCGCAGTAGACGTCGTCGAGCCCGTGGCGCTCGTTCTTGGCCTCGATCAGCGCGGGAATGTCCAAGCCATCTGCAAACGTGATCCCACCGCGGGAGTCGCTCACGGCGACGACCTTGTAGCCATCGGAGTGGAGCAGGCGCGCCACGTGCTGCCCTGCGTTCCCGAAGCCTTGCACGGCGACACGGATGGTTGCCGGCTCCCAGCCCCGGCGGCGTTCGAGCTGTTTAATGCAATAGTAGGCGCCGCGGCCCGTGGCCTCGTCCCTCCCGAGGCTCCCGCCGAGTGAGAGGGGCTTTCCGGTGATCACGGCGGGCGTCCGGTGGCGAGTGATCCGGGAGTACTCGTCCATCATCCAACCCATGATCCGAGCGTTGGTGTAAACGTCAGGCGCTGGGACGTCCGTCTCCGGGCCGATGACGTCCGCGAGGCGCTGGACGAAGCCACGGCTCAACCGCTCCAGCTCCAGGGGGGAGAGGCTCTTCGGGTCGACGGTCACACCGCCCTTGGCTCCGCCGAAGGGCACTCCCACGGCCGCGCACTTGAATGTCATCCAGAGGGCGAGCGCCTTGACCTCATCGAGGGACACGTCCGGGTGGTACCGAATCCCCCCCTTCCCAGGGCCCAGCGTGTCGTCATGGCGGACGCGGTAACCCGTGAAGATACGCAGGGCGCCGTCGTCCATGCGGACAGGGATCGAGACCTCGGTGATCGCCACCGGTTGGCGCAGCCTCGCCAGGATCTCCGGGTGGACGCTCACGCAAGCGCTCGCATGCTCGAGGCGGGTCAGGGCGTCAGAGAATAGCGAGGACTTGTTCGAGGCGTTGGAAGTTCTAGGGGTCATACGGTCTCTCCGACTGTTCCGGGTCCAGGAGTTCAATCCACGCGTCCGTGACGGAGCGCGAAAACGGGAAGGCCCAGTCTTCGCCGCCGCCTGTGGCCCAGTAGGCCGGGTAGGTCACGGGAAGTGCCAAGACGTCGAGCAGGAACCCCGCCAGCTCTGAGGCGGGGAGCAGCCCCGAGAGCGTGGCGGCGTACCAGGCCACGCCAGGCACGGCGCAGCCAGCCGCGGGGGGTCCTGGGTGGGGCGCACCATGCTGCGGACTCGCCGACGTGGTTTCAAAGCCAGGGCTGGGGCGGGTTGGAGAGATCGCCACGCAGCCAGGCCCAGCAAAGGCGGCAACAGACACAAATAGCAGGGGCCAGAGGGTTGTCTTCATGCTCGTTCCATGAAGCGGGGTGTGCAACTGACGTGCCGAGCGGGAAGACTCACTTCGGGAGGCCCCGATCAGGACTCTGTTTCAGAAGTGAAATGCGACATGGGCCTGACGCCGGTTCGCGGCCACAAGCCAGGTCACACAGACATGAACGTCCCTCGGCGCTTCTCCTTGTGATTCTCTCCTTGCATCACCAAGCAACCCCCGAGCTGACTGGAACGGGGCTTGCGTTGGCCTCCTGGGGAGCGGGAGGGACGCCAAGTGGAACCCGAACTCACAATCCCAGGAGGGGGGCAGGAGCCCGAACTCACTACGGGGGTGCCCGAAGCGCCTGAAGGAAACGAAGAGCCGGACCGCGCAGAGCTGGGTCGCGTGTTGGCAGCCGAGATCACTGGGCCTGTGTTCGGCCTGCCCTTCTTCTGCAGCGTAATGAAGAGCAGGCTCATGCGGCACTGCTCGGGGGTCGGACCTGACGTCCCCCAGGTTCTCCTGCACCTGGCGGAAGGCACAGCATTGGACCTCTGCCACATCGTGGAGTTCTCCCCCAAGTGGATCGCGGCGGCCGTGTTCAGGGACGACCGCTCGTGCGATCGGATGGACGTCGAGTTCATCCCGTACGAGCTGATCGTCCGGGTCACGCTCTCGAGTCGACCAGGTGAGGACCACGATCGATTGGGCTTCGACGTAGAGCGCTCAGCAGCCGCCTTGGAGGCAGCAGAGCTTCCTGCTGCCTGCCACGACGGCTCCCAACCCTGCAGCAACTCAAGTCACTCATCGGGCGTATGAGTCACTCGATCGTGACCGCGAGCGCTGCAACCGCCGCGTTCAGGCTCTGGCATGGGCGTTGCGCGAGCCTCTGGGCATGAAACTCTCCGAGACGACACTCCTTCTCTTCGCCGTATCCGTGATCGCGACCACGATCACCGGTTGCGGGGGACAGGAAGATCACCGGGGGCATATGCATGGGGGCGTCCCCGCGCTCGTCTCTTCGAGCCCCGTGGACTCGGAGAGCCTCGTGCCGCTCGGGGAGACGCTCGTCGTACAGCTCTCGACCGAGCTTATCCCGGAGTCGATCGCCGGCTCCGTGGAGCTGCGCGACGCGAGCGGGGGTGCCGTCCCTGGGACGCCAGCCCTGATCGCGCCGCATACCATCGGCTTCGATCCCCTCGGCCCCCTGCCCGCTGGAGAGCTGCTGACGCTGCGGCTCTTGCCAGGTCTGTTGTCGCAGACGGGCGAGACGGTGCCGAGCCCCATCGAAGTGCGCTTTCGCACGGAGTCGTCGGTCAGAGCAGGGTCGCTCCTCGTGAACGAGGTGTACCCAGGCACAGCCGACGCCAACGGCCTGCCGAGCTCCACACCTGGCGACGACCAGTTCGTCGAGATCGTGAACGTGACCGCTCAGACGCTCAACTTGTATGGCGTCGTCCTGAGCACGGCCGCGCGACCACGCGCGCACGTCTTCGAGCGGCTCCTCCTCCCTCCCGGTGCGGCCGTGGTCGTGTGGGTAGACGCCCCAGCCGGCCCCGGGGCAGTTCGGGCGTCCAGCGGGTCGCTCTCACTCGTTCGCTCGACGGCCGAACGTGTGTCACTCGAGAGCACGGAGTTGAAGAGTCCGGAAGTGGTGGACGAGGTGGACTTCGCCTCGGCCCTGGTGGCTGTCCCCGCGGCTGACGACGAGTCGAGCACGCGACTGGTCGATGCCGACGTTGGCGACGCGGCGGGGGGCCAGTACGCTCGCCACTCAAGCGCGGTGGGGGCCATAGGGTCTGTCTCGCCCGGGGCGCGCGTGAACGGGATCTCGTACCCGACCCCCTGACCCCGGGATCGCCTCATGGAAGCCACCATCATGCCTCAGGTCTCGTCCTACGGTGCGGGGGCCGCCGGCACGGTGCGGTAGACGAGCACTGCGTTAGGGTTGAGCACGACGGGCAGGCCGTGCCAGCCGGCGTAGAGCCGGATCCCCACCGGGTCGTCGCGGAGCTTGGCGTAGGCGTAGAACCCACGCACGTCGCGCACCAGCGACGTCGCGCCCTGGGCCCCGGCGAACACGGGCCCGGCCGGCACCTGGACCTTGCCCTCGGCCCAGCCGAGGACGCCCCGCAGCCGCGCGGGGGCGGGCAGGACGACGATCCGGTCGGAGGTGAAGTAGCGCATCACCGGGCCGCCTTCCGGCTGATAGGTGCCATCCGTGAAGCGCCAGTCGAGGTTGCCGACGCCCGCCCACTGCAGGTTCTCACCGGTCAGGTTGGCGTTGCGCATGATCGTCACCCCGAGGGCGTCGCGGACGAAGGTCTGGACCTCCTTGTTCTGGGTCAGGTAGCCCTCGACGTTGGGGTCGGTGATCGCGATTCCAGCGCGCATTCCGGCGCCGTCCTTGTAGGCCCGCTTGAGCGCGATCAGCTGCTTGGAGCGGATCTTGGTGTTCTCGTCAGCCCACGACGCACTCGCGTCGACCTCGCGGTTCTTGAACTCCAGCGTGAACTCGACCTCGCTCCCGGGCACGGTCAGCTCGCTGACGTCGATCTTTCCGAGCAGCGCCCCGCAGGCGAGGAACTCGCGGGTGTTGGCGATGATGTTCGCCAGGTCTTCGAGCTCGTTGTTGAGGACGGCAGCCGCGTCGGCGACGTCCTGGCCCGGGGCCCGATTCAGGAACAGGTCGCTAGCGGGGAGATCCTTGTAGGCCTTGATCACCGCCATGGTGCTGGAGCGCTTCTTGGGCTTGAGCCGCTTGGCGCGGGTGTGCGGGCTGTCGAGCCCCGCGACCGGGGCGAGGTGGCGGCTGAAGGTCACCTCGTCCCAGCTGGCGGACGTGCCGGAGGGGAGGATCTTGGCCGCGTTGCGCTCGAAGAACGGCGTGCAGGTCCGCTCCTCGGCCTGCTGGGCGAAGGTGCGGACGAGCCCAGTCAGGGTGTCGACCGCCAGGAGGTCGTCGATCGTCGTAATGGCCATGGGTTACTCCTTGAAGATCGAGCCGCGGCGGGCCAGGACGACGCGGGCCTCGGGGGTGAAGTGGAGAAGCTGGTCGGTCTTGAAGTGACCGGCCATGAGGGTGGAGACGACGGCCTCGGCGGGCTTGCCGTCGGTGGTCTGGACCTCGACCGCCCGGTCGATCGTGACCCGGTAGTCGGCGTCGGTCCCGTAGTCCGCTTGGCCTTCGGGGCCGAACGCGGCGTCCAGCGAGGACTGGACGTGCAGGTGCTGATCGGCCCCGGCAGCGCGCGTGCGGATCCGGACGTTGCCGTTGGCGTCTTCGTCGGCCACGAAGTTGGCGCTGAAGTCGCGGTCCTGACTCAGGCGGTTGACGACGCCCGCGTTGGTGGCGGTGTTCTGGGCGAGGACGACCGTGACGCCCAGGCCCGGCGCCTGCGAGACCGTGACCGTGGCCCCAGCCCAGGTGTTGTCCGCCGGCTGGAGCGCCGAGACGCTCGCGGGCTGGTTGCGTTGCGCGGCCGGGTCGTCTGCAGCGACGAAGCGCTTGCTCGCCTGCGCCCGGAGGATCACCGTCCCGGGGTGGATCCGGTACGGCGGGTCCAGGGGGCTCCTGACGCTCGGGTCGAGGACCACGTCCTGGCCGCGGACGAGGGCCTGGTCGTTGACGAGCGGGTCGCGCCGCTCGAGCTCGTGGGAGTAGACGCCGGGAACGAGGGTCATGGGGTGCCGTCCTTGGGTGGGGTCGTCTTGAGGATCTGGGTCCCGTCGGGCGAGAGCTCGACGAGGAAGCCGCGCTGGCGGAGCGCGTAGGCCTGGGCGTTGACCTCGGCCTTGCGGCGGTCGGTGTCGAGGCCGAGCGAGCGGACCTCCTCATGCTGGAATGCGGGTTCGCGCTGGGCCTGGCTGCGAACGAGCAGCAGCTCGCCGAGGGCCCGGGCAGTGTCGGTGTCGCCGGCGGCCAGGTGGCGCGCGACGCGCTCCAGGTCGGGCGCAGGGATCGGCGCGTTCAGGGCGGCCGAACGGACGCGCAGCTCCTCGAGGTAGGCGTCCGCCGCGCCGCGCTTGCGCGCCTCCTCAGCAGCCTGGAGAGAAGCCACGGTCTCGCGGAGGGCCGCCAGCTCCTCGTCTTGCGCCTCGAGTCGGGCACGCGGGTTGGAGTCAGGGTCGTCTTGGGGGTCGTCGGCCTCCGCCTCGTCGCCGAAGTAGCGGGCGAGGAAGGCGAGGGCTCGCAGGCGCGCCGTCGACCGCCCCTCCCGGGCCACGATCCGGTCCAGCGCCCGAGTCGCGCCCTCGGCCAGCTCGCTCGGCGCGTCGGTTCCAGCGTGGAGCCCGATCGGGTTGGCGGCGGGGTCGGCCACCCAGTCGGCGCGCTTGAGGTCGCGCTTGGCGGCCACGCGCGCCAGCCGCTTGTGCTCTGACCGCTCCTCGTCGCCCTGCGCCTCCGCGAACCGGAAGCGGGCGACGACCGAGATCCCCAGGCTCTCGGGGTCCTCCTCGGCCCGGTCCATGAGGTAGACCGGCGCGGGGACGTGGAGGCCGTCGGGGCGCAGCTTGTGGGCGCTGCCTGCGAAGGCGAAGTCGCCCACCGCTCGCCAGGCGACCTCGGTCTCCTCCTGGCAGGCGGCGCAGAGGGGACCCGCTTCCTCCGAGGTGCAGGCACGGCAGAGCCAGAAGGGCTCGGCGCGGACGCCTTCCCAGCGGCCGAGGTGCCGGCCGAGCCCGTCGTCACTGAGGCCGCCGTGGGTCCAGCGGCCGCGGGTGCCCGCTGCGAACTCGGCGACCTGCTCGACCGTCGTCCGGTCGACCGAGAACCCGTGGCCGGCCGCGGGGCCGCTGGTGAGCAGCGAGACCCCCTGGATCCTGCCGGGGAAGGTGCGGTCGACCCGCAGGCGGGCCGGCCGCTGGGGGAGTGCGTCGAGTCGGATCAGGTCTGCCGTGCGCTTCATGAGGTCCAGCCTGCACGGACGTGGGACGGGACACGCTCCGGACCAGTACGCTGCCCCGACGCCCGAGGCCGGACGCGTGACGAACGGGACAGCGCGGGGTCTAAGTCGTGTCGGGTCTTGACGAACGGCGCCCCGCGCGCCTGACTACAAGCGTGGGCCCTGACCAGGCGAAGCAGTGACTACCGAACTACCGGCAACCGGAATGGGGGGAAACCAGCGCAGAGCGCCGTCCTATGGACTTCAGTTCGGGCCCCCTGGGATCTGACGCCGCCCACCCTCGAGCACGCCCCCCCGGCTCCTGCACGACGCGTCCTCGCCCCTCGGAGTCCGGCGCCGGTCACTCGGCGACGGACCAGGGCGGCCCTCGTGTTTGAGCGCGACGACTGGACCCTGTTCCGCTCCCTGCCCACCCTGGCGCAGAAGGCCGGCGTCCCGGTCGAGCGCCTGCCGCGCGTCGTCCTGAAGGAGCTGGTGGACAACGCCTACGACGCGGTGGACGGGCTGCCCACCAACGAGGCCGACGAGCGCGCGCGCTGGGGGCTGCTCGCTGGGGAGAACGGCTTCTACGTGGAGGACGACGGGGGCGGGATCGGCAGGCCCGAGCAGGTCGCGGAGCTGTTCTCCGTCAACCGGCCGCTGCGCTCGACCAAGCTGCTGCGCCTCCCCACCCGCGGAGCCCTGGGCAACGGGCTCCGGGTGGTCGCGGGGGCCGTGCTGGCGACTGGCGGCAGCATGGTCGTCGCGACCCGCGGACGCCGGACTCGCCTGGTCCCCCGGGACAGCGACGGCAAGACCACCGCCGAGGTGTTCGACGAGTGGGAGGGCCGCGGGACCCGGGTCGAGGTCCGGCTCGGCCGCTCACTCGAAGCGGGGCGGCGAGACCTGCCGCTGGCCCTCCGGGCCAAGGTCCTCGCCGGCGGGAAGCGATACAAGGGGCGCACGTCCGCCTTCTGGTACGACTCCGACAGCTTCTACGAGCTGTGCCAGGCCGCCGGCCCCCGCAGCGTTCGCGAGCTCGTCTCGAGCTTCGACGGCTGCTCGCGCCGGAAGGCGGGGGGACTCGCGGCAGGACACCGCGGGCGCCTCGCCTCCACGTTGATGCGCGGCGAGGCGGAGCGGTTGCTCTCCGACCTCCGGGACGCCGCCAAGGAGGTGGGGCCTCACCGCCTCGGTTACGTCGGCGCTGCCCACCCGCGGCTTCCTCGCGCCTACAAGCGGCTCAGGGGCACGTTCTCCCAACGTCCCGGGCGGGGGAAGGTCCGCGCCGAGATTCCCTACGCCCTGGAGGCGTGGGCAGTGCTGGCGGACGACGACGAGCGTCCGGAGTTGCTCGTGAGCGTCAACCGTTCGCCGGTGGTCGCCGACGTGAGGGCCCGCCATGAGAAGACGGCCCTCATCGTCCACGGGTGCGGGCTGGGCCACCGGATCGACGTGGGCCGGAGACCGCTCCAGGTGTGGTTGAACGTCACCACGCCCTACATGCCCATCACCAGCGACGGCAAGGAGCCCGACCTCACCCCGTTCATGGAGGACATCTACGGAGTCATCGAGGCGGTGGCCCGACGCGCGAAGCGGCATGCCCGCGACGCCGGCTGGTCCCAGTCGCGAGCCGAGACGAAGAAGGGCGCCATCCTGGCCAGCCTCGACGACGCCGTGAGCAAGGCCAGCGGCGCGGGCCAGTATCGCTTCTCCCTCCGGCAGCTCTTCTACGCGGTCCGTCCCTACGTGCTCGACGCGCTGCTAGGCGAGCCGAGCTACGACTACTTCTCGCAGGTCATTACGGACCACGAGGCCGAGCACGGGGAGATCCCCGGCATGTACCGGGATAACCGGGGCCTCGTCTACCACCCGCACCTCCGCCGCGAGATCCCGCTGGGGACACGGAGCGTGGAGGAGTACGAGCGTCCAGCCTGGACCTTCAACAAGATCCTCTACTGCGAGAAGGCGGGCTTCTTGCCAATCCTCTGCGCAGCTGGTTGGCCCGAGCGCCACGACTGCGCGCTGCTCACGAGCAAGGGCTTCGCCTCACGCGCCGCCCGCGACCTCCTCGACCTGCTGGGGGACACCGACGAGGAGCTGACCTTCTTCTGCATTCACGACGCCGACGCCTCGGGGACCTTGATCTACCAGGCCCTTCAGGAGGGGACCCGAGCGAGGCCCAGGCGGCAGGTGAACGTCGTCAACCTGGGGCTTGAGCCGCAGGAGGGGCTGGCGCTGGGCCTACCGTCGGAGGCCGTGAACCGGCAGGGGAAGAAGCGGGCGCCTGTCGCCGACTACGTGGACCCCGAGACCGCGGAGTGGCTCCAGGGGAGCCGGATCGAGCTGAACGCCATGACCACGCCCCAGTTCCTGGCGTGGCTCGATCAGAAGTTCGTGGAGCACGCCCAAGGGAAGCTCGTCCCTCCCCAGAGTGTGCTCAGCGCCCGCCTGGAGGACGACGTCCGGGGACGGGTGCGGCAGATCGTGACAGACAGAATCCTCCGCGAGGCCAACGTCGACGAGCAGGTCGAGGCGGCCGTCGACGGTCGCCGCGCAGAGATCACGGAGCAGGCGAGGTGCGTTGAGGAGGTCGTTCGCCGGGCCTTGGAGGAGCAGCCTGAGGAGCACTGGAGCGCTCCCGTCCGGCGCCTGGCGGATGATGTCGCCGACTTGTATCGTTCGTCGCCGACCTTGCTGAGGGCCTAAGGCTAAGCCCGCTGGACGGAGAGCCATCAGAAGCCCACTACTCGCGGAGGGCAGAGCGCGCCCTCCTGATCTTCCGCCTCAGGCAGTCCCTGACCATCGATGACGAGTACTACTTCTTTGGGTCGAGGCCCGACCTGGCCAGGGAGGCAAGCACCCGCGGTCACGGTGCATGGTGTACCAGTGACGGGGTAGGCCACCTATTCCATACCGACGGGAACCTCTCCGATCGGGCCTTCTGGTTCGCCAGGTTCCACTTAGACGAAGTGAGCCAGGAGCGTTGCTTCGCCAGAGTTCCTGGTGGAATGCGGGTATTCCTGGAGCACATGGCTCGCGCGATTGACCTGGCGGTCGACTGCCGCGACAAAGCGCCAGCTGAGGTCCACGAAGTCTGGAATCGGAACGTCCGACTCTCATATCAACCAGGGAACCTGCACTACTACGCGCTGACCCACCTGTCGGGGATCCTCCTTGAGCGGAAGTACGACCGCTCGGCGGTTGTCCTTGCCCCAGTGCTTGCTGGGTTGCTGGTCCTGCACCTCTGCGAGATCCCCTTCGACGACCCTGAGACTTGGTCCCGGGTGCGAGAGGCCGCGGGGTCGCTCTACCCCAAGCTCTCAGAGCACATGACGCATCCGCACCCCTCCTTCCTGTTTCCTCTCCTCCAGCGTGCCTTCATGGACGCCG
>Ga0070727_10002592_pt1 | contig 17255 bp, 10 predicted proteins | sample tdAd472_FD_66722 | JGI IMG/M metagenome (GOLD analysis project Ga0070727, IMG submission 66722) | Marine sediment microbial communities from the Atlantic coast under amendment with organic carbon and nitrate - tdAd47.2 | ecosystem: Environmental > Aquatic > Marine > Coastal > Sediment | place...
ACGACCAGCAGCACCGTCTTGCCGCCGACAGCGTTCGTCGTACGGAGCGCCTCTTTCAGAGTATCGAGTGCCTGAGCACGCACGGCCGGATCCGCGTCGGTGTGCCGCACTCCCCAGTGGCCTGCACAGACCGAACCGTCAACCGGCAGGCCGCTCTCTTTGACGGCCCTGTTGACCTCGTCAATGTTGAAACCCGGCGCGTTCAACTCGATGGCTCCAAAACCGGCTGCCTTTGCCGCCGCGAACTTCTCCGTCAACGAGCCCTTCACGCCAACCATGCCGATCTTCAGCGTTTTGTAGAGACGACCGGCCAGCGGGTACTCGACTGCCTCTGCGGCAACCGCGTTCGTTGCCAGCAGCGAACTTCCGGCAGCCGCAGCGGCCAGAGCGGCAGAACTCTGAAGAAACTGGCGGCGTGAAACGGACTCATACGGCATCATGGTGAGCGTCCTTGAATCAAGTGGCGAATGATGAAATCTCAGAGTAGCGAAACTCGCGCAGAGTTTCGGCAGGCAACGCTGCAGTGGCCCGAAAGTCTACGCGACTTTCGCTACGGGAAGTAAGCGCCAGCGTAGCTCTGCGCTAATGTCGCCATCTCGCTCCGCCGAGATGAGCCGGTACCACGGTTGACGTTTTGACCGGTTAACCAACCGGTCTCGCGGGCGGCCCCCCGCTTCGTTGGCCGGAAACGCTGGTACAGATTCGTCGCAGACGACGGCTCATCTCGACGGAGCGAGATGGCTACTTTCGACGTTCGATAACGCGGACCGTGTTTCCAGCTGCGGTTGGAACCTCGGTACCCGGCTTGGCGAACTGGCTGCGGAGCATTCCGAGACCGACGGTCTTTTCGCGGCCCGGCGACCAGGCAGTCGAGGTCAGTGTGCCAATCTGCTTGTCCGGCTTGTCGGGATGCAGCAGGACGATGCCCGCAGCCGGAACGCGCTGCCCAGCGGCTTCGTCGGCGGCTGGCTCGACTTCGACGCAGACCAGCTCACGATTGACGTGCCCCATCGCGTGCAGCCGGGCGATCGGTTCCTGGCCGAGATAGCAGCCTTTGGTGAACGAGATCGCCTCAGTCGTTCGGTTCGCTTCCTGAGCAAGGTTGTCGTCGCACAGATCGATCGCGTACTGCGGAAAGCCGGCTTCGATCCGCAACGCCGTCAGCGCGTCGCGTCCGCCAGGCGGGACTCCTTCCGCCGCCAGTTTCTGCCAGATCGAGTCACCGGCGTCGCTCGGCCCGTCGATCAGAAAACCTGGTGCGCCAAGCAGGTCGACCCGCCGAACCGCAACGTCCCCAGTGAGCTGCGACGCGAGGGGCTGCAGTTGCGCCGCGTCGAAGCCAGCGGCGGACAGTGTGGCGGCGGCCTGCGGGCCACTCACAAGAAACGCGAACGTCTCGGACGACACGTCGGTGAGCCGGAAGTCTTCCAGCAGATGATACCTTTCCAGATGCGACATCAGCGCGCCGGCCTGTCCCGGAGCGGTATCGATGCGGACAGTCCCATCCCCAACGAACGCGAAAACGTGCCCCAGAATGCGGCCCTTGACGTTGCACAGGAACGCCTCGCATCCGCTCCCTGCATTCAATGCCTGCACCTGGTTCGTGCAGAAACGATGCAGAAACGACGCGGCATCCGGCCCCGTCATCTGCAGCCGCGTCCGGTCGGAAACGTCGAAGACGGCGACGGATTCGAGACCGGCAGAGTACTCGTCGGTCACGTTACTGAAGCAGGCGGTTTCAATTCGGTCAGGCATGGCGATCGTGCGTGGCAGAGTCAGAAGTGCGTGGCAGAGTCAGAAGGCAATCGAGCTTTCGAATTCACGGGAAGAATAACAGGATCCCGCCGTAGCCGCGTTCGCGCAGAACGCGGGAGTTGGTCGACGTGGAGAATCAATCGACGCCCGAGTTCTGCGCGAACGAGGCTACGGCACTTTCGCCATTCGAGTCGTTTCCCATACTGGTCGAGCTTCAATTACTCTCCGCGCCGAACCGGCATAGCTCATTCAAAAGACCACACCACGGAGCCGCATCGATGGCCAGAGAACTGAACTTCAAACAGGAACTCACGGCCTGTTTCGGGCAGCCGGTTTCGGAGAACCCAACACAGGCGATGGTCGAAGCCGCGTACCGGCATCACGGGCTCGACTGGCGGTACCTGACGATCGAAGTCGCCCCGGAAGGGCCCGCCGACGCCGTCCGCGGTGTTCGTGCGATGGGCTTTGCCGGATTCAACTGCACGATCCCGCACAAGGTCGCTGTCATCGAACATCTCGACGGGCTCGGCGAATCGGCGTCACTGATGGGCGCGGTCAACTGCGTCGTCCGCCGCGAGGGCAAACTGATTGGCGAGAACACGGACGGCAAGGGCTTCGTCGAATCGCTCCGCACGCTGACTGATCCGCAGGGCAAATCAGTCGTCATCTTTGGAGCCGGCGGCGCGGCGCGAGCGATCAGCGTCGAGGTTGCTCTGGCCGGGGCAACACAGATCACGATCGTCAACCGCTCGACCGACCGCGGCACGGAACTCGTCAACCTGCTCCGTGAGAAGGTCAACGTCGAGGCCAGCTTCGTGCCATGGGACGGCGACTACTCGATCCCGGACGGAACCGACGTCGTCATCAACGCGACCTCGATCGGCCTGTTCCCGGACGTCGATGCCCGCATCGCTCTCGACCCCGACACATTGAAAGCCGGCATGGTCGTCGCCGATGTCATTCCCAACCCGCCGAAAACACGTCTGGTCCGCGACGCGACCGAACGCGGCTGCAAGGTCATTGATGGTCTGGGAATGCTGGTCAACCAGGGCGTGATCGGCATCCGGTACTGGACCGGAGTGGATCCGGATCCGACGGTGATGCGAAACGCGCTGGAAGAGATCTTCGGAGCCTGACGGTTCAATCCGGAGCGTGCCGAACGTCGCGCCGACTTTCGACCGGCAGGCTCGGAGAACGGCCCCGCAGCCCACCAAAATCCGGTTCGCGCTGCGCCGGAGCGGAAGTTCGTCCTGGACTTCGAGGTCCGTCCTGCGTTCAAGGTCCTCGAACGAAGACGAACCGAACTCCGGCCTCAGCCGATCTTCACTCAGCCGATCTTCTGGTCGCGGTGGATCGGGACGCCGATCATTGTGCCGCTGAAGACCAGCTTGCCGTCGACGTAGCCCTGAAACGCAAACTCGGCGCGGCGACCGGCGCGCACGCTCTCAACTTTGGCCATCAGAACGAGCCGCGAGTTCGGGAAGACCGGCGCACGAAAGCGGACATCGCTCATGCCGCCGAAGCCCAGAAAGTCGCCCGCCAGGAGCTGGTACTTGCGAGCGTAAAAACCGGCGAGCTGCGCGGCACATTCGCAGAGCACGACGCCGGGCATCAGCGGGAAGCCGGGCATGTGGCCCTGAATCCAGAACTCCTGATCGCTGATATCCTTGAAGCCAATCAGCCCGTCATTTTCGCGGTCGATGTAGACGATGCCCGTCAGCTGCTCCATCTCGTGCCGCTGCGGGTTAATCTTGCGAATCTCAGTGATGTCGTAGAGCGGCTTGTCGAAATCCAGTTCGAGTTCGTCGAGGTTGTAGATCGGCTGCGGGCGCATTCGTTCGGTATCTCCGTAAGAAAACTGCGTCGAGGCCGAACTTTAGTTCCGGGCCAGAACACCCGCAACGCCTCCCAAACGCCGCGGACAGACGGTGTGACATCGCTGCGGCAAGGCATCCAGCAACCGCTATTCGAGCGAATTCAGATAGCTCAGCAGGTCAGCCATCTGCTCGACCGAAACCGTCTTCTCCAGACCTTCCGGCATGAACGACAGGCCGGAATTCTGCAGCAGTTCAATGTCCGCTCGCCGAACTTCGACATCCGTCCCGTCCAGTTGCCGGATGACGAGATCGTTTGCCGTCTCGGAACCGATCATGCCCGCGACCGTGCGGCCATCGGTCGTCAGCAGTGTGTAGGCGAGGAACTCCGGCTTCACCTCGCGATTCGGATCCAGAATGTTCAACAGAACCGACGCCAGCCCGCGATTGCGGATGCCTTTCAGGTTGGCACCGATCTGCCGCCCGACACCTTCCAGTTGATGGCACGCCGAGCAGTTCTTCTTGAAGACTGCCTGCCCTCGCTGCGGATCACCCTGCGTTTGCAGAGCCGCCTGATACCGGTCAACGACTTCCTGTCGCGATCTTTTTGAAACAACAAACAGGCGGTTGACTCGCGCAGCGACGTCGGCGTCGGGATGTCGCCGCAGCAGGTCGATGCGCGCGGCGGGGATCTCGAACGCCTTGACGGTGCCTTCCTCGACAGCCGTCAGAAACCGCCCCAGCCACGCCGGGCGAGACAGCAGCGTTTCGCCGGCTCGCGTCCGCAGTCCGGGACTGAGTGCCGGCCAGGCATCGAGCAGCAGATCAGCGACAGCGTCGGCACGAAACGCCGCCGCACACTCGATCGCCGCCGCCTGAACAGCCAGCGGCTCGCCGGGCTGCAGCAGCTTCTCCAGCAGCGGACGAGCCTCCTTGAAACCCGCCAGCCGCAGGTTCTGAACGGCTGCCGCACGCTTGCCGTCGTCAACTTTCGAGTCGACCGCGGTAGCCTTCGCCGCAGCGATCACGCTGGCCAGCAGTTCGGACGTCTGCCCGCCGGCCGCCGCCAGCAGTTTCTTGCGACCGGCGTCGTTCTGCCGGGCGACCAGCGCTTTAACAAGCGTCTCCTTGAGCGACGTTTCAGCCTCCGGCAAACCAGCGACCGCTCGAACAACGAGAGCGATCTCGCCCTCAGCCCCTGCCCCGCCGATCTGCTCAGCCAGCGCTGCCAGCAGCGTTTTTCCATGCGGGCTCTTCCGGAAACTGGCGTCGACTGCGAGCGTCTCAAAAGCCGCCCCGGCGTTTTCGTGCAGCGAGCTGAGCACTGCCAGCCGCATCCAGCTGTCCGCCGAGTCCTGCAGCGCGATCTTGACCAGAGCCTGCGTCGCGGTCGGGCCGGGAGCGGCTCCGAGCGAAAACGCGAGCTGATAACGAACCGTCACATCATGGTCCCCGGTCATCGCAGCCAGCTTCGCGCGAATGGCCTGCGAGTGTGGCGCGAGAGACTCGGCCATTCTCAATGAGTGCGCTCGCACCTGCGGCGACACATCGTCGAGAGCCGTCAGCAGCGACCGTTCTTCAAGAGCCCCCAGACCAGACAGCGACGTCAACGCGGCAGCACGACCTTCCGGCAGCGCCGACTCGACGGCCAGTTTTTCCAGCGCCGCAACCGCCGACAGATCCTGCCGCTGGTAGAGCAGTCGCGAAGCCGTATCGCGGTGCCAGCCGTTGGGATGCTCGAGCAGCCGGACGAGTTCCGCCGTCGACGCGTCACCGAGATTCGTCTGTCGGCGTCGATCGGAAAACTCCGACGGAGCCATCCGGTAGATGCGACCGCGATCGTGACCGCTCACGGCGTCCAGCGTTTCGAGAAACTCCGGCGGCAGGAACGCGGCCCCCTCGATCAGCTCGCGGTACATATCGAGAATGTAAAGCGTCCCGTCCGGAGCATTCGCGAACTGCACGGGCCGGAACCAGATGTCCTTCGCGGCGAGAAACTCGGCGTCCTTGTCCGCTCGAACTGCCGTGACACCGACGCCGTTCGGTTCAAGCCGCGCCCGGTAAACGAGATTGTTCGCGACCTCACCGACGATCACGTTACCGCGGTACTCCGCTGGCCAGGCATCGCCGCGATAGACCGTGATCCCGGTTGCCCCGGTGAAGAACCCAAACGGTTTCCCGCCTTCATCCGAGCCTCGAAACTTGCCCTCGCGACGCAGCGTGGTCCGCAGTTCGCGCCACGGTTCGGGAGGACTGATGCGGAACAGGTGCGTGAACTTGCCTTCGGGCGTGATGTCGACCATGACCGCCGGAGCTTTGAGCTGCGGATTCCGGGCGACGTAGCGATCGTCGTACATGTACGACAAACCGGGCTGGCTGTTGCCGCACGTAAACTTGCGGCCCCAGTTGTCCATACTCATGCCGTGCTGGCCGCCGCCGGACGTCAGCTCAAACTTCGTCAGGTCGCGTGGATCGAAAATGAAACCGCGACCGCGAACGGAAACGGGCTTCGCATCTTTGTTTGCCGTCGCGACGATGTTCCCGCCCGCCAGACTCGTCGACAGATGAAAGCGGTTGTCGTTGCCCCAGCGAATCGAGTTGAGATGCGATTCGCCCGCCTTGTCGGTCGCAAACCCGGTGAAGACGACGTCGCGGCGATCCGCCTTGCCATCGCCGTCCGTATCTTTCAGGTAGAGCAGATCGGGAGCGTCGCCGACGAACACACCACCGTCCCAGCACGCGATCGCGCTCGGGTAGTTCAGCTGCTTGGCGAAGACGGTTCTCTTCTCATAACGACCGTCGCCGTCTGCATCTTCCAGGACGACGATCGATCCCAGCTCCTTGAATTCTGGAACGGCATACGCGTTGTACGGCGGCAACTGCACGACGTACATCCGGCCCTGCTCGTCAAAGTCGACAGCGACCGGATCCTGCACCAGCGGTTCGGCGGCGACGAGTTCCACTTGAAAGCCCGGTCGGACGACCATCGACTTCAGCGAGTCTTCCGGCGAAAGCGACTGAACCCGCAGTGATGGCTGATCGGCCCCGAACGAAGTGATCGAAGTCAGCAGAGAAACGGCGAGTGCGGCAATCGAGTACTTCATGGCGTGCCCTGATGCGAGTTCGCGGCGGGAGGACTCTCAGGCTCGCTCGTTGGCGAACCTGCAGCGAGACGTCGCGGAATAGGTTCCCGTCTCGACGCGTCCTGTAAAGCCAACCGAGCGCTGGCGACGCGACCTCGAAAGACCAGGTCACTCGCCCGCAGCGCATGACTCGCTCGCGGCACAGGCCCCGACGCTCGACGCTGGCTCTCGCGACAACTCGACAACGACAGCAAGCGGGTCGAGCCGGCAGACGTCGTAGCTCACCAGTTCCAGCTCGCGCGCCTGCTCCGTCGGAAAACGCAAACCGCAGCGCAGACACAACCCATCGAGACCGGATTCCCCCCGAGCATCCCGATCATCACCGCAGCCTTCGTCGCCCAGGACAGCCAACGTTCGCTCGGTCACACCGAACCGGCGACTGCTGACGCCGAACGTCGGCAGCGCCGCGCACTGCGGGCAGACGAGGACCCGGTCGAGCAGCGTTCGCGATGCAACGCCAGCGTTGGCCCAGTTCTCAAGAATCGCTTCCTGCTGCTCGGTCTCGAACTGCAGCGATTGCGAATTGAACCTCAGATTCAGCCACTGCTCTGCCCGAACGGCGTCTGCCGAACCGCCAAACTCGGCACCGATCAGAACCTGAGTACCAGAAGTCGGCACGACGCGCCGGACAATCGCACCTGCATACCGAACCTGCTGGCCTTTGAGGTTCAACCCGACGAGCAGCTCCTGCGAGACCTGAAACTCGCCGCCGCTTAACTGCAGCAGAATTCCACTCTCGCTGATCTCGCGCGATGCCCCATAAACCGGCTGCTCCGCATCGATCGTCCCGCCCGACACGACGGGGAACACAACCGACGGCCGCTGCAGTGCAAACCGGTCGTGCCGCCGCCGATCGACCGAGTCCCTCAGCTCGCCGAGCACCCGCGGGGTCAGCTCATACATGGGTTCGAGACGCACGCGGGGTGCGGCGACTGACCGCATTCTTGAATGGACTCTCGTCTGCGACACGCTCAGGTTCCCGCTGCCTGGTCCTCATCAGAAGTGCGCTACCCTCAATCACCTTCTGGAAGGAATCTGCTTCCCCCTTCAGCCACCGAGGATCCCGCGACAACGAGAGTCTGGTTCGGGAAGCGGACCGCTGCGGCACGTTCCGTACGCGAAGGAGGCAAAGCCCTGCTACGAACGAATGCTCACAGCGACTTTGCCGATCGCGACGATTGCCCGGCCCCGGTCCGGTCAGCATTCGTAACCGCGTTCGCGCAGAACGCGGGCGTTGAATCGCGCGGCGAGTCACAGGAGCCCCGCGTTCTGCGCGAACGCGGCTACAGGCAAACGCACATGAAATCCTCAACCGGTCAACAGCCTCGTCCCGGTCGGTGTCGATCCCTGGCGGCGACTCTGCAATCATGCGTGCCGAGCGACGTTCCCGGCGACTCGGTCGAACGCCGCCACGCCAACTCAGCCAGGATGAACAGGAGACCGTAATGGACGACGCGCCGAACACTCCCTCACTCGATGACAACCCGCTGCTGATTTCATCGGGCCTGCCCGCGTTCGATCAAATCAAGCCCGAGCATGTCGTGCCCGCCGTCAAGCACCTGCTGGCTGAGGCCGAGAAGCAGCTCGCCGATCTCGAAGCGACCATCGAACCGACCTGGGACGGCTGCTTCGCGCGGCTCGAACAGCTCGACCGCCCGTTCGAATACGGCTGGGGACCGGTCTCGCATCTGTTCGGAGTGAAGAACTCGCCCGAGCTTCGCGAAGCCTACGAAGCGGTGCTCGACGACGTTGTGCAGTTCAGCCTGCGAGCGTCGCAGAGCAAGCCGATTTACGAAGCCTGTCTCGCGATCCGCAACGGCGACGAATGGCCGAAGCTGACGCCCGCCCGGCAGCGCATCGTCGAGAAGAAGATTCAGTCCGCCGAGCTGTCCGGAATTGGACTCGAAGGCGAACAACGCGAGCGGTTCAACGAAATCTCGCAGGAACTGTCGCAGCTCAGCACGAAGTTCTCGAACAACGTGCTCGACGCGACGAAGGCCTTCGATCTGATCATCACCGACGCAGCCGACGTCGAAGGGATGCCCGCCAGTGCGCTCGCGATGGCCGCGCAGTCGTACAACTCGAAACAGGCTGAGCAGTCCGACGACGGCAACGACTCAAAGAGTGCGGTCGCCGAAGAGGCCACTCCGGAAGCCGGGCCGTGGCGGTTCACGCTGGACGCGCCGAGCGTCATGCCGTTTCTGCAGCACTGCCGCCGCAGCGATCTCCGCGAGAAGATGTACCGCGCCTTCATCACGCGCGCCGGCGAAGGCGACCTCGACAACACCGCCAACATCAACCGCATCCTGACGCTGCGACAGGAGAAGTCCGAGCTGCTCGGCTTTGAGAACTACGCCGAGCTGAGCCTCGCCAAAAAGATGGCGCCGAGCGTCGCCGCGGTCGACGAGATGTTCGAAACGCTGCGCGCGGCGTCGTGGGACGCGGCGGTGCGGGACCTCGTCGAAGTTCGCGGACTGGCCTCCGCCAGCGGACAAGAAGGCGACCTCGCGCACTGGGACATCGCGTTCTGGGCGGAGCGGCTTCGCGAGCAGAAGTTCGATTACACCGACGAGCAATTGCGGCCCTACTTCCCGCTGGAAAAAGCTCTCGACGGTATGTTCGCTCTCGTCGAGAAACTGTTCGGCATCAAAGTCCGGCAGTCTGACAACGCCCCGCTGTGGCACAAAGACGTGCGCTACTTCGAAATCGACAACGAAGACGGCCAGCAGATCGCGGCGTTCTATCTCGACCCGTACTCGCGGCCCGAGAACAAGCGCGGAGGCGCCTGGATGAACGATTGCCTGGGTCGCTGCGTTATCAACGGCCAGGTCCGGCTGCCGGTCGCACATCTTGTCTGCAACTCGACGCCGCCCGTCGGTGACAAACCGTCGCTGATGACGTTCCGCGAAGTCGAGACACTGTTTCACGAATTCGGCCACGGCCTGCAGCACATGCTGACGGTGATCGACGAAGCCGACGCGGCGGGCATCAACGGCATCGAGTGGGACGCGGTCGAGCTGCCCAGCCAGTTCATGGAAAACTGGTGCTATCACCGCCCGACTCTGCTGAGCATCTCCGGCCATTACGAAACCGGCGAACCGCTGCCGGACGAACTGTTCGAGAAACTCAAAGCGTCGCGCACGTTCCGCTCGGGCACGATGACGCTGCGACAGCTCACGTTCGGTATGACCGACCTGCGACTGCACGGCGGTTATCAACCGCCCGCTGAAGGCTCCGACGGCGAATCCGTCTTCGACATCCAGCGCCGCGTTGCCGAGAAAACTTCCGTTCTGCCGATGCTTCCGGAAGACCGTTTTCTCTGCTCGTTCACGCACATCTTCGCGGGCGGTTACGCGGCAGGATACTACAGCTACAAGTGGGCCGAGGTCCTGAGTGCCGACGCGTTCGCCGCGTTTGAAGAAGCGGGCCTCGACGACGAAGCCGCCGTCCAGCAAACCGGCCGTCGCTTCCGGGACACCGTCCTCGCGCTCGGAGGCAGCCGCCACCCGATGGACGTCTTCCGCGACTTCCGAGGCCGCGAACCCGACCCGACCGCCCTGCTCACCCACTGCGGCCTGCTGAGCAACGAAGAGTCAATCGGCCAGGACTGAAGCTCGTTTAACCGCAAGCCGCAGGCGTGCGCGCCGTCTTCTCGTTCCTACGCTCCGCGGGGGAACGCCAGCTGCAGACGCTCTGCGGCCTGAATCGCCGAAGAGCGGCGGAAGCAGTGTTCCCACGGGGACCGTGGGAACGAGTGGCATGTTTCTCGCTAAACGCCGTGCGCGCACGCCTGCGACTTGCGGTCAAACAATCCACTGCGTTGTCAAACAAGGATTCTGGGATGCGCTCAGTAGCGAAAGTCGCCGAGACTTTCGGCAGCGAGTGACCGAAACTCCTGGCGAGTTTTGCTACCCCAATATTCTTCTCTGACAAAGCACTACGGCTGCTTCGCCGTTTTCAAAAACGCCGTCAGGTCATCCTGAAACTCGGCGACGGCTTCGCGGGGGCCGACGAGTTTGACGTAGAAGTCGCGAGGCAGCGGGACGGCGACGCCGATTAGACGCCAGTTCTCCTGCGTGCCCGTCTGCCCCGGCAGGCGGCTGTTGAAGCTGCCTCGGACGTCGACCATGCGGGACTCGATCCCGGCCACATCGACCGTCGACCAGGTCGGTTCGTCACCGGCAGCCTGACCGACCTGTCCCACCCAGCGGTTGAGGTTTGCGTCAATCCCGCCGCCGACCGATGCCAGAGTCAGCTCCATGTCGCCGTGTTCGGAATGCACGATGAACTTCGAATCGTAGAACTGCGACTTCTCCAGCTCTTCCCAGGCCGCCGGCACTTCAAAGCTGAGCCCAGCGTACTCGCGAGTTTCGGTCTCGCCGGTTGCCGCCGCGGCCTGATCGGAATCCGGCTGTTCCGCATCGTCAGCCGCTGTCACTTCTTCCGGTGAAGATTCCGACTTCACTTTGGCGACAGGTGGAGCACCCGAGCCGTTCGATCCGGAATCCGAACAGCCGGTCATCACAAACGGGACGCACAAAGGAAACGCAAACAGGAAGAGCTTTGAACAACGCATCGTCTCACCATTTTCTGAGAGTCGCCGACCAGTCCGGCCAGCCATTGGATTCATTTTGAACCGCAGCTTTCCGCAGATGAACGCAGGTAATCTGCCTCGAATCTGCGTTCATCTGCGTCGCTCTGCGGCTCTTCTTAAACGGCTTCCCTTTCGCCGTCAAAGGACCCGTCCGTCCAAGGCCTTCAGCTATCAGCGGGCAACCATCCGGCGTCCCGGTTGAATCTCGCCGACCGATCCGCTGACAATGCTGCCTCGTCAAATCCGCAGCCCCCGCCGCCGCCAGACGGCTCAACAGACTTTCCGGAGAGAACCATGTCCGATCTCAACCGCCGCAGCTTCCTGAAGACATCCAGTGCCGCAGCCGCGGTCGCCGCAGCATCCTCGTTCGCCGCTCCGGCGCGATCACGGGCAGCCGGATCGAACGAGAGGATCAGGATCGGCTTCATCGGCCCCGGCGGTCGTGGCTTCGGGGCTCATGTCAAGACGCTGTGCAACCTGCACAAGGAAGGCGCGAAGATCGAACTCGTCGCCGCCGCCGACGTTTACTCGGTCGCTCGCGACAAGACGCTCGATCACATCAAGAAGGAAACCGGCTTCGAAGCGACCGCGTACGTCGACTACACGGAAATGCTTGAAAAGGAGAACCTCGACGCGGTCTGCATCGGGACGCCGGACCACTGGCACGCGATGCAGGCGATCGACGCGATGAACTTCGACTGCCACGTTTACTGTGAAAAGCCGATGACGCACTCCGTGCAGGAAGCGCTGGATGTCGTCGCCGCGTGGAAGAGGACCGGACGGATCATGCAGGTCGGCGTCCAGTCAACGAGCCTGCCGCTGTGGGATCAGGTTCGCGAGCTGCTCAACGACGGCAAACTCGGCAAGGTCCTGATGTTCCAGACCGAGTACTTCCGCAACTCGGCCCAGGGCCAGTGGCGGTACTACAAGCTCGAAGAGCGGATGAATCCGTCGACGATCGACTGGAAACGCTGGCTGGGCGTCAAGGAAGGCCTGGCTCCCGACCGCCCGTTCGACCGCGAAGTCTTCCGCCAGTGGCGCCGCTTCTGGGACTTCGGGGCCGGCATGTACACAGACCTGTTCGTCCATCGCACGACGGCAATGCTCAAAGCGACCGGTCTCCGCTTCCCCGGTCGCGTCGTCGGTGCCGGCGGCATCTTCATGGAGTACGACGGGCGTGACGTGCCGGACGTCGCCACGGTCGCCGCCGATTTCCGCGAAGGCGTGCAGGGGCTGATCAGCTCGACGATGTGCTGCCAGGAGAGCCGCATTCAGCAGCTCATTCGCGGCCACCACGGCTCGTTCATTTTCGGCAACGGCGAAGGTTTCGATTCCTTCCAGTTCGTCCCGGAACGTCCGCAGGTCACGCGCGACAGCAAGCTGAAGGCAGAGACCATCCCGTGCGGCACCGTCGACAACACGACGCACGCTCACTTCGCCAACTGGATCAAGGCGATGGAAGCTGGCGACCAGCAGCTCTGCAACAACCCGCCAGACCTGGGAGCCGCCGCGATCGCCGTCGTCAACCTCGGCGCTCAGAGCTACCGTCACGGCAAAGTCTTTCACTTTGACGGCGAAAGTGGCTCGATCAGCGACGGCAACGGCGACTGGTCGAAGGGTTGGGAGAAGCTGTCTCACAACCGCCAGAAGCCGCACCACATCCCCGGCTGGACGGCTGGCGATCACGGCAGTCTGCTCGAAGAACCGGACTACATGGCGCTCGGCGGCCCGTGGGTCAACGGGCAGGATCCCGCTGGCGGCACGACCACCGGCGGAGCCTGAACCTCTTGCTGAGCAAGAGGTTGTGACGAACCAGTCCGAGAGCTTACGGCGACCACTCTCCCGACCGTTGAACACAAAGTCGGGGAGTGGTACCGTTCTGCCTTCGTTTGCAACCATTCCTGCGAGAACGCAGGGACGCTCCGCACACGCGGGCTTAGATTCACAGTCAGGATTCACGAGGAACCATCATGGCGAGACCAGTCACTTTGTTCACCGGGCAATGGGCCGACCTGCCGCTCGAAGAACTCTGCAAGAAGGCTCGCGACTTTGGTTACGACGGTCTCGAACTGGCCTGCTGGGGTGACCACTTTGAGGTCGACAAGGCCCTCAGCGATGACACCTACTGTGCGAAAAAACGCGATCTGCTCGCCAAGCACGACCTGAAGTTGTTCTCCATCTCAAACCATCTCGTCGGCCAGGCGGTTCTGGACAACATCGACGATCGACACAAGGGGATTCTGCCCGAGTACGTCTGGGGTGACGGCGACGCCGACGGCGTTAACGAACGGGCCATCGAAGAGATGAAGAACACCGCCCGAGCTGCTCAGAAGCTCGGCGTCAGCGTTGTCAACGGCTTTACCGGGTCGAGCATCTGGCATCTGATCTACGACTTCCCGCCAACCCCACGGCCCATGATCGACGCCGGTTTCCAACTCCTGGCAGATCGCTGGAACCCGATCCTCGACGTCTTCCAGGAATGCGGCATCAAGTTCGCACTGGAAGTTCACCCGACGGAGATCGCCTTTGACATTTACTCGGCCGAGTGGGCTCTCAAGGCGCTCGATAACCGCGAAGAGTTCGGCTTCAACTTCGATCCCAGCCATCTGATCTGGCAGGGCATCGACCCGGTCGAGTTCATCCGCGCCTTCCCGGATCGCATCTACCACGTCCACATGAAGGACGCCTCGACCACGCTCAACGGCAAGACCGGCATCAACAGCAGCCACATGCCGTGGGGCGACCCACGTCGCGGCTGGGACTTCCGCAGCATCGGTCGCGGTGCGGTCCGCTTTGAAGAAATCATCCGGGCGCTGAACGTCATCAACTACGACGGCCCGCTGTCCGTCGAGTGGGAAGACATCGGGATGGACCGCGAACACGGCGCCCGCGAGTCGTGCCAGTTCGTCAAGAACGTCGACTTCGCCCCGTCTTCACACCGCTTCGACGACGCGTTCGCCGACTGAGTCCGGAAACTGAGTCGAATCGAAATCTCAAGACGCCGCGCAATCGCGCGGCGTTTTTCTTTGTCAGGAACCGGGCTGTCATCTCTATGTAGCTGGATTCGCAAGATTCAGACGACACTCGAAAACCTCTGAATTCATGAGAATCCATCTACGACCAAGATGTGGCCAGTCGCCTCGGAGGTCCTATGTCGCGTCCTCAGTTCCCACTGCTTCTGGCTCTCGCAACTGTTGCGCTGTCACTCACCTGCCGAACGGCCACAGCAGCTCCGACGAACGTCCTGCTGATCATCACGGACGAGCACAACTTTCGGACGCTGGGGTGCTACCGCGAACTGATGCCGCGTGAGCAGGCGGAGATGTGGGGACTCGGTGCTGTCGTACCGACGCCGAACCTCGACCGGCTCGCGAAGGAAGGCGTTCTGTGCACACGAGCCTACGCGACCGCGCCGGTCTGCTCGCCATGTCGGGCCGCGATGATCACGGGCCGCTATCCGCACGCGACGGGAGTTCCAACGAACAATCACGTTCTCGATCGCTCGATCCCGACACTCGCCGACCGCCTGAACGATGCCGGCTACCGAACCTCGTTCATCGGGAAGTGGCATCTCGGCGGAAACGGCAAACCGGGATGGGCTCCGAAAGTTGATGGCGGATTCCAGCACACCAGGTTCATGTTCAACCGCGGCCACTGGAAGAAGTTCGTAATCGAAGAGGGCATCCCCGCCGTTGGCGCCCGCACGAAAGGTCAGCCGAGTTACGGACTCGACGGAGCCGACGAAAAGACGTTCTCCACAGACTGGCTGACGGATCGAACCATCGACTTTGTCACAGGTAACGAGGCGGAGAAACCATTCTTCGCCGTCGTCAGCTATCCCGATCCTCATGGTCCGAACACGGTCCGCGCCCCGTATGACACACGTTTCGACGACCTGCCGTTTCAGGCACCGCGAACTTACCGCACGGGCAAGCCGGCTCCCAAATGGCTCGGCGGCGGCAGGAAGCACCCCGTCTTCCGAGGCGCCGACATGTCTCGGTACTTCGGCATGGTGCAGTGCATCGACGACAACATCGGTCGCCTGCTGGATAGCCTCAAGCAGGCCGGGCGGCTCGACAACACGCTGATTATCATGACCAGCGACCACGGTGACCTGTGCTACGAACACGATCGCCAGAACAAAGGCAACCCGTACGAAGGCTCGGCCCGAGTCCCCATGATCCTGCGGCAGCCGGGCCGCATCGGCGCCGACCAGATCTACACCGAGCCGATGGGCACGGTCGACCTGACGCCAACCGTCATGGGACTGCTTGGGCTGCCCGCCGAAACTGATGATCAGGGACGTAACCTGTCGTCGGTTCTGGCCGACGTTGCAAGGTCCGAAGTCGACAAGAGCGATCCGCCTGTCACGTTTCTGCGGAACGCAGGAGTCGCCGCCGGCTGGCTGGCCGCCGTCGATGCCCGCTACAAACTGATTGTCTCGGTCAACGACGTCCCGTGGCTGTTTGACGCCAAAGAAGACCCGGACGAACTCGTCAACTTCCACGGAAAACCCAAATACGAGGCCGTCGAGAAACGCCTCGCTGAGAAGTTGCTGGCCTACGGTCGGAAGAACAAAGATCCGCATATCAATAACGAAAAGATCGCGGCGTCGCTGGAGACGATTCTCGACAGGTAGCGCTTCAAACTCTGCAGCACAATCCTGAATCTGCCTGTCCCGTCACAAGCCCGTAGCTGGATTCGCAAGAATTCAGCCGGTTCAACTGAGTCTGAATTCTTGCGAATCCAGCTACATCGAAGCGGCAATCTAAAAAACTCACAAGCTGTTCGCGGCTTGATCCTGTTGTGGTCAATTTCCCCACGGCTGACGCCGTGGGCTACGTGCTGACGTCGCTTCGCGACTGACGACACTGGTCAGCGCCGCTACGATCACGCTCTAACCGACGGAAGTTGTTCATGTTTCCAACGCGTCTGGCCCTTGCCGTTCTTCTGCTGCCGTCGATCACCTCTGCGACCGAGCAGCCGAACATTCTTTACATCATGTCGGACGACCATGCGGCGCATGCGATCTCCGCGTACGGCAGCCGGCTCGCGAAGGTTGCTCCAACGCCAAACATCGATCGACTGGCGAAGGAAGGCGCGCTGTTCACGAACGCCTTCTGCACGAACTCGATCTGCTCGCCATCGCGAGCCTGCGTCTTGACCGGGCAGTACAACCACGTCAACGGGGCCTTCGATCTGGCTGGTGCCGTCGAACCGGGCCGGCAGATGCTCGCCCTGCAGATGAAGAACGCTGGCTATCACACGGCGATGATCGGCAAGTGGCATCTCAAAGCTGAGCCCGCCGACTTCGACTTCTACTGCGTGCTGCCCGGCCAGGGGAAATATCACGATCCCGAGTTTCGCGTCCGCGGTGAGCAACCGTGGGGGAAGAACACGATCAAGTTCGACGGGATGCACGTCACCGACGCCATCACCGACATCACACTCGACTGGCTGCAGGAAGGCTGGGACCAGGACAAGCCGTTCTTCCTGATGCACCACTTCAAGGCTCCGCACGACTACTTCGACAACGCTCCTCGGTACGAGTCGTACCTCGCCAACGTCGACATCCCGGAACCAGACACGCTGTGGAAACGCGACAGCCGTTTCGGGTCGATCGCCACACGCGGCGCGGACGACGAACTGATTCCACACATTGGAACCTCGATCGGCTCCCGCAATCCGCGGCGGTCGTACCTGCTCGATCTTCCGAAGCTCTATCCGGCCGAGTTTCCGCCGAGCTATGACCCGCAGAACTTCAGCACCGAACAGAACACGCGGCTCGCTTACAACGCGTATCTGAAGAAGTTCCTGCGCTGCGTGAAGGGAATTGACGACAACCTCGGGCGACTGTTCATGCACCTGGAAGAGACCGCTCAGCTCGACAACACGCTCATCATCTACACTGGGGACCAGGGCTTCATGCTCGGCGAGCACGATTATCAG
>Ga0070727_10002593_pt1 | contig 17251 bp, 7 predicted proteins | sample tdAd472_FD_66722 | JGI IMG/M metagenome (GOLD analysis project Ga0070727, IMG submission 66722) | Marine sediment microbial communities from the Atlantic coast under amendment with organic carbon and nitrate - tdAd47.2 | ecosystem: Environmental > Aquatic > Marine > Coastal > Sediment | place...
AGGGGGCGATCCTCACCCGCGAGGAGCTGAACACCCTCGTCAACAAGGCGGCCAAGCACCCGGCCCCCCCGCCGCCGCCGACGCCCTCCCCGATCCCGGGGAGCCTCGAGAACCTCCAGGTCGAGGGCAGCGTGGGCGCCGACCAGATCGCCACGATCCGGGTCACGGCGCGGGTGCGCCTGCTCCACGACGAGGGCCGGATCCCGCTCCCGCTCAAGGGGCAGGGCGTGACCGAGCTGCTCCTCGACGGGCAGCCGGCGCGGGTGCTCGAGCAAGGCCAGCACCTGCTGGTGCTCGTCAGCGGCGCGGGGACGCACTCCCTCACCTGGCGGCAGCTGGTCAAGGTCCAGCCCGGCGAAGAGCGCGGCTCCGGCGTGCTCGAGCTCGCGCTGCCCAGCGCCGCCAGCGGACGCCTCGACCTCGCCGCCCCCGGCGAGCTCGAGCTCAACCGCGTCACCGGCGGCGTGGGCTGGCTCGAGGAGGCCAAGCAGAGCGACGGCGCGACCCACATGGCCGTCGCCTTCGGCGACCTCAGCGGCAAGCTGAGCCTGGCCTTCCGCCCGCGGCGGGCGGTCTCCGAGGTCACCCCCTACACCACCGGCGACGTCTACACCCTGTTCGACGTGCGCAACGACGTGGTGACCCTCTCCTCGACCCTGGCGATCGGGATCTACCGCGCCCCGCGCGAGGTGCTGCACGTCGACCTGCCCCCGGGCTTCGTGCTCCGCGGCCTGCGCCCGATCTCCCAGGGCCTGGGCGAGCTGACCCCGATCCAGGACGGACGCCGGGTGCGGATCGAGCTCACCGCTCCCCGCCAGGGTGACCTGTTCCTGCAGCTGATCGCCGAGCGCCCCCTGCGCGCTGGCGAGGCCCTGCGCCTGGCCGCGGTCGGGCTCCCCGACACCGACCGCGTGGCCGGCATGCTCGCCGTGTCCCGCGGCGACGACACCCGGATCCGCTTCGAGGCCGAGCAGGGCCTCGAGCGCGCCGACCTGGCCACCCTGCCCCAGAAGCAGGCCGAGGGGATCCTCCGCGCCTACCGCCACGGCGAGGCCGAGGGCGGGCTGACCCTCGAGGTCCGCCCCCTCGAGCCGCGGGTCGACCTCTCCATGCGCGTCGCCTTCCAGCTCGAGGCGCGCAGCGTGCGCGCCGTCGCGGCGTTCAAGTACCGCGTCCGTGAGGGCCGCGTGTTCGCGCTGACCGCCGACATTCCCCCGGGCTTCGTGGTCGAAGACGCCGCGGTGCGCCTCGTCGGCCAGTCGCGGCCCCCCGAGCACCAGCTCGACCGCACCTACACCACCGGCGCGGACGGCGAGCAGACCCACCTCCAGGTCAAGCTCCCCCGCGGCCTCGAGGCCGGCCAGGAGCTCGTGCTCTTGTTCGACGCCCAGCGTGAGGAAGAGACCGCCCTCGCCGGGCGCTCGCTGCAGATCCCCCAGCTCAGCGGGAGCCCCGCCTCGACGTCGAGCGGCTACCTGGGCTTCGCCCCCGACGCCGCCTACCGGCTGCAGGGCGAGGGCCTCAAGCAGCTGACCGGCGTCCCCGCCGCCGAGCTGCCCAAGCTCGGCCTGCAGGTCCCCGGGCTCGTGCTCGGCTACCGGATCGAGGGCGACGCCTACGGCGGCACGCTGCAGCTCACCCGCCGCGAGACCCGGCTCAGCGCCGACCTCCGCGTGCGCCACCGGGTGCGCGAGCGGGTGGTCAAGACCGACGTGGTCGCCAAGCTCAACGTGCAGGGCGCCCCGCTGGAGACCCTCGACGTGTTGGTCCCCGCCGGCCTCGGCGCCAGCGCGCGCTTCGAGCACCCCGACCTGCACGAGGACCGCGAGCAAATCCAGAGCGCCGACGTCCCCGCGGGCTGGGAGCGCTACCGGCTGCGCTTCGTGCGCCGCCAGCAGGGCGACGTGCTGCTGACCGCGCGCCTGCAGAGCAAGCTCCCGGCCAGCGAAGAGGGCCAGGACGCGGTCGAGGTCGCCGCGCTGCCCTCGCTGCGCCTGGTGCAAGCCTTCCGCCAGCGCGGCCAGATCGCGATCTACTCCGCCGACGCCACCGAGCTCGAGGCCGTCGGCTCCGGGGTCCGTGAGCTGCAGGTCGCCGAGGTCGAGTCCCTCGGCGACTACGCGGGCTACCCGCTGTTCGCCTACGCCTTCGTCGGCGAGCACCACACGGTCGGCCTCAAGGTCCGCCGCCACGAGGCGGCGCCCATGCTGACCGCCGTCGCCGAGAGCCTGCTGCTGCAGACCACCAGCGGCGCCGACGGCCACAGCCGCCACACCGCGACCTTCAGCGTGAAGAACCTGGGCAACCAGTTCTTCGCCCTCCGCCTGCCCGAGGGCGCCAAGCTCTGGAGTGTGGTCGTCGACGGCGAGGGCGTGAAGCCCGCCGAGCGTGACGGGCTGATGATCGTCCCGATCCCCGTCGCCGGCGAGAAGAGCGCCCACGACGCGGTCGACGTGACCGCGACCTACACCGTCAACCGCGGCTCCTGGGGCTCCCTCGACGACCTGCGCCTGGTCGCCCCCGAGCTCTGCCTCGGCAGCGAAGACGTGGTCCCCGTGCTCAAGACCGAGTGGCAGTTGACGCTCCCCGACGACTACCTCGTGCTCGAGGTCGAGGGCAACGTGCGCCAGGACATGGGCGCCCCCAGCCAGACCCCGCTCCTCGTGCGGACCCTCGAGCGCATGACCCAGGGCGGCGAGTGGCTGTTCGGCCTCGCGCTGCTGGGCCTGCTCGTGGCCGCCAGCGCCAGCGCGCGGCGGGTGCTGCTCGTCGCCCTGCTGGGCGCCGAGGACGCGCGCCGCGGCGCGACCCAGAGCGTGGGCAACCTGTTCTCCAAGCGCGTGACCTGGATCGTGCTCGCGGCGATCGCCGGCGTGGCCTTCCTCGGCTGGCTGCTGTTCAGCGTGACGGCCAGCAAGGGCGGCTTCGGAGGCGTGGCCGGCCTGCTGAGTGACGACAGCGACACGGTAGTCATAGGGTCCGATGGCGAGCTGGCCAGCGGCGGCGAGGGCTGGGAATACGAAGAGGCGAGCGGCGAAGCCTACGACGGCTACGGCGCCGACGACGCGCCCGCCCAATCCGCGCCGACCCCCCAACGCCTGGGCGACGCCAAGAACGAAATGCCCAGGGGCGCGGCGGAGAACCGCCGCCGGCCCATGGCGCCCCCGCCCCCGCCCGAGTCCAAGCCCATGCCCGCGCCCAAGGCCCCGGCGCGCCGCGAGCTGGAGAGCCTGCGCAAGCAGAAGGAGAGCCTCTCCCTCGACCGCGCTGCGGCCGAGAAGAAGGCCGACAAGTCCTACGCGCCCCCGCAGGAGCCCATGGCCGACCCGGCGGCGCCCATGGACATGGACGAGGCCGACATGCCCGAGAGCGAGGCCGAGCCCAGCGAGGACGCCTGGGGTGACACCGACGGCGAGTCCCTCGGCGACGACATGGCCGAGGGCGGCGAGGACGGCGGCATGCCCTCCACCGGACGGGCCGACTCACGCTTCGCCGGCGGCAAGCGCGCCGAGGAGCAAGCCCAACAGCAGCAGGGGCAAGGCCGATACCGCCAGTCCAACGCCGGCCCCGAGAAGCCGGTCGTCGTGCTCGAGGAAGAGGTCGAGCTGAGCAAGGACCTCCTCGACCAGCTCCCCAAGGGGACCGATATCGGCGGCCTGGCCGGCGGCGGCGGCGGCGACGGGAACGCCACCCTGGACGAGGTGACCGTGACCAGCACCAGCGGACTCGTGGACCTCAAGCGGGTCGACGCCCTCGTCGAGCAGAACGCCAACGACCCCACCGTGCACCTGCTGCGCGCCAAGGTGCGCGAGGCCCAGGGCGACCTCGAGGGCGCGCTGAAGGACGCCGAGCGTTCGGTTCAGCTGCGCGGCGGCTCGGAGGCCTACAAGGCCCAGGGCCAGATCCTCGAGCGCCTCGGTCGCACCGCCGAGGCCGAGGTCGCCCGCACCCGCGGCGAGTTCATGGAGCGCGCCCGGGAGCCCGGCACCCTCGGCGACGTGGGCCTCAGCTCGCTGGTGCTCGGCTGGACCCCCGTCGGCAAGCGCTACGCGTTCTCCCGCGACGGCGGCGGCGCCGAGCTCGGCCTCGAGCTCAGCCGCACCGGCGCGCTGGTCACGGCCTTCGGCATGCTGGCCCTGATCGGCTGCGCCCTGGGGCTCTTGCTCCCGCTGCTGACCCGGGCCCACGTGCTGGCGGTGCTGATCGTGGGCGTGGGCGTGCTCAGCGCGCTCCCGATCCTCGTGCTCCCGGCCAAGTTCGTCCCGATCTGCAACGCCCTCGCCCTGGGCCTGGTCTGCGCCGCCCCGATCCACCTCGCCTGGGCCCTGGCCCGCGCCTGGGACAAGGGCCCGCTGAGCAAGCTCGGCAAGGCCATGCGCGAGGAGCGCAAGCGTCGCCGCGGGCTGGGCGCCGCCCCGCGCGCCGCGACGCTCTTGCTCCTCGGCCTCGTGGGCGGGCTCTCCGGCGCCCAGGCCGACGAGCCCGCGCCCCAGCGGCCGAAGCCGTTCCGCGTCTACGTCCCCTACGACACCGACAGCGAGACCCTCGACGGCGACCGGGTCTACGTGCCCAACGACGTCTACGCCGAGCTCTGGCGCCGGGCGTTCCCCGACGAGACCCCGGTGCTCACCCCCCAGCCGCCGCGCAACGCGCTGATCACCCGCGCCGACTACGCCGGCGAGATCGACGTCCGCGGCAAGCTCGACCTGACCTGCACCCTGCGGGTGGACGTGCTCGCCGAGGGCTGGCAGACGGTCTCCCTCGGCCTGCAGGGCACCGGGCTCAGCCAACACCTCGTGCGCGGCGGCAAGCCCAACGCGCGGGTCATGAGCGCCCCCGCCGGCGGCTACCAGCTGATCGCCCGCGGCCCCGCGGTCTACGAGGTCGAGCTCACGCTGATCGCGCCCTCGGCCGGCGGCCGCTACGCGTTCAGCACCGCCCCCTGCGCGGCGAGCCGCATGGAGCTCAGCTCGGCGGTCGCCAACCGCCGCGTGGTCGTGGGCGGCGCCAACGCCCAGCGCGACCTCGACCCCGAGGGCACGAAGATCGAGGCCAGCGTCGGCGGCGCCCAGAACGTCGCCGTGGCCCTCGTGGCCCGTGAGGTGCTCAGCGCAGGCGGCGCGTCCGAGGCCAGCGCCAACACGCGCTCGGTGGTCTACGTTCAGCGCGGGCGGATCTTCCTCCGCTCGCTGACCGAGTTCGCGGTCAGCGGCGCGGGTCGCGAGGGCTTCACCTTCGCGCTCCCCGAGGGCTTCGAGGTCACCAACGTGCAGTCGCAGCTCCTCCGCGGCTGGTCCGTCGCCGACGGCGTGCTGCGCGTCGACCTCCGCCGCCCCAGCGACGCCCGCCACCAGGTCTTCGTCCAGGGCGAGCTCGAGCTCGACGCCGCCGAGTTCACAGCCCCCCACGTCGTGCCCCAGGGCGTGACCCGCGAGCAAGGTGAGCTCGGCCTCGCGGTCGAAGACGGGCTGCGCGTGCTGCCCCAGACCACGACCGGGCTGCGCCGCGCCGGCGCCTCCAACCTGACCCCGCTGCTGCGGGGGCTCTCGAACCCCCGTCAGCCGGTCGAGCTCGCCAGCGCCTACAGCTTCGTGCGCCGCCCGTGCTCGCTGCAGCTGCAGCGCGTCGAGGAGGAGCTCGAGGTCCGCGTCAAGAGCCGGATCTCCGCCCGCGTCGACACCGACGAGGTCGCGCTGACCGCGAACCTGCGCTACGAGGTCCGCCGCGGGAAGGCCTACGAGCTGAACGTGCTCGTGCCCGCGGGCTACGTGCTCGTCGGACGCGAGACCGCCCTCGACCTGCGCGAGGTCGGCGTGAGCGACGTCGAGGCCGGACGGGTCTACCGCCTGGGCCTCGGCTCGGGGCTCAAGGGCACCGGCGAGGTCCAGCTGCAGTTCGTGCGCCGGCACTCCCTCGAGAACGACCAGGCCGCGCTGCCCTTCTGCGACGTGCGGGCCCTGGGGGTCAACCAGGAGACCGCCGACGTGGCCGTGGCCGTGGCCAACGGGCTGCGCCTGCGCGTCGCCGGCGAGCCCCGCGGGCTGACCCCGCGCGACGTGCGCAGCGTGTCGCGCGGCTGGCCCCAGCCCCAGGACGCGACCTGGGTCGTCGGCTACCGCCGCGGCGAGTCCGCGGCCCCGGGCCTGGCCCAGGCGACGCTCCAGCTGCGCCGACCGCAACCCAAGGTCACCGGGAGCTGGGTGCTTCACGCCCAGGCCGAGCGGGATATCGTGCGCTACGACCTCCGCGCGCTCTACGAGATCGACGAAGCGGGCGCGCGCCGGTTCGTGCTGGAGATCCCGGAGTCGGTCGGCGCGCGCTACCAGGTCGACGGCCAGAACCTGCGCGAGGTCCGCCGCAGCGCGGGCCAGGACGGGCGCCAGCAGATCGAGGTCACCCTCCAGAGCGCGGTCGAGTCCTTCTACACCCTCAGCTGCACCTGGGAAGAGACCGTCCGCCCTGGCGAGGCGTTCTCGCTGAGCAAGGTCGCCCTCGGCGACCTCGACCGCGTCGCCCGCGGCTACGTGCTCGTGGAGAAGGGCGCCGGGGTCCCCGAGCGGCTGGAGGAGACCGGTCGCGAGGGCGCGATCGCGCCCCAGCGCGCGGCCGACGCCCCGGCGCTGCCCCCGGGTCGCGGCCCCCGCGACTTCGCGCTCAGCTACCGCGTCGAGACCGAGCGCGCCGCCCCCTGGAGCGTGGAGTGGAAGCTGACCTCCACCGGCCAACAGCGCCAGCCCTCGCCCGCCCGCGTGCTCTGGTCGCGCCTGGTCTCGGTCTACGACGGCGAAGGCCTCGTGCGGCACCGGGTGACCTACCGCGTGCGCAACCTGCGCCTGCAGTTCCTCACCCTCCGGCTGCCCGAGGTCGAGACCGAGCAGGGCGTACGTCCCGCCGACGTGTGGAGCGTGTTCGTCGACGGCCAGCCCAAGCGCCTGCACCACCGGGGCGAGCTGCTGCTGATCCCCCTGCCCAAGCGCACCGACGCCGACCTCAGCTTCGACGTCGAGATCACCTACGCCACCCAACTCCCCAAGCGCTTTCAGGTGGGCCAGGTGATCCGGCCCCAACCTCCGGTGCTCGAGACCGAGCGCGTGCCGGTCGAGCGCAACTTCTGGACCCTCTACCTGCCCGAGCAGTTCACCTACGGCAACGTCTCCGGCACCCTGGAGGAGGTCACCCAGAAGGCGATCGGGGTCAAGACCCTCAGCAGCCTGGTCGACGAGTCGCGCGAGGTGCAGAAGATCGCGAGCAAGGGCGAGGGCCAGAGCCAGTCCCTCGCGCTGCGCAACCTGAGCCTCGCCCAGGACCAGGTCCGCCAACAGCTGCAGGAGATCCAACGCGAAGCGGGCTCGCTGAAGCAGGAGTACGCCAAGGAGCTGCAGGAGGCCGAGAAGGCCTACCGCGGTGTCGAGCAGTCCCGCGACGACCTGCAGCGCAAGCTCCAGTCGCAGTCGGAGCAGACCGACCAGCAAGACCTGCAGCAGTACGCCCAGACGAGCTACGGCTGGAACCGCAACGCCGAGGTGTTCAAGCGCGACGAGGCCAAGTGGACGGGCGTGGGCAAGTCGAAGCAGCGCGCGGGCCAGCCGCAGGACAACACGGCCTCCACCGAGGAGGACCTGATCCTCAACATTCAGGAGGGCGACTCGCTGAACCTGAAGAACGCGGCGGTCGTGACTCAGCAGCGCCTGAACGGCAAGCTCCAGGCCCAGCAGATCAAGGGCAACCTCGGCGCGCCCGGCAACCGACCCGCCACCCCCGACGAGGCCCGCGACCGCCGTCACCAGCTGGACGGGTTCTTCGCCGTGAGCGGCGAGGCCCTCCCCGGCGCCGCCGAGACTCGCGGCACGGTCGCCGAGGCGGGCCTGCTCTCGCTGGCGGTCAGCTTCGAGACCCCCGGCCAGGCCCTGCACTTCGAGGGCACCGACGCCGAGGCCCTCGAGCTCGAGCTCACGGTCTACCCCGCCGAGGGCAGCTCGTGGCTGACGCACCTCGTGCAGGCCCTGGCGCTGCTCGCGCTGCTCGCCGGCGCCTTCCGCTGCGGCCTGTTCACCCGCCTCGGCAAGCCCGCGATCCAGGCCCTCTCGCTGATCGCCGTCGGCGCGCTGGTGGGCGTGATCTTCCTCCACATGGCGGGCGCGGTGATCGCCCTGATCGCCGGCCTCGCCGGCCTGCGCTTCGGGCCGACCGCCGCGCGGGCCTAGGCCACCCCTCCGGGCCGCTCACAGGCTCGATTTCGACAGACATACGCGCAGGCACCTGCTAGCCTGCCCCCCACCGGGAAGCTGAGAGGCACGACCATGAAGACTCGTTTGGCACTCTGCGCCGCGCTCCTGATTTCGCTCTGCGGCTGCTTCGACTTCACCGAGAGCGTGAAGGTCCACGAGAACAGCCAGGGCACCCACCGCTTCGACGCCCGCGTCCACGACGTGGGCGAGTTCATGGGCGAGGAGGAGCTCGAGGAGCTGCGCGGCGAGATCGCCGCCGCGGTCGAGGAGCTCAAGGGCTACGACGAAGTCGTCGACGCCGAGGGCGACGCCCAGATCGACGGCGAGGACCTGGTCGCCTACGTGTCCTACACGGTCAAGGACTTCCAGGACCTGGGACGGATCGGCCAGCAAGCCCGCGCCGAGCTGCGCGAGATCGCGGACGCCCACGACGTCGCCGGGCAGTTCCGCTGGGAAGAGCTCGACGGCGGCACGTGGCGCTGGAGCTACCCCCTCTACGACGAGGGCATGCTCTTCGCCCGCAGCCAGACCCAGGCCCGCTCGCGCCAGGCCAAGCGCGCCGCCGCCACCGGCATGTCCGCCGAGGACACCAAGGCCCTGCTCGACGAAGAACTCGAGACGGGCTCGATCAACTACCGCTTCAGCGCCCCCCAGGTGCTCGAGGCCGACGGCGCCGAGCTCGACGGCGGCGAGGCGGTGTGGAGCTACCCCCTCGACCCCATGGACGACCTCGACGTCCCCGAGGAGCTGAGCGCCGAGTTCACCGTCACCGCGCCCTTCCCCTGGGGCTTCGCCCTGATCGGCGGCGGCCTCAGCTTCGGCCTCGTCGGCGGCCTCTGGCTGCGCCGCAAGTGGAACACGCGCTGGGAGTAGAGGGTTAGCCCTCCAACACCTCGCGCCACCACACCTCGAGCCAGAGCACGGCCCACAGCTCGTGGTGCCAGTTCCAGCGCCGCTGCTCGTGTTGCAGGAGCAGCTGCTCGAGGGCGGGGAGGTCGAACACCGCCGCGACGCGACTCCGAGGGCTGAGCACCAGCTCGCGGAACAGCGCGCCCAGCGGGCCGCGGAACCAGGCGTCGAGGGGCACGGCGAAGCCGCGCTTGGGCCCGCGGGCCGCGGCGCGGCCGAGGCGCTTCTTGGCCAGCCGGCGGAGGATCCGCTTGCGCGCGGTCCAGCGGAACTTCTCGTCGAGGGGCAGGCGCAGCGCCCACTCCACCAGCCGGTGGTCGAGGAACGGCGCGCGGACCTCCAGCGCGTGGCCCATGGAGGCAATGTCGACCTTCACCAGAATGTCGTCGGGCTGGTAGAGCGCGAAGTCCGCCCACAGCACCCGCTCGTCGTCGCAGGTGGCGTCGGCCTCCTGGAAGTGGCGGCGGTAGGCGTCGGTGGGGTCCAGGCCACGCACGCGCTCCTTGAACGACGCGCTCAGCACCAGGTCCGCGGTCTCGGGCTTGAAGATCGCGTTCCAGCACGCGTTGCGCCCGGCGAGGTCGCGCTCGAAGCCGCGCAGGAAGCGCTTGGCGTAGCGCAGCGGGTCGTGGGGCTTGGGACGGTGGGGCAGCCGCTCGACCACGTCGCGCAGCGCCCGGCGGAGCGGCCCGGGGATCCGCTCGTAGATCCGGCCCGCCTGGTTGGCCGTGTGCCGCAGGTAGCCGCCGAAGATCTCGTCGGCGCCGTCCCCGGAGAGCGCCACGGTCACGTGCTCGCGGGTCATGCCGCACAGGGCCCAGGTGGGAACCGCGCTGCTGTCGGCGAAGGGCTCGCCGTAGTGCTTGACCAGGGTCGGGAGCAGCTCGACGGCGTCGGGGTCGACCTCGAGCTCGAGGTGCCGGGTGCCGTAGCGCTCGGAGACCGCGCGCGCGCCGGCGCGCTCGTCGTAGTCGCCCTCGCCGAAGCCGATCGTGAACGTGCGCGGCGCGTCGTCGCTGATCCGCGCCAGGGTCGCCACGATCAGCCCGCTGTCGATCCCGCCGGAGAGGAACGCCCCGAGGGGCACGTCGGCGACCTTGCGCAGGCGGACGCTGTCTTCGAGCTGGCGCTCCAGCTCCTGGGTCAGACGCCGGCGGTCGCCGGGGAGCGACTTGCGGTGGTGCCCGCGGAAGGTCGGCTTCCAGTAGCGGCGGACCCGCGGGCGGCCGCCGGGCTTGAAGCGCAGCAGGTGCCCGGGGGGCAGCTTGTTGACCCCGGCGAAGCCCGAGCCCGGGGAGGGCACGTAGCCGTAGTGCACGTAGTGCGCGATCCCCTCCCAGCTCGGCTCGGGCCGGAGGGTCGCCGGGTCGGCGAACAGCGCCCAGGGCTCGCTGGCGAAGACCAGCGCGTCGTCGGTGAAGGCGTAGTGCAGGGGCTTCTGCCCGACGCGGTCGCGAGCGAGGAGCAGCTCACCCCGCGCCTCGTCCCAGAGCGCGAAGGCGTACATGCCGCGCAGCCCGTAGAGCATGTCCGGGCCCTGCTCCTCGTAGGCGTGCAGCAAGACCTCGGCGTCGGTGTGCGAGCGGAAGACGTGCCCGCGGGCCTGGAGCTCCTCGCGCTGGCGCTGGAAGTCGTAGACCTCGCCGTTGAAGGTCAGCCAGAGGGTCTCGTCTTCGTTGGTCAGCGGCTGACGGGCGGCGTCGCTGAGGTCGATCACCTTCAGCCGCCGGTGCCCGAGGGCGGCCGGACCGCGGACCTCGAGCCCCTCGCCGTCGGGCCCGCGGTGGGCGAGGCGCGCGGTCATGGCGGCGACCGCCTCGCGATCCCCGGGTCGGCGCGGGTCGCGCCACACCTTGCCCGCGATCCCGCACATTCAGCGCACCCTCGAGGACGCCCGGAGGCTAATGGTCTTGGGCGCGGGGCTGCTGCACCGACTGGCGCAGCGTGTCCATGTAGCCCCGCAGGCCCGAGTGGGCGAAGGCGTCGCCCTCGGTGGTGGGCGCGGCGAGGGCCTGGCTGTAGAGCGAGTGCTCGCTGCGCACGCCCACGACCTGGCACTGGCCCTTGAACAGCTGCACGCGCACGTCGCCGCTGACGTATTCGCTGGCCTTGCGGAAGAAGGCGTCGAGGGCCTCGCGCAGCTCCGAGAACCAGAAGCCCTCGTAGGTCAGGCGGGCGTATCGCTGCGCGGGCTCGGGGAGCCACTCCAGGGTGGCCTGGGGGAGGACCATGCGCTCCAGCCCGCGGCGCGCGGTGTGCAGCACGGTCGCCGCCGGCTGCTCGTAGACCTCGAGCATTTTGAACCCGATCAGGCGGTCTTCAATGGTCGTCAGCCGGCCGACCCCGTGCTCGCCGGCGAGGGCCGCGAGCTCCTCGAGCAGGGCCACATGGGTCTTGGCGACTCCGTCCATGGCGACCGGGAGGCCGCCCTGGAAGGTGAGGGTCACCTCGGCGGGCTCGTCCGGGGTCTCGCTGACCGCCTTGGTCATGCGGTAGACGCCCTCGGGCACGTCGACGTAGGCGTCGGGCGCGCGGTCCCATTGGACCGACGACCCGTAGAGGTTCTGGGTGATCGAGAACCGCGTGTCGTTGCTGATCGTCGAGGGCAGCCCCTGCTTCTGGCAGTAGTCGACGACCTCGTCCAGGCGCAGGAGGTTGTTCTCGCGCAGCGGCGAGAGCACCCGCAGGTCCGGCGCGAGGGCCGCCGCGCTGACCTCGAAGCGCACCTGGTCGTTGGACTTCCCGGCGCAGCCGTGGGCAATGTAGGTCGCGCCCTCTTCGCGCGCGATCTTGACCAGCTCGGAGACGATCAGCGGACGGGCGAGGGCGTGGGCCAGGGCGTAGCCGCTGCTGTAGACCGCGCCGGCGCGCAGCGAGGGGAAGATGTAGTCCCGGGCGAAGCGCTCGCGGAGGTCGGCGATATGCGCCGAGCAGGCGCCCAGCTCGAGGGCGCGGCGGCAGAGGTTGGCTGTAGAGCCCTTCTGCCCGAGGTTCGCGGTGAAGGTAATGACGTTGGGCCCGAATCGATGCTTGAGGAGCTGCAGGGACGCCATCGTCCCGAGCCCTCCAGAAAACGCGAGCACCACCTTTTCGGTCACAAGTCGACGCTACCCGCCCGCTATGCGGGCGTCAATCGACGTATCCAGTAATACCTTATGAAGTTCCGGCGGCCGGCGGCGCCGCGCTCAGCGCCCCGCCTGGCGCCGCGCCTCGGCCAGCCGCTCGCGCACCAGTTTCGCGTCGGGGGGATCGTGCTCGAGGTAGCTCTGGAGATCCTCGACGGCCTCGTCGCAGGCGCCCCGCGCGAGCTGGATCAGCCCGCGGTCGCGCCGCTCGGCGCCCTGGACCCCCAGGGCCAGCAGCCGGTCGACGTCGAGCAGGGCCATGTCGAGGTCCCCCCGCCGCAGGTGGCAGCCCTTGAGGTTACGCAGCATGCGCGTGAGGATCGCGCGGTCGTCGACCGGGGTCAGGAGGGTCGCCTGAAAGGGCAGCTGCCCCCCGGTGATCTGCCCGAGGAGCTCGGCGCAGCCCTCCTCGCGCAGCAGTCGGCCCTGATTGAAGGGGTCGAGGAAGTAGCCCTCGGGGGCCCCGACGAGGAAGTGCGCCGGGAAGCCGACGCCCGTCAGCTCGAGCCCGGCGCGGCGCCCGACCTCGATCGTCAGCAGCGCGAGCGAGATCGGGATCCCCAGCCCGCGGCGGAGCACCTCGTGGGGGTAGCTGTTGCGCGGGTCGTAGTAGTCGTCCTCGTTGCCCAACCAGCCGAGCTCGGCGAACAGGTAGCCGCTGAGGATCTGCAGCTGGCGCTCGACCGACACCGGCGAGGGCAGCCGGCGGGCGAACTCGGCGCCCAGACGATCGAGCTCTTCGCGGTAGGGCTGGAGGTCGAGGCTGGGGTCCTCGCCGTAGGCCAGGCGCAGGGCGGCCTCCTGCAGGTCCAGCGGCTCGAGCACGTCCAGGAAGGCCGCGCGGGGGTCGACGGGGGCGACGGTCATGCCCAAAGCCTAAGCGAGAACCGGAGCTCCGCGTAGGGTCACGTCACCCCCAGGCGGCGTCCTCGGGGATCTGATTCTTGAGCTCGCCGAACTTGACGAGGGTCAGGATCAGGATCACGAGGGCGGCCATGCTCGCCAGGCCACCGACGATAGGGATCAACCCGCACACGGTGGCAATGCAGTAGTACTGGGCCAGCTGGGCGCCGCAGTCGCCCACGTCGATCTGGGCCTGGTCGGGGTTGTCGTTGAAGTAGTTCTGGAACGAGGCGGCGACCCGCGGGTAGACGAAGAAGTTCCAGATCAGCGGGAAGCAGGGGATCATCAGCAGCCACACCATGCCCGGGGTCTGCTCGCAGTACTGCTCGGGGATCCGCTTCAGGCTGCCGGAGACGAGCCAGCAAATGAACGCCTGGATCGCGAGGCCGACCAGGAGGATCCCACACCCGACCACGATCATGATCAGTATGAGTGCTGCTTCTTGGTCCCTCATGGCACCCTCCGCCCTCGCGTTGCGAGCGCGAGCTTACTCCACTCCGGCGCGCGGCGCGCCCTCCTCGACCTGCGCGAGGTAGGCCGCCCGGTGCACGCGGTAGCTGGCGTAGGCCAACAGCGGCACCACCGCGCCGCCGAGGAGCGGGACCCACTGCAGCGGGATCAGGAGCAGCACGCACAGCCGCACCACCCAGCGCAGGCAGAAGCGACTACCGAACGGCAGGTAGCGTCGGTAGGGGGCGACCAGGGTCAGCCGGGAGTAGACCACCGCGGGAACGAAGCCCACCACCGGGATCAGGCTGAACCCGGCGGTGATCGCCAGCGCGTGGGGCACCCGCCCCCCGACGTGGGCGACGTAGGCCGCGGGAGTGGCGCCTGCCGCGGCGTCCGCGGCGTAGAGCGCGCGCGAACAGCCCGGGCAAGTCGGCCGCGGTTCGCCGCTGGGCAGGCGCGTCGCGCAGCGCGGGCAGCGCCCGCACTCGATCAGCCGCAGCCGGTGCTGCTCGAGGTTCGTCTCGGGCTCCTCCCGCGCGCCGCCGAAGAAGCCGACCCGACGGGGCTCGGCGACGGCGGCGTCGCAGGCCGCGCACACCAGGGCCGTGGGGTAGAGCGGCGCCGCGCAGCCCGCGCAGGCGACCTTGGCGCTCTCCTCGCGAGCGGCCATGAAGCGACGGATCCCCCACAGGCACACCAGGACCGCGCCGACCCCGGCGAGCATCAGGATCGGGAGCACGATCAAGAGCGCGAGCCCGACCACGACCCACAGGTCCTCGCCCCAGGCGATCAGCTTCTGCAGCCCGAGCACGTCGTCGTCGTCGGCCTCCCACAGCGCCCCGAGCACACTGCTGCGCAGGCCGGCCGCCCACCACACGCCGAGCGCCACCAGGCCGGCGAAGCCGACCCCCAACCCGCCCTGGGCGTCGAGGTGCGGGATCGCCTGGACGTCGGTCGAGGTCAGCACCCCCAGGTGCGTGCCCACGCTGACCCCGACCTTGAGGTAGCGGTCGACGGTCTCGAGCAGCTGGCGGGCGTCGGGGTCCTTGGTCGCGTAGAGCTCGACCGCGCTCAACACGCCGAGCACGACGAGGGTGATCCAGTGGGTGAACCAGGTCGGGGTGTCGCCCACGTTCTCCAGCAAGCCCAGGTCGTTGATCAGCGGCAGGTCGTCGCCGAAGCGCAGCGCGAGGGCGGTGAGGAACGCGGGGAGGAAGGCCCGGCTGGAGAACAGCCCCACCATGCCCAGCCCGTGCAGAATCGCGGCGATCTCGGGTCCCATGCCCGGCACAGTAGCCGGTTGGCAGGGTCTGTGCGCTTACATTCCAGGGCCCCGCCTGGAACCGTAAGCCCCTGGTCGCAAAGGACCTGAGCTCCAGGCCCGCTCTCGCCCGCATTCCGAGGTGCGTCACCCAAATGTCAAAGGCCTCCGAGAAATGGCCCGAAGTTCAACGCTGGGCGAGCTCCTGCGTAACGTGACCAACCAAGGAAGGACACCCATGAAGCCCACCCTCTTCAGCGCCGCTTTGGCGCTGCTCCTGGTCGCGCCCCTCGCCGCCAACGAGAGCGGAATCGCCTCGATCACGGCCCCCGAGATCCAGAGCCACGTCGACTACCTCGCCGACGACGCCCTCGAAGGGCGCGGCACCGGCAGCAAGGGCGAGCACCTCGCCGCCGACTACGTGGTCAAGCACCTGCGCCAGCTGGGCCTGAAGCCGGGCAGCGCCGAAGGCACCTACTTCCAGGAGTTCCCCGTCTCGGGCACGACCAAGGTCGTCGGTTCCCCGAGCCTGAGCCTCAGCGTCGGCCCCTGGACCCGCGAGTTCGCCTTCGAGCGCGACATGAGCCCCTTCGGCTTCGGCGCCGGCAGCCTCGACGGAGTCGAGTTGGTCTTCGCGGGCTACGGGATCACCGCCCCCGAGCAGAACTACGACGACTACGCCGACCTCGACGTGAAGGGCAAGGCCGTGGTCGTGCTGCGCAAGCAGCCCAAGGGCATGTTCCGCGACCAGCGCCACGCGTTCTTCACCACCAAGGCCCAGGTCGCCAAGGACCACGGCGCCGTCGCGCTGCTGGTCGTCAACGGCCCGGCGCTGATGCCCGGTGACGACGGGCTGACCCCCCCCGGCATGGTCAGCGGCTCCACCGATCTGCCCATGTTCCACGTGCGCCAGTCGCTGGTCTCGGGCCTGTTCGAGCTCGCGGACCTCGACCTGACCCAGCTCGAGAAGCAGATCACCGAGTCGCAGAAGCCGGCCAGCCGCGCGCTGAACGCCAAGCTCGCCTGCTCCCTCGAGCTCGAGCGCGAGCAGAAGACCGGGCGCAACGTGATCGCCCGCCTCGAGGGCAGCGACCCCGCGCTCAAGGACGAAGTGCTCGTGATCGGCGCGCACTACGACCACGTCGGCTTCGGCCACTCGGGCGGCAGCCTCGGCGGCCGCCAGGGCATGGGCCAGATCCACAACGGCGCCGACGACAACGCCTCGGGCACCGCCGCGATCCTCGAGCTCGCCCAGGCGCTGAGCCTGGCGCCCCCGCGCCGGACCGTGGTCTTCGTCGCCTTCAGCGGCGAGGAGCTGGGCCTGATCGGGAGCAAGGCCTTCGTCGCCAACCCGCCCTTCGCCCGCGAGCGGATCGTCGGCATGCTGAACCTCGACATGGTCGGCCGCCTGCGCGACCAAAAGCTCGAGGTCGGCGGGATCGGGACCTCGCCTGGCTTCGAGAAGCTGGTCGGCGACTCGCTCAGCGCCGAGGGCCTCGAGGGCACCTTCACCAAGAGCGGCATGGGCCCCAGCGACCACGCCTCGTTCTACGCGGCCAAGATCCCGGTGCTGTTCTTCTTCACCGGGCTGCACGACGACTACCACCGCCCCGGTGACGACGCGGACAAGCTCAACGCCAAGGGCGCCGAGAGCGTGGCCCGCGTGGCCTACCGCTGCGCGCTCGAGATCGGCAACGCCGACGCGCGTCCGGCCTACGTCGAGGTCAAGACCAGCCGCCAGCGCGCGGTGCTCGGGATTCGCCTCGACCGCGAGTTCGAGGGCGTCAAGATCCAGAGCGTCAGCGAGGGCAGCGCGGCCGACAAGGCCGGCCTCCAGGCGGGCGACGTGATCCTCGAGCTCGACGGGGCGCGCATGGACACCCTCCGCGACCTCATGCGCCGCATGGGCGAGTTCGCGCCCGGCGACACGGTCGGCGTGCTCGTGAAGCGCGGCGAGGAGCGGCTCAAGTTCAGCGTCAAGCTGGGCGGGGCTCGCTTTTAGGCTCTAGCTCTCTCACCTGATCTCCGCTTTGGAGAGAACCTCAACCTCACCCAACGTGCGGGGTCCTGCGGGGCCCCGTTCGTCTTTGGTTGCTTTACCCTCGCGCTCTTCCGCCGACGCTTCGCTGCTTCACGGCTTCGCTGCTTCGCCGCTTCGCCGCTTCGCCGCTCTCGCCGCTTCACGGCTTCGCCCCTTCGCTGCTCTCGTGCTCACGCTGCTCCGCCGCTCCGCCGCTTCGCTGCTTCGCTGCTTCGCTGCTCTCGTGCTCACGCTGATCCGCCATGAGACTCGTGCTGGCGTGGCGACGGCGGAGGGGGGCGGGGTGTCCCTTCGCTCCGGCGCTGTGTGCACTCCTCGACTACAAGCTGTCGCC
>Ga0070727_10002595_pt1 | contig 17237 bp, 14 predicted proteins | sample tdAd472_FD_66722 | JGI IMG/M metagenome (GOLD analysis project Ga0070727, IMG submission 66722) | Marine sediment microbial communities from the Atlantic coast under amendment with organic carbon and nitrate - tdAd47.2 | ecosystem: Environmental > Aquatic > Marine > Coastal > Sediment | place...
TATCCCCGCCTACGGCTCGGCCATCCGCTCCGACGACCAACTCCGCACGCAAGAGTTCGGCACCCGCGTCATGCTCGCCATCGAACGCTACCGCCACGCGCACAACACGCTCCCCGAATCGCTCGACCAGCTCACGCCCGATTGGCTCGACGTGCCCGCGACCGATCCGTATTCGATCGACGGGCATCTGCTCGGCTACCGCGTCCTGCCCGAGCCAGACGAGAACGGACGAACGTACATCCTCTACTCCATCGGTTACGACGGCACCGACGACAACGGCAACGCCCCAACCGAGAACATGTCCGACGCCCTCCGCAACAGCTACGAGGGCACGGACTACGTCTTGACGGAGCCGATACGATAAGGGCATGAGGAATCTGAATGCATCGCGCCCCGCACGGTTTCGTCCCGGATTGATAGCGGCGATTATGCTGCCCCTGCTGATCCTGCTTTGGGCGTGGTACGAGCTGTGGGTGGCGTACACGATCACGCCCGCGATCCAGAAGAACTACGGCGGCATGCTCCGCGAAACGGCTGAGTCCTGGCAGGATACGTCGGGATCGAACGGCTGGGACGCGCTGATGGAGGCGTCGCGGCTGCTGGAGGAGCACAACGACAAGTTCCTGTATACCGATGAGAAAGGCGTTGACTGGGATTTCTACTACTGGAGGTACGAAACAATCACGGATCCCGAAGTCGTGAAGCGGTTTGTTGCTGCCGTATACGACGATGACCTGACACCCGAAGAGTTGGAGAAGCACTTCGAGCGGGCGCATGCGTGGGCGGTTGACACAATTCATTCACTCGACGAGATCGGGATTACAGCGCAGTTGCAGTTGTTGAGCCAGAGCAGTTATGCGTTGATGCCCATTCCCGACAGCGAGGCCGGCAAGCCACTGAACATCATGTTGATGTCAAGCAGCACAAGGAGGCTTGGTCAGTGCCTGAGGGCCCGGATGCAGCTTGCCCGCGAGAACAACGATTGGGACGCGTATCTCGAGTCGTATAGGTGGCTCATCGAGATCTCTCGGGCACTGGCGTATCAGCCGGGCACGATGAATCCGATGATCGCAACAATGATTCTCTCGCTTGGGATTGAGCAGGTGATCGAAGATGTCCAGCACGGGGTGCTGCCGGACGAAGTGGTGCTGGCTCTGGGCGATTCAGCTGACCGCCTGCCCACTGCGGCCCAGATCAGAAGGGTCTATGACGCCGAGCGGTATGTGCAACTCGCTTTATTTCAGCAGCTTTTCGGCCTGGGTGGTCGGCTGATCCTGACCGAGTACGCCAAACTCGTACCATTCGCTGAGGAGGAGCCGTGGATCATAAACGTACAGGGGCGCTGGAAGCCCGGGTGGGACCACTACGAGCGGCAGATCCATGCGTACCAGGACGAAATCGGTCGCATCCTGGATGTTTCCTTTGCGGAGCGTGAGCCGATGCGTCCCAAAGCGCGCACACGGGGGCTTGCCCAGCGCTTCGCGGATCCGCAGCCCGACGATGAGCCGTTGCCCATGTTCGATCCGACGAAGTCGTTTGCGGAGCGTTTTCTCGATACGGACGTTGCGTTCAGTCTCGCCGATCAGGAACTACGGCACGCGTTGCTCTGCGAGGGCGTGACGCTCCTGCTTGCGATCGAGCGATACAGAATCCAGTCGGGCGAGTATCCCTCGGTTCTGGATGAACTCGTGCCTGACTACATCAACACAGTGTCAATTGATCCGTGCTCACCCGATGCCCGGCCCTGGGTGTACCGCAAGCACGACGAGCCCGATGGCGATGGGCGGTTGTACATGCTCTACAGCGTGGGCTTTGACATGCAGGACAATGGTGGGGCTCGTCCGATCGTTCACTACGCGAATGCGCTCCAAAGAAATTACGCTGGCAGTGATTATGTACTGACCCACCCGCCGATGCCGGAGGAGGATGAATGAGCCGGGGTAGTCATAGTTCACGTCATGGCAAGTTCAGACCCGTGCTCACGCTGGTCTTGGTGACACTCGCGCTGATTGTGGGATGGGTGGGGCTGGAGGTGTACTTTGCGTTCACAGCGAGGCCGAATCCGACTGTTGACTATCTGAAGCCGCTGCTTGCGCACGCCGAGACAGTACAGGGTGAGGGCGAGAACGCGTGGGATCTGATTGGCGAGATTTGCCAAACGCATGCTGAAGAACTCGAGTTGTTTGAAGATAGCGGCACAGCTTTCGGCGATCTCAGTGATCAAGCATGGGGATGGATCCAAGCTGATGTGTCATTGCTGGAGCCGCCGCTGGGGGACTTCAACAGATACATCGAGGAGATGGAAGCCGATGGCATGACCTACTCCGAGGCTGATGCACTCCACAGGCAAGCCAAAGAGCTCTACGCCACCTGGCTTAAAGAATGGTCTTTGGGCCCCGAATGGTCAAGGGTCATGCAACTGCGGCGGGTCACGCGGGCGGTGCCGCAGGCAAACGACATGGAAGAACTCATGGAGATCGCACTCGACCGCGGGATCTATGCGAGAAAGCTGCACAAGAGCCTGCGGGCACGCCAGGTTCTAGCCCGAAATGAAAAGAGCTGGACAACGTATGTGGAGTGTTATGACGCTTCGCTCGCACTCGGTTGGAGCCTTGCGATTCAGCCGGTGTTGATACAGCGTCTCGTTGCCACGGCGATTCTGCGCAACGCCATGGCAGGGATAGCGCAGGACGCCGACGAGAGTCTCTTGCCGGATATCGTTCTCGATGAACTCATGCGTTTGACTGAAGCAAGGCAGATCCCGGATAGGATGTACGCAATCCGCGGCGAGAGGCTGTTCACCCTCGATTCGATTCAGATGCTCCACGATCAGCGAGGCCGACGGATACTCGGTGGGCCTCATGCGATTCCCGAGTTCGACTGGGGTGCGACTGGTCCTACCCAGCCCTCTTCGTTTCAGAACATGAAGAGCATGTTCTACCCCAGGCACGGAAGTGTTGTTCGAATTGCGGAACAGATCTTTCAGGACATCGAGTCATACTCGACCAGGCCGGTGTGGGAGCAGTATGAGCACTTCGGCACGCCCGACTTCGCCGCCATGTTTCTATCAGGTAACAGTACTGATCTGACGACGTCACTCAGAACAATCGCATCACCTCTGCCAGATACGATCTACGACTTCTCAGTCGTCAGTTGTCGCATGGCGCTCGCGATCTCGAAATACAACAACAAGCACGGCCACCCGCCCGACTACCTCGAAGAGCTTGTCCCTGAGTACATCGATGCCGTTCCGATCGATCCGTTTTCACGCGAGGGCAAGCCGTTCGAGATCCGTGTTCGACGGTGGTTCTCTCTGGAGGACCGATTTATGGAAGGCTATTTGCTTTATTCTGTTGGTTTAGATGGGGTTGATGACGGAGCTAAACTGCCTCCCGATGCCATGTCCAACTCTTTGCGACCCGAACATGGTGGCACGGATTACATCCTCAATGACCCCGATTGGCGCTAACGCCTCACCCCTACCCCCAGCCCCAATCACCCACTAGAATCACCTGTATACACCCCTCCCGGCCACCAAATCGGCCCCGAAGGAGTCCTCGCATGTCCACCGCTTCCACCAGCATCACCGGCCCCGGGCTTGACAACGTCGACCCCCACGCCGTCACCATCTCCGGACTCGTCCTCGAGCCGTCCTATGGCCCGGCCCAGCCCGCAGAGTCTCTCAAGGCCATCGACCGCGATATCGCCGAGCCCGGCGAGTACCCCTACACCCGCGGCCTCTACCCGCAGGGGTACCGCAGCCGACTCTGGACCATGCGCCAGTTCGCCGGCTTCGGCTCTGCCGACGACACCAACAAGCGGTTCAAGTACCTGCTCCAGGCCGCCAAGTCGAGCACCAAGGCCAACACGGGCCTCTCGACCGCCTTCGACCTGCCTACGCTCATGGGCCGCGACTCGGACGACGTGCTCAGCATGGGCGAGGTCGGCAAGTGTGGCGTCGCCATCGACACCATCGAGGACATGCACCGCCTCTACGCCGACATCCCCATCGATCAGGTCACCGTCAGCCAGACCATCAACGGGCCCGCCGCCGTCATCTGGGCGATGTACCTCGCCATGGCCAAGCAGCGGGGGATCGGCTGGGACACGCTCGGCGGCACGCTGCAGAACGACATCCTCAAAGAGTTCCACTCCCAGAACGAATTCATCTACCCGCCCGACCCCTCCGTGAAGCTCGTCGTCGACACGATCGAGTTCCAGAGCCAGCACCTGCCCAAGTGGAACTCGGTTTCGATCTCGGGCTATCACATCCGCGAGGCCGGCAGCACCGCGACACAGGAGCTCGCCTTCACCCTCCGCGACGGCATGGAGTACGTCGAGGCCTGCCTCGAGCGCGGCCTCGACATCGACCAGTTCGCCCCGCGTCTCAGCTACTTCTTTAACTCGCACAACGAGTTCTTCGAGGAGGTCTGCAAGCTCCGGGCCGCCCGGCGCATCTGGGCCCGCATGATGCGCGAGCGCTACGGCGCCAAGAACGAGCGCTCGTGGTACATGAAGACCCACGTCCAGACCGCCGGGTGCAGCCTCACCGAGCAGCAGCCGCTGAACAACATCGTCCGCGTCGCCTACCAGGCCATGGCCGCCGCCCTCGGCGGGTGCCAGAGCCTGCACACCGACTCGATGGACGAGACGCTCGGCCTCCCGACGGAGGAAGCCGTGACGGTCGCCCTGCGCACGCAGCAGATCCTCGCCCACGAGACGGGCGTGACGCGCACCGTTGACCCGCTCGGCGGCTCGTGGTTCGTCGAGAGCCTCACCGACCAGATGGAGGCCGAGGCCCTCGACCTCATCCGCGAGATCGACGAGATGGGCGAGTACACCAAGATCCAGCAGGGCGACAAGGACCAGGCGAAGCCCAACCCGAGCCACCCGGCCTACCAGCCCACCGAGGGCTACGGCCGGGGCGTCGTCGCCGGCATCAACAAGGGCTACTTCCGCCGCCACATCGCCGAGGCCAGCTACCGCTTCAGCGAGGAATGCGAGGCCAAGGACCGCATCATCGTCGGCGTCAACGAGTACGTCGACAACGAGGAATCACGCCCCATCGACATCCTCACCATCCCCGACTCCGTCGAGACCGAACAGGTCAGCCGCCTCGAGGACTTCAAGGCCAAGCGTGACGCCGGAGCCGTGGAGAAGGCCCTGACCGAGATCCGCGAATCCTGCCGCGACGGCAAGAACGTCATGCCCGCCCTCGTGGACGGTGCCCTGGCCAACTGCACCCTCGGCGAGATGGTCCAGGCGATGGCGGATATCTACGGGCGGTACTCGGGCGGGCCGGAGTGGTAGGATATCAGTTTGATTCAGAGCTAGAAGCGTATACTTCTTCGTAATTCATTGCTGCAGACATAATCTGTTTCCAGCCTGGTGTTTTTTTGGTAAATTCGCCGAGAATAACGCCAAATACTGGCGTTTTCTTGAAATAGATATTAGATGGTGTGCGCGATTCACGTTCAAACAAATAGTCATGCTTACTTTTGCCAGGATTGGCCGATGGGATTCTGAGTAAGTTGACAAATGGTTTTAGGGTGGGATCAAAACCACCATATTTATTTTGTGATTTTATTAGTTTTTCTGATAAGTAGCAGGCAGGAGAGCCTCCGGCCTTGATCACGTCGCGTTTTTGAAATACGAAGCCAAAATCGCCGTGTCGTTCTTTGAAATCACCCCAGGCATCAAATGGTGCCTCCGTGAGACAGACTGCGGGTACCTTAAAGTACCCCGTATTCGAACAGCGAATATGTCCATCATTATAAATTGAAACAAATTCTTTGGCATTGCAGAAATGTACTAGGCCCTCCCAGTAGTCTTTGCGATTCTTGCGAAGCAGTACTTTGATATCTTTGCCGGATCGCATCCATTCGTATTCATTCATGTAGTGGTACCAGGAGTGCGGTAAGTGTATCGATTGGTCAGAGAAGCCGCGATAGTCGCATGCCTGGCAATCCTCTTCAATTGTATATCTTGCCTCTTCCAGTGTAGATACATCAAAAACATCACTGCATATTCTGCATTCTAGTGTGATGCTGCTATCGAGTTCTACATCTAAGTCGCATTCGTCGCAGCTGTAGTTGCCTGAGTTGATGAGTTCTTCGAGTTCGGTGGCGTCTAACGTTTGTGAGTGTCCATTTTCGCAAGAGACACTATATTCATGGCGCATTGTGCAGTTTCCTAATAGTGGGACTATGTCTCATTGCCGCTTTAATAGTATTTGCAATGCTCTGGTTATCGTAGGCAGAAACGGCTTTCAATCGAATCAATGGCAACCCCGCATCCTCACACGCCTCATCCAGAAACGCATCCCGCTCCTGTCGATCCTGCCTGCGGTGTGAGGCGTCGTCCAACTCGATCGCGCAGACGATCTCGGTCGTGTCCGGTTTGACGAGCACGAAGTCGAAGTGCTTGCTCATGATCTTGTTCTGATACTTCCGCCAATTCCCGCCAGAATTGCGACCGCCTCGGCCCGAGAGCACATCAATTGCTCGCACCTGCATCGCGATCACACACTGCGGCTGCCCCGCCGGATCCGTAGGATGACGCAGCACCTGCACAAGCACGTGATAGAACTTGAGCTCCGCGGGCGTCAGCAGCGTGTCCCGCTTCGTGTAGGGCCAGGGGCGTTCGCTCGGCTCGGACTTCTCTTCCGGCGCGAAGAGTGCCCGCCGCTTCTCGGGCGGGAGCATGGCGAAGATCACGCCCGCAAAGACGAGAAGTCCTAGTACAAACACGATCGCGATTTCGAGTAGACCCATATTCAGAGTCTAACTCAAAGCATCCCACACAACATCCCCCCATCCACCGGCAGCGAGGCCCCGGTGATGTAGCTCGCCGCGGGTGAGGACAGGAACGCGATCGCGGCGGCCACCTCGCGGGGCTGACCGACGCGGCCCATGGGCGTGGCGGCTCGGATCTGTGCGTACCGGGCCTCGTTCGTAAAGACCGGGGCCGCCAGGGGCGTGTCGATGTACGCCGGCTGCACCGTGTTCACGCGGATGCCGGGCGCGTCGGCGGTGGGGGCCCACTCGACGGCGAGGTACCGCGTGAGCTGGTCGATCGCCGCCTTCGAGGCCGCGTAGGGCGAGCCGGTCGACATCGATCGCACCGCCGCCACCGAGCTGACCGACACAATCGACGCGTCCGTCCCCGCCAGCAGCATCGGCCGCAACTCTTTGCAGAGCGTAAACGCGCTCGTGAAGTTGACCTCCATCACGCGTGCGAACTCGTCCGGCGCGTAGTCGGCCGTGGGCTTGCGGATGTTCATCCCGACGTTGTTGACGAGCGTATCGAGCGCCCCGAACCGCTCACGCACTGCGCCGATGACGCGATCAATATCTTTGGGATGCCCAAGATCCGCGCTCACGCCCGTGACCTGGTCGCCGAGTTCTTTCGTGAGCGCATCCAGATCGTCCGGATTCCGCGCGACCGCGATGACTTCGGCCCCGAGCGATGCAAACAGCTCAACCGTCGCCCGCCCGATCCCCTTGGTCCCGCCCGTGACCAGTGCCCGCCGCCCGGTGAGATCAACAAGTGCATTTGTCTGTGTCATGCCCGAGTGTAAGCGCGATATCTCCTCCCTCTCCCCGATGGGGAGAGGGCCGGGGAGAGGGGGCTCCGGCGATCTCGAAGAATGAGATCGGGTAGGCCAGAAGCCCCTCATCCGCCCGCTGCGCGGGCACCTTCTCCCCAGCGGGGAGAAGGAGGTATCACCGATACACCAACCACCCTGCAAACGCCCACACCACCAGATGCAGCCCCGCGATCACCGGCACGCCGACCACAAACTTCCGCGTCTTCGTCTTGTGCCGAACCAGCTTCATCGCCAGCATCGCACCGGGCCAGCCGAACGCCAGGGTCATGACGAGCAGCGTCTTCTCGGAGATCCGCCACTTGCCCAGTTTCGCCCGGCGTTTGTCGAGGGCAAAGGCCGTGAACGTCGTCACGGACATCGCCAGATACACCCCGACCGCGATCAGCACATACACCATGCGAATCACGATACCCTATGGGCATGATCCGCGCCCGCCACATCCCCGCGCTCGTCCTTTTCCTGTGCCTCGCCGTCATGCAGGTCGCCTGCACGGGCTACACCATCCGCCCGCCCGAGTCCGTCGCCGACCCGGTGGGCATCTACATCGTTGACTACGGCGACACCTCACGCCTCTGGCTCCCCGAAGACCGAGGCGGCTACACCGAGTGGGGCTACGGCGACTGGCGCTGGTACGCCAACGACAAAACCAATCTGCTCTACGGCGTCGTCGTCCTCACATGGCCCACCTCGGCAACGCTTGGTAGACACGAGCGCGACACAGGCCCGTGGGGAGCCGACGGCGTGCTGCTTGCCGACCTTGCCGGCTACGCGCAGCTCGTCCACGAGATCGATGTCGAACGCCCCAAAATGGAAGCGCTCCGCACCGAACTCAACGAGCGCTACGAATCCCAGCGGTCGACCGAGATCTTCAACGAGCGCCGGCAGATGTCATTCGTCAAGGACGACTCGAGCTACTGGATTGGACACCAGTCCACGACCGTCATGGCAGGCTGGACCCGCAAGCTCGGCTGCAAGGCCTCGGGCTATTCGCTCCGCTCCAACTACCGCCTCAAGCCTCCCGGCCGCACAATCAAACTGGACACGAAGATCGCCAACGATTGAAACCGATGAAACCGCGCGTTATCGGGCACGCACGATCAAGGGGCTGCGTTGACCGGCCGATACCCATCCGGGACCACTCGGAGGGTGACGGGGCTTGCCAGAAGGCCAGACAAAGACGGGTCAGGGCGGGATGCTGCCGATCGAAGCGCTGCACGCGGCGTGCTCGCGCAATGCGCCGCTCGAGATCGTTCAGGCCGACCTCATCGGCGTCGAACCATTCGCGCGCGGCCGAATGATCGAGATTGAATCGGGCGTCCTCATGCTCGAGGAAGTCCAGATCATCGGGAAGATGGCCAAGTTCGCAAAGCAAACACCGATCGTCGGGTTCTTCCGCTACGGCAACAGGCTCTACGAGTTCTTCTCCAAGGTCGTCTCCGCGCAGAAACCAATCCACCTCAACCGCTCCACGATCGTTCCCGCGATCGACCTGAGAATGCCCGTCGAGATCACCGAAGGCCAGCGCCGGAACGTCTACCGCATCCAGGTCGCGGCCATGAAGGATCCGATCCGTGTCGAGTTCTGGCGCGAGACGCCTCCCGATGTAGAAACCATCTCCATCCAGAACGGCATGTCCGCGCAGGGTGACGGCGTGAGCGACGCCTTTACCGGCGGCGAGGACGCCGAAGGTAATCTCTACCCTCCAACCCGCAACCCCGACTGGCAAGGCAGCATGATCGACGCATCCGACGTCGGCCTAGGCATGAATCTCAACGAGTGCCGTATCGGGCAGATCAAGGTTTTCGAGCGCGCCTGGCTCAGGTTCAACCTGCCCGGCGACCCAGAAGGCTCGATGACATTCCTCGTCGAAGTCCGGCAGATCCGCAGCATCCGCGAGGGCGTGGTCCGTGTCGGGACGTTCATCGTCGAATCCGACGACCGCTGGGCGCACGCCGCCAAGGTCCGCCGCCTCTGGGCATTCCTCACCGAGCTCCAACGCAAAGTCTGCCGGGTGATCGACACCGCCGCGCCCGGCGCCGGCTAGCCTTGGCTGTGACGCCGCCACTCGAATCATTCCAGACCGACGGCCCGGGCCTGCCCGATTCCGATGCCGCCACCTTTGTCACAACCATGGCCCACGCGCTGGGGACCTACGGCACACCCTCGCACCGCCTCGAAGATGCCCTTGAAACCGTCTCCAAACGCCTCGGCATCGAGGCGCACTTCTTCGCGATGCCCACAGCCGTCTTCGCCGCCCTGCGCGTCCCGCCCGGCAAACCCCAGACTTCGCTCATCCGCATCTACCCGGGCGAGGTGCACCTCGAACGCCTCGTCCAACTCGACGAGATCCTCATCGATGTCGCCGAGAAAAAGATCTCACCCGACGAGGGCACACGCCGCATCGATGAAGCCAACGCCACGCCACCCCGCTACGGCCCGGCCCTGACCGTTGTCAGTCTCGCCGTCGCTTCGGGATGCGCCGGGCGTTTCTTCGGCGGCGGGCTCAACGAAATCCTCGGCGCGGGCATCGCGGGACTCTTCATTGGTCTGCTCGGACTCTTTGCAGCCCACAGACGGGACTTTGCCAGACTGATCGATTTTCTCTGCGGCTTCCTCATCTCGCTAGGCGCGATCGCCGCCTCGCGCCTCACGCCCAACATCTCGCCCGAAATCCTCACTATCGCGGGGCTCGTCGTCTTCTTCCCGGGGCTCACGCTCACGATGGCCGTCAACGAACTGGCCACCCGCAACCTTGTCGCCGGCACCGCGCGACTGATGTCCGCGCTCACCGTTCTCGTCTCAATCGGCTTCGGCGTCGCTCTTGGAACCAAACTCGCGGACCTCTACCTCCCGCCCGCAACCCAAGTGCAGCACATCGTCACACTCCCCGGCTGGACGCTCTACGCCGCCATCATGACCTCGGGCGTCGCGCTCTCGATCCTCTTCCGCGCCAGACCCAAAGACATCCCCGCGATCGTCGTCTCAGGACTCATCGCCTACTTCGGCGCCCGCTACGGGCGGATCGAACTCGGTCCAGAACTCGGCGCGTGCGTCGGCGCCAGCGCGATGGGGCTCTATTCCAACATCTACAGCCGCGTCGCCCGCAGGCCCGCAGCCGTCCCGTCGATGGTGGGGGTCATGCTGCTCGTGCCCGGCAGCCTCAGCTTCCAGAGCATCGCGTCATTCCTCGAACACGACGCCGTCGGCGGCATCGAAACCGCCTTCACCACGATCCTCATCGCCATGTCACTCGTCGTCGGCTTCCTGCTCTCAAACGTGGCTGTCCCACCAAGACGCGCGCTCTAATCAGCCTCGGCTTCTGTGCCACGGCTGTGTCAGCCGTGCTCTAGACGCATTCACATTCACTCCGCACTGCCCGCCCCAAGGCAATCCTCAAGAATCGCCGCCAGCCGAATCCCCGCCTGCTTGAGCCTGAGCTCCGCAATCGGCATCGACGCCTTGGCGTATTCCTCTCCGATCGCCGAGCCCGGCTCGACCGAGTAGCAGTACTTCTCAGCGAGCATGTGCGACTCCACAGCCCAGCGCCCGGCAGTTGCATTGAGGTTGCCCATGTGCGCATCGGCCAGCCATGCGACTCGGTCCATCTCGCCGATCTCACCGGTCAATCGCTCGCCGCGCACGGGCCACGGGTCCTCGGTGGTCGCCTCGAGGATGCCGTAATCCCAGACGCCGTGCAGGTTCATTTCTTTGTCGTAGAACGTCAGCTCGATGCTGTTGCCGCCGCGATCCTCAGCGCGCCCGCCGTGCAGTGGCTGGTGCAGGTCGCCCACAAAGTGCACCAGGAACATCAGCGCCTCGCCGCGCTCCTTGGCCGGCAGCGTGCGATCCTTGAGCTCGGCCGCGAACCGATCGATCGCGCTGACCACGTTCCCCTCGGGCGGGCAATCCCGCGCGGGGTCATAGTCCGCAGCGTCCGGCGGCATGTTGACGTAATGCAAAGGCCCCGACCACTCGTACGCCGGCTCGCGCCGAACCACATCCGCCCAGCTTGAAATCTCCGGCAAACTCGACTGACCCAAAAGCGCCTCGATCTCCGCCTTCGCCTCGTCGCTCAGCTGTTCCCAGGCGATCTGCGCGATGATCGAGTGCCCGTCGCGCCCCCAGCCGCCCGAGACAACCACAAACGCCGTCAGCAGCACCCCGGCCGCGAAAAGTCGAGCAAGATCCGTCAATGCGCGCATATACAGGCTCCTTGGGAGTGAATGTGCAGGATACGCTCCGCAAGCGCGTCACACTTTCAGACCGTGTAAAGACCCGGCTTTCATGCGTGCCGGAGGGAACACCTCATGCGACTGCTCATCGTGATGGCCATGCACGCCGAGGCCGAGCCTGTCATCGAGCGGCTCGATCTCGAGGCCGTCGCCAATCCGCCCTGGGCCGCTCCCGTGCCCATGCGACTCTGGCAGGGCTCGCTCGGCTCGCTCGAAATCGATCTTGTCGTCAACGGCGTCGACCCGGACTCAGGCCTCGACCTCATCGGAACCCAGCCCGCCACCGCCTCGGCGATGCTCGGCTGCAAGGCATTCAAGCCCGATCTCGTCCTCTCCGCCGGCACCTGCGGCGGCTACCACGCTCGCGGCGGCTCGATCGGAAAGGTCTACCTCGCCCACGACCGCGTCTGGTTTCACGACCGGCGCGTCGCCATACCCGGCTTCGACCAACTCGCCCGAGGTGGTTACCCCGTCGCCGACCTTGCCCACATCGGCAGCAAGCTCGGCCTCGAGCCCGGCATCGTCTCCACGGGCGATTCGCTCGATCTCTCGCCTGAGGACAACAAGCGACTTGAAGCGGTCGGGGCACACGCCAAAGAGATGGAAGCCGCAGGCGTCGCGTGGATCGCCGGGCTCTTCGGGGCTCGATTCACAGCTCTCAAAGCCGTCACCGACATGGTCGACGGCCAGCACCCGCCCGAAGAAGAGTTCTTCGCCAACCTCAAGCACGCGACCGCCAAGCTCGCCGACGCACTCGTGCGTTTCGTGCACGAACTCGAACGCATGGGCGATCTGCCAGCCTGAGCCGAGCGGCCCGCAGCTTGTATACAATCCAGCCACGCCAATCGGCCGCCATTTCACGGGGATTCTGCATGCGTACGACGACCGAAGCGACCACCGAGTTCGAACGCAAAGACCGTTGCGAGGGCCTCGACCACCGCCCGCGTGTTCTGCTCGGCAAGATGGGACTCGACGGCCACGACCGGGGCGTCAAGGTCATCGCCCGCGCCCTGCGCGACTCGGGCATCCACGTCATCTACTCGGGCCTCTGGCAGACACCAATGAGCCTCGCCATCTCCGCGCGCGATGAGGATGTCGACGTCGTCGCCGCCAGCATGATGAGCAACTCCCACCTCTCCCTCGGCCCGCGCCTCATCGAATCCCTCACCAAGGTCGGCCGCCCCAATATCCCCGTCCACATGGGCGGCATCCTCCCGCAGAAGGACATCCCCAAACTCCTCGAAGCCGGCGTCGCCAAGTGCTTCACCACCGGCATCGGACTGCTCGACATCGTCGAGGCTGTCAAGGAAACCGTCCACACTCTCACGCCCTCGATCGACGGCGCCACACCCGCTGCCCAACTCGCCCGCGACATCACCCTCGCCCACGAGGGCAAACCCGTCCGCGATGGAGCCACCAAGCGTCGGCCTCGCCGCGTCATCGGCATCACCGGCTCACCCGGTGCGGGCAAGAGCACGCTCGTGGCCCAACTGGCCGGCGAGTACTCCCGCCGCGCCAAGAACGACGCATCCATGGGCCGCTGCGCCGTCGTCGCCTTCGACCCCATGAGCCCGATCACAGGCGGCGCGCTCCTGGGCGATCGCCTCCGCGTCGATTTCAACGCCCTCGGCGAGGACGTCTTCTACCGCTCGCTGGCCATCCGGGGCGAGGACTACCGCTCGCTCGACACCATCCTCGAACTCATCGGCGGCGCAGCCACAGGCAGCGAGGCGTACAACACCGTCTTCGTCGAGACCGTCGGCGCGGGCCAGAACGAGACCCGCATCCGCGACCACGTCGACACAACCGCCGTTGTCCTCACGCCCGGCATGGGCGACGCGGTGCAGATGGACAAGGCCGGCATCCTCGAAATCGCCGACCTCTTTGTCTGCAACAAGGCCGACCACCCGGGCGAGAACGAACTCGTCCGCGACCTCCGCGAAATCGCCGGCAAACGCGGCATCATCGAGACCGTCGCCACCCACGCCAAGGGCATCCCCGAACTGCTCGACGCCCTGAAATAATCACCCCCTGCACCGGGCCACCAAAGCGACGTACCATCGCTCCTCAGTGACCCATAAACCACAACAAGCCGACAAGGACCTGACGATCGACGCCCAGACGCTCGATCCGTCTCAGGAGAACTGCGCCCCCGTCAAAAAGGGCGAGCGCCAGCTCCTCACGGACGACGGCCGCCTGACCCGAGGACGCCTCAAAGGCCTCTCGATGAACAAGGCCATCTGGGTCCTGGCATGGCCCATCCTCCTCGAGAGCTACCTCAACTCGCTCGTCGGCCTCACCGACACCATGCTCGCCTCGCAGATCTCCGAGGAAGCCACCGACGCCATCGGGGTCGCGTCCTACTTCGTCTGGTTCATCGGCCTCATCGCCATGGCCCTGGCGACCGGCGCGACCGCCCTCGTCAGCCGATCCGTCGGCAAGCAGCGCCTCGCCGTCGCCAACGCGGCGGTGGGGCAGACCTACCTCGTCGCAATTCTCTCGGGCGTCATCGTCGGCGCCTTCATCGCGACCATCGCGCCCACGATCGCAGACATCGTCAGTCTCAAGGACGGGGCCCGCGACGCTTTCATCGGCTACCTCCGCATCGTCGCCATGGGCGTCCCGCTCAGCTCCGTTCTCTTCGCCGGCATCGCGTGCCTCCGCGGCGCGGGCGACTCCTACCGCCCCCTCGTCGCCATGGCCCTCTGCAACGTCGTCAACATGATCGTCAGCTTCGTCCTGGCGGGCGTCCCGATCCAGACCAGCAAGCTCGACGACGCGGGCAACCTCATCGTCAACAAGATCGTCCCGGCCGTCCCCGGCTTCGAGATGGGCATACTGGGCATCGCCTTTGGCACGCTCATCGCCCACGCCGTCGGCGCGATCATGATTACCGCATTCCTCCTGCGAGGCCGCGGCGGGATCAGGCTCAAACGCCGCTGGTTGAAACCACACCGCTTGACACTCAAACGCCTCCTGCGCCTTGGCGCTCCCAACTTCGCCGAGAGCCTGGGCATGTGGGTCGGCAACTTCTTCGTCGTCATGTTCGTCGGCTGGCTCGCCGTCGCCGATCGCCTGGCCGGCGGCACGGGTGACGGCGTCTTTGGCGCGCACATCTGGGCCATCCGCATCGAGGCCTTCAGCTTCCTGCCCGGTTTCTCGATGGGCATGGCAGCCGCCACACTCGCCGGGCAATACCTCGGCGCGGGCAGCTCCCCGCGCGCCCGCACCGCCATCATCCGGTGCACACTCATCGGCGCGGGCATCATGGGCCTCATGGGGGCCGCGTTTATCCTCTTCCCGCACTGGATCATCGGCCGATTCACCGCTCAGCCCGCCCATCTCGAACTCGTGCCAAAGCTGCTCATCATCTGCGGCATCGTGCAGATCCCCTTCGGCATCGCCCTCGTCATCCGCTCGGCACTCCGTGGCGCAGGCGACGTCACCTTTGTCATGTGGATCACCTGGATCTCCACCTACTTCATGCGCCTGCCACTGGCCTACGCACTCAGCGGCGTGGACATCTACAGAACCGTCATCTCGCCCGAGGGCGAAGAGATCAAACGCATCTTCTTCGAGAACCCATTCCCGCATATCGAAGGCATTACCGGCACACTCGGAGGCCTGTGGCTCGGGCTCTGCCTCGAGCTCTTCCTCCGCGGCGCACTCTTCGCCGCCCGGTTCCTCCACGGCGGATGGGCCAAAGTCAAAGTCTGACAACCACACACACACATAGAAAAGCCCCCGACGAAGCGAGGGCCTTTCAGAGAATCATTCTTTGTGAGGCGAGTGTGTAAGGCAAGCGTTTCAGCAGGACGGGCATCTCGGTGGGACGGGCTTCCAGCCCGTCATCTACTTTGCTACATCAGCCCTCATCACCCGCAGCATCCCCGCTCCGCCTCGAGTCCTTGTCCACCCAGTTGTGACGAGCCTTGAGCCGCTCGTAGGTAAACGGGTTGTCGTTGCTCTCGAGTTCGTTCACTTCAAGCTGCGTGATGATCGACGAGAGCTGCGCATAGCCCGATGCGAAGTCTTCACGGGTCAGAGGCTCAAGCCCCGCGATCCGTCCGACAACCACCGCAAGCGACTTGGGCGCCGGCGTCGCAAACGTCCGCTCGGGAAGCGCAACATCGTCGATCTTCTTCGTCGGGTCCAGCGGCCTCGACACCGCGAACACGGTTTCCAGGACGTTTTCGTCGCGGAACACCGGCGGCGTCGCCTGGCCGATGCGGTTCAGAATCGTCGCGCCCTCCGTGATCGAGACACGATCGGGCGTCTCGCCAACCGTCGCCTCATCCTCAGAGGGCAGCCCCGCGTTGACTGCCTCGACAACCTGCTCGAGCCCCGCGTTGATCGCGACCTCGGTGTAGCTGCCAAGCTCGCTCACGACGCGTTCGTACGCCTCGATCCGCTTGAGATCCTGCACAACCTCATCGCGCACCTCGTCGAGTGTTTCGGGAGCCGACACCTTGCGGGCATCGAGCACACGGAAGAAGTACCGCGTGCCGTCCTCGCCCTGCGTCGGAAACTCACTGGCAAGCAGCCCCGCCTGCACCGGCACGTTGGGATTCGGATTCAGCTCCCGCACGCTGAACACCGCAGCCACAGCCGGCACCTGCGTGCTGCCCACACGCAGCATCGAAGGCCCAAAGCCCTCAATCGCGTAGACCTCCTGCTGATCCAGCCACGCCGAGTTGCGGATCGTCACCTTCGGCAGCGGGATCACGAGCCCGTCGTTGGCTTCCTTCACCTGCTCGACCACGTGCTGCGCGATCGCCTCAAGCGTCGGGTGCTGCTCCTGCCAGTCGCCCGGCAAGCTCACGTACCCGTCGCGGCGTTCGAGCGTCCGCGTCGCGCGCAGCATCTCGGCCCGCACCGCGTTCTCCGCCTGCGCGATGATCTGCTGCGCCTTCTGACGCTTGAGCTCCACGTTGATGCTCGCCCGCTCTTCGCTGAAGCTGCCCGGATACTTGTCCTTGTTGAGCTGTTGGTACTTGCTCGCCTCGACCGCGTCGATCGTGATCGCGTTCTCGATCGGCTCACGCTCGATCGCGAGCCACTCGAGCTTCACGCGTTGCGGCTGGCGGTACCCGATGCCGTACTCCGTCTCGCCGGGAAGCTTGTCCGAGTACGTCTCAAAGTGCGCCAGGATCTCCTCCTCCGTCGGCTCGTCCACCGAGTCGAGGAACCGCTCCGACGGGATGACGACATAATCGACCGTCGCACCGTTGAAGATGTCCGCGCCCGAGCGCGTCGCGCGCGAGGTCGAGAGACGGCCCACGGTGCTGTACGCCGCCCGCATTCGGAGCACGCCGCGCAGCTTGGCGACCGCCTTGTGCAATTCCTCCAGCGTGCGGTAGCGCCCCGCGCTGGCCGCGCCGTTCTCGCTGCCGGCG
>Ga0070727_10002604_pt1 | contig 17208 bp, 10 predicted proteins | sample tdAd472_FD_66722 | JGI IMG/M metagenome (GOLD analysis project Ga0070727, IMG submission 66722) | Marine sediment microbial communities from the Atlantic coast under amendment with organic carbon and nitrate - tdAd47.2 | ecosystem: Environmental > Aquatic > Marine > Coastal > Sediment | place...
GAGCCGCCCACCAGCGCGACGCAGTCGCCGACCTCGTGCCCCAGGGCGATGAGCCCCTTGGCCGTGTCCCTGACTGCAGTCCAGTACTCCGCCCAGGTGTAGGTCCGCCATGACCCGTCGTCCTTCTTCTCGTGGATTGCCGGAGCATCCGGCTGTCGTTCGGCCCAGTCCGCGAGCCGATGTACCAAAGTGTGTTGCTGTCCCATGGCTCTCCCTCACCGGCGTTTTTGTCGGCCGGGTATCGAGTGTACCACTCGGCCTGCGCTATGGGCATCTGGAAGGAAGAAACTCAACCTTCCCACGTTCGAATTGAGGAAACCGAGCGGTGAAGTGACCGACACATAGGAATGTCCCTTCCGCGACGCGTGCTCCCCAATCAAACCTATCTAGTGACCCGCCGCTGCCTCGGCCGTCGCTTCCTATTGCGCCCCGACGACACGCTCAATAACGCTTTCCTCTACTACCTGGCCCTCGCGGCGAGGCAGCACAGCGTCGCGATCCATGCACTGTGCGTGATGAGCAATCACTACCACCTCGTCGTTACCGACACACAAGGGGTGCTTCCCAACTTCATGGCCTGGCTCAATCGACAGCTCGCGATGTGCGTCAAGCGTCTTCGCCACTGGGACGAGGTGGTCTGGGAGCCGAACGTCGCCTACAGCGCGGTCGAGCCTAGCGGGCCTTCGGAAGTGCTCGACAAGACGGCCTACGTGCTTCTGAATCCGGTGAGCGCCGCGCTGGTGCGGTCGCCTCAACGATGGCCCGGGGCGTTGAGCACGCTTGGGACACTGCGCCGGGGCACGGTGGATGCCAAACGCCCCGCCGTCTGGTTCAAGGACAACGCGCCCGAGGAGGTGAGTCTTCCGTTGAGCGTACCGCCCTGCTTGTCGGACCAAGCGGGTTATCTCCAGGCGCTCGACACGCTTCTAACGAACCGCCTTTCGCACCTGCGAGCCGAGCTCCGTCACCAAGGCCGAGGCTATCTTGTGCCGCGCCCGCGTGCGTAAGACCGTGGTGACCGACCAACCCACGACCAAGAAACAACGCTTTGGCCGCAATCCGACTTTCTCCGCACTGACCCGTGTGGCGGGGCGGCAGCCGCGACGTAAAAAAGGCGGCTGTCAATTCGAGGCGCGAGCGCTCCTTCTTCCAAAGAACGAGACGCAGAGTTGCGACCGAGGTCCGTCCATCCGCGCCACCGATGAGCCGCTGCGGCGCGCTCGGCGAGTGCGACGGGCGCATCGTGCCGGCGCGCGGCGAACTAGGGTCGCAGCGGTCGCGCGAAAATCACCCCGTTTCGGGCTCCAACGTGGGAAGGCTCATCCGGAAGGCTCATCCACGCCAACGTGGGAAGGCTCATCCGCAAATTAGCTTCAACCGCACTACTTGGTAGTGCACTCATGGCCTTCGGCTGCGGCGAGAGCAGCCCGGGCGGCAACGGCGGCTCAGGCGGCGAAGCTCCGACTTGCGACAGCACGGCTTGTATCTTGTGCCCGGCATCTGCACTCGGCCCCTCCGGTGAGGTTTTTGGCGACCTCAACGTTCCGCTCAACTTCACGGCGGTGCCATAGGGCGACGTCGTTCAGGGTGACACGGTCACGATCGACATCGCCGGGTCCAGTGAGATCAACGGACTTCCCGTTCCGATTGTGGCGACGGTCAACGAGGTTAGCACCACCATCTATATGGCGACGACGGGTCGGAGCGGCACGCTCGATATACCGATTCCCGAACAGACCCTCATGGGGACGGACTTGATAATCAACGCTGGCAGTGGTAGCGGTCCCTTCGTTGCCGATGCCGATGCCACGGAGCTCGTCATCGAGCTCAACTCGGCAGTGATCGACATCTCGGTGACGTCCCCCGCTCCGATCTCGCTGAAGCTCGACGCGAGCGCCAACGGCGACTGCACGGTGGTGGGCGACGGCGTCACCATCCCGGTTAGCGGCGCTGGCGGATACCGAAAGGCGTCCGCCCTTTTTTGTGTGTCGGCTATATGAAGCGGCCGCCCTTGAGCCGGTGCACCACCGCCAGCTTCTGGCGCTCCTTGTACGCCCGCCGGCCGCCGGCATTCCACCCTCATTCCCAGACTTGGACGGGGTGGCCACCGACGGCGGCTTTGGCGTCGTCGATGCATCGAGTCATTCGGCCTACGCCAATAATAGCGAGCGCTTTCGGTTCGGCTCGGGGCCGAATCGGCGCTACGTAGGCGAGCTCGGGACCAAGGGCGGCTCAATTCGTGGAGAGACGATCCTTCCCGGCGGCAACAGTGGAGTGCTAGGAAGCCCCTTCTACGGCAACCTTCTGCCGCGCTGGCTCACCAACGACACCTACGACATCCGCTTCAAACGAGGCGATGTGAACAAGGCCGCAGACACCAAGACCGTCTTCGTTCCGGCGAAATAGCAAGGTCGGACCTTCGCAGGGCCGAGACCCGATGAGCGCGTTACTCACGCTCATCGCGCTCAGCTGTGGATTGATGAGTCACATTGTGATACATCTCGGTTATGAATGTATCACATGGGGCCGTTGTTCTCGCGAAAGCACAAGAAAATCAAGGATCTGAAGCACCTTCTTCCCTACGCTACTGGCTGGCCGCGGTCGATGCGGTGTTGCGGGCGGTGGAGGAGACGGTCTGGCGTTTGAGGCGTCAGACGGTGGAGGCGTGCCAGGCGAGCCGCGAGGAATGGGCGGACTGGGCTGGCGGGTTTCGGGATGCGCAAAGTGCGTTGCAAAGCTGGCAGCAGCAGACGGCGCGTCTCGTCAGCATCGGTTGGGTGCTGACGAAAATCGCGGCCGGGTACCGATTGCATCTGACCCAGGCGGCCTTCGTGAGTCGTCGACGTGCCGCGGCGATGCTCAAGCGACTGCATGCGAAGAACGCGCAGCGCTTCACTGAGCTATGCATTTCGAACGGCGGGGGCTTTTTGAAGGTGGGCCAGTTGCTCTCTTCGCGTCCGGATCTGATGCCGCAGGTTTGGATCGAATCGCTGTCGATGCTCCAAGACGAGGTCCCCGCCGAAGACGAGGACCGGATCACCGCGCTTCTCGAGGAAGAGCTCGGGGCCTCCCTCGACGAGTCGTTCCGTGATTTCGAAAGGACGCCGATCGCATCGGCCAGCATTGGTCAAGTGCACCGCGCCGTCCTGAACGACGAAACCATCGTCGCGGTCAAGGTGCAACGCCCTGGCATCGATGCCGTGATCGAGCTCGACATGCTGATCTTGGTGTCGTTCCTCGAAGCGATGAAGACCTCGCTGCCACCGGCGGATTACGAAACCATCGTCAGGGAAGTTCGTGCGACCATCAGCGAAGAAGTCGACTACCACGCAGAGCGAACCCACACCTCCGCCGTCGGCGACTATCTCGCCACGTTGCAGGGGGTCCGCGCGCCAAAGCCCGTCGGCTCACATCAGAGCAAGCGCGTGCTGGTGACCGAGTTCATCGGCGGTGAAAAGATCACGTCCGTCCTCGATCGACTTGCAGCGGCACGCGCCGCGGGGGACGAAGACGCCCACGCCGAGCTCTCGCGTTTACTGAACAAGCTGGTCGAAGCCTACGCGCGTCAGATGCTGGAGCTCGGGCGCTTTCAAGCCGACCCACACCCAGGCAACCTGCTCGTCGAACGGGACAACACCTTGGTCATCCTCGATTTCGGATGCACGAAGATCATCGAGGCCGACGCGCGACGTGCCTATGCCCGCCTGCTTCAGGCCTTCTTCGTGCAAGACACCAACCGCGTGAGCCAGATCCTTCATGAGTTGGGTTTCCGCACCCAAAGCGGGCGACCCGACACCTTGCTGTGGTTCGCGGAGCTGATGCTCGACAAGCTCCGCACGGAAGGGAGCGCCCTCGCGCAAGGTCTTTCGAACGCCGAGATGATCGACGAATGGATTCGACTTCTCAAGACGGTCGAGCAGGACCCAGTCGTGCACATTCCGGATCACTTCGTGATGATCGGCCGCGTCTTCGCGACGCTCGGTGGGCTCGTCATGCACTACCGCCCGTCGATGGACATCCAGCGCATCATGATGCCGGCTCTTCTCGCGGCGCTCTCGGCGAAATAGTGGCCCTGCATTGGGTCGTCGCAAGATTCGCGCGGGGGCACGGAGAGAAGAGGGAAGCTGCGTCGGGGACGTTAGCGGCGAGGAGGTTGAACACATCGAAGAAGTGGTGGTGCGGCGCCTGCTCATCTTTGGTGAGGGAGCTGTCCCCTTTTTAGTCAATGGCTCGCTGGAAGAGGCGGAGGAAGCCTAGGAGGTCTAGTGTGCTTCCGGTGTACCTGACTTTGCCGGTAGCGAAGGCTTTGGCTGGGCTCTGGAGGCCTAGGACGATTTCGCGCCAATCCGTGGAGTCTGCGGTGATGCTGAGGTCTGGGTCTTCGGGGAAGCTGCCGATGAACTCGGCGACTCCTCGGCGGATGTGGATGCCGTAGCCCTCGCCGACATCGGGAAAGCGGATGCCGACGAGGATCTCTTTGTCGGCCGCCTTCTCGTAGATCAAGTTGGCCGGCATCGCCGCCACGAAGCGACCGATGGGCACGGTGCTTACGAAGCTGAGCGCGTTCTCGGGCTTGGTTTCGTCACGGATCTCAACCTTACCCTCGAGCTCGAGCGCTTGGGTGAGGTAGTAGTTGCGGGCGTTCGCGTTGATCTGCCCACGGCCGAGCGCGCGAAGAGCGTCCGCCTTGATCTGCTTCGCCTCCGTGGACTGCGAGTCCATTCGGATCGAATGCGTCGCCAATTCGGCTGCCCACTCATATTGCCCCGCAGCCAGGGCCTCGCGTGCCGCAGCGAGCAAGCCCTCCGTGCCGCCCGCCAAGGACGCCATCCCGGCTGACCGCCGCTCCGGATCAAGCGGCTCCATCCGAGCCGCGTCGCCATCAAACCACCCCAAATAGCCGCTGAAGATCCCACGAACCGACCACTCGACCTTCCCGTAATACTCCTGCAGATAAGGATGCGCCGCCAAATGAGGCGGCAGCTTCACCACCTCGACCAGCTCATCAGGCGTGAGCCCCCGATTGATCCCGCGGATCGTTTGGTCGTGCACGAACTGAATGGCATCCCGATACGCCGTGAGCGTCTCATACACTTCGTCCTGCCCCGAAATCGCGCGCGTGTGGCTTGGCACGAGATGCATCGGCCGAAGCGCGCGCATCTTGTCGATGCTGTAAGCCCAGGTCAGCACGTCCCGGTAGAGCGTCCCCCTAATCGAGTAGAGGTTCGGAAAGGCCTTGTAGATGTTATCCCCAGGCAGCAAGACCCCGCGCTCCGGCAGCCAAACGAATAGCTGGTCGTTCGTCTCGCCCGGCGCGTGAACCAGCTCGACCTTCACCCCACAGATCTCGGTGCTGAGCTCGTCCCAGAAAGTCTTGTTGGGTCGAATCAGCCCCAGCGTCATGTCGGGATCGAGCGTTTCCACGAACGGCCCCAGCCCCACGTTCTCCATCTGATCCGGTCCAGAACCGCGCAGCTGACTCCCAAACATCCGCGCGCTTCGCGTACGCAGCGCCGGCCGCAGCACGTTCGCAAATCGGTTGATGTGGTAGTTAGTCGTCTCCTGCGCGTAGACGTCGATCTTTCCGTCCGGCACGAAGCCAAGTCCACCCATCACGTGGTCGGCATGATTGTGCGTGTAGATCAGCGCCTCGATCGGCTTTTGCGTGATCTTGTCAAACTCCGCCTTCACTTCGGTGGCCGTCTCCACCGACCCCATCACGTCGACGATGAAGACGCAGTCGTCACCCTCCACCATGATCGAGTTCGCGATCCCGAAGCCCACCGCCTGGTACACCCTATCGGTGACCTCGTAGACCTCACGCCGAAACTCTTCATTCAGGCGCTCGAGCGCGGCGCTCACTTCCGAGTCGAGCTTGGGTGGTTCCGGCTCCTCGGCTTTCTGCGAACCTTGGCAAGCAAGGAATAGACACGTCGATGCAAGAGCAAGTCTCCGACTCAGCATGAGCGTAATCTTGTCACAGTTCGGCTAGACTCGTGCTCAGGGCAATTAGCCCCTTGGCCGTGTCCCTGACTGCAATTCAGTACTCCGCCCAGGTGTAGGTCCGCCATGACCCATCGTCCTACTTGTCGTGGATTGCCGGAGCATCCGGCTGTCGCTCAGCCCAGTCCGCGAGCCGATGCACCAAAGTGTGTTGCTGACCCATGGTTCTCCCTCACCGGCGTTTTTCTCGGCCGGGTATCGAGCGTACCACTCGGCCTGCGCTATGGGCATCTGGAAGGTACAGCCGCTCGATGTCGTCAGCGAGGGCGTGGTGGAGTGAGTCGCGTTTGAATTTGAGGGTGGGGGTGTAGGAAGCCGCGGGAAATCCGCCTTCCACGATGTGCCATGCGCCCACACACTCGGCGCGTGACACTTCGTCATTGTACGAATCGACCAGTCGCCGGATTTCGGCTCCGACCCTTGGATGCCTTTGTGCCGCGCCCGAAGGAGTTGCTTGACGAGCGGCAAGTCTGGCGGCGACCTCCTCCGGGTCGAGCGAGACGAGCACGGCGGCATGGGGTCGCCCCTCACCGACTGCCATGGCGTCCAATACCAATGGGCTGGCTCGCAGTCGGTTCTCGATGCGCTGTGGTGAGATGTTCTTCCCTGAAGAGAGGGTGAAGTAGTCCTTCTTGCGATCGAGAATCCGAAGACGACCGTCTACGGTGAACTCCCCTATGTCGCCGGTGTGAAGCCAGCCGTCGTCGTCGATAACCTCCGCGGTCGCGTCCGGCTTGCCCCAGTAGCCCGCGAACACACAGTCACCGCGCAAGAGCACCTCGCCGTCATCTGCGATCCGGATCTCGACGTCGTCGTGGGGCGGTCCCATGATGCCGGCCTCCAAGTCATCGACGGCCTGGGAGGTGCCCGCCCCGCATGTTTCCGTCATGGCCCAGGCTTGGCGGAGCGGGATACCGATCGCCTGAAAGAAGTACTGCACCTCGGCCGGAAGGGGCGCGGCACCTGAGCTGGCTGACCATACACGGTCCAACCCGAGGTGCTTCTTGATCTGTCGGCCGACGATCTCTCGTGCCAACCATGCCTTGAGCGTGTCGGCGACGCTGACCGGTCGTCCTTCGCGGCGGTGGCGGACGGTGGTGGCGGCGGAGTCGATGAGCTTTCGGATCCACCCGTCGCGCTTGGGAGCGGCTTCGAGCTCGGCCAGGATGCGCGCCCGGATCTTCATCCAGAACCGGGGTGCTCCGAGCAGGGCGGTAGGCCGGGCCCGCCGAAAGGCCTCGAGCAGGAGCGCGAGATCGGGGACGAACCAGATCTCGCCTGACGGAGCCCCCGCGACCGTCGGAATCAGCGAGATGATGATTCGCCCCGTGATGTGGCTCAGCGGACCGTAGCTAACGAGGGTCTGCTTCTTGTGCGGCGCAATCCGCTTCAGATACCGAGTAGCCGCGAACATCGCGTTGCGATGGCTGAGCGCCACCCCCTTGGGCGGACCTGTCGTTCCCGAGGTGTACACGATCGTGAAGACATCCGAATCGCTGATCATCTCCAGGCGATCGGCGAGAGCCTGAGGGTCGGTCTCTAGGAGCTGTGCTCCCCGCCGGCGGAGCTCTGTCAGTGTGACGACGCGGGGATCAGCAGCTTGCCCGTCAGCGACAATGAACCACTCCACGTCCGTCAGCGGGAGGGTAAACAGGCGCTCCAGGATCTCGTTGTCGTCGACAAACACGTAGCAGCAGCCCGCATCGTTGATGCACTGCTTGAACTGGGCATCGGCGAATTCACGATACAACGGCACGCTGATGCCGGCTGCGTGCTGTATCGCGTAGTCGGCTATCAGCCATTCGGGAGAGTTTCGCGCGACGATGCCCACTCGGTCGCCCACAGCCATGCCCATGGCCAGCAGACCTGCACAGGTCTCCTCGGTCAAACGGCGGACCTCTGTTCCGGTCGCCCCCTTCCACTCGCCGTCCGCAGGCCACTTGAAGATGACGTCGTCTGCGAGCTCTACTGACCGAGCCAAGAAGTTGTGAATGACGGTGTCGCGTCGAATGACGGGATCGGCTCCTACCGGAGAAGTAGGTCTCCACCCAAAGTTGGAGAGCGACTCGATCGCGTCGTGGTAGCGTTTTTGAACAATCCGATGCGTTAGCTTCGAGGTCGGTATGAGCATGTTGTTTGGAGTCCTAAAGTCCTTGTGCCTGACGGCTGCAAGGCAAACGTGAACCGCCCCGGCTCTACCGGAGGCTCCAACTGCTGAGAGGATGGAGCCATGGGAAGACGAAGCAAGTACTTGACCTCCCGGGTCTACGGCTGAACCCCGAACACCCCTACTTCAGACTACGAAGCCTGCAAGCGCAGTCCCGTTCTGCAGTTGTGCCTCCTCAGAACCCCGTCGACCGTACAATCGGTGACGTTTCCGCACTCGGGGTCAGCTAGCCTATCCCCATACTTCACTTGCTGTACGCCACTCGCCTTCACCGCCCCATCCGACACCCGGTCTGGTGCGCGGGCCAGACACGGCTCAAGCCTGGGTTGCGCATCAGGTGCGTCTGCGCTTGCCCAACGTGCAAGGACTACGATCGGCCCTTGCGACACGTACCGGCAATATCTCGTGCCGCGAACGTTTCAGGGTCATCGGGTGAATCATCGACGTCGGCACCCGAGGTTGGCATGATCTAGCTCCGCGTCGCCGGCCACAAACAGGCGACTCAGCAGTAAGCATGCACGACATCACTATGGAATCACCGAAAACTCGCTTCGATTCGCGCGATGTCGGCGGGATCTCTGTCTCTTGCCTTCGGAAGCATTGGCAGAAAGATTGCTTTTTTCGCTGGACTGCACCTAGAATTAGGCCTTATGGGGGGAAAGGCAACAGCCAGTGCCGCGCCGAGGCATCCGCCTGCGCCGCAACTTACGCAAGGCGCTTTCGGGAGGCTCGGGTCCGTGCCACTCGATTCGAAGGACGCGTATGTCCTTTCGTGGATCGACGGGGTTACGCTCGCGCACGAGATCGTGGATGCATGCGGCCTCGACACCAAGACGGTAACCGATGCGTTCAACCGAATGACCGCGATGGGGCTGATCGAGTGGCAAGAGGCACCGGTGTCGGAAGACTCGGAGATCACGTCGGGTCCGCCCGAGGAACGTGCCTCCGGAACGCGGATGGCCACGAAGCACAACGTCGAGGCGGTCCGAAGGCCGACGCGCGAGCTCTTGGAACGATTCGACCGAGTAACGCATTATCAGCTGCTCGGTCTGTACTCGGACCATGGCGGTCATGAGATAGAGCGGGGTTATGAACGGGCTCGAAACCTCGAGTCCGGTACCTTGGCCGCCAGGTTCGCGGCCAAGCTGGGCGAGGAGCGTGTGCTCAGCCGGGTGATCACAGCGTACGAGGTGCTCACCTCCCCGAAGGCCAAGCGAGAGTACGACGAGTACCTCCATTGTCGAGAGGAGACCTGCGCCATCGAGGACGCGCTCTGTGAGGGCGTGCGTCGGGCGTCCCTGGTTCCTCCCCCTGATCGGACGTCCGGGCCGGTCTTGATCGCGCCGGACCAAGACTTCTTGGCAGAAGCGTTGAAAGCGCCGCGGCATCCTCCGGAGGAGAAGATCTCCGAGTACTACCTCATCGCGGCGCTTCGTAAGCACGCGCCCCACGGAGCCAGACGGTCGCGCGCAGAAGGACTGGTTCGTAGCGCCGTCGAGGAACGCGAAGCGGACAATCTCGTTGGCGCGACCAATGCGCTCCGCTTGGCCAGCTCGGTTGTGTCCGGTTGCGATGCGCTGCAGGCTGCATTGGCGACGGTCACCCGGGAGATGCACGAGAGCCTCGCGCCGACCTTTCGTGCCCAGGCGATGCATGAGGAGAACCTGAGCATGTGGGAGGCTGCTGCGAAGACCTGGGACAAGGTCCTTCTCGGTCGGCCCGATGATGCCCAAGCTGCCCGACGTGTCGCTGAAGCGCTCCTCGCCGCCGGTGGGGATCTGAAGCGCGCCCGACGCCGGGCCGAGGAAGCGGTTCGAAACGCACCTGAGGACGCAGAGTGTCACCGGACGTTGGGACGCGTCTACACGGCCGCCGGCATGACGAAGAGCGCGGAACGTTCTCTCAACATCGCCGACGGGCTAGAATCTCCCGAAGAAGAAACGCGCGGCCTTATCAGTCGCGTTCGCGCTCGTTGGAGCCGCGGGTAGACGTCACGTCCCGCCAAGCAGACCGCGGAGCCCAGCGCACAACAGCGAGCTCAGCGCATTGCCGTAGCCGCGTACTTCCTACGATCCGGTTTGCCCAGACAGAGCCGCGGGGGCGGCCTTGAGCTCTGGCACGCGCACATCCACGCGAACGTGGAACACCGCCCCGTCGAGACGCACTTCGAGATTGCAGCGTGGCGAGGACGCCACCTGCAACAGACCGATGCCGCCGTTCGTCCCGATGCTCGCCGATTCGATGAGATGCGCCGTCAGCTCGCGGTACAGCACAGGCGAAGACTTGCTCGCAATGTATTCGTTGATGAAGCGGAGGGCGCGTTCGGCATCGCCGATGTCTTTGACAACGTTCGTCGATGAGACGCTGAGGTGCGGGAGCCCTTTGTGAACTCGGTAACGCACGAAGAACGAGGGTCCGGGATCCTGGTCCCAGTCGGCATGCGTTAGGAGGTTGTCCACGATCTCGCGGACGGCAACGATGACATCACGAACAGGGAACGCGTCCTCGAACATGGCGCCGAGCGTCCACTTCAAACCATAGATGAGCGACTCGGTGAGCTCGGGATCGTACCGGAGCGGCTTGAGCAACAAATCATACATGACTTGCGTATCCGTCTTCATGATGCCCGCCGGATATCTACGAGCTTCACGGGGGGCCCGGGGCGTTTGGAGAGACCGGTGACGAAGAGGCGAGACATGTTGAGGTGTTCCGATTGCTCAGGGTAGTCGCCGGTAGCGTAGATGGTGATGGCATGACCCTCTGCGCGCATCGCATTCAGCATTCGATAGATCGCGTGCTGGCCCCGCGAAAGAACTTCCCCCAAGTGTTCGAGATGGCAATGGACACGGGTTACCGACGCATCGTCTGCAAGCCGTAAGAGGTCCTCGAGGTGGGTGAGAAATCGATCGAAACGGCCGCGATGCTTGACGATCAGCCCCCCGTAGAACCGAAGGTGAAGCTCGTCCCCATCGAGCTCGTGGTCGATCTGGAAACCCGTGTTGCCTTTCAAGTGAAATGTACCACTCGGTCCCACGGGGTACCTCAGCTCTCCACCTCGATGCCAATCAGCGTGACATCGTCCAACTGGGCGGTCGCGCCGCGAAACCGGTCGAGCTCGTCGATGACTGCCTCGGTAGCAGCTCGGATATGCGCGCACTCCATCGCCATCTCCCACACTTCCTTCAACCCCACATCGCGGAACGTCCGCCCGGACTCATTAGACTGAGTGTACAGGCCATCGGTGTAAAGAAACAAACGGGTCCCGGGCCTGCCCGTGAGCTCCCGCGACTCGTAACTCATCTTTGGGAAAAGCCCGATCATGAACCCCGGCGCAGCGCGAGGCGAGATGGAGCCAGCTTCGGACACCAAGGTGAAAGGCATTTCCCCAGCTTGCGCGTACTCAATTGACACCTGGTCGCCAGCTGTAACGTCGAAGTCCATGCACAGAAAGCTTCCCGAGAGGTCCCCGTACTTGGACGTCGCCAAGTCGTTCAGTTGCTCGAGAACGTTGGCAGGGCCCAGATTCTGATGATCGAGGCCGGTGTATTCGGGCCACGCTGCAGCCGCCCGCACCGCAGCCTTCACGCCGTGGTCGACCATGTCGGCGACGAACAAACGGACGCGTTTGGAGCCAAGCGACGTGAGGTGATAGAAGTCGCCGCCCACGATGTCAGCCGGTCGGAACTCGACGTGCGCGGCGAGCGGTGCCGGCATGTCGAGCTCGGAAAGCAGGTCGTTTTGGAAATCGCGGGCGAGCTCGAGGTCGGACAGGATGTACTTGTGTTGCGCGCGGAGTGTGAGGTGGGCGTCAAAGAGCGCGCGCTCCTGTCGGCGCTTGGTCGCCAGGTTTCGGACGCGGAGCAGGAGCTCGTCTTGAAGGAAGGGTTTGAGGAGGTAGTCGTCGGCCCCAAAGTCGAGCCCACGTAGCTTGGTCTGCTCTTCGGCACGCGCGGTGACCAGGACGACGGGCGTGCGCGACAGACGACCACCACCTCGTTTGATCGCCTTGCAAAGCTCGGGGCCCGATAAATTAGGCATCATGACGTCCGATACGACCAGGTCGGGGTCCCAGGCTTTGGTTTCGCGCAGTCCTTCTGCGCCGTCCTTCGCGGTCCTGACTTCGTAGTCGGCGCTCAAGATTGAGGCCAGGTATCTTCGCATGTCGGGGGTGTCATCGACCACGAGCACGCGCGGCTTTGTGCCGCTGAGCTCCGTGAGACTCGGGAGCCAGTCGCCATTGTCGGTGGCCGACGTGTCATCGACGTTGGCGCGCTGAGCTTCGTGCGCCGTTCGCTCGGGTTCACCCTCCTCATCGGGCTCGACCCGGAAATCCACGAGCTGATGCTCTCTAAGGCGCGTCGTGGGTTCAGTGCCGGACGCCTCGCGGACTTGATCGGGCGCCAGGTGTGCTTTTCCGCGTGGAAGGGAAATCGTGAAGATCGTACCCTTTCCCTGCTCGCTTTCGACATCGATGGTACCGCCGTGCAGCTCGACATGGCTTTTCACCAACGCGAGCCCGATCCCGGTGCCCGAGTACCTGCGGGTTTCAGAACCATCGACCTGCGCGAACCGATCGAAGATCGTGTGGAGCTTGTCTCTTGCGATCCCGACCCCCGTATCGCTCACGGAGATTCGGGCCGAGTCATCCTCTTCTCGCACGGACACTTGGATCCGCCCGCCCTCTTCGGTGAACTTGAACGCGTTCGACAAGAGGTTGAGCATCGCCTGCTCGAGCTTCTCACGATCGAGATAGAGCCAAACGGGCTGAAGGGGCGCGATGAGCTCGATTTCGAGACCCTTGGCTCGGGCCGCGTTTTCGACCTCGGTGACCACGCTGCGAACCAATCCGACCAGATCCTGTCTGCTGTACTCGGCACGGTTTCTGCCCGATTCGACCTTGGCCACGTCGAGAAGCTGATTGATCAGTCGCAGCAGTCGAAGCTGATTGCGATGAAGCGCCTTCAGGTGCCGTTCCTGATCAGGTGTGCGTTCCGCTTTCAGGAGAGATTCGAGTGGACCGAGCGAAAGTGTCAAAGGCGTGCGGAGCTCGTGCGACACGTTGGCGAAGAATTCCGTCTTCAGTTGATCGAGCTCCTGAAGTTGATCGTAGGCCTGCTCCAGAGAAGACTTGGTCTGCTGGAGGCGCTGATTGGTTTCGAACTCCCTCTTCTGAATTTGATAACGGAGCTGCTGCGCGACGATGCTGATGATCGCCATGCCGAAGAGAAAGCTCAGTTGGATGACAAAGGTGTCGGGGCTTTCCAAATCGACCAGGCCCAACACCAGCGGCCCGAAATACGACGCGATGATCAGCGCCATGTAGAACAACGCGGTCCCGAGAGGCCACAGGGTGACTGCGCCGACGCCGACGATGATGAAGACGAGCGTGAGAAAGAAGGCGGACTGGTAGCCATCATGGAGCGTCATCAGGGCAATGCTGTACCAACCGCACACCAGGAATGCCCCGATGGTGAGCGGGTCGACGTGGCGGCGGGTCCAGTTTTCGTACCGGAACGCAAGAAGCACGATCACCGCAAGAACCAGGAGGCAAGGCACGCGCAGAACCTGGAGCAAGTAGAAATGCTGAGGGACGACGTAGTATTCCACCAGCGCGAACGACGAGACCACGACGAACGCAACCAGCGCCGCAGCCTTGAGGCCCTGGAGGTTCGTTTGACGGCGCACTTCCTCGAACGTTGCCGCGCCTGTCATGCGACCCCCCACGTTAGGCGTACTTCTGGAGGGTGCCCGCTCGCTCATCCACAGAAGCCAACATCGCTTCACGCAGCTCGTCGGGCCAATTGAGGAGCCTTGGCGCCGCTGCGCGTTCGACCGCTGCCCAGGACACGAGGTTTTGGCCAGCGGCGATCTTGGTCAGGCCGTTTGGCTCCTTCCGGAAGAAATCGAAGCTAAGGTGTGCTCCGCGCTCGTAGAGCTCGTCGAGTCGCATCACCACAGTGATCTCGTCGAACGGCATCGCATCACGAAGCTGATTGATGCTCGTCTTCGCGCGGTGAAGCTCTCCGTGCGCTCCCCGCTCCTCGAAGAGGCGCGGAGCAACCGAATGGAAAAACTGGTCCGTCGTGCGACCTTGCCAGACACTGTAGTTCGCGAAGTAGATGTTGCCGACGACGTTCGAATCCTCCTGCGACGTGGTGAAGGTTTGCTCGGCGAGCAGAACGCCGGGCCGGGGGCCAGAACCCTTGCTGAACAGCCGTGCCCCGAGATCCAACTCGGGCTCGGGACCCTTGGTGGGTTTCGGCGCATCGTCCCCCATGTGCTTTAGAAACTGGTATAGGAACTCCGGCCAATCGGTTGCCGAGATGACACCGTGTCGAATCGCCTTGACTGCAGAGATGCGCATGCGAGTCCAGGCGATCATCTCGGGCTCGCCACTTGGGAAGGGAATGCGCCACCACTCGAAGATGTTGCCGGCATCACCTCGGTTGACGTACTCCATCCAATATCGGCCTTCGATGAGATCGTTGCGCTGAGGCACCTTGAAGATGCGAGTCTCGCACGAGTTGGTGGCCGACATCACCTCGTTGGAGCCGAGCATCTCCAGGATACCCTGATAGACACCGGGCGTGTTCATGCCGCCCCACTCGCGAAGCTTCCCCGCCCATCGGAAATAGCTGGCAAAGTTGAGCGACCCGCTCGCCGAAGAAGAGTCCTGGGCACTGAGCGGAAAGCGGCAAAAGAACGCGGTCTGGCCCTCGTGTCCGTAGCCCGGCACGTCGCGGTAGAAGACGCTGCCGTCCCAAAGCTGGGGCACGTTGACCTGAGCGCGGGCATCGCTCGACGTGCCGATCGGCTTCAGCTCCCCGACCGCTGCGCCGCGCTGGGCGAGCGTTTCTACGCCCGGCCAGTCGGGCCGCCGCATGAGCGTGCGGGCACGGTAGCCGCTCAGCGTTTCAATCGGCGAGCCATCGGTACTCACCGCAGAAACGGTTCCGATGTAGGTGTCGCCCTCTTTGCCTTCGATGACTGCCTTGCACGACCGAGTGAACGGTTGCGGCGGGCCGGGATCGACGATCTCCCATTGATCGACCCGCACGGGAAGGCATTGGTCGGGGACCACGCAAAGCTGCAAGCTCTGAAGAAGCGCATCGCGGAAATACGGATCGCCCAAGAGCCATGTCTCATCGCCGAGACCTTGCTTGGCGGTAAAGCTGCAGCGCTTGGAGTCGAGCGCGTAGAGCTCATCGATGCGCTGAAAGCGCGGGCCCTGGAATAAGACCGAGCCATAGAGGTGGTCCTTCGGTTGAATTGCTAGCGGGCTGGTTGGAATCTCGCTTGTTCGTTCGCGCTGTGTCGTGACGGAGCCGACCAGGAAGCAAGCAGCAAAGTGGGGCTGTTCGAAGCCGGTTTGCTGGCAGCGAATCTCCGCCTGGATGCGTTGCTGGTCCGTGATTCCGTCTTCGGTTGGCTCGACCTCGACCCGGATCTCGATCAGTAAGCCCCGGTCCGGATGTACGACCAGTGGCCGCGTGAGCTCGACGTTCTCGATCGACAACGGGAACGGGAGCTCGGCTCGACCGGTGACGTAGGCGACCGCCTCGGCCATCGCTTCGAGACCGAAGACCGCGGGCAGCAGATGGGAGCCTTCGTACACGTGGTCACACACGTAAGGGTCTCGTTCGAGATCGAGTTTCGTGCGACAAATCAGCTCGCGCCCTGGCTCGAGTCTACGGACCTCATCGACGAAGCGTCGCGCTCGCGGCAGGGGTGGCATGACCGGCTGCCAAGTGTCGACGCCGCCCAAGCGCGCCGTGACGATGACTTCCCGTGCACCTGGGTCGTGCGTCACCAGCTCGACGAACCGTGCTGCGCCTTCGTCGACGGGAATGGCCTCGATACCAAGCTTGCCAAGGCGCTCGATGCTGCCGAGCTTGGCACCCATGCCCACCTCGTCCCAGATGCTGTAGGCCAGCGAAACAGCCTCCACGGATGGATGCCGCGCCACGAAGCGGCCGAGGCTCCGATCCAGGCTCTGGTTGGCGAAGGCGTACCAGGCGTTGTGGGGCATTCCGATGACCCCGATGATGGACGTGAGCGCGACGAACATCTTGGGAGGGGCATCGTCTAGCGCGTCGAACAGATGCAGCGCACCGGCGACCTTGGGCGCGATCTCGCTCAGCACCTCGGAGGCGCTGGGCTCTTCGATGCGACGGGGCTGATTGAGCCCCGCGCCATGGACGACAACATCGACCGAGCCGAACTCGCTCCGAACGGCGGCGATGAGACGCCCGACATCCTGGGCCGCGGTCAGGTCGCACCGCCGGTACTCGCAGCGGAGCCCTTCTTTTCGAAACTTCGTCAGTGTCTCGCGGACTTCCTCGGCGCCGGAGACTTCGGCCCGAGCGCCGGGGGCGGGGGAGCTCCCGACCAAGACCATGGTCGCATGCGTCTCGCGAGCCAGCGCCAGGGCGCACTGGGCGGTGATACCCTTCGCTCCACCGGTCACTAGAACGATATCGTCTGCGCCGATCGAAGTTGCGCGAGGCTCATAAGACGCTCGGTTTTGGAGCCGCGGTGTCGGGACAAAGCGTCGCCCATCGGCGTCGTACCGTGCCGACACGAAAGACCGCCCGTCAGTGAGCTCCCGGAGCACGGCGTCTGCGATGGGACGGCGTTGCGCGTCGGGGCAAGCGAACTCCAACGAGCGGACCCGAAGCTTTCGGCGCTCGAGGTGAACCGTGGCTGCAAACGCGTCAGGAGACCAATCGTAGCAGCCCTTCGTTTCGGTATCGGCAGCGCGCGCTCGAATCCAGGCGACACAGGCGAGTCGATCGCGCTCGGCCTTCGTCGATGGCAGGGCACGAGCGGCGCAGACGAGGACCTCGACCAGCTCGCGCAACGCCTCCACGTCGCCCGACGCGACCGTGTCTGGGCAGACCACCAGCAGATGATCAAATGACGTCACCTCGTCGGCGCGGTCCTTCATTCCGCGGACGTGCACATCGACGCCTTTGGACTCGAGCTCTCGCATCAGCCGTACGACGAACGCATCCTCCGCGTCCGGCGCCAATACCAGC
>Ga0070727_10002606_pt1 | contig 17199 bp, 17 predicted proteins | sample tdAd472_FD_66722 | JGI IMG/M metagenome (GOLD analysis project Ga0070727, IMG submission 66722) | Marine sediment microbial communities from the Atlantic coast under amendment with organic carbon and nitrate - tdAd47.2 | ecosystem: Environmental > Aquatic > Marine > Coastal > Sediment | place...
CCGCGGATCTCGAGACGGGACCCCAACTCGACTTCGGGACCGTTCTCGCCCCGGTATGGGGCATCGTGGTTGCCTCGATAGCCGCCGAGGTCATTGCGGAATTGATTGACACCGAGATCTACGCCACCTGGGTGCGCAGGTTTGGAGAGCGTCATCAGTGGGGGAGGGTGCTCTCCTCAAATGGCGTCGCCATCCCCATCGACTCGGCTGTTTTTGTCGGTTTGGCCACTCTCTTCGGTGTGTTCCCGCCAGAGGTTGCCTGGTCGATCTTCTGGGTGAATGTGGTCATCAAGTTCGCGGTGACGATCCTCTCGATACCGATGATCTACTGGGTCAGGCCGGCGCAACTGAAATAGCATTAGATATTGCTCGGTCACTAGTGTGACTGGCCGCGGGTTGACCTTTTTCCCGCCTATCTCATCTATACGGAGGAATCCTCTTGGAGAACAGAACTTGGTGGTGGATCGGCGGCGGTGCCGTGGTCCTCGCTGTCATCTTGTTTTTCGTCTTTAGCAACGGAGACGACGACAGCGCATCCACAACGACCGTCCCGCAGGCAGCGGAGTCGACAACCACAGCCCCGGAAGAGACGACCACGACGGCTGACGGAGCCACAACAACCACGCAGGCTGCCACGACCACAACCGGGGCTCCGGCGATGACCGCCCGGCTCACCTGTTTCGTGACAGACGATGCCGGTGTCGACGATCGCAGCTTCAACGCTTCTGGTTGGAAGGGTGTCAATGACGCCGTTGCCAGCGGAGGCGCCGCAGCTGATCCGATTCTGTTGGAGTCCGCCAGCGAGGCCGACTACCAGCCACACGTCGAGAACTGCCTTGCTCAGGGCTCAGAGCACATCGTGACTTCCGGTTGGAAGCTCTCGGGTACGACTGAGACTTTCGCAGCAGCGAACCCCGACGTTCAGTGGACAATCATTGACTTCGGAACGGTTGGCGCCAATGTCACCGGTCTCGAGTACCAGACTGACGAGGCGGCCTTTGCAGCCGGCTATCTCGCCGCTGGTATGAGCCAGACCGGAGTCGTCGGTACCTACGGTGGTGTCGATATCCCGACGGTGACCATCTTCATGGATGGATACGCCCGAGGTGTGGCCCACTACAACGAGGTCAAAGGCACGGACGTGAAGGTACTTGGTTGGGAGCCCGGAAACCCGGACGCTGCCATCATGACCGGTACTTTCGATCCCGGAGATCCAGCTGTACGTGCGACCTGTGAGACCCTGCTCGACGAAGGTGCGGACATCATCCTTCCCGTGGGTGGTGCCATCAACCTTCCCTGCGGTGTTGCAATCCAGGACCGTGGGATCGATGGCGCACTGATCGGTGTTGATGCCGATGCCACGGAGGCCATGCCCGCCGAGTACGTCGACCTCTGGCTGACAACGATCCTCAAGGGGCTCGCCGTTCAGACTCAGCGTTCGATCGAAGCGGACGCAGCTGGTTCACCATTCGGTGGTCAAAGCTTCGTCGGAAACCTCGAGAACGGTGCCGTTGGCCTGTCCGAGTTCCATTCATGGGCAGATCGTGTGCCCGCCGAACTTGCGGCCGAGGTGGAGCAGGTTCTCGCCGACATCACAGACGGAACAATCGACTGGGAGAAGTATCCGGTAGGAGCCGGTTGATCCAACCCATCTAGTAGAACAAAACAAGCGCCCCCATCGTCTTGATGGGGGCGCTTTGTTATATAGTGGCTCGCCCGGTAGGACGACTCAAGGATGTGAAGTGGCTCTCGAGCTACACGGCATAACGAAGCGGTTTCCCACAGTCCTTGCCAATGACGACGTCAGTCTCACCGTGGCACCTGGGGAAATCGTCGCCATGCTCGGCGAGAACGGAGCCGGCAAGACGACCTTGATGAACGTCCTTTTCGGGCTCTACACACCCGACGAGGGCGAAGTAGTTGTTGACGGCCATCCTCTCGAACTGGGCGATCCAGGTGAATCCATTGCAGCGGGTCTGGGGATGGTTCACCAACACTTCATGCTCGTCCCCGTATTCACTGTTTCTGAGAATGTGATCTTGGGTTTGGAACCGACAAACGGCGTCGGTTGGATCAATCAGAAGAATGCACGTTCGTTGGTCACCGACATCTCTGACCGGTACGGCCTATCGGTCGATCCGGCGGCCATGGTCGAAGACACACCGGTGGGCGTTCAGCAGCGGGTCGAGATCATCAAGGTCTTGATTCGCGACGCCAGATACATCATCTTCGATGAGCCGACCGCTGTCCTTACACCTCAGGAGGTGGAGGAGTTCTTCGGGATCGTCCGCGGCCTCAAGGAGGACGGAAGAGGAGTGATCTTCATCAGCCACAAACTGGACGAGGCGCTGGAGATCGCAGACCGCATCGTGGTCCTTCGTGACGGGAAGTCCGTGGGTGAGGTAGACCCGTCGAATACCACCAAAGAGCAGCTAGCTGAGCTGATGGTGGGTCGGCCAGTTGATTTGGTCGTCCACAAAGAGGAGGCTGAGCCCAAGGACGTGGTGCTCAGGGTCCAGGACCTGGTTGTACTCGACGATCGTGCCCATCGAACGGTCGATGGCATGTCGTTCGAAGTGAGGGCGGGCGAAGTTGTGGGGATTGCCGGTGTTCAAGGCAACGGGCAGACAGAACTCGTTGAAAGCCTCACGGGTATGCGCACATCACTTGCCGGCCACGTGTTCGTAGGCGACGAAGACGTAACGGATATGTCACCCCGCGAAATCCATAAGCTTGGCATTGCTCACGTTCCGGAGGATCGCCAGGAGAGCGGTCTCGTACTCCCATTCACGGTCGCCGAGAACATGGTCCTCGACTCGTATTATGACAAGCCCTATTCCAAGGGAATCCAAATGGATTGGGCTGCGGCTCTGGAGTCCGCCGATCGCTTGGTCGAGGAGTACGACGTCAAGGCTTCACGGGTCGACACGCCCGTTTCGAACCTTTCCGGCGGAAACCAACAGAAGGTCATCGTTGCTCGAGAGTTTGACCGAGATGTGAAACTGGTAATCGCGTCTCAGCCCACACGCGGTGTTGACGTGGGGTCAATCGAATACATCCATGCGCGAATCATCGAGGAGCGCGACGAGGGAGCGGCAGTGCTGATCGTCTCCTCTGAGTTAGACGAAGTGATGGCTCTTGCTGATCGGATCCTCGTGATGTTCAAAGGTCGTGTTGCCGGCGAATTCGACGGTTCGGCCACGCCGACCGAAATCGGACTCGCCATGCTCGGTTCTGGAGCCTCGAATGAGTGATGTGAAGCCAGAAGCGGCACAAGAGGAGAACCCAGCACCGCCCGAGAAGGATTACCAGGGGATGGCGGATCGCATCACCGGCGTCGGCGAAAGTTTGCGCAGGGCGCTGATTCTTCCAACGTTGGCCCTGTTTCTGGCTCTTCTCGTGGGCGCTGTCATCATCATGCTCACGGATGTTGACGCATGGCGGCGGATGGCCGATGAGCCGGTCGCAGCCATCCGCGACATGCTTGTCGGAGTCTGGGAAGCATATAGAGAACTGTTCGTTGGTGCGTTCGGCTCCGTACGCGGGATCTCAGAGACGCTATTCACAGCTACTCCTCTGATCCTGGCCGGTCTTGCGGTGGCGGTCGGGTTCAAGACCGGGCTCTTCAACATCGGTGCCCGGGGTCAAATGCTCATTGCGGGGCTCTGTTCCCTTTGGGTCGCGCTCTACGTCGACCTGCCGGCGATTCTCCATGTTCCGCTGGCGATTCTCGCCGCGGTAGTCGGTGGAGGTATTTGGGGCGGGGTGGCTGGGTTTCTCAAGGCACGAACGGGCGCGCATGAGGTGATCACAACGATCATGCTCAATTTCATTGCAGCCTTCCTCGTTCTGTATCTCCTGAAGAGCCCTTTGTTCCAAGCCGAGGGATCCAATGCACCTCTATCTGAGGTCATTCCTGAGTCGGCTCGGCTACCAACACTGTTTGGTACTGGCTTTCGCGTGAATATCGGACTCTTCTTGGCGCTTGGCGCAGTGTTCTTCGTCTATTGGCTGCTGTACAAGTCCACCATCGGGTTCGAGTTCAGAGCCGCTGGCTTCTCTCCGAGCGCAAGTCTCTATGCGGGAATGAACGTTGCCTTCCTCTATACGGCCGTGATGTTCCTGTCCGGTGCGTTAGCGGGTTTGGCGGGAGCCACCATGACACTCGGTTTGCCGCCATACGCTGTTTCTGACAACTTCGCGGGAAACATCGGGTTCGATGCCATTGCTCTAGCTCTGTTGGGTCGGTCGCATCCATTTGGAGTTCTCTGGTCGGGTCTTTTGTTCGGAGTTCTGATCACCGGTGGGCGTGCCATGCAGGCTGGTGCCGGAGTCTCTGTCGACCTGGTCATCGTCATGCAGTCATTGATCATCATCTTCATAGCAGCCCCCGAGCTGGTGAAGACGATCTTTGGGGTCAAGTCGGTGGATGAGGGTCCAACGCAGCTGACAACAGGGTGGGGAGCATGACCGCAATAGCCGAGACTCCGGCCGTGGAAGTCAGAGTGAGAGCGACACCCGAGGAGCGTCGGTCCACGGTGGTGGGATGGGTCCTGATTTCACTCAGCCTCTATGTGTTCTGGGCGTTCGTTTTCGGAGTGGATTCCACGCTCGATGCGACGTTCAATCTCTCCTTTGCGACCGATCGATTCACCGACCTCTCGTGGGTCGTGAACGCGCGCGTTCTGTCGATGGTTATGGCGATAGGCATCTTCGGGCTCGGTATCTGGCGACTTACCCGCCAAGGGCTCAGGTACACCAACATCTCTATTGCGATCGCGTTCGGATTGTTCTCGCTTGCGTTCCTCGCCTGGGCGGCGGCTGGCAGCCAGTTCTCGCTGGTTGGGATGCTTCGGGCGACGGTGATCCTGTCGGTGGTCATTGTATTGGGAGCTCTCACAGGGCTGATGTGCGAGCGCGTCGGCGTGATCAATATCGGTATCGAAGGTCAGCTGCTTGCGTCCGCGTTTGCCGCTGTCGTGTTGAGTAGCGCATTCGGCACGGTCGCCGGGATAGTCGGAGCTCTGGTCACTGGTGGGCTTCTAGGACTGCTCCTGGCTTGGCTGACGATTCGCTTTCGAGTTGATCAGATCATCGCTGGGGTCGTGATCAACTTCCTCGCCCTAGGGCTCACGTCACTCATGTCGTCCCGAATCCTCTCTGATGTCGTTGACCTGAACGCACCGAAGAGGATCCCCGCCATACGCATCCCGGTACTCGCCGAGATCCCGGTAATCGGGCCCATGCTGTTTGACCACACATACTTCGTATACGGCATGTTCATACTGGTGTTCGCGATTCACTACGGCCTCTTTCGAACCCGGTGGGGGCTTCGCTCGCGTTCAGTGGGGGAGCATCCAAAGGCAGCCGACACGGCAGGCATCAATGTCTACTGGGTGAGGTACCGAAACGTGGTGCTCGGCGGTTGCATCGCCGGATGGGGAGGGGCATTCCTAGGGCTCGCGCAGGTTGCTCGGTTCGAAGAGAACATGACAGGGGGCATTGGTTTCATCGGCCTGGCGGCGATGATCTTCGGACGATGGATGCCCTTTGGTGCCCTTGGGGCTGGGTTGGTCTTTGGGTTCTCGCGGGCTGTGCAGCAGAAGGCATCAATCCTCAACATCGGAGTGCCTTCCGAATTCCTGCTGATGTTGCCATACATCGTTGTGATCATCGTTGTTGCAGGCGTTGCCGGGAAGACGAGGCCACCCGCCGCCGACGGCCAGCCCTACATCAAACAGTAGGGCGTCTAGCCCCCCGATGTCGTCGGTGTGGTTGGGCTTGAGCCTGGGTTGGACGGGTATCCCCATACGACGATCTGGTCGATCGCCAACTCTCGAAACACGTTCCCATCCGTGACCTCGGCTTGGTAGGCGCTCTCAACGGTGATGAAGATGCGATTGGTGCTCAGTGCCACGAAGTCGACGATCTGTGTCCCTGGTGTGTCCTTGAGCTCTGCTGGAATCTGAGCCAGAGATCCGTCGGCATCGATGGTCAGTCCTCGACCTCGGTAGTTTTGCTTGAACCGATCGGGGTCTTCGATGCCCGTCCAGTCAATGCGAGTAACGGTCATCGGCTGACGGAACGTGAGCTCGATGGTCATCGTTTCTTCGGCTTCGACAATGTCTTCCCAGTTGACCTGATACTCGCCGTTGTCGGTGATCAAGTTGTCACAAGCCAAGGCGCCGAGGCCCTCGTGGGAGCAGGTGACTCCGAGAATGTCAATCACGGCCGGTTCTTGAACACTTGGCTGTGTGGTGCTGACTTCGGCGACTGTTGTGTCGGCGGCCGTCCCGTCGCCGTTGAATACGTTGAAGAGAAGCGCGACAACTATGACCACGAAGAGCAGCCCACTGATGGCCAAGGCGGCGCGCACCCCGGCGGTCGCCTGAACGGCGGGCCTTGGCGCGGTTGGTAGGGGAGCCTGGCTCAGACGAGCTCCGCACTCCTGGCAATGTCTGTTCGAGTCAGGGTTCGAGGCACCACATGAGGGGCAATTCACGTCGTTTCCCGAGACCGCGATTGGTGGTTCTTCGGTTGTCGACTCTGGAGGAGGGGGAGGCGGAGGCTCCTCGAGGGAGAACTCCTCGTATTCCCCATCGGAGTTGACGCTAACGATGTTTCCGGGCGCGTGAGAGTGGGTGGGCGCCATCGGATCGATGAATGACCCACAGTTCGGGCAAAACTGTTCGTCGGCGGCGACCATCTCGCCACATTGCGCGCACTTCTGCGAAACCACGTCTCTCCTTCGGAGCGGTATTCTGCCACGTATGTATGTGTTGGCCGTCAGAACTTATGAGCCCTGGACGTTCGCTTCGCTCGTAGCGGGACTCGTCCTTCTCGGAATACTCGTGGCGGTCTTGATTCTCGCAGCGCAGCGCGGTAATCGATAACCGCTAGGAGTGCCGTATCGCCAACTTCAGATGTGAATCGTGTGGACATCGTTCGCCGAAGTGGATGGGCTTCTGTCCTCAGTGCGGAAACGGAGAGCCGCTGGTCGAGATCGGTGAGACCGTTTCGAAGAAGGCTTCTCCGTCGAAGGCCGTTTCGGTCACCCAAGCCGCAGGAATGGAGGCCGAAAGGTCGACCACCGGTTGGGATGAGGTTGATCGGGTTCTAGGAGGGGGCCTCGTCAGGGGTTCTGCCGTGCTCCTTGGCGGTGAGCCGGGCGTTGGCAAGTCCACTCTCCTTCTTCAACTCGCCGGATCGATGGCCCAATCGGAAGCGTCGGTGATGATCGCCAGCGCAGAGGAGTCGGTGCAGCAGGTGGCTCTTCGGGCTTCCCGACTTGGCATCTCTGCTCCTGAGGTTCAGTTGATCGCCGACGACGATGTCGACGCGGTGATCGCTCTGGCCGAGCAGTCGAGGCCTTCTCTGATGATCATCGACTCGATTCAGACTGTGGGCGTTCCAGAGATAACCAGTGCCCCTGGGGGCGTCGCTCAAGTCCGCGAGAGCGCCGCACGTCTCATCAGATTGGCAAAGACGAGCGGCACGACGGTGATCCTCGTCGGGCACGTCACAAAAGAGGGTGGTCTCGCCGGGCCGAAGATCCTCGAACACATGGTGGACGTGGTGATGTATCTGGAAGGCGACCCTGACCGCGGCTTCAGAGTGCTCAGGAGCATCAAGAATCGCTTCGGTGCCACTCACGTATCGGGGATGTTCGATATGCAGGCTCACGGTCTCGTGGAGGTAACCGACCCCTCGAAGGTCTTCTTGCACGGATGGGAATCCGAGGTACCGGGAACCGTCGTGTTTCCGGCTGTCGAGGGGCGGAGGTCCGTTCTAGTGGAGATTCAAGCTCTGGTCGCTCCGTCCAAGCAGTTGCAGCCACGTCGGTCGATACGTGGCCTGGATGCTGCAAGGGTCAATCAGGTACTCGCCGTTCTGCAACGTCACGCTGATCTGAACGTCCAGGACCAGGAGGTCTATGTGAATGTGGTGGGTGGATGGCGTCTTGATGAGCCTGGATGCGATCTCGCCATTGCACTCGCCGTGGCGTCATCGGTGCTCGGCAAGCCTTTGGGTCGATTATCCGCGTGGGGAGAAGTAGGCCTGGCAGGTGAAGTGCGGTCGATTCCTTTTGAGGCTCGCCGGATCGAAGAACTCAACCGTATGGGACTAACCACCCGGATCGCGCCCAAAGATGCAGAACCAATGCGACTAATTGATGCGCTTGACCAGGCCGGACTGAGGCGCCGCGGTTGATTCAGGTGATACGCTGATCTCGTGGGCGCCATAGCGATAAACGACATTCTGGAGCGGCTCGCCCCAGGCACGCCGATGCGCATTGCGCTAGAGCGAATCATTCAGCAAGGCAAGGGCGGCCTGGTTGTTATGGGCTCCGACAAGAGTGTCACTGCTGCCAGTTCCGGTGGATTCAAGCTCGAAGGTGCTCTCTTCTCTCCGGCGCGTCTTGCGGAGTTATCCAAGATGGATGGCGGGATCATCCTCGATGATGGTTGGGGGACGATCCTCCGAGCGAATGTCCACTTCATTCCGAACGGAGGCATCGGCACTGAAGAGACGGGTGCGCGGCACCGGACGGCGGAGCGGCTTGCGGTGGAAACTGGCAAACCAGTTGTTGCTGTGAGCCAAGGGCGACGAGTGGCCACCCTCTTCTTCGGTGAAGAGAAGGTGGAACTGGCTCAGCCCACCGAAGTCGCCGCCCACGTCAATCAAGAGCTGCAAAGCCTGGATCGTCTTCGGGGCCGCCTCGACGACGCCCAAAGACGGCTCACCCGATTCGAAGTGACGGGTACGGGTACATATCGATCCGCGGTCACCGTCCTGCAGAGAGCTGTTCTGGTGGAGCGTCTCGGTCGTCTGATCAAGGCAAGGACTCTGACGCTCGGGGAGGAAGGCCGGATTGTCGCCCTCCAGTTGAACGATCTCTTGTCAGGCGTAGACCTGACAATGCGTCTTGTTCTCCAGGATTACGTGAAACCCTTGCGGGTGAACTCAGTCCAAAAAGCCGTTGACACGATTGAGGGGCTTCGCGCTTCGGATATTGATGATCCCCAACGGATTGCTCGGTCTCTCGGCTTCCCAGACTTGGATGATCCAGCCGAGGCACGAGGTCATCGGCTGTTGTCCAATGTGGGTCGCTTGCCTGATTCTGTGCGTGAGGAGATCGTCAAGTACTTCGGCTCGGTTTCGAAGCTGTTGAGGGCGAGTGAAGATCAACTGACGGCCGTCGAAGGTGTTGGCGAAGCCCGCGCTAGTCAGCTCCGGTCTTTCTTTGATCGGATCGAATCACAGGCGCAGGAGTGGGAAGCCGTTCTGGACTGGTAACCCGCATTGCGGGGTTGATCCCGTTGGGTTGTACACTTCGTCTCCGCATATGGCTCAAGCTTCCAAGTATTCAGTGGGTGACAAGGTCGTCCACCCCCAACACGGCGCTGCGACTATCAAGAAGAAGGTCAAGCAGGAGTTCGACGGCAAGAAGAGGGACTACTACATCCTGGAGATTGCTACCGAGCAATTGACCGTGATGGTTCCACTCGAGAACGTCGACGACCTGATCCGACCCATCATCTCCAAGACACGATCCCGAGAAGTCCTTCGCTCGCTGAAGAGCGAGCACGAAGAGGCAGGTTCGAACTGGAGCCGTTGGTACAAGGTGTTGAACGAGAAGATGGTCTCAGGCGACATCTTCCAGGTGGCTGAGGTCGTCCGTGATCTTTCGTACGCCCAGCAAACCAAAGGCATTAGCCCTGCCCTGAAGCGGATGCTTTCGAAAGCGCGTCTGACCCTGAGCTCGGAGCTCGCTTTCAGTCTCGAAATCGACGACGAAGAGGCTATCAAGAAGCTCGACCGCGCAATTCCCAAGGTCGAACCTCTCGAGGAATGAGCGTTAGCGGCGGCTCCGCCGACTTGAGAGTCGGTTGGGGTTTTGACGCTCACGCTTTCAACCAAGATCCCCCCACCGTTTTGGGTGGAGTCGTTGTTTCAGAGGAAGTCGGCGTCGAAGCTACTTCCGATGGCGATGTGGTTGCGCATGCGGTAACGGACGCCCTGCTGGGAGCATCGTCGCTTGGCGATATCGGTGAACACTTCCCATCCGACGCTTCGGCCTCTGTCGCCGCCGACTCAATGTCCTTCGTCCGTAAGGCTGTCGAGATGGCAGGCAATGCCGGTTGGGCGCCTGCTCATGTGGATGTCACCGTCGTTGCCCAGTCGATCCTTGTCAGCCCACACCGCTCAGAAATCTCTGCCCAATTGGCCGAGGCTCTGGGTGTCGATATTTCCAGTGTTTCAGTCAAGGCAACTACCACCGATGGCCTCGGTTTCATCGGTAACGACGAAGGTCTTGCGGCGGTTGCCGTCTTGACTGCGAAGCGCTTGTCCTAACATTTCCCGATGTTGAAGGTCTACAGCACTCTCCAACGTGAGTTGGTGCCACTTGTCACCCGCGACGAGGGCAAGGTCGGCATGTACATCTGTGGACCAACCGTGCAATCCGAGCCGCATGTCGGTCATGGCCGGTCGGCCGTCGCTTTTGATGTGATCAGGCGCTATCTGCAGTGGTCGGGGTATGAAGTGAACTTCATCCGCAACATCACGGATATCGAAGACAAGATCATCGCTGCAGCCGAGGAGTCGGGGGAGAGTGTCCAGTCACTCGCCGAGGAGATGGCGCTCCGCTTCTCCCAGGCGTACCGGAGCCTCGGGGTGCTGGAGCCCGACGCGGAGCCCAAAGCCACTGAGCACATCGAGTCGATTATCAGGATGACGGGGGTGCTCATCGACAAGGGACTGGCCTACGCCAGTGGTGGAGACGTCTATTTCGCGGTGCGATCACTCGAGTCGTACGGAAAGCTTTCCGGGCGAAATCCTGATGACCTTCGTTCCGGTTACAGAGTCGAAGTCGAGGAAGCCAAGCAGGATCCCTTGGATTTCGCCCTGTGGAAGGGGATCAAGCCGGGCGAGCCTTGGTGGGACTCACCATGGGGACCGGGCCGACCTGGCTGGCACATCGAATGCTCCGCGATGGCCGAGGAGTTTCTTGGGTCAGATTTCGACATTCACGGGGGCGGAACGGACCTGATATTCCCACATCATGAGAACGAGATCGCCCAAAGCGAAGGTGCATCTGGTGAGACCTTCGCCCGGTACTGGTTGCACAACGGCATGGTCAATCTCGGTGGCGAGAAGATGGCCAAGTCGACCGGGTTGGTCGTGGACTTGGCCTCGATTATCGACTCCCGGGGGGGCCGCGCCCTGAGAATGCTTTACGTTCGCGCCCACTACAGATCTCCGATCGAGTACTCGGAGGATCTCCTCAACGAAGCTGCCGACGCTCTCGATCGACTCGACCGCTTTCGTGAACGAGTCGAATTGGGTGAGCCAGACGAGGCCGCGCTGGATCGCTTTCGGGAGGCAATGGACGACGACTTCGGAACACCGCAAGCGGTATCCGTGCTCTTCGACCTTGTCCGGCTAGGGAATCGAATGATCGACGATGGGGAGGACGCCTCGAACGTTGCCGGAGCCGTAGAGGAGATCGTGGGCGTTTTGGGGTTGGACGACGCCGTCGTGCCTTCCACGGCTGATATCGAGCTCACTGGAGAGCAAATCGAGGCTCTGATCAGTCAACGAAACGAAGCTCGGTCTGCCCGCCGCTTCGATGTGGCCGACCAGATACGAGCCAAGCTCGACGAAGCGGGCGTTGCGCTGGAGGATGGACCTAATGGCACCCGCTGGCTACGGAAGTAGGGTCGAAGGCGTTCACGCCGTCGCGGCGGCCTTTAGGGCCGGGCGGATCAACACCTTGCATGTTGAGAGATCCCGCCGAGATAGGCCGGGTATTGCGGAGCTTGTTGACGGCCTGCCTGCTCACAGCGTGGTCCTGGTCGATGACGTTCGAACGATTGCCCAAAGTGAGGCGCCACAGGGCGTGGTTGCCGACTGTTCGCCGATAGCACCGGTGGACTTGGATTCCTTGGCCACCAACCGAGCCGCCTTGCTCGTCCTGGATCACATCGAGGATCCACAAAACGTCGGAGCGATTGCTCGGAGCGCGGTCGCGGCAGGTGTGACCGGAATGGTCGTCTCGTTCAGACGGGCTGCTCCCTTGTCGGCGGTCGCCTTCAAGGCTGCGGTCGGTGCACTCGAAGTCTTACCGGTCGCCGTCGTTGGTTCGATACCCGAAGCCCTGAGCCGCCTAAAGAATGCAGGAATCTGGATTGTCGGTCTGGATGCGGCTGGGGACCAGAGTCTGTTTGGGCTCCAACTGCTGACCGAGCCGGTGGCTGTCGTTGTGGGCGCCGAAGGGAGTGGACTCGCTCAACTGACGGCCAAGAGATGCGATTTGATCGCGTCTATACCGATGTCGAACGAGACAGAGAGTTTGAATGCATCAGTTTCAGGTGCGCTCGCTGCATTTGAGATAATGAGAATTCGCGCAAGCTCGCCGGGTTAGCTCAGTTGGTAGAGCAGCTGATTTGTAATCAGCAGGTCATCGGTTCGACTCCGGTACCCGGCTCCGGTGTTTCGGGGAGCTCAAGCAGCTATCGACATCTTCTCCGAGGTTGCTTGGTTGGGGACTGTCAGTCGATGGCGGCTATCGCGTCGGCTACCTGCGGATAGTCACGCCCCTCTAGGGCTAACCCGCCTGATTCGATTGCGGCCCGCACGTCGGGGTCGAGTCGGGCGAAGACCATGTGGACTCCTTGATTGTTGAGTTCGGTGTCGAGTTTGAGTAGCTCATCGGCTGCGGTCGTGTCTACCTGGGTTATGGCTTCGGCGTCGAGAACGATTACTTGGGGTTGGAGTGTCATCACTTCTTCGGTTACGGCGTCGCGTAGGGTGCCGACATTCGCGAAGAACAATTCTGCTCCGAACCGGACAACTGACACTTCTGCCTTTTCCTTCTCGTCGGCCTTGCCACGGTCTAGGAATCGGACTTCGTCTTCGTCCCATGACAGCCAGGTGACGCGGGGTCTCACAGCTCGTGCCATTAAGCCGCCGAGCGAGACGAGAACACCGATCATCAGACCGGCGAGCACGTCCAACACCAGAACTCCGAGGAGGGTGGCTGTCGCCGCCCAGAAATCGACCGTGTTTCTCGACCGGAGGCGGGTGATGGGTCTTAGGCGAATGAGTCCCAGAACGGCGTGGACCACGATCGCTCCAAGGGCTGCTTCGGGCAGGTCGGCGAATAGACCGGTCAGGAACAACAAGGTGACAGCAACGAGTAGGACAACTATCAGGCTCGACACCTGAGTTTTCTGGCCGGCTGTGTCCGCAGCGGCAGTCCTCGAATTCGACGCTGTCGTCACAAACGCTCCAAAGAATCCACCCACGCTGTTCGCGGCACCCAACGCAACCATCTCCTGGTTGGCGTCGACACGCTCACCATGCTTTGAACCGAATGTCTTCGCCAAAGCCATCGACTCTCCGTACACGACAATGGCTATGCCGATCGCCGCGGGAATCAGAGCAGCGATGGAAGCAAGGCTGAGCGTCGGCATGGCGAAGGATGGGAGACCTGCTGGGATCTCACCGGCGACGTGAACTCCTGCGTCAACAAGGTCGAACCAGTTGACGGCGACAATCGAACCGACCACGACGATCAACGCTGCCGGGATCTTGGGAATCCAACGTTCCAACAAGAAGAGCGCAGCCAGGGAAACGATGCCAACGATGAACGTCTCCAAGTGCAGGTCGGGAATGTGTCGAATCAAATCCAGCGCTTCTGCGAAGAAGCCTTCCGCTTCTACTTCGACCCCGAAGATCTTCCCTAGCTGGCCCAAAGCGATGGTCATGGCTACGCCGACGATGAAACCTTTCAACACAGGCTCGGATAGGAAGTCAGCGATCACCCCAAGCTTGGCGAGACCAGCCAGAACCAAAATGACACCGACAATCAACGCGAGAAGAACAGATAGCCCTACGAACTCCTCGGAGCCCACTTCTGCGAAGGCGACCACAGTCGTGAACGACAACGCCGCCACGGCCGCACTCGGACCAACCGTCACACGATTCGAAGACCCAAACACCGCATACAAGAGAAGAGGGATCGTGGCGGCGTATAGGCCAGTCTCTGGAGGCATTCCCGCAATAGACGCATACGCCATCGACTCCGGAACAACAATCGCCCACACTGTCACCGCCGCCGCTAGGTCACCAGAGAACCACTGGTTCGAGTACCTCCGGAGAGTGCCGACGACCGGAACGAAACGCATCATTCCATATACAAGCAGGCGAAGCAGCAGCTAGGCGATCGATCGCAAACAGACGACTGACCAGCGTTCCCCCCGCATTCAGCCGCTCTACGACCGAGCTGCGTCACGTGCGCAGCCGAAGGTGGCAGCCGCCTTTTGATGCCTCTAGTTGATCAGTTCGTCGATGGCATCAGCCATCGCAAGATCGCGAGCCGAGAGACCGTTCTCTGAATGGGTCGATAAAACGATTGCGACCTTGTTCCAGCGAATATCGATGTCAGGGTGGTGATCGACCTTCTCAGCTTCAAGGGCAACACGTGTGACGAAACCAATGGACTCGCTGAAATCGGCGAACACGAAAGTGCGGGAGATCTTGCCTCCATTTGAGCTCCATTCCGGGTGGGATTCCAGGAAGGCATCCACCTCGGCGTCGGGTACAAGGGCCATTGCGTCTAGATGCCGAGAGCGACGATCGCGCAACAAACTGCGATGACGGCGGAAACGATTCCCCAATACCGCTCTCGCTTCGAGCGCGATGCGAGGTTGGCAAACGTTCCCAAGACGAAGACTCCGGTGATAATCCACAGTCCGATCTTGCCTCTACCCGGAACCCAATTCGCGTCGATTACTCCTGCCGACGCCAGAACGTAGACCATCAGTGCGGGGTAGACCACTATGCCGACGAAGCCGCTGGCAATACGGAGGCGGGTCGGGAGTTTCCCCTCGTGCCAGCCGCCCCAGGCTGCGAATCCGGCCGGGGCGCCCAACATCAGGGCTATCTGAAACACCGCGACGACTCCCATGAGCGCAGCGGCGACAATGGCGGCAGTTTCCATTCAAAAAACGGTAGCGCAGGAGTCGCTCAGGGCGCGATTAAGAGACGTACTGAGATTTATTGCGAGCTGGCGGCTCTGAAGAGACCGCAGGCCTAGTTAGCGGGAGCGTTCTCTCGCGACGTTCACCTTGAGTTGGCGACCGTCGAAGTCGGAACCGTTCAGTTCGTTGATGGCCTTCTCAGCCTCTTCGGCGGAAGCCATCTCGACGAAACCAAATCCGCGTGACCGACCGGTATCGCGATCTGAGATGACCTGGGCACGATCGACGGTCCCATACTCTCCGAAGAGATTCTCGAGATCGGGGGAACTGGTTGTGAACGGAAGGTTTCCGACATAGATATTCGTAGACATTGAGCCGACATCTTAATCATCCTGATGCGACTTGGGCACGTCAGATTCGTATTCTCGGCTCATGAAGTCGTGGGAGGAGTTGACAAATACCGGCCGATTCCGCCGACTGCGGCACTTGGCGCTGAACGCGTTGGAGCAGTATTCGATCTCCCCGAATCGAATCTCGCTGGTCGGTGGATTCACCAACGTGATCTTCCGAATCGACTCCCAGAGCGGACGGTTCGCACTTCGTATCGACCTCCAACAGGAGCATTCCGATTCAGACGTCGATGTCGAGCTCGCTTGGTTGTCGCACCTTGCGAGGACCACCGATCTCGACGTAGCGCGATTCGTCTCTGCTGCCGATGAAAGTCCGTATGTGTTCGCCGGGGCACCGGGAGTGCCAGGAGAGCGTCGTTGTGTTCTCTTCGAGTGGATCCCTGGCCGCCCCCTCTTCGATCGGCTGTCTGAGAATGGCTACGAACGGCTGGGACGGCTTTCGGCAGGGCTCATAGAGAGTGGCCGCGATTTTGCTCCATCAGTGCGGCCGATGGCCTGGGATAAGGTGTTCTATTGGCCCGTTGAGGTTGACCCGATCGTCGTATTCGAGCCCCGGTTCGCATCTCTGTTGGGAGACCGGAGAACGATTCTGGAGTCATCTCTGAGGTTGGCGACAGAGGCCTTCTCTCAATTCGATCCGGCAAACGCTCAGGTGGTGCACGGAGACCTGCATCCATGGAACGTGCATAGCTACTACGGGCGCCTGATCGCACTGGACTTCGAAGACGTGATGTGGGCTCATCCGGTGCAAGATGTCGCCATAACCCTCTCGTATCTTCGTGACGAGCCGGAGTACCCGGATCTCAAAGCAGCCTTCGTGCAAGGGTTCGAGTCGGTGTCGCCATGGCCGGAGACCTATCAGGGCCAACTAGGTCACTTCATGGCTGCCCGGCAGCTCATGATGGTCAATTACGTAGCCAACCTCGAACCTGACCCAACCGAGTACTGGGATTACATGTTTCCGCGTCTGAAACGATATCTGGCGACGTGGGGTTGAGGTGATTCGGTTCAAATACTCCAACTAGCGACGAGGGAGAAATACTCTTCCAGCAATGTTGGACCCAGAGGACAAAGCGATCCTCGATTTCGAACGCGCCTGGTGGAAAGAAACCGGAGCAAAAGACCAGGCAATCGAACACTGCCTTGGTCTGACGTCCGCTGCCTATTACACGAGGCTGCTTGGCATGCTGTCTTTCGAAGGCGCCTTCACTTATGACCCGCTCACGGTTCTGCGGGTTCGGTCGATGATTGTTGAGCCGCTTGATCAAGGAGTGGCTGTCTGATGGCCGAAGAATCGACGAAATCGGGCAAAGGCAAACACGCCTCGGACGGATCGGGTCCCTTTTACCGCGATCTGGCAATGATGGTTTTGGGGATTCTCCTCGTCGGTGCTGCCGTGTTCTTTCTCTTGGTCTTGCTTGCTGACAATCCCGACTCGGACACGACGAGCACTCCGGCCGACAGCACCACGACTTCTCGGGCGACGACCTCGACGTCTGGAGGATCGACCACATCCTCGACGTCGACCACCACGACTTCGTTGCCATCAACCACCATCCCGGTCCGACCGCCGGAGGAAGTGCGTGTCGTTGTTCTCAATTCGGTTGGTGTCGCTGGTGCTGCTGGGCGAATGACCGCCGAGTTGAGCGACGCCGGATATCAGACTCTTGAAGCTTCCGACTACGAGCCGGAGCAGGATCCTTCACGTCTTTGGTTCCGAGAAGGGTTCTCGGCCGAAGCCAACGTGATGTTGTCGTTCATTCCGGGCGCCTTGGTTGAGCCGCTTCCAGACGAGGATCTGC
>Ga0070727_10002608_pt1 | contig 17168 bp, 21 predicted proteins | sample tdAd472_FD_66722 | JGI IMG/M metagenome (GOLD analysis project Ga0070727, IMG submission 66722) | Marine sediment microbial communities from the Atlantic coast under amendment with organic carbon and nitrate - tdAd47.2 | ecosystem: Environmental > Aquatic > Marine > Coastal > Sediment | place...
TCTGGGTGTTCCGTCTCGAGTTTTTGAAGCTCTTTCAGCTTCATATCAAATTCGTAATCGGAAATGGACGGCTCATCGAGCACGTAATATTTATAGTTGTGCTCCCTTAGCTCCTCGCGAAGGGAAGTTATTTTATCTTGGATGTTCATTTTTTAATTGCTTTTAGCATTCTATCGTTGCCAAAAATATCTTTTCGCAGTTCAATTTCCGAAAAATTATGGGCTTTGAAAAGTGCTTTGGTCTCCGCTCCCAAATACTGATTGATTTCAACAAACAACTTTCCATTTTCGGATAGATGGCTTTCTGCAAAATCGATAATGGCCCTATAAAAAAGCAATGGTTCGTCGTCTTTCACAAAAAGAGCGGTGTCCGGTTCAAAATCTTTTACATTTTTTTGGATTTTTTCTTTCTCCAACTCCCTGACGTATGGCGGATTAGATACAATTACATCAAAAGCAAGTTCAGACTCAAGTTCAAGTTCAGGATTAAGTATATCCTGATGCATAAACCCAATATCCACTCCATTTGATGCTGCATTTTTTTGAGCAACCTCCAGTGCTTCTTCAGAAACATCCAAGGCATAAACCTTTGCGTCGGGTAGATTCTTTGCTAAAGCAATGGCAATGCAACCGCTGCCTGTGCCGATATCCAGAATGGTTATGGGTGAAGGGTTAAAGTCCTTACGGTTCTTATCTGAAATCCGACCTCCAATATCTGACTTCTGACTTCCGACTTCAGGCTTCCGACTTTTAACATCCTCCAAAATCCATTGAACCAACTCCTCGGTTTCGGGTCGTGGGATAAGGACATTTTCGTTCACCTGAAGCTCCAAATTCATAAAATGGGCTGTCCCTAATATATATTGAAGTGGTTTTTCCAACTTCAATTGGGACATTGCTTCAAAAAGGGGCTGTTCTTCTTCTTTGTTCAATGTTAGGCCAGGCTGAATGGCCAATATGAAGCGTTCCAATTTTAGGAAATGTTCAATACAGGAGTAGAAAAAAGAATCGATTTCTTCTTTGGGATAGATTTTGCCCAACTCTTTATGGAAAATATCTTTGATTTCTTTAAGGAGCATTACAACTTTTTAAGCATCCAAACCGGACAGGAATAGTGACCTGTATTTCCCATTGGGGCATCTATATAATCAAAACCGTTCTTTTTGTACAATTTTTGGGCAGCTTCCATATAGGGCATAGTTTCCAAATAACATGCTTCAAAACCAAATTCCTTGGCCTTGTCCAAGCAAGCTTCGATCATTTTGGCACCAAGGCCCTTGCCCCTCGCCTCTTCCAAAAAGTACATTTTTTGAAGTTCACATACATTTCCATCGTAATTGTCCAATTGTGCAACACCTGCACAACCAATAATCCGCCCCTGATGCTCCACTACAAAGTAAGCGGCCTTTGGTACATTGTAATTAGAGTACATATCATCCAACGCCTTATCTGCATAAGCGGTTCCCACTTTGGGCACACCCATATCCTCAAAAACCTTCCGTATTACCTGGGCCACCTGTGCGTTGTCTTCGGGGGTTATTTCACGAATCACCGTATCTCCCATATTCTGTTTTTAATATTCTATTTTTACGGGGTGAATATACATCAAAAATACATCCTTCGTTGCATTGAGCTGGCCAAAAAAGGCCACGGAACCACGGCCCCAAACCCGATGGTGGGCTGCGTAATTGTCCACGATAAAAAAATAATTGGTGAAGGCTTTACCTCTACCTACGGAGGTCCACATGCCGAAGTGAATGCCATCAACTCGGTCAAGGAAAATAGTTTGCTGAAGGAATCATCATTATATGTTACTTTGGAGCCTTGTTCCCATTACGGAAAAACCCCTCCCTGTGCCAATTTAATTGCCCATCACAAACTCAAGGAAGTTTTTATTGGATTACAGGATCCCCACGACAAAGTAGCCGGCAAAGGCATCAAAAAACTGGAAGATGCAGGCTGCAAGGTCACAATAGGTGTTCTTGAGGATGAATGCAGGGAACATCACAAACGATTTTTGACCTTTCAAGAGAAAAGAAGACCTTACATTATCCTAAAATGGGCGGAATCGGATAATGGTTTTTTGGCGCCCGATGCAACTTTACGAAAAAGCAATCCCGAACCGTTTTGGATTACCAATGCCCATTCCAAGCAGTTGGTGCACCAATGGCGCAGCCAAGAACAAGCCATTTTGGTCGGCACCCGAACCGTTTTGGAGGACAATCCCAAATTGACCACACGAAATTGGGCTGGCAAAGACCCCATTCGTGTTGTATTGGACAAAAATTTAAGGATTGATTCGAGTTTTCACATTTTGGATACATCGGTACGGACAATTGTTTTGACAGCGGTAAGGGATGAATCGTTATATATTAAAGGTATCGATTATGCTGTGCTGGATTTTACAAAACCCTTGGCCGCTCAAATTTGTGATGTGCTACATCAACATAATATCATTAGCGTAATTATTGAAGGAGGGGCAAAAACGCTTCAAACTTTTATGGATGAAAACCTGTGGGACGAGGCTCGCATTTTTAAAGGTGCCATTTGTTTTAAAAGCGGTTTGCCAGCTCCGAAATTACAGGGAACTTTACAGCATCAATACAAGATATTGACCGATACCTTAACCCTTTATTCCAATGATTAAAAACATTATTCTCGATTTTGGCGATGTGCTCATCAATTTGGATAAACCTGCCACGGCAAAGGCTATGGGACAGCATGGGTTTACCGAAGTCACTCCAAATTTGGAAAGCTTGTTTCAGAATTACGAGAAAGGGCTTATCGCTTCTTCTGATTTTTTGCATGAAGTTTCTACTCATTTCCCAAATGCCAGTAGAGAGTATTTAACGCAAGCCTGGAACTCTATTTTATTGGATTTTCCGGAACATCGATTGGAGTTTATTGAGCAATTGGCGATAGAAAATCAATTTAAAATGATTTTGTTAAGCAACACCAATGACCTACATATCGAATTTGTAAAGGAAAAAATGGGGATGGAGCGGTTCAACAGGTTTAAAGATGCGTTCGATGTATTCTACTTGAGCTACGAAATGGGGATGCGCAAACCGGACGTAGAAATCTTTGATTTTGTTTTACAAGAGAACAAGTTGACACCCGAAGAAACCTTTTTTGTGGATGATGTGAAAGAGAACACCAATTCCGCGGCTGCACTGGGCATTAATGTCTGGAACTTGCAAGTGGGCAAAGAGGACATAACCCAGCTAAAATCAAAACTGTAAATGGTATACCTTATCTTGAGCGTTCTGAGCTCCACCTTAATTTTCGTGGTCTTTAAACTGTTCGATGTTTTTAAAATCCAGACGCTATATGCCATTATCACCAACTATGTTGTGGCCTGTACGGTAGGTTTCTTTTTATATGATGGCCCCGTTGGCATAAGCGACCTTATTAACAAATCGTGGTTTATCGGCCCTATATTATTAGGTGTACTTTTTATTGTAATCTTCAACCTTATGGCCAAAACCGCTCAAGTTTCTGGTGTTTCCGTCGCCTCTGTAGCTACCAAAATGTCGTTGGCCATTCCCGTTGTAATGGGAATGTTGTTGTACGGTGAACAATTGAGCGCACTGCAAATTATCGGGATTGTTTTGGCTTTGGTTGCCGTGTATCTGGCTTCGGTAAAAGTGAAGAGCATCAGGATAAACCGAAAAGCACTTATCCTTCCATTGCTCGTTTTTTTGGGCTCTGGAATCATTGACACTAGCATCCAGTATTTTGAGGAAATCCATTTGACCGATCAGGAAATTCCGGTTTTCTCATCAATGATATTTGGGTTTGCAGCCTTGACCGGTTTCATCTTTGTCGGTATTAAGTCGGTGAAAACTCCGTTGAAAATCAACTTCAAAAATATACTGGGGGGAATCGCTCTCGGAATACCGAATTATTTCTCTATCTATTTTCTTATTCGCGCCCTACGTTCGGACATTTTGAGCAGCGCTGCTATCTTTACTTTAAATAATGTCGCTATTGTAATGTTCTCTACTATATTCGGAATCTTACTCTTTAAGGAAAAGTTGAGCCTTAAAAACTGGGGCGGTGTTGCTTTGGCCATTTTGAGCATAATATTGGTAGCTTTGTTCTGATGGAGAAAAAAGAAGATGTTTATCGCACCGTCAGCAAACCTTCGCCCGAGATTTTATATAAAGACCGAAAAAGCAAATTCTATGCTGCGGTCCATCCCATTGCTTCGGAAGATGATGTAAAACCGATTGTGGAGGAACTTCGAAAAAAACACCATACGGCCAACCATGTTTGCTATGCTTGGCAATTGGGAACCGAAAAAAAAACATACCGGGCCAATGATGATGGGGAGCCCAACAATTCGGCGGGAATGCCCATCTACGGACAAATTCAATCTTTTGATGTCACCAATGTGTTGATTACGGTCACTAGAATCTTTGGCGGCACCAAACTTGGGGTCGGTGGTTTGATTCAGGCATACAAAACCGCTGCTCAAATGGCCCTGGAAAGTGCCAAAATCGTAAAAAGGACCATAAAGGCTGAATTACGTTTGCAATTTGGATATCCTGTGATGGATATAGTTATGCGGACCATCAAACAGAAAGATTTGAATATTGTTTCCCAAAAAATGGAGTTGGATTGTGAGCTTACCGTTTCTGTTCGATTGAGCGAATTAGAGGAAACGTTCCAACTTTTCGATGAAATGCATGGTGTAGATGTGACAATAAGGGAATAATTGAATTTGGACTGCTTCAAAGTTAGATACAAGACCGCTGCGCTGTTAGATTCAGGACCGCTTCGCTAATAGATATGAGAACAAAGACTTTTCCTGACTCCTGACTCCTAACTCCTAACTCCTAACTCCTAACTCCTAATTCCTAATTCCTAAAATATCAATCCTCTAATTTCTCTAAAATATAATCTGGACATTTTATGGGCTTGCCGGTTTTCTTATCCATAAAAGCCAAAACGGTGTTTGCAGTGGCCAATAGTTCACCAGACTCGTTCAACAGATTGTAGTCGAACTCGATTTTGACCATAGGTTTGGATTTCAATTTGGTCTGTATGGTTAGTAAATCATCATACAACGCAGACTTTTTATAGTTAATGTGTAAGGAAATTACGGGCAACATAATACCGTTATCTTCCATGCTCTTGTAGGTTATTCCCATGGCTCTTAACCACTCTACCCTACCCAATTCAAAATACTGTGCATAGTTTCCGTGATAAACAACCCCCATTTGGTCGGTTTCTGCATATCGAACCCGAAAAGAATATGAATTTAGACTCATTTTTAACTGAAAAATTATATATTTAAAGGCTTGTTTATTTTGAGGGTAACATGCGAAAAAAAAACAAAACTTTCAATGCGAATTTCATTTTTTTTTTAAAAGATTTGTTCACATATTTGTCGCATCCAATAAGCATCTTTTAACCCTTTAGATGTTTACTCTTAAGTTTAAAGCTAACCATTAAAACAAGGAAAAACTTCTATGAGTGCTACTGCTAATTCCGTATGGAACAACTGTTTGGCTTTTATCCAAGATAACATCCAACCGCAGGCATTCAAAACATGGTTTGAACCCATCAAACCAATAAAACTAACTGATAAGGCACTCAGTATACAAGTACCCAGTAAGTTTTTCTACGAATGGCTCGAAGAACATTATGTAAAGCTTTTAAAAGTTGCCATGACCCGCGAGTTGGGTAGCAATGCAAAGCTGATCTACGTTATAAAAATGGAAAATAAGTACGGTAACAAGGAACCTTTTACGGAACAAATTCCAAGTTCCAACCGTACGGCTGTGGGGCCACAGGAATTGGATGTGCCGATCACCTCCAAAAGTCCCGAGCTAAAAAATCCTTTTGTGATTCCCGGGATTCGAAATATAAAAATTGAATCCCAGTTAAATCCCAATTATAATTTTGACAATTTCCTGGAAGGTGACTCCAACCGTTTGGCAAGATCGGCTGGTATGGCCGTGGCCAACAAACCCGGAGGTACATCCTTTAACCCATTATTGGTTTTTGGTGGTGTTGGTTTGGGAAAAACGCACTTGGCCCATGCCATCGGAGTTGAAATTAAAGACAAGTATCCTGAAAAGACGGTGCTCTATATTTCTGCTGAAAAATTCACGCAACAATATATAGAGTCGGTCAAAAAGAATACCCGAAACGATTTTATCCACTTTTACCAGTTGATAGATGTTCTTATTATTGATGATGTACAGTTCCTATCGGGTAAATCTGGAACACAAGATGTTTTCTTTCACATATTCAACCACCTGCACCAAAACGGCAAGCAGGTGATTTTGACATCGGACAAAGCTCCCGTGGATATGCAAGACATTGAACAACGTCTGCTGTCCCGTTTTAAATGGGGGCTATCGGCCGAATTGCAAAACCCAGATTACGAGACTCGTGTATCCATTCTGAAGAACAAATTATACCGCGATGGGGTTGAGATGCCAGAAGACATCATAGATCACGTAGCCAAACATATTAAAACCAATATTCGTGAGCTGGAAGGCGCCATTATTTCATTGATTGCACAATCCTCTTTCAACAAGCGTGAGGTTACCTTGGAACTGGCACAACAAGTGGTTGAAAAGTTTGTAAAGAACACCAAACGCGAAGTATCCATCGATTACATCCAAAAAGTGGTGTCGGATTACTTTGAAATGGATGTGGCCACGCTTCAATCCAAAACTAGAAAACGCCACATTGTTCAGGCAAGACAACTGGCCATGTTCTTTGCGAAGAAATTTACCAAGGCTTCTTTGGCCAGTATTGGATCTCAAATTGGAAAACGCGATCACGCGACCGTGCTCCATGCATGCAAAACGGTGGACAATCTTGCTGAAACTGATAAACAATTCAGAAAGTACATTGAGGATTTGAGCAAGAAGTTCTCCTAACACTTCACAATAACATTTATGAAAACCAAAGTTTTGATGGTCTGCTTGGGGAACATTTGCAGATCACCATTGGCGGAGGGCATTTTACAATCCAAAGTTGATTCCAAAGATGTTTTTGTAGATTCTGCAGGTACGGCCGGGTACCATATTGGCAATCCGCCCGACGAACGCTCTATTGCCGTTGCACGCAAATATGGACTGAGCATTGATAATCAGAGGTGCAGGAAGTTTTCAAAACAAGATTTTTCCGAGTTTGACCTTATCTATGTTATGGATCGAAGCAATTTTTCCGATGTGGCCAGTTTGGCGGAAAACAAAGCCGAGGCCAGCAAAGTAAAATTGTTGTTGAATGAGGTGGAATTGGGCATCAAAGAAGTGCCCGACCCCTATCATGGTAGTGATGATGGTTTTGAAAGTGTATATCAAATGATCGATAGCGCTTGCGAGGCAATTGCGAAAAAACTAAATTAACCCCATGGAAGAGGAAAAACCCGGTTTAGTCGTGGGCAAAATTTACTTGATTCCCACCACCTTGGGGGACAATGCACCTTTGGAAGTGCTGCCCATCTCCGTAAAAGGAACCATAGAACGCATCGACCACTATATTGTGGAAAATGAAAAAACGGCCAGACGCTTTATAAAAAGGGTAAGCCCTAACAAATCACAACCAGACCTCCACCTACAATTATTGAACAAGTACACCAACCCGGAAGAAATTCCATCATTTTTGGACCCCTGTATCCATGGACATGATATTGGGATTTTATCCGAGGCTGGTTGCCCTGGAATAGCCGACCCTGGCGCCGACATTGTTCGTGTTGCTCATGAAAGAAGAATTAAAGTGGTTCCGTTGGTTGGGCCTTCATCCATTTTAATGGCCATGATGAGCAGCGGGATGAATGGACAGAACTTTGCTTTTAACGGCTACTTGCCCATTGACAAAGCCGAACGCAAAAAAAACTTAAAAGGTTTGGAGCGATTGTCGCGGGACAAAAACCAGTCCCAGATTTTTATGGAAACTCCGTATCGGAATAACAAGTTGGTAAAAGAGCTTCTAAAAACGCTTCAAAAGTCTACTAGGCTTTGCATTGCCTGCGATATTACTTTACCAACGGAGTTTATCTCAACAAAAAGTGTTCACGAGTGGGGCGAAATTGAAATAGATTTGGACAAAAGACCGACGATATATATCATTCACGCATAAAAAAAGGTCCGAAATTCGGAGCTTTTTTGTGCTACTTCTCTACCAATTAAACTTTGGCGTTTTTCTGTTGCTTGATATTGGAAATATCGTATCCTGCAAATTTTTTCATATAATACGAGATATTACTTCCATAAGCATCAGTTACATCGTTTTGTCCATAAGATCGTAGATACTTCTTCACGTTTCCAGCCCCGGCCAAATGTGCCGCGGCCAAAATACCGGATTCCGTTACTTTGACACCTCCAATATTTTTTCCGTTAAAGCGCTTGATGTCTCTTCTCAAAATCCATTTATTACGGGCAATGTTGGCTTCAAAAGCCTTTTCCTGAAGTTCTGGGTTACCCAAAAATTCATCCATATCGTAAACCCCCATCAAATTTAGAGTACTGCTACCAAACTGGTATTTACCCAAATAACCCAATGTGTTTACGCTATGATATTTACCCTGGGATTCTTTAAAAGCGAGTGCTTCCTTAAAGCCATTAAAGGCTTTGCCCAGAAAAGGAGGTGGTGTAACCTCGTCCTCGTCAAGAAGTGCAATGGAATCTTTCGGTGCAAAGATTTCCAAATTGGTCGTTACCTTTAGTGAATCAGGGATTTCAATATCCCTTTTATTCATTACGGTGTAAGAACCAAAACTTGTCAAAACTACGATCATGGCAAGATGCAGTATAAAACCTATCCATCTTTTCATAATGTTCATATTTGTGATCTCAATACTATATACGTATCAAAAATCAAATTGGCCGGCAAATATAGGGGGAGTTAACTTAACGGATACCCTAAAGCTCATAAAGATTTCTTAAATCGGCCTTAAAATCCGTTAAAGTGATGAAAATCAACGATAAAGAGTGCTACCTCATTACTTTTTGTTGGTTCAACCAACGGGTGTACTGTACTTTATTTCGGTTGTGTTGCGCCAAGGTTTTGGCAAATATGTGGTACCCGAAGTTTGAAACATCGGCCACAAAATAGAGATAATCGTGTTTTTCAGGGTTCAAAACCGCATCAATGGATGAGATATCAGGCATCGTAATCGGACCTGGAGGAACACCTGCATATTTATAGGTGTTGTAAGGTGAATCCATTTCCAAATCCCGATATAGCACTCTCTTTATAATGGTATCGTAATTACCTGTTTCCTTTTTGATGGCATAGATTACCGTGGGGTCGGCCTGCAGCAGCATTCCCCTACGTATTCTATTCAGGTAAACTCCGGCCACCCGTGGACGTTCATCCACTTTGACGGTTTCTTTTTGAACAATGGCTGCCAAGGAAATGACTTCATTTGGGCTTAACCCAAGATTTTCAGCTTTTTGCAAACGTTCTTCGTTCCAAAAACGATCGTATTCGGTTCGCATTCTATTTCTGAAACTCTCCGCATCGGTATTCCAGAAAAACTCGTAGGTATTGGGAATGTACATGGCCAGCTTGGTGTCTTCGTCAAACTTGGTTTCTTCCAAAAAACTGAAATCATTAAAAGATTGAAGCAAGGAAAGACTATCGGCTTCAATTTGTTCGGAAATCCTGCCCGCCAGGAGTGCAACCGACTCCTGATTGTTGAACGACACCTGAACTGGAATATTGGCACTTCGCAGGGTATTGATAATCTCGTTGTTGTTCATCCCCTTTTTCAAAGCATATTTTCCAGCTTTAATGTTGGTCATATATCCTTTGCGCTTGGCGACAGCTTCAAAAGTGGATAGCTCCTTCAACAAAGGTTCCAATGAGGTTTTTACATCGGAAAAAGATGCATCCGTTTCAATGTAAACAAATGCTTCATCATTATTGAACTGTGTATTGGGGCTAAAAATGGAACTATAGATCTGATAGGCTACAAAACCGCAAATCAACAGCCCCAGAATAGCCGTTGCCCAAAGTACTTTTTTAAGATTCATTTGAGTTGATCTTTTGATACATTATTTCATTCTTGAACCCTTTACTGGTTCTGATCCATTCTTTTTTGATGCCAACTTCTTCAAAACCCATTTTTTGGAACAAATGGATACTTGCTTCGTTATCTTCCAAAATATTGGCATACAACTGATGCAGGTCCAAGGTGGAAAAAGCATAGTTACATAAAAGTGACAGTGCTTCTGCGCCTGCCCCCTTGTTTCTGTCCCCAGGTTCAACAATCACGATTCCGATGCCAGCCCTGCGGTGTTTGGGGTCAAAATCGAACAAATCGATCAAACCAATGCAATCATCTTGATGATTACTTATGCAAAGTCGCAACTGCTTTACATTATAAATATCCCTATGAGCGTTATCCAGATACAATTGTAGTACTTTCTTGGAGTATGGTTTTAAGGTGCCGCTCACTTCCCAAACCGATGTATCGTTTTCCAGTTTGTACAGAAAATCGAGGTCGGTGGGCTCCAAGGCTCGCAAATAAACTTGTTGTCCTTTTAGATTGAGCATTCGATGGTTCCTTTAAATACTTGTATGGCTGGTCCTTTTAAAAAGATATTGCTGTATTTTCCATCCTTTTTCTCGAAAGAAATGGTCAAATCGCCCCCAACGGTATGGATATGTACTTCGTTGGCATGCGTTTTACCGGATTCGTGCATGGCCAAGGCCACTGCGGTAACGCCGGTACCACAAGAGAAAGTTTCACCTTCCACTCCCCTTTCGTAGGTTCGTACATCAAAAGCATTGTCCTTGGTCTGCTGCACAAAATTGATGTTGCTTCCGGACTCGCCGTAAATGCCGTAACGGAGTTTTTTACCTTCTTTTTGAACATCGAACTTTTCCAGTTCCTTTACCAACTGCACATGATGCGGGGAACCAGTATCCAAAAAACTATGGTTCTGCTTTTCGTGGACCTTGTCCACATCGATCATCTTTAAATTAACAATATCTCCTTCTACCGTAGCACGGTGCAATCCATCAACCGCATTAAAAGTGGCTTCTTTATCAATTACACCCAAATAATCGGCAAAAGCCACCAAGCAACGTCCACCATTGCCGCACATGCTGCTTTCCGCTCCATCCGCATTGTAGTACACCATTTTAAAGTCCGACATATTGTCATTTTCGAGCAGTATCAATCCATCCGCACCTATGCCAAATCTTCTATCGCAGAGTTCTGCAACAAGCTTGGTATTATTTTTGGGAAATATATTCTGACGATTGTCAATAATTACAAAATCGTTTCCCGTTCCTTGATATTTAAAAAACTGTAGTTCCATATTCACATCTACAAAGGAACAAATATATGGGATTCTTTAAGGTTTTTTTTGTAGTTAAAACAGCGTTAAACCGACTTAATCCAAAATTGAATTCTTTTAATTTTGATAAAGCTAAATGTTAAATAATTATTGAATTATGAAGAAAATAGCGAGTTTATTCCTAGTCTCTGTATTTGCGGGAGCCATTACACTGGGAGCTTACAAATTATTTTTTGAGAAAGAAAGCTATAAATGGGTCACTTCGGAACAGGAAACTCCATTTGTGACGACCAGCAATTTGGACACCTCAGCCCGAGGAGCTGGAATCAATGAGGTTGATTTCACCTTGGCGGCTGAAAAAACGGTCCATTCTGTGGTCCACGTAAAAAATATGACCATAAGCAAAGGGCCATCCAGTATTGCTGAGTTCTTTTACGGCTATGAACGTCAACAAACCCCACAAGTGGGAACTGGATCTGGAGTTATAATTTCTCCTGATGGGTATATAGTGACCAACAATCACGTTATCGCCAATTCCAGTCAATTGGAAGTAACCTTAAACAATAACAAAACGTACGAAGCCGAAGTTATTGGCACCGATGCCGATACCGATATCGCTCTTTTAAAAATTGATGCGGAAGGGGCACTACCTTATTTGGCCTTCGGTGATTCCGACAACACCAAAATTGGCGAATGGGTTTTGGCCGTTGGGAATCCGTTCAATCTTACCTCGACAGTAACGGCGGGTATTGTGAGTGCCAAAGCAAGATCACTTTCCCCCAGAAGAACCCAATCCTTTATACAGACCGATGCTGCCGTTAACCCAGGGAACAGTGGGGGTGCTTTGGTAAATACCAATGGTGACCTTATCGGTATTAATACAGCCATTACTTCACAAACTGGTTCTTATGTTGGGTATGCTTTTGCGGTTCCAAGTAATATTGCTAAAAAGGTAGTAGAGGATATAATGGAGTTCGGCAACGTTCAAAAAGGGCTTTTGGGTATTTCTGCTGCCAATACCAATTCGCCAGCCGCTATCGAAATGGGCCTTGACCAATTGGAAGGTGTTTACATCGCTGGTGTGGAAGAGGAATCGGGAGCTGATGATGCCGGTTTGATGGAAGGTGATGTCATCAAAAAGGTAGACAATATCGAAATCGGTAAATTCTCCGAGCTTACCGGTTACCTTTCTGCAAAAAGACCCGGTGATATAGTTCAGGTAACATTGGACCGGGATGGAAAAAGCTTGGTGAAAAACGTTACCTTAAAAAAGCAGAATAGTGTTATTCTCCCCGCCACGTCGTTCAGAGTAAAAAACCTATCAAAAGAGGACATAAAAAAGTTCGGGGTATCCAAAGGTGTAAAAATCACTGATGTCCCTCAAGGATATGGAAAATATGACCTAAGAAACAAAGTCATAATTGAAGTCGACGGAAACAAAGTCAATAATATAGAGGATGCTAAAAAGTACTTTGGTGAAATTACGCGATATGGCCGGACCAGCTTTACCATGATCAATGAAGATGGTGAAAAGGAACACATGATACTTCAGTAAAGTGCGGAAAAAACACTTAAAAGCGTCTTTTAAAAGGCGCTTTTTTTATATGCAATATGTTTCACGAAAACGTTTGAAATATATAATTTAGCCGAAAATTCACAAACAATACAACCGTAACCTTCATTCATGAGTGACATATCATCTTACGAAAAAGAGCTTGCCTTTCAGGCAGACAGACGTAAAGCAACCACGGAATTCATAAAAATCATAAGCGACCTTTGGTACGACAAGGCCATTGAAGTGGTTTTGTTCAAAAATCAAATCATTGATAAAAATGTGAGCGACATCATCAACCTGCATGAGTATGCAGGGGAGTTTGTACAAAAACCGATGTCCATTTTTGATTCTGTTGAGATTCTTAGGGCAATTTACGATATCAACCTTCCTCCTGCCAAATTGGATATTGGCAAGTTGACCTACGAATACCATTCCAACCAAACAGCTCATCTGAATGTAAAGGCTTTTGTTATAGATAAGCTAAAGGATGCACAATCATCCAAGCCCATAAAACCAAAAGACGTGGTACTTTATGGTTTTGGGCGAATAGGTCGCTTGGTAGCTCGAGAACTCATGGCGAAAACAGGTCGTGGCAGTCAATTACGGTTACGAGCCATTGTAATTCGTGGTGAATTGAATCGAGAAGTCCTTGAAAAAAGAGCTGCGTTACTCAAAACCGATTCGGTTCACGGACCTTTTACAGGAACTGTGGATATTGATGAATCAAAAAATGCACTTGTAATCAATGGAACAACTGTAAAGTTTATCAGTGCAAACCAACCTGAGGATATTGATTACACCAAATATGGAATCTACAATGCCTTGATTATCGACAATACCGGGGCTTTTAGGGACAATACAGCATTATCCAGACATTTAAAATCCAAAGGAGCCAGCAAAGTCTTATTGACCGCTCCGGGAAAAGAAGTGCCAAACATTGTTCATGGTGTAAACCATACAGACTTTGACCCGGATAAAACCAAGATTTACTCAGCCGCTTCGTGTACCACCAATGCCATTACTCCTATTTTAAAGGTAATCGAAGATTCCTTGGGCATCAAAAAAGGACATCTGGAAACCATTCACGCATACACCAACGATCAAAATTTGGTGGACAATATGCACACGAAATATCGTCGGGGCCGCGCTGCAGCACTCAATATGGTGATTACCGAGACAGGGGCCGGTTCTGCCGTTGCCAAAGCGCTTCCATCTTTAAAGGGAAAATTGACCTCGAATGCGATTCGGGTGCCAGTACCCAACGGGTCTTTGGCCATCCTTAACTTAGAGGTGAAGAACAAGACGTCCAAGGAAAGTATTGACACCATTATTAAAAAGTATGCTCTGGAAGGTGATTTGGTGGAGCAAATAAAATATGCTTTGAGCAATGAGCTGGTTTCTTCGGATATTGTAGGCACCACAGCACCATCTATTTACGATAGCAAGGCCACTATTGTGTCTCCCGGGGGCAAAAATGTGGTACTCTATATTTGGTACGATAACGAGTATGGGTATTCGCACCAAGTGATACGATTGGCAAAATATATCGCAAAAGTTAGGCGTTATACGTATTATTAATGGGGCGTGATTTGTTCGCAGAACTGATTTTCTTTTTTAAATTAGGTATATTGATGTAATTTCGCTCCACCCTTAATCTAAATTTAATACGAGAACCTTATTGAACATGAAGTATTTACGCATTTTATCTGCCTTAGCCTTACTTATCCCAACACTATCCGTCCAAGCGCAAGAAGATGAGTCCTCCGAAGCAGTGGACAATTCCCTAAGAGGACAATTTGAGGAGCTGGAAAGAAAATCCGGGAACTATCGAGCCAATGGCATTCGGTATGAGGTCGTTAAGCTGTCCGACCTCTATGAGACAAAAAACAACATCTTTGATTCCATTGAAACCGCGAATAAAACCATCAAGGATCTATCCGCCACCATAACGGCCAATGACGCAGAAATAGAAGATTTGAACAGTAAACTGCAAGAGACCACCAATAAATTAAATGCCGTTACCGAAGAAAAAGACAGTATTTCTTTCTTTGGTGCCATGGTCAGTAAAGGAACCTACAACTTTATATTATGGTCGATTATATTTGGATTACTGTTACTGTTATTGTTCTTTATCTATCGTTTCAGGAACAGTAACTTCTTGACACACCAAGCCAAATCCGCACTTGCAGATTTGGAGGAGGAATACCAGAACCATAGGCGAAGGGCTTTGGAGCGCGAGCAAAAAATCAGTCGTCAGCTACAGGACGAGCTGAACAAGCAGAAAAAGTAAGAATCAAGAAGCTATCTAAAAGCAGCAAAATTTTGATTTTGTCAGGTTGATCCCTTCGACTGCGCTCAGGATAAACTAAAGTCGAAAACCATTGATTACCAAATTGAATTTGGTTCTCGACTGCGCTCGAACTGACAGTTGACTAGCTTTTAGAATTCAGTCCCTTCTTTTTATGCCATAGTTATTGCCAGCTTTCACTACTTTTGGAGCTGAAATTAATACTCAGTAGCCATGTCCATGCGGATTGACATTATAACGGTACTCCCCGAACTTTTAAAAAGTCCTTTTGAAGCCTCAATACTAAAACGGGCCATTGAAAAGGGCTTGGTAGAAGTGCACCTACATAATTTACGGGACTATTCCATAGGAAACTACAAACAGGTTGATGATTATCAATTTGGAGGTGGCGCCGGCATGGTGATGATGGTAGAACCCATTGATAAATGCATTTCCCAACTCAAATCGGAACGGGAGTACGATGAAGTAATCTACATGACCCCGGATGGAAGCACCCTTAACCAAGGAATGGCCAACGAGATTTCCATGAAAAAAAACATTATTGTGCTTTGTGGCCATTATAAAGGTGTGGACCAACGGGTAAGGGATATGTTTGTGACCAGAGAGATTTCCATTGGTGATTATGTATTGTCCGGAGGTGAATTGGCAGCTGCCATATTATGTGATTCGGTGATTCGGTTGTTACCGGGCGTGCTGAATGATGAAACCTCTGCGCTGACGGATACATTTCAGGATAATTTATTGGCACCCCCCGTATACACAAGACCATCGGAATACAAAGGAATGGAAGTGCCGAAAATTCTGTTGAGTGGCAACTTTCCAAAAATTGAAAAGTGGCGAGAGCAAAAAGCTTTGGAGCGTACTCAAGAAAGAAGACCTGACCTCTTGGAAAAATAATGTCCTTCAAATTTCAAAAACGCAAAAAACCGCTTGCTATTTCTAAATATTGCATTACTTTTGCAATCTCAAAATCAACCTCTGACGAAATCCGTGAAAGTTGGTCTTGAAAAAACATTAAAAAAAATACAAATGGAATCCTTAATAAAATTTGTTGAAGACGAATTTGTTCCAAAAAAAGAATTTCCAAAATTTTCAGCTGGTGATACCATCACTGTTTATTACGAAATTAAGGAAGGTGAAAAAACACGTACTCAGTTCTTTAAAGGTGTGGTGATACAGCGTAGAGGAAGTGGTGCAACAGAAACTTTTACCATTCGCAAAATGTCCGGTACTGTAGGTGTGGAAAGAATTTTCCCAGTAAACATGCCAGCTTTGCAAAGAGTTGAGGTAAACAAAAAAGGTAAAGTACGTAGGTCAAGAATCTTCTACTTTAGAGGTCTTACGGGTAAAAAAGCCCGAATTAAAGAAGTTAAGGGATAACAATAATCCCATACAACAAGAAAAAGCACCCAAATTGGGTGCTTTTTTTATGAACAATTGTTAATAACCATGGTTCATATCATGTTGATTCTTAGTGCCTTAAAAAGTTGTAAAATTTAGTTATTCAGTCTACTTTAGTCGAAGATATGATAGTGATACCATCACGGTTATATCGATTTAAAGTTGACGTTCTTTAAAACTTTGTATTCCCTTTTAATTGGTAACACTACTGATCACAAAAGGAATTTCGATTTAGGAGGAGCTTAGGCAAGACCTAATGAGAAATAATAAATTTTATGTGCGAATGAAAGAGCAATTTTTCATTTTGATAAAGTTTAGGAATACAACAGTACACTTTGCAGAATGTAGTTTAGTTGAAAAATTAAGAGCATAGCAGAGCAAACGTCGAAGGGACATAAGGCGCAATCGAATAGATTGCAGTTTTGGTAAAACAGAGCAAGTCTTGAGTCCTATCTGAAAGCCATCTCCTTGGTAAAAACAAGGAAATGGCTTTTGTTTTTTAACAAATTCGCAGCAAAAGCCCACACTTTTAGTCACTTCCATTCGTGCTTCACCGTCCATAAATTGTATATTTGCAACCGCTCAAACAAATACATATAAATGGCTAAACTTTATTATACCAAAACAGA
>Ga0070727_10002609_pt1 | contig 17162 bp, 12 predicted proteins | sample tdAd472_FD_66722 | JGI IMG/M metagenome (GOLD analysis project Ga0070727, IMG submission 66722) | Marine sediment microbial communities from the Atlantic coast under amendment with organic carbon and nitrate - tdAd47.2 | ecosystem: Environmental > Aquatic > Marine > Coastal > Sediment | place...
CTTATGAGCGCGCTGGGATCGGGCCGCAGGATTTGGATCTGGTGGAGTGTCATGACGCCTTTACTATTTCCGAAATTTTGCATTATGAAGCATTAGGTCTGTGTGATAGGGGAGAAGGTGGGCAATTGGCTGAATCCGGTGCGACCGAACTGGGTGGAAGAATTCCAGTGAATGTCTCCGGTGGCTTATTAAGTCGAGGTCACCCGATCGCAGCTACCGGACTTGCGCAAATTGTTGAGCTGGTGACGCAGTTAAGACATGAAGCACAAGACAGACAGGTGGAAGGTTGTCGAATTGCGCTGGCGCACTGTATGGGCGGAGACAAAGCGGGCGATACCAAAGCCTGTACGGTTTCGGTTTTGGCGAAAAACTAAATGAATTTTGCTGATGGGAAGGGGTTGGGTTCTAAACGAATCCAAGAGTACTATAGGAAATTGTCGTAACGACTTACTAGCGTCCCATCACTTCCAGATCTTACAGGTTGTACCCGTTCAACATCCCAGTACTCACAACACAAGCCACCAAACTGAGGGAGTGCTTGGTTTTATCGTTTGTAGTAACGACAACAACCAATGCTTTTCAAAGGTTGTACCGGGAAAGACTTCATAGCTTACCGTCTAGAACCGATCAAAACCTAAGTGCCAATAGATATCGCCGTACATCCCATGAATGCTCATGGAAAGGTACTTTGACTTCTATAATCAAAAGCGTTATGACCAGATTAAGAAGGAAATACATTCAACGAAGCAAGATTTCTGTTTTAAGGATGAATTCCATCTTTCTCCGATAGCTCCACTAGCTTATGTTCAATCAGGCTATCGGAATTTAAATTATCTACAACGATAATTGGTGGTGGTTCATGAACTTTTACTTTTGGTAAAATACCCGTATATACTTCCACATCCACTAAGCAGCTCTGAGCGATTGGCGCTTGGGAGAGCTGCGAAGTCCCGTGATCACGAGTGAGCACATTAGGGTTCCCGTGAACATCCAAAGAACCAATCACGCCAGGTTCTTCAGGATCATACCAAGAACCTGTTGGTAAAATTAGAACTCCTGGCTGTGTGTCATCAGTGACAACGGCACCGGCAAGACAGGCTCCGCGATCATTAAATACTCGAACGATGTCACCGTTATTGATACCCTTTGTTTGTGCATCACGGGGATGAATACTAAGAGCTGTGCGACCGTTAATCTTTGCTTCTCGGCTATTAATTGCGAAGTCCAACTGGGCATGGAGTTTGTCGCCAGGCTGGTTGGAGATTAGATGGAAAGGATATGTTTGCGCTTTGTCGGAACCCAGCCACTCCTCTGGTTCTAGCCAGGTTGGATGTCCCGGGCAACTGGAATAGGCAAAACTTGCGATTTTTTCTGAAAATATCTCGATCTTGCCAGATGGTGTGGCGAGCGGGTTCGACTGGGGGGCGTCGCGGAAAGCATTAAACAATGTTTTGGGGTGGTTAAAGCTGGCTAATTCCCAGTATCCTTTTTCCCAAAATTCGTCAAAATCTGGTGCCTCAACCCCCTGAGTCCTTGCTCCCGCAGCAGTTTTTTCATATAAAAAATGCAACCATTCAAGCTCATCTCGCCCCTCGGTAAAGGCTTCCTTAAATCCAAGTGCTGCAGCCAAGTCACTGAAAATATCGTATTCATTTCTGGCTTGTTCAAAGGGCTCAACGGCTTTATGCATGGCTTGCAGTGTCCAATCACAATGTCCTGATGTGAAATCATTTCGTTCAAGGGTGGTCGTGCAAGGCAGTACTATATCAGCATGACGCGCGGTGGAAGTCCACCAGGGTTCGTGCACTATGATCGTTTCCGGCCGCCGCCAAGCTTCAAGTAAGCGGTTTATATCCTGATGGTGATGAAACGGATTACCACCGCACCAGTACACCAAACGAATATCGGGATAGGTTAAGGTTTGTCCATCATATTCGCAGGGTCCTCCCGGATAGAGCAACATATCAGTAACTCGGGAGACGGGATATAATTCCTGCACTGAGTTTGGCGGGACAGGAAGTGCTGCCGGGCGGATAGGATGATCCCAACGGGTGCCGATACCCTCAGCCGCTGCATGCCCAAATCCAAAGCCAGCGCCAGGGAGGCCAATTTGGCCCAACATGGCAGCTAAAGCAATTAGCATCCAATAGGGTTGTTCACCATATTCCGCCCTCTGTAGTGACCAGCTCGCTGTGACTAAGGTACGCTTAGAAGCCATTTTTCGAGCCAGCTGCCGTATGTCCTCAGCCGATAATCCCGAGATATCTGCGGCCCAGTCAGCGTCCTTAGGTTGTCCATCTTCTTTGCCAAGCAGGTACTGTTGGAATACCTCAAAGCCCACGCAATGAGTCGTGACAAAACTCTTATCATATAGATTTTCAACCAGCAACGTGTGTGCTAGGCCTAACATAACGGCAGTATCGGTGGTCGGGCGTAATTGTAGCCATTGTGCCTCCAGTCCCTGTGCAATATCATTTCGAGTTGGACCAAGATAAACAAAATCAACCCCTGCATCACGGCAAGCCTGCTGACCACTTTTTACCTGATGCTTACCCACGCCACCGGCATTGACCTGAGCATTTTTCAGAGCCCATCCGCCGAAGGCAACAACTAGTTCGCCGTGCTCAGCAATACTGTCTAAAGTCGTCGATGCAAATATCGTCTCATAAAATGAGCCGACTACGTGCGGGATGACAACCTCTGCGGCGGCAAAGGAATAACTGTTTGCGACGTTGATATGCCCGCCAAACAAATTCAGAAAACGGCGCATCTGACTTTGTGCGTGATGAAAACGACCGGCGCTGGCCCAACCATAGGATCCCGCATAAATGGATCTGTTACCATGCACACGCTTAATGCGCGCCAGCTCTGCCGAAACTAGTTCTATAGCCTTTGCCCATGAAATAGGGATAAAAGCGTCGCGTCCGCGACCATCTTTACCCTGATCTATCCGTCCTTCTAACCATCCTTTTCGAACCATTGGCTGTGTAATGCGGACTGGGTGATTTACTGACTCACGCAATGAGCGGCCTATGGGTGATGGATCTGGATCTCGCTCATTAGGCGTCACCTCGGTAATCTCACCACCGCTGACATGGACGTCAAAAGCACCCCAGTGTGTCGACGTTGAGTGGGAATGATTTTTTTTCATAATCTCCTCTCTCGAGCCTTGGCAAAGTTCTCTAATTAGCGACGGTCTCGGGTAATAATGTAGTGAGTTGGCGCATTGAACGGGTTTCATGGGGGTCAAAGCTATCACGCCGGTGTATCAAACTAATGTTATCCCACATCACTAAATCACCCTCCTGCCAATCATGTCCATACACATTGTCAGCGCGAGTAATGCGTTCGAACAGATGTTCCAGCAGGACATGGCTTTCAGCGGCGGACAATCCCTCGACATAGCGCGTCAGCATCGGATTGACATACAATGCTTCCCGGCCAGTGTCAGGATTACTCATTATCAACGGATGTGTAGCTTTGGGTTTGACGGGCAACTCAGTGCCCGCCCGTGCAGTTTTTTTCTTCGCCTCTTCCACTCGTATATTACGGTCGGCAGCAAGCGTGTCATGATAGGCCGCCAACTTAGAGAAACGCTTACGTTCGGCATCGGGAAGTGACTCCAGGACAGTATGGGTATTAGCAAAATAAGTGCGTCCACCGCTTGCTGGCGTCTGTACTGCGTCGAGAAAACTAATTAATCCGCAGCGTGGCATAAAAGAATAATCCGCGTGCCAATCACAGGCTTCCGATCCTCCTGTTCCCAATGGGAAGCCATCCTTACTTTTAAGGTTGTTCACTCGCAATATTTCGGGAAAGCGTTGACTATCACCAAAAAAACCAGAACCTTCGATCAGTTCTCCAAAACTTTTAGCAAAGCCCACTAGTTGTTCGTCGGTGGGGGAGCTGTGACCTCTAAATACCAGAATACTGAAGGTCGCCAAGGCTTCTCGAATTGATTTTACATCGTTTGCAGTTAGCACTTCCGCTGAATTCCAGCCAGAGACTAGCGCGCCAAAAGGTTCCTGCATCGGGGTGATAGTTAGTTTCATAATAATTTTCCCCTATAAAATGATGCCAACGGCATCATTGGGCAATCTAGTATTGACTGTCTAAAATCAACAGCTAGCATCTAGATGCCCCTTGACGCGTCTCTTCCTAGAAATCATAGCGCAGCGTAACACCCCAGGTACGTGGTGGGTTAAGCCAGGTCATATAACTGCCGGCAAATAGCGGAATACCAACCTGCTGCATGGTATATACCTCATCAGTGAGGTTCTTTCCCCATAGCGCCACATCCCAGTTTTCACCGCGCACGCCAACTCGTGCATTAATAAGGTCATAGGATTGATCCGCTTTAGGGTCCAGATCATCTGCAGCAATATGATCCCCGGCATAGATATATTCTACGCGGGCATACAGATTTTGGTTACCAAGTGGGTAGGTAAAGTCCCCAGCGATGTTCGCACTCAAGTCCGGCGCCCAAGGCAGATCTTCACCACTCACATCACAGGTTCCAGTTGCCGGGTTGACATCTGCTCGGTTTAGATAGCAAGGGCCGTTGACAAAGTCTTCATATTCAGTATCCAGAATCTCAAATGCCGCACTCAACGTGAGCCAGTCATTCACGATAACTGAACTATCAATATCGATTCCGATGGTTGTTTGCTTACCAGCATTGTCGACATAAAATGCTGCCGCTACTCCATCAAAACTAAGGTTTTGGAAATCATCGACTTCTGTATAAAAAAACGAGGCGTTAAGTTTGACTCTTCGATCAAATAGATAGCTTTTCAAGCCCAACTCATAGTTTATCGATTCCTCTTCTTCATACTCACGATCATCACCGGTTCTTGGTCCAGCGGCACCGTTAAAGCCACCCGCCTTTGTACCAGTCGATACAGTCAGGAAGGTCATCACGTCTTCAGTCCATTGATATTGGCCGCCAAGCATCCATGAAACACTATCATCCGTACGATCAAGTTGTTCATCTAGCGGAGGCAATATGCCTAAAGCCATGACACTTAGGGGTGAGGCCGTCACAGAAATCAATTTAAGATCTGCTTCCCTCTCTTCGTGTGTGTAACGCAAACCAGCCAAGGCCGTTAAACGCTCGGTGATTTGGTAGTTGACCTGTGCAAAGGCAGCTACTGACTCCTGATCCCAAGTCGCGTCATAAATACCTGTATCCCCTTCAGCGGCAGTCAAAGGGGGAGGTAGAGAACCGGGTAATACTAAGCCTGCTGTTGCACCCAAAGTAACGTAACCTGGCAACTCACCGGTTCCACGTTTCATCGTGGCGTTGTAGTAATAAAGTCCTGCCAACCAATCTAACTTTGTATTACTGTTAGAGGCAAGTCGTAGTTCCTGGCTGAAGGAGTCTCCCTCCTGATGGTCCACAGTCTGCCAGAAATCTAGAGAAGAATGATCAGTATCCTGTTGATGGTCCCAGTCGTATTCGTCATATGAAGTGATTGAGACCAGAGTCATATCATTGAAATCATAATTAACTGTACCTGAAAACGAGCTACTCTTTTGCTCGAAGGTGTAAGGGTAGTCAATTCCTACTTTCCTATCCTCAGGGTCTAATGAGGGTAGAGGGCTGCCAAGTAATGCTGAAAGCCCAATATGTGCGGGACCAGGATCCAGTTCGCCGGAACAGCAGAGTTGATCGCGGGTAACGTGGCTGCCGATAATTCGTATGCTTAAATTATCGGTTGGTGTAAATAACAGTTGTCCACGTACCACTTGATCATCGACATCGTTCAACTGTTCCTTTCCACCTCCGCCAGCGGGATCGAGGTCATCCAGGTAACCATCACGAACGTTGTACCGCCCACTAACCCTATAGGCAAGGGTATCACTGATAGGCCCGCTTAAAACCAACCGCCCATCCAGAAGGCCATAATCACCTGCTGTGAACTCTACATTGCCTTCAAACTCTTCTGAGGGTGCTTTGGTAATGACATTAATTAGCCCGGCGTTGGTGTTTTTTCCGTACAGCGTACTTTGGGGCCCGTACAGAACTTCTATACGTTCAATATCTGCGATATCTGACAGCCCAAGGCCTGAACGTGCCTGATAAACGCTATCAACAAAAAATCCTACTGATGGCTCGATGCTGGGCTCATTGCCTTGGGATCCAATACCGCGCAAACGAATAGCTGCACTGAAAGCGTTAATGTTAGTAGCCACACTGAGAGCGGGGAGGCTATGTTGTAGGTCTTCTAGACCACCAATTCCTGCATTTTTAATAAATTGCTCGTCAACTGCACTTACCGTGACAGGCACGTCCTGAATGCTGACCGCTCGTTTAGTCGCAGTTACTAAAACCTCCTCAATAGTTGCTTCAGCTAGCACACCAGAAGATACACCAGAGAGGAATACTAGCATTGCAATATACAGCCGACGTTGCTTGTTTTGACCTGCAATTGATTGAGTTTTGCAATGTATACTTGAGTCGAAACTTCCTACATATTTTACGGAATAACTTTTTTTCATAAGAATAACCCCCCGGTATCATTAATTAACATATCTTAGCCTAGAGATCTGAAACAGCCGTTGCAATAACAACGGAATTACCAACTTTTAGATTGGTGTCCTCAGAAATTTTATTTACATAATACATCGAACGTTCGTTCTATAAAAGAATAAATAAAAATTTTTTTTAACCTCTACAAAAATATGTTATTAATTTTCTCCACAATTGGCGCTTTATCGTATATTGACTACTGCGCCAGTATCATTCGATTAGCCACATTACTAGCCCAGGCGGCAATAGTCATGGAGGGGGCAACTCCAAGCGAAGCAGGAAGCGCAGCTCCATCAGCAATATAGAGGCCGGGGTGACCATAAACCTCTCCTCGATCATCTATCACGCCGGTTTTTGGCGAATGGCCCAAGCACGCCCCGCCCATTGGATGCATAGTCATTGCTTTTGGAAAATGCGTCACTGGGCTACCGCTCAATGAACCTATTAAATCAAAAGCACACCGAAGCTCTTTCAGGATAGGAGCGTTATCTGGATCATACTCAATGATCAAACGACCTTTGTGATAACTGACACGACCAATCATATTGTCATTACCCATCCCGGCAAGGAGGGTTCCTCTCTTAACGATACCCTTGACAAAAGGCAGCCATGGTAATTGGCCGCTATAAGGTAAGCCTCCTTCAACAATGAGAGGCCATGGGCATGGTAATTTCCAGAGATCCGGGTCAGACAGCAGCACGCGGCCTCGTACGGGCAAGCCCGTCGACAAGTCCGTATCATTGTTATAATGGCGCCAATAGGCAGAATAATCTCCGTTACCGCCAAAATGTCGCCCCAGCATTGGCATGCCATCCAAACCCTGCTCTCTATCGCGGCTCTGCAACAGCAGTTTTAGCGTGTTCATTGTCCCCGCCGCAACGATTAGTTTGCTGGCGGCAATATTCGTTTTCTGGTGGGAGTGATGATTAACGTATTCAACACGGTAACGAGTACCTTCATTTCGATCTTCACGGAAAATCCCTGTCACCTCACACATGTCACGAACTTCGAGTCCCTTACTAAGGGCTGGGCTGAGGAAGAGGTTATCCAGCGTTACCTTGGTACCATCCTGTGAGCCAAGCATCCCAGATGAAGAAATTGCCGCCTCATCCATTCCACGGAAAATGGAAAGACCCATTGCCAAATCCAGTGAGCGCTGATCCGTGACAAACTCGCTTATTCCAGACATGCGATCAGCAAGCATGTTGGGATATCGATCTTCCAGCAGTGGAGGGCTGCTAGCCATCTTCTGAAGAATATACTGGTAATGGGAATCCATGGACTGCGACGTGATATGCTCGTGATGACCATCCCAGTAATTAGGAGATGCTGGGCGCATATTTAATCCGCCATAGACGTGACTTCCCCCTCCAACCTGATTGGAGCAGACAACATCCAAGTTTTCACTCATATGTACTTCATAAACCCCGCGGCGGCTAAACGTCAGCCTGCCAGAGGGTAGGGATGCTCTATTGATGCGATGGATTAAATGTGTAAAAAGACGCCCACCAACTGGCAATGACGCCCTCTGCTTTATTCCTGCTCGACGCACGGGCGCAGTGTCTCTCCATGGCCCACGCTCTAACAAAGTGACTTTAATTCCAGCCTCTACTAGGCGTGCTGCTGCGACCGATCCTGCAAACCCACTGCCAATAATTACAACACTTTCTTCAGCTTCAGCCATTAACAATTCCGCACATTAAGCTAATCGGCGAGGATGATAAAACATCAGTAATACCGCAAGCACCAATAACATGGGAACATCCCCCCATAAATGTGCATGTTCCCAATGCAAGACAATAGCGTAGTACAGCATCACCAATCCATGCAGTAGACTCGATACAATAACGTAATCAATGATGATGGCATTTTTAAGCGGGTCCCGAGCAGCCCAGACCATGCAAATAGAGAGCGCTAGGTACATTGCTTTTAGCATGGAGGGAATTGATTCATTAGTCCGCCCGTCATCCCAGACCAGCCCAGCCGTCCAGATATACTCTGCAAAGAGCGGCGCCAGAAAAAAAATCGCCAATAAGATCATAAAAATCGAATACTTTCTAAGTGCTTTATTCTCACCGTTGTATATCAGCATACATTTTCTCTCTTAATGCTATGAAGTCGAATTTGTCCTGCTTATTGATTTTTCAAGGCAGCAACCTTACTTTTATCTTGTTGATCCTGTTGCACACTTGGGCGTGTTGAAAATGCTTGATGCCAGCGATATATATTGGGATATTCGGGGCTTAATTCAGCATCAACCAAAAATGCAAACTCATAAATTGCGTATAAGGTAAAATCAGCAATGGTAGGCCGATCTCCCGCTACAAAGGGATTATCTCCAATCATTTTATCCAGTTGTTGCAAAGCCATCTGCTGCCGTTTGCGTCCGTAAGCAATGACCGCCTCGCTCGCACCAAAACGCTCAATATATAAAGGCATTTTTTGCTGAGCCATAATCCCCATGGTGCCCATAACCTCAATATCAATAAAGCGTTCAATTGATTTCACCCGGGCTCTCTCTTCTGGAGATTCTCCAATCATTGCGGGGGATGGATATAACTCCTCAAGATACTCGACAATAGACAGTGACTGAGTAATCAACACTCCTCCATCAGTTTCAAGAGTTGGCACTTTTCCCGCAGGATTCTTTTTTAGAAAATCCGGACTGTGTTGCTCACCCTTCATCAAATCAATGATCACTTCCTCAAAAGGTGGTTTCAGCCCTTTCTCTTTTAGGTAAATTGCTATTCGACGAGTATTTGGCGATGCTGGATATGAATAGAGAATCATTGAGAATACTCCTTAAACTTTTCTATAGGATGTGATCTGCACGACATAAGGTATCGGTGAGGTCACTGTTCTTTGCTTGGTAAATTTCACTTACCTTAAGCTGTGCTACGTTGCCAAATTATCGGGAATTCATCCCCTTCGAATTTATCGCCGACCTCGAGTGGTCTACCTTTAGGTGTTAACGCTTCTGGATCAAAGGCAGGCCTAGGGTGCCAAACTACGTCATCGCCAATATAACGAACAGAATAGGCAACGCGTCCCTGTGTCTTTGATCTATTTCCCGCTGATGAGTGCATGACTTTGGCATTGAACAGATAGGCATCTCCAGCCTTCATATTGTGGCTGAGAATATCGTATTTCTCTCTGTGCTCATCATATTTTGGGATGGTTCCGGTATCGTAATTTTTTTTGGCATCTTCACCGAAATCTTCGTCTCCAAAGGCGCGGATTGGAAAAATTTTTCCCTTATCACTATCCAGTACAATTTCCAGGGCACTGGACTCTACATCACAATCGGTAAGCGCCAACCAAATTGAACAAATTTGATCGCCATCAATGGGCCAGTAGGACAAGTCTTGATGCCAGTAGTAATCGATGGGTGTATTAGGTCCACAGCAGAATAAATGATCAAACAGCACTCTGACCCTTTTTGTTCCCATCGCCTCCGCGATATTTTCACCAATACTTTCGTTTAGAGCGTAACTTTTAAGGTCATCAACCAGAGGATAGATGAAGCGCTCTTCAAAGAAGTTGCCAGTTGCAGACAATGCGTTTTTATACTTTCCCTGGGGACGTTTTTCATCAGTTGCTGCCGCTAGCAGACGAGTAATTGTTTCCTGGTCTATCAGATTAGGAATATGAGCTGCGCCGTGCTTCTTGTAAGACTGGATTTCTGCTGCTGAAAACTTACGAACCTTCATACTTGCGTCCCCGTTCAATAAACTATGCAAATCGCACACCCCAATATCTTCGTCATAATAAAGATATGCGTAATTATGTATAGTTTTACTATACACTTATGGGTTTGGATGTCAAGACGTGCCAGCTTTGTGGTATGAGCAGCAAAATAGTAATCAGATAATTAGGGGATACGATAGATTTGGGAAGGTTAATGCCTACGAAAGTGTGCGGGGTAATACAGCTGGATTGTTTTTTTTCAATAACTCAATAAGTTATTTAGCGTCTCTCTCTTCGAGCATTTTTTTAAATTGGGTACGGGTCTTTTTGTAGTGTAGAGCTTCAATCAATTTTTTCACTATTGTCATAGTGTTACGCGCCACCTCCAGGGATTCTGTTTGGGAATCTCTGAAAATACCATCACTCAGATAAGCAATTTCTTTCACTACAAGTTGCTCAATCGCGCTGTCCCAAAGTTTAAGCATAGTTGGGTCGTAGCCTTTCATTGCAAAGCCTATATTCTTAAATCCAATCCAGGACTCCAGCACCACCGCATCTTCTTTACTGATGACGCTTGCTGCACCAGTGCCAATTACTGTAATTAGTCCCTCTTTCTTAAAGGTTTTTAATTCCGTGGCAGTTATACGTCCTCCCACAGTCTCATTAAAATTGACGTACTTCTCAGCTCCCGGGCGAATAGAATTGGGCAACCCCAGCCGCAATTCATTGATGAATTTTTCCTGTTCGATTGTGAGGTCGATATCAGAGGTGTTATTGTAAACGGCTTTTATTGCTTTTATTGGTAAGAACTGTTGCTCTCGCAATATACAAATTTGGCGAAGGCGCTCCAGGTGTTCCGAACCATAAGTGGCGGTGTTTCGACCGGACTTCTTGGGGGGGGGTAATAAGCCTTCGTTGATGTAGTAATGTATGGTTTTCCGAGGTAATCCGCTTTCACGAATCAGGTCTTTCATGCGGTAATCTGTTTCTGCAACTTGTTCAATTGCTGTCTCAACCCCAGAGTCTGCTGTACTCTTTATTGTTTTAGCCACAAGTCCCCTTGATATTAATTCCCGTCAATCCAAATCTTCCCTGTATAACTGAACCAGTTACACCACCTATTTCCACAAAACAAATCCCTCGAAATAGCGGAAAAGCTAGCACGAAGGAATAATGTTGGGATGATAACAAAACTAAAGAAGCAGACCAACTAATGGGATTGCTTCCCAACTGGTACCCGAGCTAACGACAAAGGTCGTTGATTTAGTTTGTCGTCCTTTAGCTTCAGATAATCTTTACTTCCCTGACTGATAGGCGTCACAGAATAGCATTTTCAATTTTATTAAGATCATCACGAATGAATTCGTGCGCCCGATTCACACAGGCTTTGTAGGCCTCATCTGAAGCTTTAAAATTGGCGCAGACTCCGCCGATTGTTATTAAAACATGGCGTTCCAGAAAATCTTTTTGTGCGCGTTGAAGGCCGAGAATGTCTTCCCCCCGTTGCAAGGCATTGTACTCAAGAAAGCTAAGGTAGTGCATAAATTCCAGCTCGACGCCCAGATGATCAGGTAATTCAGCTTCCTCGGTACGATGTAATCCAAAAAAACTATAGAAGCGTAACAACTCCTCAAACAACGTATTTCGCTCAGCGGTGTTATACGAACCCTCGTAAAGCGAACAGGCTTTTTTGGAGATCGCCTGATCAAACGATTCCATATACGCGTGCGCACTAATTTTCAATCCATCCTGGGCCAGAGCTTGTTCAGCTTCAGGCTCAGGATAAAAAAATATCTGCGCTAATTCTTTGTATTTGAGGCTACGTTCAGCAATGCTTTGTCCGCTCATATCATCCTCCTTTATACTTCTCCACTCTCAGTGATCAACTCTACCTCTATCCGGGTATCCCGATCAAAATTACCACATTGGCCGGTCAATGCGTTGGCGCGCAGATGCGGGTGACCACCGGCGGTTTCGACGGGATTCAGCGGGCTGGGTGTTACCTGGCGATAATTCCCACCCTTAAACTGATAGTTTTCCCAGGCGTGATACATAATCGTTTGTCCTGGCCGAACGGAAGGTGCTATCTTTGCTACCACTTGAAACTGACCCACATCGTTGCGTATACGAACCCTATCTCCTTCCTTGATCCCACGCTCTTTCGCATCAGAAATAGAGAGTAAAATATAGGGTTCAGGGCGATGTAATCGCAGCATCAAACGATCATCCCGCCAGATAGAGTGAATGCTCCAGCGCGTATGACCTCCGGTCAACATTAGGGGATAATTTCCCCCGATCGCAGGTGGTTTTTTATAACGGGGCAATAGCTCATCATGCTCTGCATAAAGCGGATGATCGAGATAAAATTGAATTCGGCGGGTCTCAGTAGGCCAAGGGACCTTGCCTTGCACGTGATAGGTAAAATGGGTAACCGTATCGTTTTCTGGAATGTCACACATGTTGCCAATTGAGGTAGCACCCGTACCCACTCTCTTGAATCGCATATACCCCTTTTTCTTGAACGCTTCCCAATCGACCTCATCGAAAGTCGATGACAACTCAAGCAATTTCTTCGCGACTTTATCTTCATCATTTTCGCCAAATTGACCATTGAGGGTGAAATCGTCGTACAGATTCTGCAATTGAACCTCGACGCCATGGATTGATCGTATTGGTCCGATCTTTCTTGCACGTGCTCGCTTCTGAATATGTTTCGTGAGTAGTGCGAAGATTGTCCAATCACTCTTTGAATTCGCATACGGTTTGGTAGCAGCCTCTCCAACATGTAGATATGGCATTAGCGGCGTTGCGTAACGATGATCTGTACGCTCGTAGTAAGAGGCCACGGGTAAAACGTAGTCTGCCTGGAGTGCCGTTGAACTCATACGAAAATCACAAACCACAATTTTACGAAGCTTAGGCCAGAGCGTATCCAATAATTTATGGCTACCTCTCACCCGCCGGAGAGGGTTGCCACTCACCGTGATCATCATTCGTGGTTCACGATCCATTGCTGGTTGTAGTGGCTGCCAACCAAGCTTAACTGCATTTTCAACATGCTCACGAATAGGGCGTTTCAAAAATGGATCCCAAGACTGTTTAGCCAGATTCATTACCCCGCCATGAACCGCCCAAAATAACGAACTGGATGCAAATATCGGGAGCCCCGTACCAGGTTTGTATGCCAACCGCGCCAGCTCATAGGCTATTAATTCATCCGTTGCGCCAGCATTTTTCCACTCCTCAATCAGCGGATAAACTTTTTCCATAAACTGTGGCAGATTGTCGAGATCGCGAACTGACGCAAATTTTTCTGTTCCCTCTTGAGTCAAGCCAGGAAACGCAGAGTATCCTGCACCTTTGCGCCCCATGTTCCCGGTTAGGCAGAACAACAGAATCATCGCGCGTTCCGTAAGATTTCCGTGATAATATTTGGAGATTGTGCTGCTGGTCACATTAGCGACTGCCTTTGCCGAGGCTATGTCACGGGCCAATTGACGAATGACATCCGGACTGACCCCGCAGGTTTTGTAGGCCTCTTCCGGTGTATTGTCTTCCAGCCGATCTACCAATAAAGAATAGACTGAGCACACCTCCGTTTCAGTTCCATCCAACAGCCGAATAGTCCGCCGAGTATAAAGATCCGGTTTGATATCTCCCAATTTAAGACTATCCGTGGGCATAGCTCGAATTTCACGCGTCACTTTATCCAAGACCAGATATTGATTTGATGTTCCACCATCTTCAATATCTGCAGCTACTAAGAACGCGCCGTTATCGGATCGCACTAAAAGGGGTAAGTCGGTTTGCTCCTCAACGAAGGATTCAACCACAAGGCCCTCTTTTATTAAGACATGGCAGACCGCCAGCGCTAAAGCCGCATCCGTTCCAGAGTTTACCGGTATCCACTGGTCGGCTTTAATCGCCGATGCGTTATAATCAGGAGAAATTGCAATGAGCCGCGTACCGTTATAACGAGCTTCAGTGAAAAAATGTGCATTGGGTATTTGTGTATAGATGGGATTGCAACCCCAGATTAGAATTAAATCAGAGTTGAAAAAATCATCCGCTGACCGCTCGCCAATCATTTTCCCAAAAGTTTCGAAGGCGCCACGATGCTGATCTCCAATTTCACTGTTGGGATCGAGAAGGGTCGCTTGAGTGAGCAAGCCAAATCGTCCAAAACCTGCATTGACCACGCCAAAACTGACGTTAGTTCCTTGGTCAATGACTAGGCGATCGACACCCTCTTCTAACGCTATATCGATATAGGTATCTGCTAAATCATCCAATGCCTCATCCCAACTGACGCGCTCCCAACGTCCACCGCCGCGCTCGCCCACACGTCGAATGGGGTGATGAATCCGGGTTGGATCATACATTCTCTCACTGTAACAAGCGCCTTTTTGACAGCCTCTTGGATTGAAGTCGGGTACGTCTGCGTTTACCTGGGGGTAATCAGCCGCCTGTTCCTCGCGAATCACCACACCATCCTTAACATAGACATCCCAAGAGCAGGCCGCTTGGTACCAGCAATTAAGAAAATGTGTACTGCGAACCACCTTATCCCAGGTCCATTGCTGGCGATAAATATCCATCCAGGTTGTGTAAACCGGCGCCGCAGTGGAGGTAAGGTTTTGGAGTGTTACGCCAGCGCCAGTGGTAAAGCTAGGCAACATCAAAGTAAGGCCGGTGGCCGCTGAACTGCGCAGAAAATCACGTCTACTGATTTGTTTGTCCATATCAATTCACCTATATCAGTTTTGCCCGTTAACTTCACGCGGGTGTTTATTAAAAGGGCCGAACATATCCTGCCACTTTCGAGAAATAAGCAAATCCATCAATTCAGATTTTTTGCCTGCCCGTTTCTTTTCCATTTCAATCATTAACGTATCGAGCGCCCCTTTTACCTTCTCACCAAATAACGATTCGAGATACTCAAGTGGAATTCTTGGCACAGTTGATGGCCTACCTTGCTCATCCACTTTTGGGGGGGAAAATGGAGGGACATAAAATACGTTTGGCTGTGTGCCATATTCGGGGTGTAACGGCAGAGCAACTTTATACTGGTTAACCAGCTTATGGATCACGCCATCCTCGTCGTCGAGATATCCTAAAAACCTCACTCGACCCGGACATTGCCTAGCACAGGCTGGAGGAACTTGTTTTTCCACCCTTGGCAAACAAAAAATACATTTCTGTGAAATGCCTGCGACTTCATTGAAATATATTTTTTTATACGGACAAGCTTCCATGCAGAAACGATAACCTCGGCAGCTCTCTTCGTTAATTAAGACAATCCCATCCTCCTTGCGCTTTTCAATCGCGTTACGAGGACAGGCTTCAAGGCAAGCCGGACGAGTGCAGTGATTACAGATGCGTGGTATATAAAAATAATATGAATTGGGGTAAGTACCTGAACCAACATCTTCATCCCAATTTGGCCCCCAATCCACTTTAGGCTTATCGCTCGCTAAAACAGCGTGCTTCTTGCCGCCATAAAAAACTTCCTTATAATTAAAATCCAAAGCCTCACCGAACTCTTTGGGGGTTGGACGCGTACCTGGTTGAGCGTCGCCATCCCGAAAACCACCACCCATATTCTCCCAGCCACGCGGAGTACCCTCACCGGGAGCAGTATTTACTGTGTTCCACCACATATCTTCCATGCCATCGCGCCGAGTCCAGAGACGTTTGCAAGCTACCGTACAAGTCTGACAGCCAAGACACTTATTGAGGTCCATGACCATTGCCACCTGGTGATTAATCATTCTGGCCTCCCGAAGCGCCCAATTGCAGCTCTTTCCAAGTTATAGAATATGCCTTTAATCCGGCGCGTTCATCGTTCGCTCCGCGCCAAAGAGCGATAGCAAACATCGTCGTCATCCCAGCGACTAAAGGTGCAGTTTCCTCCGCTTGTCCTAACTTTCGGGTTAAAACAATTTGGCGAACACCGTTCTCCCAATTCGCGACTCCAGTTTGCCCTACATTCTTTCCCGGTCGCGTCGTTCCGATGCCTATGGCAATAGTGGATCTAACATTTTTTTCCCTTTCCACCCAGTACAGCATGTGGATTGGCGCATCTCGCATTCCCATTGTGATCAAAGGAGGATTCCCGGTTATCGGCATAGCTATCGCGACAGCATCGCGCTCGTGCCGGACCGGAACATACCACTCAAGATGAAATGCTATTTCTTTGCTATCGTGAACCGTTGCAAACTTTAATGAATCTGTTTCGCCATAGGGTCGTTTCTCCCAAGACGCACGGATGTATTGAGTAGGTTGAAGAGCGAGAGGTGTCTTAGCTAAATCTACCTGGGTCTTTTTGATAGCAGACCAGCTATCGGATTTTGGGTCTCTATAATTTTCAATTTTTGTAACTTTTGTGCTGATCATGCTGGCCCTCTTAACGAAAGAAAACTCAGCCCCATCCTGTCTAATATTGATCTATACGGGTTAGAAACCCTGATGTAATATATTTTTATATTTGTATAGTGGCACTATACACTTAGAAAAGTGTCTGTCAAGCTGGATCAGTCAAATATTTTCAGCGGCTTATTGACCGATTGAGAAATTAATAATTTCAGGTGTATTGCTGCAAAAACTTCCGCTACCCGTTCCTAAGCCTATTCTTACCTTGGCTTTTCTATTTTGTTGTCTATTGCTACAGCGCTGACATTTCTTGACATCTTAACTCTCAAGTGTATAGTAATACTATACACAATATATCCGAGATTCCACTTTAAGGTCAGAAATCCTAGGCTGTGATAATTAGATTGGGGAGCCACTGACTAATGACATTCCTGCGAAGATAGCTTTGGTGTAGATAGCCGCACGGCAATTGACTGATATTTAACCAAGCAAGCGTCATTCAGCCTGAGTAAATAATTTGGATTGTTTCAATTGAGTAAAATATTAGCATCAAGGTCAATTAAAGAGCAGC
>Ga0070727_10002617_pt1 | contig 17092 bp, 16 predicted proteins | sample tdAd472_FD_66722 | JGI IMG/M metagenome (GOLD analysis project Ga0070727, IMG submission 66722) | Marine sediment microbial communities from the Atlantic coast under amendment with organic carbon and nitrate - tdAd47.2 | ecosystem: Environmental > Aquatic > Marine > Coastal > Sediment | place...
CTTTCAAGGGCACTGCCACCAGCTCTCATTGGGGTGGTGAACGTCCGGTCAAAGGGGTCGATTACGTGACTTTCCGTTCCGACGGGAACATGGCCCTGGACATCCACGCGACCATCGGGGAGAAGAGGGACACGGTTTCTTATCGGGGTTCGGGAGTTTCAATCTCCAACCCGGACAAGTCGGCCGACCCGAAAGAGCTGATCACGTTCGAGACAGGCAACGAGGACCTCTCCTGGCTCAACAACGAGATCGGCGTGGCCTTCGGTCACGGCGAGGGCGGCAAGATCTCTATCACGGTTTACGTGGCTCGTCCCTGACCCAAGCGTGTGCAGAGGTACACGCGTGGCAGGTACTCCTGCACACACATGGTGGGTTTGGGTAGGTGCGTGTGCAGAGGTACACGCGTGGCCGGTACTCCTGCACACACACTGTGGGTTTAGGTAGGTGCGTTCTCGATCAGATCCAGGGCGGCGTCGGCCTCTCTGGAACTGACCCTTCTGATGGCAAACCCCGAGTGGACGATCACGTGGTCGCCAACTTCCGCATCCGGCACCATCGCCAACTCCACTGACCTCGTGTCACCCGTGGCGTAATGGACGCGTCCCATTCGCGACGCTCCGGATGTCTCAATGGACTCAACCTGGCCAGGGATCGCCACGCACATGTCAGTTGGCCTCGATCAGGTCGATTACCTCGGACACGCCTTGGGCCACTTCGTTTGACATCTGTTCCCCTGGTCGGAGATTGACAGCCTCGATGCCATATACGGTCACATGGCTGGGCAAACGCCCAAGGATGCGGCCCAGCTCGAGTGCCTCGGCGACTCCGAACGAATGACTTGAAGGGAAGGCCTTTGTCGGAAACGCCTGGGCATGGCCATCGAACTTCATCACAGATCCTGGGGATTGCCCAGATCTCATGGCGTCCACAACCACGACCGACTCCTCACCTTCCCACGTGTCGAGTAGCCCCGAACAGTCGGAAACCTCTACGACCCGGCCCGACCGCAAACGCCTCACCACCTCGATGCCCGCCGCATCGTCACCTCGGTCTTCATTCCCCACACCGATGATCAGGGGCGACGAAGTCATGCCCTCTCTACTTCGAGGTCGAGGAAGTGGGTCGCACAGGAGATGCAGGGGTCGTAGTTCCGAATAGCCTGCTCCAACTGCCATTGGAGAACATCGTCGCTGAGATGTGTCCGACCCGGTATGTACTCCATCAGGTCCTCTTCGATGCTCAACTGATTCTGTGAGGTTGGCGGCACGATCTGCGCATGACTGATCAGGCCCTCGTCGCCGATTGTGTAGGTGTGGTAGAGCAGTCCGCGTGGTGCCTCAGATGCCCCGTGGCCCGTCTTGCCCGAAGGATCCACATCGATTGAAGGCTCATCGGGCCGGACGTAATCGTTGATAATCCTCAGCGCTTCCTCGCACGCGAAAACCAATTCGATGCCTCGGACGATGATGCTCTTGAAGGGATTTGTGCAGCTCGGGCCGAGTCCAGACCTATCTGCCTCCTCTCGAGCAATCGGAGTGAGCTGCTCATGATTGAGCGTGTATCGGGCCATTGGGCCCACGTGATATGACCCTCGGGTGAGTACCCGAGCATGAAGAGCGTTGGACCACTCCACATGCTCTTCGGTGAATACGTTCGGCCATTCCTCCACACCGATGTCGATTCCTCTGTTGGAAGCGATGCGGCCCTGATGAATGGCGTACTGGTCAGGATGATGCAAGGCAACGAACTCGTAGTCGCGTTCGAAATCGGGGAATCTCAGCCCCGAGACAAACCGGGTTGTCGCAATTGACGTCTCGAGAGCCCATTCGATCTCAGGGACTAGGTCTTCCAACTCCTTCTTCGTTGGAACTCGATAGAAGCCACCAACCTTGGTGTTGACCGGATGGATCTCTCGACCGCCGAGGACCGTCATCAATGTGTTGCCGAGCTTCTTCAGGCGCAACGCTGCTTCGACCTCATCGGGGTACTTTTCGGCCATCGCCAGGCCGCTCTCATAGCCGAGGAAGTCGGGTGCGTGGAGGAAGTAGACATGCAGGGCGTGGCTTTCTATCCACTCGCCGCAGTAGATCAGCCTTCGAAGATCCTGGAGCGGGCTCGGGACCTCGATCCCGGCGGCGTGCTCCATCGCATTGCATGAACTCATCTGATACGCGATCGGGCAAATGCCACAGATACGAGCGGTTATGTCGGGCGCTTCCGAGAATCGCCTGCCCTGGAGAAACGCCTCGTAGAAGCGGGGAGGCTCAAAGATCTTGAACTTGAGATCGACGATGTCCTCGCCGTCGAGCTTGAGGTACATCGCACCTTCACCCTCGACTCTCGCCAGATACTTGACGTCGATTTCACGCTCGCTGTGCATATTCGTCACTGACCTCTCTGAACTCAGGGGCGTAGGCATTGAATGTTCTGAGCATCCGAACGATGTCGGGCGATTCGACCCCTTGGCCTGTGAACCACTCCGCCAGGACCCCGACCTTCGCATCCTCAGACGGACCGAAGCATCCGTAGCAACCGCGGTTGAACGCCGGACAGATGGCCCCACATCCGGCCTGAGTGATCGGGCCGAGGCATGGCAGACCGTCTCTCACCATCACGCAGGCGTTCCCTCTCGCCTTGCACTCCACACAAACGGAGTGGGTGGGGACGTTGGGCTTGCGCTGGTGAAGCAACGCATCAATTACCTCGATCAGTTGCTCTTTCGAGATCGGGCATCCCCTGAGTTCGAAGTCCACCTGGGCGTGATCCGAGATCGGAGTGGAGGTATCCAGCGTTTGGATGTAGGCCGGTTCGGCGTAGACGATCGAGATGAAATCATCGACGTTGGCCCAGTTCTTCAAGGACTGGATTCCGCCGGCGGTGGCGCATGCACCGAGAGTTATGAGGGTGCCTGACATCTCCCTGATCTCCTGGATGCGTTCTGCGTCGTGGGCGGTCGTCACCGATCCCTCGACCAGCGATACGTCATAGGGCCCCGGGCTCTCCGCCCTTGTCGCCTCCGGGAAGTAGGCGATGTCGATGGCTCCGGCGACGGCGAGCAACTCGTCCTCACAGTCGAGAAGGCTCAGTTGGCAACCGTCACAGGAGGCAAATTTCCAGACGGCGAGTTTCGGTCGACTCATACTTCACCGGCGTTCATCCGGCGTTCGAAGCGTTCGAACGTTCCGACGGGTCCGGTCTTGCAGAGGAAATCGGATCCGTATTGGCAGTGACCGCAGAATCCGATGGCACACTTCATGTTCCGCTCCATGCTTATGGCGATCTTCTCGAGTGGGACGCCTAGATCTCGCAACTCGCGCGCCACCACACGCATCATGATCTCTGGGCCGCAAACGAATGCCTCCGTGTTCGACGGGTCGAAGTCAACCCGGGGGAGTAGCGTCGTAACCAGGCCGACGTCGCCTCTCCAATCGGATCCTGCCCTATCGACGGAGATCTCGACATGAATGTCCGGCGACGTTTCCCACCCAAGGAGATCTTGCTTGTAGAGCAGGTCCTTTGGAGTCCTCGCTCCGTAGAGAAGAGATAGCGATGAAAGCTCGTCTCGTCGGGCGAGGCCCTCCAGAACAGCGGGCCGGAGTGGCGCCAGCCCGATACCGCCGGTGATTATCAGAAGGTCCTTGCCGACGGCCGCGTCGACCGGCCAGCTGGTCCCGTACGGTCCCCTCAAGCCCACCACATCGCCGGGCTCCAGCGCACAGATGCCCTGGGTGACAGCGCCCACCGATCTCACGGTGTGAACAAGGGCATGGGGGTCTCGAGGGTTGCCGGAGACCGAGATCGGGACTTCACCGAGGCCGAAGACATACAACATCATGAATTGGCCAGGCTCGAAGTCGACACCCTCTCCTTCAAGGTCCTCCAGGATCAATGTGGCGGTGTCTCCTGTCTCCCACTCCTTGTCGACGAGACGGAATGGTCGGGGAATCATCTCTTGAGGACCTTGTTGCAGCGTTGCGCTGCTTGTCATTCAGGGGCTCCCGGATAGAGGTCGAGAAGACGCACGCGTGCTGCGTGCAGCCGGCGTTGGGCTTCGTGTGCGACGGCCAGATAGACGATCGCGGCTAGAGAATCGTCTTCACGACATTGCTTTCTGACAGCGTCTGCATCGAAGGCAACCAGGATGGCGTGCTCCATGGCTCTTGCGCGCCAGTTCCAGCGATAGGGGTGGGTTAGCCAACTGACCCCGAGGAGTTCTCCCGTGCCGACCGTTTCGAGAAGGACGGCTGGTCCGGATGGCACATCGACTTCGAGGCCGACCTTCCCCTCGGCGACGAGATAGAAGGTGTCCGCGTATTGATCCTCGTCAAATATCTGGGCGCCGGTCGGGTATTCGAGTTCGGTGGCCACCGACTCGAGGAACACCAACCCTCCCTCGTCGAGGGCCATCAGCAGGGGTGATGTCATCTTCAGGCTTGACAGGCTCACACGTGAACCTCCTCTCGCATTGCGCGTACTTCGGCTGTGATATCGATTCCTACCGGGCACCACGTGATGCATCTACCGCACCCAACACATCCCGACATTCCGAACTGGTCGTGCCAAGTGCCGAGCTTGTGGGTCATCCACTGCCGGTATCTCGACTTGGTTGAGCTTCGAACCGGGTGTCCATGGAGGCCTGAGAATTCGAGGCTGAAGCATGAGTCCCAAGCCCTGGTCCTCGTTGCAACGCCGTCGAGAGAAACGCTGTCAGTGACGGTCGAGCAGAAACAAGTCGGACAGGCCATGGTGCAGTTGCCACACGTCAGGCAACGTTCCGCTACGTCCTCCCAACGTGGATTGTCGAATCCATGGACGAGAAGGTCGCGGAGGCCGTCTGTATCCATCGAGAGGCCCATTTCGGCTTCGGCGTTGGCCAAGGCCATTTCTCGGAATCGGAGGTCCTCATCGGAGACTGCTTGCGAGTCGAGACCACTGACGATCTCTTCGCCGACTTCAGTGGCCGCATCAAGGACATACGAGAGCGAGCCATCATCCGTGATCTCGGTTATTCGGAGGTCATACCCATCGCTGCACGAGGGGCCGGTGCCCATCGAGGTGCAGAAACAGGATCCACCGGCCGTTCCACACTCGACGGCGATCAACAGGATCTCGGCCCTTCTGGCTGCATACCCCGCGTCGACATGTCCGGAGTCGAGGAAGACCCTGTCCTGGATGGCGATTGCTGCAAGCTCGCAGGGCCGAACTCCAAACAAGGCTCGTTTTCTTGGCCGGATGTCGGCTTTGAGAAATCGTGTGCGGCCCGTGTCGTTTTGGACATTGAAGAGATTCTCTTGGGGCGGATAGAGGAACCTCTTCCAACCAGTCGGGCCAACGTTGTAGCCGAAGAGTGCTTCATCGTCGCGCCGTGCCAGTCGGTAGGCGCCTCCCTTCTGTTCATCGGTCCACCCGACGGGCAGGTCCTCCGTCGATTCGATCTCGTCGTAGATGATGGCGCCGTCTTCGATGGTCGGGCCTAGTACCTGAAAGCCATCGTTGACCAGCCTGGCAATGAGGGCATCCAGCCCTTCTCGGTCAAGAACACGTGTGGGCACGTCTATGCAACGTACGGATGGTGTACCCGATGGGATAGGGGCGAACGGCCCTGGTCAATGGTTGGAAGGTCCCGTGATCATCGGGTTATGGCGCCTTCACTATCAACTCGTCAGAAGGGCATCGGCATCGCTGCCCTTACCGCCGTCATCAGTGGGTTCGCTGTATTCATCAACGGATACGGCGTGCGTGCCTGGCTGGAGGTTTCAGATGCCACGACCTACACCATTCTGAAAAATCTGGTTGCTGCACTCGTAATTGGCGTCGCAGCCGGATCAATGGTGTTGCGTCGAGCCAGGGAGAGGCCTCGGCTCCCAGAGACCAGGCGTGATCGCTGGATGCTTGGCGGTGTCGCCCTGGTGGGCGGGAGTATTCCGTTCGTTCTGTTTTTCGAGGGCCTTTCGCGGGCCGCCTCGGTTCAGGCAGCGTTCATCCACAAGACTCTGATCATTTGGGTCGCGGCGATGGCGCTGGTCTTTCTGAAAGAACGGATGAGTTGGGCGCACTTGGTTGCCATAGGCGTCCTGGTGTGGGGCCAACTGATCCTGATGGGCAGTCCATCGGGAGGCTTTGGAGTTGGTGAGGCGATGATCCTCGGCGCAACCCTTTTGTGGTCGGTTGAAGTGATTGTGGCCAAGCGGCTCTTGGCGGGTGTGCCATCCACCACCGTCGCTGTTGCACGGATGGTCGGCGGCTCGGTTGTCTTGGTGGGATGGGGCCTGATTCGCTCGGCTGAGGCGAACTGGGCTGCTGTGTCCGTGACGCATGTCGTTTGGGTCATGGTGACGGGACTCATCCTTTCCGGGTACGTCCTTTCATGGTTTGCCGCGCTCAAAAGGGCACCTGCAATCGATGTCACTGCTGTGCTGGTTGCAGGCGCCGTGATAACTGCGATCCTGCAAACGACTGTTCGTGGAGTCCCGCTCCCGGCGGTCGGAGGCCTAGTGCTCCTTGCCGTGGGCTCGGCTGTTGCAGGTCTGGCTTCATGGAGGGCCCGTGGTGGTTCACGCGACACCCATATCAGGGCCTGAGCTCTTTTTCAGGTTCGCTCAGCCGCCGAACCTCCTTGGCTACTGCGGTCCGTCTGAAACCGGCGGCGTGACTGCGGTTGCCTCGGGCATATCCATTCCCACAGAGGAAATGGCTCGGCTTGCTGCAGCCTTTGATGGGGCATGGCCGTATCTCGAACTGATCTCCACACGATCGGGTCGTGACGCCTTCGATTCAGAAGTGGTAGAGGCCTACTGGATTGGCAACGCGTTGCTGAACGGAGTCTCCCTTTTCGACTGGGGTCACACAGCATCGGACAGGTTCCAAAGACAAGCGGGTGATCGCTGGCCGGCGGTTGTCAATGCACTCAACGCCGGTGGGATGCCGAACCACGCCTTTCACGTTTTCTGCGTCTACCCGTGGGTCGGCCTTCTGCGAGAAGGTTTCATCGCGCCGAGCCTCGAGGTGCTGGATCGGTGCCGGATCAGCTGGGGTTCGGTGAACCGAATCGACGGACTGATAGCGGAGGTCCGAAGACACCCCCTGAGGTGGGTGGACGATTCACTCGTTATCGGGGAGGCGATTGTTGAGCCATTTCGGGTGGCATCAGACCTGCAACTGAAGGTTGGTGATCAGGTCGCGCTCCACTGGGACTTCATATGCGGAGTTCTGGGCGAAGACCAATCGAGCCGGTTGATGAGGGTGCATGCTCATCACCTCGCTATTGCCAACAATGAATTGAGAGTGGCCCGGCTGGAGCCGAGCCGCTGAGTTAGCTAGCCCTCGCTACTGCGCTAGCCCTCGCTATTGCGTCTCTCGTCATTTCGAGACGTGTTCTGACTTCGTCTGCGATCTTGTGTATGCCGGTTTCCTCGACTGCACTCAACACCACTGCTGGATCAAGGAAGTCAATGACGACGGCGTCGTCAACGGTCGAGCGGATGACGACATTGCTCGGGAAGAGAACCCCAACGGAGGGTTCTTGGTTGAGGGCAGCATTGGCGAAGCCAGGATTGCAGGCGCCGAGAATCATGTAGTTCTCGTGGTTCACGCCCAGCTGTTCGTTGAGGGTCGCTGCCATATCGACCTCACTTACGACTGCGAAACCGTGTTCCGTGAGTGCGTCGTGGGTGATCTTGACCATGTTGTCGAAATCTCCGTGCACGGTCACGCTGAAGTGGTACGGCGTCATTGCTCTCCTTTTTGTGGACGTCCTGTCGCGAACGTATGAGTGGGGCCCCCATCTTTGTAGGGACCTTGTACCCGTGCCAAACGGCACAAAGGCGGGGCGGTTGTTGCTCCTCGGATGACTACCAAGTCGGCACGTACGAGGTCAGCGTCTTCATGTAGCTCGTTCTTTCGAACACGCCCGGATCCGGTACGGACGAGTAACTGAGGCTTCCGCGAGCCTGCGCTACGGAGTCGTAGCCTCTCTCGTCGAACCACAGCTCCATACCGTCTCTCACCTCAGTCAATCGCCCCGGGCCATGCTGAAGAAGGGCAGACGCCATCATCGTCACGGTGGCCCCGGCGAGCAGGGCCTTGACGGCATCGGTGGCCTCGTGAATTCCCGTCGTCGCGGCCAGCTCTACGTCGCAGCGGTCATAGAGGATCGCCAGCCAGCGAAGAACCAATCTCAATTCAACTGGGTTCGAGAGAACGAGATTCGGCGTCACTCCCAACGTGTCTAGATCGATGTCTGGTTGGTAGAACCGATTGAAGATGACGAGAGAATCCGCCCCGGCCTCGCCGAGCCTTCTCGCCATGGACCCCATGGAAGAGAAGTAGGGACCAACCTTGACTGCGATTGGCAGGTCCACCGACTTGGAGATGGTCTCAACCAACTCCAAGTAGGACCGCTCGACATCCTCGGACGTCAGTGTGACATCAGCGGCTATTCGATAGATGTTCACTTCCAGCGCGTCGACACCATGGTCTGCGAGGATTTGGGCGTACAGCGTCCAACCTCCGGTTGAGACTCCGTTGAGGCTTGCAATAACCGGAACGTCGACTTCTGCCTTTGCTCGCCGGATCAAGTCCAAGTAGTCCTCGGGTCCGGTGTTGTAGTCGTCGAGTTGCGGGAAAAACCCCTCGGGTGTTTCGCCAAATCCATCCGCTCCCAATTCGAGTGAGAAGTGGACAGCCATTGCGTCGTGTTCGATCTGCTCTTCAAATAGGCTCGGCAATACCAACGCCGGCGCGCCTGCGTCCACAAGTGCATGGATGTGATCGATATCGCCGGTCAAGGGTGAAGCCGACGGCACCACCGGGTGCGCCAGCTCCATTCCCAGGTAGCTAGTAGTCAGATCAACGCTCATTCGTCCACCTCCGCGTACTCGGCCGTTCGATGGATTTGGACCATCTGTTCGTATAGATGCCATCGGTCGTCGATGTCTTGTTGCGCCTTCCCCAGCAACTCGTCGGCGCCCTTCGGGTCGACTCTCCCCAGCATTGCGAATCTGGCTTCCTTGCCCGCAAACTCCTTGAAGGGGATTGTCGGCTTACGGGAGTCCAAGCGGAGTCCTGGCTTGCCCTCAGCCTCTCGTGCCGGGTCGTAGCGATACAACGGCCAGTATCCCGTTTCGGTCGCGAGTTTCTGATGGCTCAACTGGTGCTTCATGTCTATTCCGTGGGCAATGCAAGGGCTGTAGGCGATGATCAGCGAAACACCCTTGTGCGCTTCTGCCTCTGCCATCGTCTTGACCGTTTGTGTGGGGTTGGCCCCCATTGCGATCTGACCTACGTAGACATTGCCATAGGACATGGCAATCTGCCCCAGGTCTTTCTTGCCAGTGGTTTTGCCACCTGCGGCGAACTTGGCGATCGCAGCACGGGGGGTAGCTTTGGAAGCCTGACCCCCTGTGTTGGAGTACACCTCGGTATCCAAGACCAGGATGTTGAGGTCACGACCCGATGCGAATACATGGTCGAGCCCGCCAAAGCCAATGTCGTAGGCCCATCCGTCGCCGCCGACGATCCAAACGCTTGTCTCGATCAACGTGTCGGCGACGCCGAGAAGACGTCGGGGGAGGGGTCCGTCCATGTTGGACAACGCCTGTTTCAGTTCTTCGACTTGGGCTCGCTGCCTGCTGATCAATGCGTCGGCATCGGAATGATCTGGATTCTCGACGGTATCGAGGATGTCTATGGCTAACTGACCCAACTCGGGGGCGAGAGCGGTGATGAGCAGAATGGCATCCTGCTTCTGCGCTTCGATGGCCAGTCTCATTCCAAGCCCGAACTCAGCGTTGTCCTCAAAGAGCGAGTTGGACCATGCCGGTCCACGACCAGCGTCATTCTTGGCCCATGGCGTGGTTGGCAGGTTGCCGCCGTAGATCGACGAACAACCGGTGGCGTTTGCCACAATCATCCGGTCGCCCATCAATTGTGTGATCAGCTTCAGGTAGGGAGTTTCGCCACAACCGTCGCACGCACCGGAGTACTCGAACAGTGGCTGCAACAACTGGGAACCCTTGACCGAGATGGCGTTGACCTCAGAACGGTCGGCGTCAGGTATTTCGAGGAAGTACTCGTAGTTCATCCGTTCTCGTTCGAGGTGGTCGGCTTTGGGCATCATGTTGAGCGCCTTGTGCTTCACCATCTCTTTGGACTTGGCTGGGCAGACCTCGACACATACTCCACATCCGGTGCAATCGTCGGGCGCCACCTGAATACTGATGCGCTTCCCTGGTAGGTCCTTACCGATGGAGTCCTTGGAGAGGAAACCCTCTGGAGTGGCGGTGTCGCTATCGAACGCCTTGAAGCGGATGGCGGCGTGGGGGCAGACAAGGGCGCACCGTCCACAGTCGATGCAGATATCTGGATCCCAGATTGGGATCTCATTTGCGATGGACCTCTTCTCCCACTTCGTTGTGCCCGTCGGGAATGTTCCGTCGACGGGGAGAGCCGAAACGGGCAGCAAGTCGCCCTGTCCAGACATCATCACTCCTGTTACCCGCTTGACGAAGTCCGGAGCGATCTCCGGTACGGCTTCAGAAATATGCCGGGTGCTGGTCGCATCTCCGACTTCAACCTCGAAGAGACCGGCGACCGATCGGTCTACGGCCTCCTCATTTCGTCTGACGACGACTTCTCCTCGCTTGCCGTAGCTCTTTCTGAGGTGCTCCTTGATGGCCACCAAGGAGTCTTCGGCCGACAGAAAGTCGGTGAGGTGGAAGAAGCAAGTCTGGAGGATCGTGTTGACGCGTCCACCGAGTCCGGCATCTCTGGCGATGCTGGCGGCGTCGATCGCCCACAGCTTCAGCTTCTTCTCGACAATCTGGGCCTGTGCCTCCAACGGGATGCGCGACCAGATCGAGTCTGCAGAATACGGGCTGTTCAGAAGCACCGTCGCTCCTGGTCCGGCGATCTCTAGGGCGTCGAGGCTTTCCAGGAAGTCGAACTGATGGACAGCCACGAAGTCGGCCTCGGAGATCTCGTAGGTCGAGTGAATGGGTCGCGGCGAGATCCGGAGGTGAGAGACGGTCCTCGATCCTGACTTCTTCGAGTCGTAGACGAAGTGTCCTTGGGCGTACATGGGAGTGGATTCGCCGACGATCTTCACGGAATTCTTGTTGGCTCCAACCGTGCCATCAGCTCCGAGGCCATAGAAGACAGCTCTGGTCACGTCCTCAGGTTCCTTCCACCAGTCGTCGTTCCAAGGGATCGAATGACCACTGACGTCATCGTGAATGCCGATCGTGAAGTGACGTTTCGGTTCGTCCTTCTGTGCTTCACCAATCGCTGCGGCCACCATGGAGGGAGTGAATTCCTTTGAAGACAGTCCGTACCGTCCAGCAATCACGTCAACGGCTCGGTCAGATTCGGCAAGAGCCGCGATGGCGTCGAGGTAGAGCGGGTCGCCAGTAGCGCCCGGCTCCTTGGTGCGGTCCATGACGACGAGTCTCTTGGCTGTATCGGGCAACGAATCAACGAAGTGGTGGATGGAGAACGGTCGATAGAGGTGGACGACCACGAGGCCAACCTTCTCGCCCGTCGAGACCATGTGATCGACCGCTTCTCTGGCCGCACCGGCACCTGAGCCCATGATCACCATGACGGTTTCGGCGCTCGGGTCTCCGTGATACTCGAACAGCCTGTAATGACGCCCGGTCTCCTCGGCAAGACGCTCAAACGTCTCTGAAACAATCAGGGGTACGGCGTCGTAGTACGAATTGGCGGCCTCTCGAGCCTGGAAGAACACATCCGGGTTTTGAGCGGTGCCTCTGAGCGTGGGATTGTTCGGATTGAGAGCCCGGACCCGATGGCCGGTTATCAGTTCCTCATCGACCAGGTCTCTCAGAGTGTCCTCGTCGATCAACTCGATCTTCGAGACTTCGTGTGAGGTCCTGAACCCGTCAAAGAAGTGAAGGAAGGGAATGCGCGATTCGAGTGTCGCGAGATGAGCGGCAAGCGCCATGTCTTGTGCTTCTTGAGGTGATGAGGAAGCCAACATGGCGAACCCGGTTTGTCGTGCGCCCATCACGTCCGAGTGGTCACCAAAAATTGAGAGGGCGTGGGTTGCGACCGTTCTGGCGGCGACGTGGATGACAGCCGGCGTCAGTTCACCGGCGATCTTGTACATGTTCGGCAGCATGAGGAGAAGACCCTGAGACGCGGTGAACGTGGTACTCAAGGCTCCGGCCGTCAAGGAACCATGGATTGCGCCGGCAGCACCGGCCTCACTCTGCATTTCGACTACGTCGGGGACAACGCCCCATAGGTTGGGTCGTCCTTGATGGGACCAGGCGTCGGCCAGTTCGCCCATAGGTGAGGCTGGCGTGATCGGGTAGATCGCTATGACCTCACTCAACAGATGGGCGATACGGGCGGCAGCCTCGTTCCCGTCAACAGTGACGAAGGAGGGCGTCGCGTTAGGGCTCATATGGCAAGGCTACGCACATCCATCCCGTCGGCCCCAGGGACCAAAGCCCTTATGAAGGTGACGCTATGCCCGGTCTATCGGCTCGAACCGAGCGGTGAAGTGCCGGAGCCAGGGTGCTTGATGGGTGATCCGGTACCCCGGAATCTCCTCCACCCTGGTAGCGACGGCGGCTATCACCTCTCCGACATAGTCGATATGGCTTTGCGTATAGGTGCGACGCGGGATCGCCAGCCGTACGAGTTCCATGGGAGCGGGGTCTTCGGTTCCGTCTTGCTTTGGCTTCCCAAACATCACAGACCCGATCTCGACTCCACGCACCCCACCTGTTCTGAAGAGCTCGACGGCGAGCGCCTGAGCCGGGTACTCCGAAGGCGGAATGTGTTCGAGCATCCTCTTTGCATCGATATACACGGCGTGACCACCGGCGGGTTGAACGGTTGGGACGCCGGCAGCGTTGATCTTCTCCGCCAAATACTCCGTTGAGCGAATTCGATAGTGAAGATAGTTCTCGTCGACGACCTCCTCTAACCCCTGAGCGATGGCCTCGAGGTCATACCCGGCGAGTCCGCCATAGGTAGGGAATCCTTCCGTCAGGATCAGCAGATTGCGGCAGCGGTCCGCCAGTGCTGGGCTCCTCATTGCCAGGAACCCTCCGATGTTGGAGAGGCCGTCTTTCTTGGCGGAGAAAGTGCATCCGTCGACGAGCGAGAACATCTCTCTGGCGATCTCAAGCGGCAAGAGATCTTGGTATCCCTCCTCACGCGTCTTAATGAACCACGAGTTCTCAGCGAAACGACAAGCGTCAAGGAAGAGGGGGATCTCGAACTCCTTGCAGACCTCGCTGACAGTTCGCAGGTTTGCCATCGATACCGGCTGGCCACCACCGGAGTTGTTCGTCACTGTGACCATCACGAGGGGTACCTGTTCATTGGCCAACACCGACCTCAAGCGCTCTACGTCGACGTTTCCTTTGAATGGGTGCCTCGACTCAGGGTCCAGTCCCTCCTCGATGACTATGTCCAGAGCCACCGCTCCCGTGTACTCGACATTGGCTCTGGTTGTGTCGAAGTGGGTGTTGTTCGGGACCACGTCTCCGACATCGAGGATCTCCGTGAACAGGATCTTCTCGGCGGCCCGGCCTTGGTGGGTTGGGATTACCTCCGGCATGCCGGTGATGTTCTGGACTGCCTCCTTGAACTTGAAGAATGAGCGCGATCCTGCGTAGCTCTCGTCGCCGATCATCATTCCGGCCCACTGCTTGGCAGACATCGAGCCCGTTCCGGAGTCGGTGAGGAGATCGATGGTGACGTCGCTAGCGGCCAGCCCGAATAGGTTGTAGTGGGCTCGCTCGAGAGCTCCTGACCGCTCCTCCTCGTCGTGCAGGGCGATGTCCTCGACCGAATGAATGCGAAACGGTTCGATGATGGTGTCAAAGTACATTTGGGTCTCCCTTCAGGATGACCCCAGTGTTGGTCGAGCGTCGAACCTCCGGTAGGGCCGAATGACCTTCGGCCCGGGCGCGCCAAAGCCCTCTGGCGAGGGTTTCGGGACCAACGGCCCTTCCGCGGGCGATTTACGAGATGGAAACTGGTCAAATGACACAGAACGACTCCGATTGGAAAAGAGAGCTCGAGGAGTCCGCGCAAGGAATTGACCTCTTTGAGGCGCCTGGAGCCGATATTCAGAATCAGGATGCGCGAGATTCTGCGGTCGACTGGGAGTCTGGGTCGTCCGAAGACCCGCAGCGACCGTCACATGTCGAACGGGCCAGATCCAGGCGACATTCGCTCAGGGCAGCCATGGCAGGCCTCGAGGCCACGGTGGCCGCGGCATCTGGCGCTGACGGATGGTTCGAAGCCGTGTCTGCGGCGGTTGATGAGCTTCGCTTGGCGCTTCGCGATCATGTGGAAGTTACGGAGGGTCCCGATGGCCTGCTCAATCAGATACTGAACGAGGAGCCCCGTTTCGCTACCGAGATTGCCCTGATCGCCCAGGAACACGAAGGCCTCGACGAATCGTTGGAGAAGCTGGATCTGACGGTGAAGGCTGGCTTGGAGATGGAAGACCCCGAGCCCGACTCGGTGAGACGACGAGCGATGACGCTTCTCGGCCGTCTGTCGTTGCATCGGCAGCGTGGCTCTGATCTGGTCTACGACGCCTACAACGTCGACATCGCTACCGGCGACTGACTGGAGTGCGCCGATGGCGCAGTACGCTCGATCTTGAGGCGCCGTGATCGGAACTCGCCTCATTCATCTCAACGAAAGCGATGCTGACCAATGCGAATAGGTGTTCTTACGGGCGGTGGGGATGTCCCCGGACTCAATGCTTGTATCAAAGCCGTAGTAAATCGTGTCGAGCACGAAGGTCACGAGGTCGTGGGTGTGCGCCGGGGCTGGGGTGGCCTTCTGACCACGAATCCAGACGATCAACAGACAATCGACGACAACTTCATCCGTTTGGATGGGATGCGTGTACGCACTGTCGATCGAACGGGTGGGACGTTCCTTCACACGTCTCGGACCAACCCGAGCAACGTTCGGGCCGACGAAGTCCCCGATTTCCTCGCCGACCAGGCTGTTGGAGATGGGCCTTTCGACTTCACCGAGCACGTGAAGCGTGTGCTCGAACATCAAGGAATCGATGTTCTGATACCGATCGGTGGAGATGACACCCTCTCATACGCGATGCGAATGCACACCGAGAACGTTCCGGTGATCGCGATCCCCAAGACGATGGACAACGACGTCCACGGCACTGACTATTGCATCGGATTCTCCACGGCCGTCACGCGGGGGGTGGAGTTCATCAACAATCTGCGAACCAGCACCGGATCGCACGAAAGGATTGCCGTCATCGAGCTCTTCGGGAGGTACTCGGGGGAGACGTCCCTGATCACGGCCTACCTTGGGGGTGTCGATCGAGCAGTGATCTCCGAGGTCCCGGTGGATATTGAGCGTCTCGCCGGCATGTTGGTTGAAGACAAGGCGAAGAACCCTTCGAACTACGCAATGATGACGATCTCCGAGGGAGCCAAGATCGAAGGTGGAGACATCATCCTGAGGGGAGAAGAGGATGCGTATGGCCACCGCAAACTGGGTGGCATCGGGGAGCAGTGTGGCGAGATGCTCAAGGAGCTGACCGGAGAGCGAATGATCTCTCAGGAACTGGGGTACTTGATGCGTTCAGGTCGTCCGGATTCCCTCGACCTGATGGTCGCCACCAACTATGCCGTCATGGCTGCTGACCTCGCCATCGAGGGAGCATCGGGCCGCATGGTTGCCTTGCGCGGTGGGACATACTCGAACGTTCCGGTCAGCGTTACCAAGGAAGGCGTCAAGCGCGTAGATGTTGGTGAGCTCTATGACGTGGCGCAGTATCGGCCGAAAGTGCGCCACGTTCCCGGCAAGCCGATGTTTCTCTACTGATGGGCGCCATCGGTGTCCTTACCGCAGGCGGCGATTGTCCCGGGCTTAACGCAGCGATACGAGGAGTAGTTACTCGCGCTGGCGCTGCAGGTGTGGTGACTGTTGGGATCGAGGAAGGGTGGAACGGCTTGATGGAGGGCCGGACTCGTGTCCTGACCAGGGATGACGTACGTGGCCTTCTGAGGAAGGGTGGCACCATTCTCGGAACATCCCGACGTGACCCCTATGCACACGGTGACGGTTACGCCTCCGTCGCAAGAACGGTCAAACGAGCAGGTCTCGAGTCCCTCGTAGTCATTGGTGGTGACGGTTCCCTGCGCACTGCTGCCCGCCTGGAGGCCGAGGGTCTCCGAGTGATTGGTGTTCCCAAGACGATTGACAACGACATCGCTGGCACTGATGTCAGTCTCGGTTTCCATACGGCGGTACAGATCGTCGTGGACTCCCTAGACCGGCTCACCACCACGGCCGAGTCGCACAACCGAGTGATGGTGGTTGAGGTGATGGGTCGTTCAGTTGGTTGGATTGCCGCCGCGGCCGGTCTCGCCGGTGGCGCCGAGGCAATCATCGTTCCTGAATTCGAATGCGACTACGAGGATATTGCCGAAAGGATCAAGGCGCGACATCAGGATGGACACCACTACTCGGTGGTGGTGGTGGCTGAAGGATCGCCGAACCCCGAGGGTGACCTCGCGTCGGCTGGGGTTGACCAATACGGATTCGAGCGAATCGGCGGTGTCGGGTACTCCGTGGCACGCCACATCGAGAGTCTTACCGGGTTTGAATCAAGGCCGATGATCCTCGGCTATCTCCAGCGCGGTGGATCTCCGACCGCCTACGACCGGATCCTAGGTACCCGTTTTGGGGTCACGGCCGCCGAGTATGCCCTCGCCGGGAAGACTGGAGTCATGGTCGCCCTCAAAGGCGATGCCATAGCCCCTGTAGACCTGGCTGAGGCGTGTCGGGAGCCGCGACCGTTGGATTCTCAACTCTTCGAGCATGCTTCCTGGTTCTTGGCCTGACGTTGCCTGAGAAATAGCGGCAAATGCTCCCCTAGGGCCTTTCGGCCCTATCTACGATGGCCGCCGCCGGGCTAAAAATGCGCAAAACCCTGGGTAATCAGAAGGAGCACTGTGGCTGCCGAAGCGAATGAAGGCGCCACCGCTGAAGTCGAGCACTTCAAGCCGGTAGGCACCATCTTCATACTCGTCATGTTCGTCTTGACCCTCATCCTGCTTTG
>Ga0070727_10002619_pt1 | contig 17086 bp, 14 predicted proteins | sample tdAd472_FD_66722 | JGI IMG/M metagenome (GOLD analysis project Ga0070727, IMG submission 66722) | Marine sediment microbial communities from the Atlantic coast under amendment with organic carbon and nitrate - tdAd47.2 | ecosystem: Environmental > Aquatic > Marine > Coastal > Sediment | place...
GAACTGGCTTATCGGGTGTTGGGAATTACCTATGAAATTCACAACGAGTTTGGGCGGTTGCTTCACGAGGATGTCTACAAGAGATTGGTTCAACGCCGCTGCGAGTCTACGGGACTTGTTCCCGCACATCGGGAGGTTGAAATCACGGTCAGTTTCGAGAGCTTTCGCAAATCCTACTTTGTTGATCTTCTGGTGGCCGATGGCGTCCTCGTTGAGGCCAAAACAGCAAGCTCACTCACTGCCACTCATGAATCCCAGACATTGAATTACCTGCTGTTGACCGGTCTGCAGCACGGACTGCTCATTAATTTTCGGACCAGCGAAGTTGGAAAGCGGTACGTCTCGACCACGCTGACATACGACGAGCAGCGTCGCTTTCGCGTCGATGATTCAATGTTCCTGCCACGGTGCTCAGCAGAAGAACGCGTCCATGAGCACTTTCTCAAACTCGTCGCCGACTGGGGCTGTTTTCTGCAAACGGGACTGTACCGAGACGCGATTGTGCATTTTCTCGGCGGTCCGGAATTCGCTTTCCGGCGGATCCCCATTTACGACGGCACAGGGCAGACTGGCGAGCACGAAGCGGTTCTCGTGTCGGATCAATCCGGCCTCGCGATTACGGCGCTCAAGAGACGCAGGCAGGCGATGCGAGAACAGATCAAACGATTTCTCTCTCACACACGTCTCGCAGGAATGCACTGGATCAATCTGAACGGCCACACTGTCGAAGTTGAAACTGTCTGATTAGAACCTGAATTCACCCAGTCATCATGACGAAATCATACTGAATTATTCTGGCCCCAATCATTCTGCCAACCTCTGAGGTTACTGAACGACGAATGACTTCCGAGTGCTTCCTGCCAAAGTCTGAACTCCAATCGCTCATTGACTGCCTGCTCGGCGATGGCTTTACCATAGTCGGGCCGATGATCGATCAGGAGGCGATCGTTTATGGCGAGATCCGTTCCGTCGACGCGCTGCCGCGTGGCTGGACCGATCGGCAGGAAGCCGCGAAGTATCGGCTGGAGCGGCGCGATGATGACGCGTTGTTCGGGTTCGTCGTCGGTCCCCATTCGTGGAAGAAGTATCTGTTTCCGCCTCTGACGACTGTGGCGAGTGCTCAGAAGACCGACGACGGCTGGCAGATGGAAACGCCCGCGCCCGACTCGACAAAGTACGCATTTCTGGGCGTGCGGGCGTGCGAGCTGGCGGCGATCGGGATTCAGGACCGCGTCTTCACCGGCGGGCCGTACGTCGATCCGGTTTACGACGCTCGACGCAAGAGCGCGTTCATCATCGCGGTCAACTGCACACAGGCGGCTCCGACGTGCTTCTGCAGTTCGATGCAGACGGGGCCGACATGTTCGAGCGGTTTCGATCTCGCACTGACGGAACTGGCGGACGGGTTTGTCATTGAGGCAGGCAGCGATGCGGGCTCAGAACTTCTGGCGCGACTGAAAACGCAGAGCATCTCGGCAGAGCAGACGTCGGAGGCCGAAGCGGCTCGGCAGCAGGCCATCGATCAGCAGACGAAACAGCTCGACACGGCAAACATCCGCGACGTGCTGCTCGGCAATCTTGAGCATCCTCGCTGGGAAGAGGTCGGGGCGCAGTGCCTGGGCTGCACGAACTGCACGATGGTCTGCCCGACGTGCTTCTGCAGCAGCGTCGAGGAAGTGTCGGACCTCGCCGGTGAGAATGTCGAGCGACAGCGGCACTGGGACTCGTGCTTCAACCTGAGCTTCTCATACATGAGCCACGGCACGACGCGGAACACGATCACGCACCGTTACCGCCAGTGGCTGACGCACAAGCTGGCCTCGTGGCACGATCAGTTCGGGACGAGCGGCTGCGTCGGCTGTGGCCGCTGCATCACCTGGTGCCCGGTCGGCATCGACCTGACGGAGGAGGTGGCAACGATTCGGGGCAACGAAGGTTACTGCGATCTGGCGACGGGAGAGGAAGCATGAATCCGGTTTCATCCTGTTTGCCGAACGCCGATCCGTGGCTCGCTCACACGGTACGAATCGCGTCGATCACCGATGAGATTCAGGACGTCGCGACGTACCGTCTGGAATTTGAGGACTCAGCCGTCGCCGACGCTTACTCGTTCCTGCCGGGGCAGTTCAACATGCTGTACCTGCCGGGAGTCGGCGAGGCCGCGATTTCGATCAGCAGCGATCCGCGACAGCGCGGCGTGCTCGACCATACTGTGCGAGTTGCCGGGAGTGTGACCGGAGAACTCGCGCAGTTGCAGGAAGGCGCAACGTTCGGCCTGCGAGGTCCGTTCGGGAGTGCCTGGCCGATCGATGAGTGCCTCGGAGGCGACGTCGTGATCGTCACGGGCGGCATCGGACTCGCGCCATTGCGACCGGCAATTTACGAGCTGCTGAATCGGAAAGACGAGTGCGGCCAGCTGACGCTGCTGTACGGAGCCCGCGAGCCGTCCGGTTTGCTCTACACCAACGAGTTTGATGACTGGCGACAGCGCGGTTTCGAGGTTGCGGTGACCGTCGACCGGGGGACGGATGCCTGGAAGGGCAACGTCGGCGTCGTTCCGCAGTTGCTCGACCGGATGCCGCTGGAGCATCCCGAGCAGACGACCGTCCTGTGCTGCGGCCCGGAAGTGATGATGTGGTTTGCCGCCCGGTCTGCTCTGGGACGCGGTGTGCCGGCGGAACGGATCTGGGTGTCACTGGAACGGAACATGAACTGTGCGATCGGCCTGTGCGGCCACTGTCAGTTCGGTCCGTCGTTTATCTGCAAGGACGGCCCGGTGCTGCGGTACGACCTGGTGGCTCCGCTGCTGCGTGTGGAGGGATTCTGATGGCCGATGGAACAACAACTCGCAAACCTCGCCTGGCGGTCTTCAAGTTTGCGTCGTGCGACGGCTGCCAGCTCTCGCTGCTCGATGCCGAAGACGAACTGCTCGCTGTCTGTGGCATCGTCGACATCGCCTACTTTCTGGAAGCGACCAGCCGGATTCAGGACGGCCCGTACGACGTTGCTCTGGTTGAAGGTTCGATCACGACGCCTCATGACGAGCAGCGGATTCAGGAAGTTCGCCGACAGTCGAAGTACCTGATTACGATTGGTGCCTGTGCGACAGCGGGAGGGATTCAGGCACTTCGCAACTGGGGCGACATCGACGCGTTCACGCAGGCCGTCTACGCCAGCCCGGAATACATCAGCACGCTGTCGACATCGACGGCCATCGCCGATCACGTCGCGGTCGACTTTGAACTGCGCGGCTGCCCGATCAACCATTACCAGCTGATCGAGGTGCTGAAGTCGCTGGTCGCTGGCCGGAAACCTCGCACGAAGACGCACAGCGTCTGCATGGACTGCAAACAGCGCGGCAACGTCTGCCTTCCGGTCGCGACGGGGGAACCGTGCCTTGGGCCGGTGACGCAGTCCGGGTGCGGAGCGATCTGTCCAACGTTTAACCGAGGCTGCTATGGCTGCTACGGACCGGCTCAACAGACTCACGTTCAGAGCCTGACCGACCACCTGCTGAGCCAGGGAGCCGCTCCACAGCAGCTCGTCCAGTTGCTGCGTAACTTCAACTCGGCGGCGGAACCCTTTGAGGCCGAGAGTGATCGCATCGAAAGCCTGGCCTGAGGCGGCGAAGACAGACGTGTCACAACCGACGAATCTGATGTCAGATATCAGGATTGACGAGCAGCGCTTCGATGCGAGCGATCACGCCTGCCAGAACAGAGTCCGATGCCCGATGAATCAGCTCAGCTCTTCTTGCTCGCCAGTCGACGTTCCGCAAATGGTCAGACAGGATCACACTGACGGTCCCGTCAGGATTACTGATCTCGACTTCGAATGCGTATCCCTTTTTCTGACGAGTTGCCGGACACAGGACGCACAGGCCGGTCTTGCGGTTATAGCTCTTCGGGCTCAGCACGAGGGCCGGTCGGCGTCCCGACTGTTCGTGTCCGGCAGTCGGTTGCAGTGTGATCCAGACAAAGTCGCCGCGGTCCGGAGTGTAGCGCTGCGGTTTCATTCGACGATCTCCCGGCCCACGTCGGGACCGAAGTCCGTTTCACCATGGAGCTGCGAGGGCTTACAGGACTTCAGAAGTTCCGACAGACTGAGCCGCTCGCGGTTGGCCGGTCGGACGACGAGTTCACCGTCGCGAACCTCAAGCTCGACGGTCGAACCATCAGTGACCTGTAACTGGCGCGCCAGCGCCACGGGGATCCGTACGGCCAGACTGTTGCCCCATTTCTGCACGGTCGTCATTGGTCAAACTCCTCGGAGACAGGTATCTACATTGACTATACAGCGACCGGTCGGCGGGCCAAAGGCTGATATGGTCCCGAGTCCTGGAAAGAATTGACTGTGTCACACGAACGCACGATCAAAGTCGAAGCGCTGACTCGCGTCGAAGGCGAAGGTGGGCTGTATATCCGCCTGAATGGCGAGCGGATCGAGGATGTCAAACTGAGCATCTACGAACCGCCGCGGTTCTTTGAAGCGTTTCTCAAAGGCCGGCGACTCGAAGAAGTCCCGGACATCACCGCCCGCATCTGCGGCATCTGCCCGGTTGCGTATCAGATGAGTTCGGTCCACGCGCTCGAGATGGCTCTGGGGGTGACAATCTCGCCGGAGATACGGCGGCTGCGACGATTGCTCTACTGTGGCGAATGGATCGAGAGTCACGCCCTGCATATGCACCTGCTGCACGCTCCGGATTTCATCGGCGTCGACAGCGGGATCGAACTGGCCGAGCACTTCCCGGACGAGGTCAACCGCGGCCTGCGACTGAAGAAGCACGGCAACGAACTGCTCGAAGTCCTGGGCGGCCGGGCCATTCATCCGATCAATGTGGCGGTCGGCGGGTTCTATCGGGCTCCGAAGAAAGACGACCTGCTGAAGCTGCTGCCCGACTTTGAGTGGGGGCTTGAAGCGGCCATCGAAACAGCTCGCTGGTGCGGCACGCTGAACTTTCCGGACTTTATTCGCCCGTACGACATGGTCGCGCTGCAGCATCCGGACGAGTACGCGATGAACGAAGGCGACGTCGTGTCGACGAGCGGGCTGGTCATTCCCGTCACCGAATACGAGCAGCACTATGACGAATTTCACGTCGAACATTCGACGGCACTGCACAGCGGGCGCATCACTGGCGGACGGACCACCGGCGACGGTTCGAACGGGCACGCGAGTTATCACGTCGGCCCGCTCGCCCGCGTGAACCTGAATCTGGAACAGCTGAAACCGAAGGCCCGCCGACTGGCAGACGAAGTCGGAATCGACTGGCCGTGCTGGAACCCGTTTCAGAGCATCGTGGCCCGCGGCGTGGAACTCGTTCACGCATACGAAGAGGCCATCGAGATCATTCGCGATTACGAGCCGTTCGGTCCGTCCCGAATAGCGTACGAGCCTGCGGCGGGAAGCGGCTGCGCGGCGACCGAGGCACCTCGCGGGCTGATTTATCACCGCTACGAGATCGACGATGAAGGTCTCGTGAGGTTCGCGAAGATCGTCCCGCCGACATCGCAGAATCAGCAGCAGATCGAAGACGACCTGCGCGACTGGCTGCCGCATATTATGGATGCAGACGACGACGAGACCGCGCGCAGTTGTGAGCGACTCGTCCGCTGTTACGACCCCTGCATCAGCTGCTCGACGCACTTTCTGAAGCTGACGGTCGATCGTCAGGAGGCAGACGGTCGGTTGGCAGAATAATGAGGGGCAGAATAATCCGATGCTGTCTGACCGCCCTCATTATTCTGCCCCTTATCATTCTGCCAACTTTGACGTGACTGTTTTCTGTTCTCTGTAGTCGCATGAATAACTCTCGAACCCTCATCGTCGGCATCGGTAGCCCGCACGGCGACGACCAGATTGGCTGGCGCGTTGCTGACGCGCTGCGATCTGTCGTGTCGCCAGCGATCGATGTTCGCGAAGCGTCGACGCCGTCGCAGCTGCTGGACTGGCTGGATGGAATCGACCGGTTGATCGTCTGCGACGCGTGTCAGGCTCGTCGTCGGGTTTCAATCGATCTCGACGGCGATGGCGAGACGCTGAGCCTTCATCGCTGGCAATGGCCGACACTGCAGGTTTCGATGCTGCGCTCGGCCGGCAGCCACTCGTTCGGACTGCCTCAAGTCCTGCAGCTTGCCGAGCGGCTTGGCAGGTTGCCGCAGGAAGTCATCGTCTTCGGCGTCGAAGGCCGTCAGTTCGATGCGTTTTCGAAACTGACGCCGGACATCGAGGATTTGATCTCAAACACGGTCCAGGCCATCGCGAGTGAGTTCTCCGCAGGGCCGGTTCCTACCGGCCAATTGAATCCGGCGGACCTGAAAGTCGGCCGGTGGGAACCGGCCCTGCGTGGCAACGTCCAGATTGCCGTGCCCTCCGACGAGGAGACTGGCCGTGCATGAAGCGTCGCTGGTTCGTGCGCTGCTTCGGCAGGTCTCCGAGTTGCTCGTTGAGCACGGTGGCGAGTCCGTTGTCTTGATTCGCGTCGAGATGGGGCCGCTCTCCGGCGTCGAACGGCCGCTCGTTGAAATTGCGTTTGCTGAGCAGGTCGACGCGACTGTCTGCCGCGGTGCGGAACTGCGGATTGAGGAAGTTCCGCTGTCCGCCGTCTGCCGGGACTGCGGCGACGAGTTTGACATCGAGCGATTTCGGTTTCTCTGTCCCGCGTGCGATTCGGGTCGGGTTCAGGTCACCGGCGGCGAAGATTTCCGGCTGCTCGATATTGAAATCCGACAGACGCACGAAGAACCTGCCGCGAGGGATATGCCATGAGTGAAACAACAAAAACGATCGCCGTGAACCGAGACGTCAAAGCCGAACTTCGGCGGCAGGCCGAAGAGATGCGGCAGGAGTTCGCTCGCAAGGGGACTTTGATCGTCAACATCCTGTCGTCGCCAGGTGCCGGTAAGACGGCGCTGCTGGAAGCCACCGCGAAGCACTGGGGCGACAGCCGGAAGATGGCCGTGCTGGTCGGAGATCTGGCGACCGATCGCGATGCCCAGCGACTGGCTCCGTTCTGCCCGGTCGAGCAACTGACGACCGGCGGCGCCTGCCACCTGGAGATTCCACTGGTCAAGGACGGGCTGGCGAAACTGGGCCGCGACGACTTCGACTTTCTGTTTATCGAGAACGTCGGCAACCTCGTCTGTCCGGCATCGCACGATCTGGCCGAGCATCTGCGTGTCGTGCTCTTGAGCGTCACTGAAGGCGATGACAAACCGGGCAAGTACCCGAAGATGTTCCGCACCAGCCAGGCGATGCTGATCAGCAAGACTGATCTGCTGCCGCACGTTCCGTTTTCCGTGTCGTCCGCGATCGACGATGCCCGTTTGATTCAGCCTGAGCTGTCGGCTTTCTCTGTCTGCTCGCTGACTGGCGAGGGCATCGCTGAGTGGTGTGCGTATCTGGAACGCTGCCGGGAATCGCTGATGGCCAGGCAGTCTGAACCCGCTGCCGTGCCGTGATGACATCGAGTAGCTCGTCAAAGACTGCGCTCCGAATGACGCTGCACGGGCAGGTGCAGGGAGTTGGTCTGCGTCCTGCCGTCGCACGACTCGCCGCCGAACTGCAGCTCGCGGGCTTTGTCCGCAACTCGGCAGACGGCGTGCAACTGCACGTTGAAGGTGACGCCGCCGCCGTTGATCGTTTTCAGCAGGAGCTTCCTGATCGCCTGCCGTCGATTGCTCGGGTTGCAATCGTCGACGCAGCACCGTGTGAAGCATCGGGAACTGAGTCGTTCCAAATTGTCGAGTCAGAGTCGAACGGTCCGCTGACGACGCGCGTCCCACGCGACCTCGCGACCTGTTCCGAATGCCTGCGGGATGTTCTCGACGAGTCAAACCGGCGCTTCGAATACCCTTTCACCAGTTGCACAAACTGCGGCCCGCGTTACTCGATTGTCGACACGCTGCCGTACGACCGCTGTCGTACGAGCATGGCTGCGTTTGAGCAATGCACGAGCTGCCTCACCGAGACAGTCGATGCCAGCGAACGGCGGTTTCACTCGCAAACGAACGCGTGCCCGGCCTGCGGTCCGTTGCTGACGTTTTGTCGGTCGACCGCCGATAACGATGCCCCGACAAGCGTTCTCAGGTTTGCCGCTGCAGATGCCCTTAAACGAGCGGCTGAGGCTGTCCTGGCTGGCGAGATACTCGCGCTGCGCGGGGTCGGCGGTTATCAGCTGATCGTTGACGCGACGAACTCTGCGGCGATCGCTCGATTGCGGGATCGCAAACGGCGCCCGTCGAAGCCGCTGGCCGTGATGGTTCGGTCGCTGGCCGACGCTGACGAACTCGCAGTTCTCTCGCAGGCCGAGATTGACTGTCTGATGTCCCGCGCGAATCCGATCGTTCTGTTGCAGGCACGCTCTGCGGCGCGAGTGCAACTCTCCGATGGCATCCATCCGGGCTTGAGCGAACTCGGACTGCTTCTGCCGACGACTCCTCTCCACGGGCTGCTGCTGGACAGTGTCGGGCGCCCATTAGTCGTGACGAGCGGCAACGTCGACGGGGACCCGCTGGCGTTCGAACCGGTCGCTGCGGAGCGTGTGCTCGCGAATGTCGCCGACGCCTGGCTGCATCACGACCGCCCGATCGTTCGCCCGATTGACGACAGCGTTGTGCGCGTCATCGCGGATCGTCCCGTGACCATCCGCAACGCTCGCGGTCTCGCTCCCTTGCCGCTGCCGTCAGTTGAGCGGCTGGCGCGGCAGATTGCGGCATCCGGTGATCATCTGCCGATAATTCTGGCCGTCGGCGGACAGCAGAAGAACGCAGTGGCTCTGTTCAATGGTCAGCAAGCCATGCTCGCGCCGCATCTTGGTGATCTGGATTCGCTCGCGTCGCGCGAGCGGTTTGTTGAAGGAATCGATCAGCTTCTGTGTTTGTATGGAGATCCCGATTCCGCTCGGGAAATGTCCTCGGCGCGTGCCGTTAGCAGCGTTCTTCACCCTCCCTTTGGGAAGGTCGTTCGCGAGGAACAAGCGAACGGGGAGGGCGCCTCGCTGGGCCAATCGACAATCGGAGCAGTGCGGCCTCTCCCCGTTCGTTCCTCGCGACCCTCCCTGAGCGAGGGGGAAGCAGAGTGTCACTCTGGAAGTCATGACCGACCGACGTCACTGATCGTTCACGACCTGCATCCGGATTATTTCTCGACGCACTGGGCTGCCCGGTTCGACCACACGATTGCCGTGCAGCATCATCACGCGCATGTCGTGTCAGCGATGGTCGAGAACGACTGGCTCGACCGCGAAGTGCTGGGCGTCGCGTTCGACGGAACGGGGTACGGAACCGACGGCACGGTCTGGGGCGGCGAGTTTCTGCAAACGACGTCTCACGGCTTCGAGCGCGTCGGCCACTTGCGTCCGTTTCGGCTGCCGGGTGGCGAGACGGCCATCCGCGAACCGTGGCGTGTTGCGGCAGCGTTGCTGGTGGACACGGTCGGGGCCGAGGCGGCGTTCGAGGTCCTCACTTGCGGTAGGTTGGGGCTCCGGCCCGACGATCACGTTCCTGATTGTCGAGCCGGAGGCCCAACCTGCTGCGAGCGTATCGGATGCGACGTTGGGCTCGCGTTGCCTCATGATCGTCAGAAACCGAACGGCGCGACTGACGGCAGGCAGGTCGACGCCGTGATCGCTCTGGCGGGCGGCGATTTCGCACCGATAACGACGAGTGCCGGGCGGCTGTTCGATGGCGTTGCGGTGTTGATTCTGGGAATCGAACGCAGCGATTTTGAAGGGCAGCCGGCGATGCTGCTGGAGTCGGCTGCCGACATCTCAGTTCGCGATGCCTATGACTTTGAGGTTTTAGTCGGCGAACCGCTGCAGATTGACTGGCGACCGATGGTGCAGCAGATTCTCGCGGACCGGCAGCAGGCTTTCCTGCCCGCTGTGATGGCGGCGAAGTTTCATCACGGTCTGGCGAAAGTCATTGCGAAGGTTGTTCGCAGGTTCGAACTGCCGGTCGTGTTGACCGGCGGCGTGTTTCAGAACAGGCTCCTGACAGAATGCGTGCTCGACGAACTGGCTGGCTATCCCTGCGAAGTCGGCCGTCATGGGAGTATTCCGCCGAATGATGGCGGCCTGGCTGCCGGGCAACTGGCGATTGGACTGGCGATGCTGGGACTCAAAGAGGAGAGCGTCTGAAATGTGTCTGGCAGTTCCGGGCCGCATCGTCCGCTGGCTGAATCGCGATGCGACGTTCGCTCAGGCGGAGGTTGAATTCGACGGAGTGAGCCGCGTTTGCCATATGGCCTGCGTGCCGGACGTTGAGGTTGGTGAGTACGTCATCGTTCACGCCGGTGTGGCGATCAGCCGCGTCAACGAGGCGGAAGCTCAGAGAACGCTGGCGGATGTCGCTCGGCTGAATGAGCCTGACGCTGATAATGAACCCGACGCTGATGAGGAGACAGCGTCGTGAAGTTTCTCGATGAGTTCCGCGACCCTGCGCTGGCCCGACGCCTGCTCGCCGAAATTCGCGAGCGCGCGACTCGACCGCGCGTGCTGATGGAAGTCTGCGGCGGACAGACTCATTCGCTGTTGCGGTACGGAATCGAGGCGGAGCTCGAAGGCATCGTCGAGCTGATTCACGGGCCCGGATGCCCGGTTTGTGTGACGCCTGCCGAGGCGATCGACTTTGCCGTCGAACTTGCCGCGCGGCCGGAGATCGTGGTTGCCAGCTTCGGTGACATGCTGCGGGTGCCGGGATCGACTCGAAGCCTTGCCGATGTGCGCGGAGATGGTGGCAACGTGCGGATTGTCTATTCGCCTCTCGATGCGGTCGAACTCGCGAAGAACGAACCAGAACGGCAAGTCGTGTTCTTCGCCGTTGGATTCGAGACGACCGCTCCGGCGACAGCGCTTGCTGTGCTGCAGGCGGCAAAACTCGGGCTCGACAACTTCAGCCTGCTGGTCGCGCATGTTCGCGTCCTGCCAGCGATGGAAACGTTGATGTCGGCGTCCGACTGCCGTGTCGAAGGGTTTCTGGCCGCGGGACATGTCTGCACGGTGACGGGATTCGAGGAGTACGACGATTTCGTGCGGCGGCATCGGACGCCGGTTGTGGTCACCGGGTTTGAGCCTGTCGATCTGCTCGGCGGGATCCTCGACTGCGTCACGCAGCTCGAAGAGGGCCGCGCCGAAGTCGCGAATCAGTATGCCCGCAGCGTTAACCGCGGTGGCAATGCGGCGTCGCAGGATGTTGTGCGAGAGGTTTATGGGATTGCGGACATGCCCTGGCGAGGCCTCGGCGTCATCCCGCAAGGCGGTTACCGGTTGCATTCGGAATTCCAGAGTTTTGATGCTGCGGAGCGGTTTTCCAGTCTCGTCAGTCTGCAGTCAGCGAGTCAGAACTCGTGCCGCGACGACGAGTGCCAGAGCGGGGCCGTCCTGAGCGGCAGGCTGAAACCAATCGACTGTCCTGCGTTCGGAACTCGCTGCACTCCGGAATCGCCACTGGGAGCGCCGATGGTTTCGTCCGAGGGTGCCTGCGCGGCTTACTTCCGGTATCAATCGCTGGGCGGTCATTGATCGGACCGGTCGGTCAGGCGTCGTGTAGCGAAACTCGCTCAGAGTTTCGGTTCGCGGAACTGGAACTGTGACACGCCGAAAGTCTGCGCGACTTTCGCTACGGACGTTTTTCGTTGTGGGGCAGCATGGCTAACGACAACTGGCAGATGCACTGCCCTGTTCCTCTCGACGCGAACGCGGACCGGATCACGCTCGCACATGGCGAAGGTGGGCGGCTGATGCGGCGGCTGATCGAGGAGCGGATCCTTCCGCGGATTCGAGGTTCGGAGAATGGCTCTCGACCGACCGACGACGCGGCAGTGCGACCGCGGGTCGACGGGCCACTGGCGATCACAACGGACAGCTTTGTCGTCTCGCCATTGTTTTTTCCGGGCGGCGACATTGGCCGGCTGGCAGTGTTCGGGACAGTGAACGATCTGGTCGTCGCCGGAGCTGAGCCGCTTTGGTTGACCCTCTCGCTGATCATTGAAGAAGGTCTGCCCGTCGCCGTTCTGGATCGCGTTCTCGACAGCGTGGCGGCAGCGGCAGTCGAAGCGGACGTTGAGGTCGTGACGGGTGATACCAAGGTTGTGCCTCGTGGAACCGCGGACGGATTGTTTCTCAACACGAGCGGCATCGGACGCGTCGTCGAATCTGCACTGCCAGGTCCCACAGCGTTGCGACCAGGTGACGAACTGATCATCAGCGGGCCAATCGGTCGGCACGGCATTGCGATTCTCGCCGCGCGAGAGAACCTCGGCCTGACGCCGCCTCCGAAAACCGACTGTGCCTGCCTCCGTGACTCCGTGCAAACCCTGCGTGACGCTGCAATCCGGGTGCGAGCGATGCGCGACGCGACTCGCGGCGGCGTGACGGCCGTGCTGCATGAGTGGGCTGCGGCCAGCTCACTGACGCTGACGATTGAGGAGTCGAGGATCCCGGTGACGCCTGACGTTCGAGGTGCGTCCGAACTGCTGGGCCTCGACCCGCTGCACATCGCCAACGAAGGAACAATGCTCATCGCCGTTCCGGCGGGTACTGGCGACGCTGCGGTTGCGGCTTTGCGTCGCTGTTCAACCTCGAAACTCGCAGCCGTCGTTGGCCACGTCCTCGAACAGCGAACAGCCCCAGTGACCATTGTCCGGTCACTGGGGCGAGAACTGCCGCTCGATGAGCCGTCCGGCGTGCTGCTCCCTCGCATCTGCTGACACCGAGAACATTCAGCTTCGATCATCGTGCGCCTCAGTCATCACTTTCGATGACAACGTTCTGCCAGTTTCGCCGCAGGTCGCTCGGACCGGTGACGTTCTGCAGCAGGAAGCCGAACAGTTCATCGTCTTCGGAGAAGGCATCATCGATCAGTGAGACTTCGACGATCTTCTCGCTTTCTCCTGGAGCGAACGTCAACGTTCCGGAGACGCCGACAAAGTCCTCACCAGAAATGGCACTGCTGTTGATCGTGGCGTAGTCGACGCTTGCGGTGCCGGTCAGATCACCAATGCGACGAATGACGATTGATACCGTCCCGCTGGCCTCATTGTGGACGGTCTGCCACGACGCCAGTTCGATGGCCGACTGGTCGTCATGCACGGTGACCAGAGCCTGTGTCGTTTGTCCCAGCTCACTGGCGGAGGATGGCTGGACCAGTTGAATATTGAAGAACTCGTCATTCTCCGCGTAGTTGTCGTCGACGATGGGAATCTGAATCGTCTTCGAGACTTCTCCCGCGGCGAACGTCAGGACCTGATCGCTGCCGGAATAATCCTGCCCGTTGTAGGCCCGCTGTGACCAGTGGATACCGGGGCCGCCACTGCGAACCAGCAGCGTGACGCTGGCCTCGGTTGTCGAGTCACCCGAGCGTGTCACCAGAAATGTGAAAGCGCCATCGTCTTCCCGTAGCTCTGTCGTGACGAGCCCTTCAGTGGAGCCCGAAACAGAACCGGGAACAGTTAACTCGAACTGAGGCAGCGTCGGCGGAGTCTCTGTGAGCGTCACCGTCAGCGTGTCCTGACCACCGAGTGTTGCTCCGCCGGTCGGGTTGCTCAACAGCAGCGAAAACGATTCACTGCCTTCAGCGACTTCATCACTGAGAATCTGCAGTGGCACGGTTGCCGATGTCTGCCCTTCGGCAAATGTCAGCGTGCCACTCGCTGCGACATAGTCACTGCCGCTCTGGGCCGTTCCATCGATCGTCGCGTAGTCCACACTGACGGCTCCCGAGCTACCGTCAGTGCGTGTGAGTTCGACAATGACACTGCCTGCCGTCTCATCAACGCTGATCGACGAAGCAGCGAACTGCAGCACTCCGGGCATTGGAACAGAGTCATCATCGCCGACAACGATGTACGCCCAGTTGCGACCAGGTTCGCTGTCGCCAGTCACGTTGCTCAACGAGAAACCGAACTGCTCCTGCGGTTCCGCGATCGAGTCGTCAACCAGATCTACTGTGACGGTTTTTTCTGTTTCGCCGGGTGCGAAGCTCAGCGTTCCGGTTGCCGGCTGATAGTCGGTGCCAGACTGGGCAGTCAGATTGACCGCTGAATAATCCACGGTCGCCGAGCCACTCGTGTTTCCGACTCTCTGGATTGTGACAAGTGCCTGACCGTCGCTCTCGTCAACAACGTACTGCCAGTTACTGAGTGAAAGGACGGACTGGTCATCCTGGATCGTTACGACTGTCGTCGAGTCCGTGCCGATGGTGTTGTCGCCGGATGGCGTCGTCAGAATGAGGCGAAACGACTCGTCGAATTCCGCATAGTCGTCATCAATCAGGGCGACCGAAACGATCTGTTCGGACTCACCGGGGGCGAAGCTGACAGTCGTATCGACGAACTGATAGTCGGAACCGCTCCAGGCGGGATTGCCGCCGCTGACTGAACGGGCAATGACATCGACCGTCGCTGCAGCGGACGTGTCGCCCGTGCGTTCAATGACGACCTGCAGTGTCCCGGCGTCCTCGCTGACGACTGCCGAGGTTTCCGCCATCTGAAACTCGGCCGGAGGTGGTGTTTCGTTTTCGATCAGTTCGACAGTCGCGGTGTTCTGTGATCCGATCGCCGCGCCACCAGTGACGTTGGCCAGTGTGAGAGTGAATGCTTCGTTCCCTTCAAACTGCGAGTCATCGAGCAGTGGCACAGTAAATGTCGCACTCGTCTGGCCGTTAGCCAGCGTGACGGTACCGCTGGATGCGGTGTAGTCCATACCGGCCAGTGCCGTGCCGTCGATCGTCGACCAGTCGACGGAAACTGTACCGTCACTGCCACCCGTTCGCTGAACTGTCACAGTGGCGACGCCGGCGTTCTCAGCAAATGAGAACTGCGACGCGGTGAATTCCAGCGTGCCCGGCACATCGATATGGTCGTCATCAAGAATGTTGACGGTCGTGATGGACGGCGCTCCGAGGATCACTCCGCTGGACGGATTGCTCAGTTGAACCCGGAACGAATGCTGTCCCTCGTCGATCGAATCGTCGGTGATCGGAACCGTGAAGGTCGCCGAGTGCTGACCAGCAGCGAAGTTCAGCGTGCCACTGGTCGCGACGAAATCGCTGCCGGCGACTGCGTCGAGGTCGACTGTTTCATAGTCGACCGAAACAGCGCTGGTGACGTCGTTGGATCGCTCGATGGTCACGGTGACAAAGCCAGCGGCTTCATCAATCTGGTAAGACATCGCCGAGAAATGGACGGCAGGCAGCACAGCACCACCGGCAGAACCGCTTCCAACCGTGCCTGGAGCCGGAGGCACTGGCAGTGACGGTCCGGCGGCGAATTCATCGGCTCCGATGTCTGGCAGACCTGACCTGATATTGCCGTCGTAGTCCGTCGTTAGTGCGAGGATCTGCTGCGCGATGTCGATGGCCGGACTGTTTGCCGTCAGATGCAGCGACGCGTCAAGCAGAGGATCGGCTTCGAGGCTGTTCGCGCCGCCCATGTCGGCCTGCCATTCGGAAAAGTCGGCTCTCCACTGGAATGGGTCAACAAGCCGGTTGCCAAAGTTGATGTCACCGCCGCGGTCAAACCAGATGTTGTTATCGAAGTTGACGCCGTCCTGAACGCTGCCGTTTCTGAGATGGACAATCTGTGTCTGACTGGTTTCAGACTGCACGACGATGTTGTTGACGAACGTGGGATTCTGGTTGCTCTGTGTAGTGAAGTCGTTCGAACTGGTGTAGTGGTCAATAAAACTGAAGAAGACGCCCGCGTTCTGCCCTTCCCCCACGTTGACGAGCGTATTGTTGTGAACCTGCGAGTTTTGTGACGCCCAGAACCCGATTCCCGCTCCGTAGGTGTTCACGATGATGTTGTTACGCACGACCGTGTCGATCGCTTCGTACAGCTCCGGGTTCTGATACGTGTCGAACCATTCAAGGTCCGTGTAGTAGCCAATCTGAATGCCTCCGTTGCCGGTGTTGGTGATCAGATTGCCTTCGATGACCGAGCCAATCGAGCCGCCCTTGGGATAGATCCCGTTCGTCGCGATGTCGTGGATGTAGTTGCCGCGGACGATCATGCGGTCGCCGTTGACATTGTCGATGCCTTCAGCGTTGCCGGAATATCGCAGCCCGGTGTCGTAGATCTCGTTGTTCAGGACGTGGAGGTCGTCGCTGCCAGGCGTGACTTTGATTGCGTCGCGGCCGGAACCGTGAATCTTCGAGTTCTCGATGACGATGTTTTCGGCACCATTCCGGTCAGCATCAGGCACGCCCCAGTCCCAGTTCGTTTCCAGTTTGACGGCGTAGTAGAAGCCGCCCTCCAGTTCGATATTGGCAATGCGTCCTCCGTCTGCGGTGTAGTGAAACCGCAGCACCTGGTGGATGTCCGGGTCGTCGATCGGTGCGACGAGTTTCGCCCATTCTCCGTCGTAAGACGTGACCGTGATGTTCGGCTCGTGAATCGTGACACCACCAGCGTAGGTTCCCTGACGAAGCGTGATGACGTCGCCAGGATCCGCCGCATCAACCGCCTGCTGCAACGTCTGGTACGGATTGCCGATCGATCCGTCTCCGATCGCGTCGTCCCCGTCCATCGCGACGAAAACCGGAGTGAGTAACTGGCGGGTTTCGAGGACTTCCGTTGCTGGCCGGGACTCAAGATGAGTCTGATGTTTCCGTCGGCGGGAATCTCGAGACGGGCGGACAGAAGCGTGGCGGAACAGCTCAGAGAGTCGAGGCATCAACATGGCGGATATCCTTCAGCGGTGCAAAAACGAGCGAGTTGGCATAGGCCCTCACCTCCAGCACGCGCATGTCCGCGATGTGTGACTCAGATTTCTGACTTTTCTCAGAATTGCTCTCCATGTGAGCCGAGGTGCGTAACGGCCTTCGGGCTCAAGCGATTTCATGATTCACTGACGTAAGCCGCAGGCCGTGAGGCCTCGGGCGGAACTGTAATGGCGGTTTGGACGGCAATTGGTGCGAACAGGCAGGGCTGGGAGCTGACGCTCCTCGGCTCACGGGGAGGGGATCATGGTGGATGCGAAATCAGCACCCAGAGCGGTCAGTTGGCCGAGTGTCTTGCTTGTAGTTGGGGTGCTGAGTGCAACTCCGACTGCGCAGGCAGAGGATGTCAAGAGATTGAAGGACGC
>Ga0070727_10002620_pt1 | contig 17084 bp, 10 predicted proteins | sample tdAd472_FD_66722 | JGI IMG/M metagenome (GOLD analysis project Ga0070727, IMG submission 66722) | Marine sediment microbial communities from the Atlantic coast under amendment with organic carbon and nitrate - tdAd47.2 | ecosystem: Environmental > Aquatic > Marine > Coastal > Sediment | place...
CGCAACTCAAACTGGCATACAAGCAGGAGCTTGTAGCCAACATATATTTGACGAGCAGAGATTTGGGTTTCCCAAATCTCTGCTCGTCAGTGACATCCGTTTTTGGCGAAGTAAATACTGATCAATTATCGGCCTATCGACCAACCCACTTCTGAAGTCTTTAGCCAAAATTACTTGACCTCCATGTAGCTCTCCATCGGCGGACAAGTACAAATCAAATTGCGATCTCCCGCTGCATTATTGACCCGTCCAACTGCCGGCCAAAACTTAAAGCCTTCACGCAAATAAGAGAGCGGATAAGCCGCTTTCTCTCTGGTATAGGAAAAAGGCCATTCGTCAGCTGTAAGTTGATCAATGGTATGCGGTGCATTTTGCAAAACATTATCCTTAGGGTCTGCTTTCCCTGAGGCAATCTCATCAATTTCAGTTCTGATCCGCAGCAAGGCATCACAAAAGCGATCTAGTTCGTCTTTGCTTTCACTTTCCGTAGGCTCGATCATAATCGTACCAGGAACGGGAAAGGACAAAGTAGGTGCATGGAAACCATAATCAATGAGGCGCTTGGCGACATCTTCGGCACTCGCCACCGCCTTGAACGGTCGCAAGTCAATAATCAACTCATGCGCTGTACGTCCTTTTTCACCGATGTATAAAACTTCATAAGCGCCATCTAAGCGGGCTTTGATGTAGTTGGAGTTAAGAATCGCATATTCTGTTGCTAATTTCACACCTTCTTGTCCCAACATTCGAATATAGCCATAGGAGATCAAGAGGATGCTCGCACTTCCCCATGGGGCAGCGGCTACCGCTTCAACACCTTGCGCACCTCCCGTCTCCACCAAAGGATGTTTGGGCAAAAACGGCTGTAAACTTTCATTCACACAGATAGGCCCCATACCCGGGCCTCCTCCTCCATGTGGAATAGCGAAGGTCTTATGTAGGTTCAGGTGACAAACATCTGCATGGATGTGTCCAGGACTGGTCAAGCCCACTTGTGCATTCATATTGGCACCGTCCATGTATACCTTACCTCCATTATCATGAATCACATCACAGATTTCTTTGATGGCCGTCTCGAATACGCCATGGGTAGATGGATAGGTCACCATCAAGGCAGCCAACTTATCCGCATGCTGTTCGGCTTTAGCTTTCAAATCATCAAAGTCGATATTGCCATATTCATCACAAGCGACTACTACGACCTTCATACCCGCCATGACTGCACTGGCGGGGTTGGTACCATGGGCAGAAGAAGGAATCAAAGCAATATTGCGATGTTCCTCTCCTCTTGCATGATGATACGCTCGGATCGTCAATAAGCCAGCAAACTCGCCTTGTGCGCCAGAATTGGGCTGTAGAGAACAAGCCGCAAAGCCGGTGATTTCACTCAAATAAGCCTCCAATTCATCAAAAATCTGACGATAACCGCCAGCTTGTTCAATCGGCACAAAAGGATGAAGATTGGCAAAAGCCGGCCAACTTACTGGTAAAAGTTCACTGGCCGCATTCAACTTCATGGTACAGGATCCCAAAGGAATCATCGAATGCATTAACGACAAGTCTTTATTCTCCAAGCGCTTGATATAGCGCATCATTTTAGTCTCCGTGTGGTAAGTATTGAAGATAGGGTGCTCCAGGTAAGCGGAAGATCGATTTAATCCTTCCTGAAATTCGTTGGCGGTAGCGGTAGCTGCTAGGGCAGGTGCCGCTACTTTTTTTGTGGCAGCAAACACCGCTACGATAGCCAGCAGGTCTTCTGCGGAAGTCGTCTCATCCACACTGATTCTCACCTCCTCCGCCGTAAAATAAAAATTAATTTCGTTGGCTTCGGCCACCTTCCGCAGCTGAGTCAATTCAGCCGATGAAAGTCCAATGGCAATCGTATCAAAAAAGCTATCGTTCTTCAATTCCACGCCCATTTTACGGAGGGTAGCAGCTAATATTTTAGCTCTTTCGTGTATACTCCCCGCAATCGCCTTTACGCCCTCTGGTCCATGATATACCGCATACATTCCAGCCATAATAGCCAACAATGCTTGAGCGGTACAGATATTAGAAGTGGCTTTTTCCCGTCGAATATGCTGCTCTCGCGTCTGTAGCGCCATACGTAGTGCCGGTTTTTCCTGACTATCTACGGATACCCCTATGATACGTCCTGGAATTTGGCGTTTGAAGTCATCTTTGGTGGCAAAGTAGGCGGCGTGGGGTCCGCCATATCCCATGGGCACCCCAAAACGTTGCGTATTTCCGACTACCGCATCGGCGCCCCATTCGCCCGGAGGCGTCAGTAAAGCTAGAGCTAGCAAATCGGCAGCAACAGTAGTATAGACCCCTTTCGCAGCAGCTTCTTCTACCAGTGCGCGATAATCCTCCACCGCACCATCACCAGCCGGATATTGTAGCAATATGCCAAAGGTCTTTTCATCCATCTCAAAAGATCGCCAACTGACTTGTTTGATCTTGATACCCAATGGCTCTGCCCTTGTTTCTAGAATAGATAAGGTTTGCGGAAATACATTCTCATCCACCAAGAATTCGTTGATCGCTTCTCCTCGGTTCCGCTTATTCTTCTGGCTGAAGAACATAGCCATGGCTTCAGCCGCCGCCGTACCCTCATCTAGCAAAGAAGCATTGGCAATCGGTAAGCCCGTCAAGTCACTCACCATCGTTTGGAAGTTGAGTAAAGCTTCTAGCCGTCCTTGCGCAATCTCCGCCTGATAGGGCGTATATTGCGTATACCAACCTGGGTTTTGGAAAATATTTCTTAGAATAACGCTAGGGGTGATGGTACCGTAGTAGCCCATTCCCAAATAAGATTTGAATAACTTATTCTTGCTAGCGACCTTTTGCAGGTCATTCAAATATTCGAATTCACTCTGTGCCTTAGGTAAGTCTAAGGGCGATGTCATCCGAATCCCCGCTGGGACTGTTTCATCAATTAGTTGTGCCAATGAATCTGCCTTAATCGCCTCCAACATCTCCTCTACTTCCTCTGGATTAGGCCCAATATGCCGTTTTGAAAACTGGTCAGAAAATAACGCTTTACTCATGGTTTAGTCCCTCATCTAATTTGGTTAGGAAAAGATTCGCGAAAATACAAACTTTTAATTGCATCCGTAGTCAAAATAGGGTCAAAATCCAGTAACAGCAGAGAGAAGGAATGGTTGCAGGAAAACCAGTGTATCATGCAGTCATTGGTCAGCACTTGTCCCAAACGGATAAATTAACCATAAATAGAAGATTTGAGCATTAATAAAACGCGTTTTCCGCCTGCTGATCTATAGGGCACACTTTGCAAAAACCTTGGCTAGAGATGTTCATTTATGAACACTTATTGTACATTCCCGAACAAGTATCTCATCAACTTCCGAAGACAAACAATTCATTTATAAATGGTTGTAACACAGGCATAGCTTTTGTAGTGACCAAGGTATACTAATGGAAAAGGAATTCAAAAATGGAATCCCCTCGTTTACCAACTCACAAACAGCAAACATCATGTTCAGGAATTATCTAAAAATAGCCTTTCGCTCCTTTCTCAAGCAAAAACTAACGACATCGATCAATATCATCGGTTTGTCCGTTGGGATTGCCTGCGCTAGCTTGGGGTATATTTTCGTGCAGCACGAATTATCTTATGATCGATTCCACGACCAACATGATCAGATTTATTGGATGTCGACTTCGATCAATTCTCAGTTTAATTTGTCGGGAACGCCAGGGCCCTTGGCACCAGATTTAAAGGAAACTTTTCCAGAAGTGAGTGAGGCCTTTCGTTTGCAAGAAAATGAAATTCTAGTGCAAGCTGGAAATGAATTTTTCAAGGAAGAGGGGCTATTTATCGATTCCAATTTCTTTAGTTTTTTCAGTTTTGAGCTATTGGAAGGTAATCCTAATGCCATCTTTCCCACCCAAAATTCTTTGCTGCTTACCACGACTATGGCCGAGAAATACTTTGGTAGAGAGAATCCCATTGGGAAAACCTTGAGCCTGCAAGTTAAAGGTAAAAAAAGCCTCTTCAATGTAGCTGGTATTGCCGCCGATCCTCCACAGAATACAAGTATTCCGTTCACCTTTTTATTGCCATTAGAAACCTTATATCAAGACCAGCCAAGCGCCTTAGTCAGTGACTGGAAGTCTTTTCCATTGACCAACTTTATCCGCTTAAGAAAAGCAGATGATCTAGCTGCTTTAAAAGAAAAAATACCGGCCTTCACTACCGACAAATTTGGCAAAGAAGGTGATGTGGCCTATAGTTTCACGCTTAGAGCACTAGCTGATTACCACCTACAAGATGGCTTTTTGGCCAATGGCCTCAGCGCTCCTGCCGACATGACCTATGTACGCATTCTGGGGATCATTGCCGTCCTGATTTTGTTGGTCGCTTGTTTCAATTTCATGAATTTGGCCAGTGCGCAAGGCTCTCGTCGATTATTAGAAGTAGGCGTGCGGCGAGTATTGGGGGCAGATCGACCACACTTGATAGGGCAGTTCTTGGCCGAATCGGTTTTGCTCAGTCTAATTTCTCTGTTTTTTGGTGCCATCCTACTAGATTTATCCCTTCCCTTTGTAGCACAGTTGACGGGTTTCCCCTTGCATATCCAATGGACAGATCCGGCTATTTTCCTTCCATTACTAGGTATTGCCACCTTCACCGGTCTACTGGCGGGCATGTATCCGTCTTTGCTTTTTTCGAAATTAAAAGCCATTGATACTTTTAAGTCTAAGTTCAAAGCAGGCGGGAATAATTGGGTAACCAAAGGGAGTCTAGTCTTTCAGTTTGCCTTGTCCATCGGATTGCTAAGCTGTACGTTTATCATGTACCAGCAGCAACAATTTATTAAAGACAAAAACTTGGGTTTTGACAAAGAGCAGGTACTCGTCATTCCTACCCAATTCCGGTATAGTGAAAAAGATCAGACCACCCGCTTCGTCGAGCAGTATAAAAATGAAGTTAATGCCTATCCAGATGTGTTGAAAGCTAGCGGCGTTTCTTACTCTTTTAATCGCGGCAACTCTGGCCTATTCATCGAAGAGGAAGATGGTTCCAACACCGTCGTCTTCCAATATGACGTTGATACCGACTATCTATCTACGCTAGACATAAAGCTGTTGGAGGGTCGAAACTTTGACCTGGAACAAACCAGTGATGCATCTCAGTCATTGATCGTGAATGAGGCCTTTGTCAAGCACTATGGTGTGGAAGATATTTCCACTTATAAGCTGCCCGCCCGCTTTGAGCAATTGGCCAATATGCAAATTATCGGGGTGGTAGAAAATTACAATTACCTAGACCTCAAAAGCAAAATCAGACCGATGATCTGGCGCATGCCTAAAGCGCCCTATTATGGGCATATGCTAATAAAAATCAGCCCTAATGCTGTAGATAAAACCATTGCTCAATTACGCAGCAGCTGGCAAACACTCAATCCTTCCAAACCCTTTGAGTTTTTCTTTTTAGATGAAGATATTCAACAGCAATATGTGGTAGAGGAGAGATGGAACAAGGCCATTTCTGGCGCAGCCATTCTGGCCATCTTGATCGCCTGTATGGGGCTTTTCGGCTTAATTGCCCTGATCCTGATTGAGCGAACCAAAGAGATCGGTATTCGGAAAGTGCTAGGCGCCTCCGTGCCCGATATCACATGGCTGATTGCGAAACAGTTTGTTATTCTACTCGTCCTTGCTGCATTGGTAGCTATCCCGGTTTCTTGGTGGGCCATGCAACAATGGTTAGAAAACTTTGCTTTCAAGATTGATATTAAGGTATTCATTTTTGTAGCTGCCTTAGCCATTACGCTCTTTATTGCGCTGCTGACAACGAGTTTGCAATCTGCCAAAGCGGCTTTGCGAAATCCGGTGGAGTCATTGCGGTATGAATAGGAGTTTATGACGATCAAATTTCCAATTCTTCCTCACTCACGACTTTGCCATTTAGGCACCTGATGATTCGTGCTGGGAAATTTTCTAGTATCCGATAATCATGCGTGGCAAATAAGACCGCCGTATTATGCTGTTGAGCTAAACGGCGTAGCAACAGTAAAATATCATCTGCTGTCTCCGGATCTAGGTTACCAGTGGGTTCATCGGCGAGAATAATGTCTGGTTTGTTGAGCAAGGCCCGAGCAATAACGACGCGCTGCTGCTCTCCGCCAGACAACTCATGCGGAAATTTACGAGATTTATCTTTCAGCCCGACTTGTTCCAATACAGCTGTTATCCTTGCTTTAATGTCTTTTCCAGATTTCCAGCCGGTGGCTTGTAGCACAAATCGTAGATTTTCTTCGATATTCCGGTCGGTGAGTAAATTGAAATCTTGGAAAACAATGCCCAATTGCCTGCGTAGTAATGGAATCGTTTTTCGATTAAGCGATGGTAAGTTATGACCCGCCACCACACCAGCTCCTTCGGTCAGTGGTAGTGCTGCGTACAAGGTTTTGAGCAAACTAGATTTGCCACTTCCCGTTTTACCTATTAAATAAGTAAATTCTCCTTTTGATATTTTCAGGTTAACCCCTTTTAAAACCTGGTTTTTACCCTGATAAATATTTACATCCTTGAGGTGTACAATCAGATTAGTCATAATGGTTGGCAAACTTAAGGTTTTAGTCAGGATAAAACAATAATTTAGCGCCTACTTATCAGTCATAGGGCTAGCTTTGGCGTTATAAAGTAGAGGGATACGAAGAAGCGCTGCACTTATGACAACATTTTGACGGTAGAACCCGTCGAAGCCATTAACTTTGCAAAAAATTTAGCTCCATGAAAAAAATCCATATTGTCGGTATTGTTATGGTGGTTACCGCCATCGTTCTCCTGACGACAGCTATTAAGGATACAACGACCTATGCTACTTTTGAAGATGCGCTTAACTCAGGTACAAGAGTTAAGATTGCGGGTCAACTCTCAAAAGATAAAGAAATGGTCTACCAACCTGAGGTCAATCCTGATCTCTTCACCTTTTATATCAAGGATAGAAATGGAGAAGAAAAAAAGGTAGTCTTACAAGCCGCCAGACCTCAAGACTTTGAATTATCCGAACAAATCGTTGTTACAGGCGAGATGCGTGGAGATGAGTTTTGGGCTTCTGACATGTTGTTGAAATGCCCATCCAAGTACAAGGATGAAGAAATTTATATACGTTCGGAAAAGGAAAGCTAAGCAATGGATAGTATACAATACATTGGAGAACACTTATGGCCAGGTCGAATTGGGCATGCCGCGATTTTAATGGGTTTTGTGGCAGCGATACTGGCTGCCGTCGCCTATTTTTTCAGTACGCAGCGAGAAGGAACGCCAGATGAGGATAGTTGGAAAAAGCTAGGACGGATCAGTTTTTCTATCCATGGTATTAGCGTATTCACGGTCATTGGCATGATCTTTTTTGTCATGATCAATAAGTATTATGAATACCAATATGTGCAGGGTCACGTTTCGGATGACCTCCCCTTTAAATATGTTTTTGCTGCATTTTGGGAAGGACAGGAAGGTAGTTTCCTCTTGTGGATGTTTTGGCATGTGGTACTGGGCATGGTGATGATGTTCACTGGCAAACGTTGGGAAGCCTCGACCCTGTCGGTCCTAGCGCTGATACAGGTGTTTCTCAATTCCATGTTATTAGGTATATACGTCGGTTTTGGAGATGATCCACTTAAAATAGGTAGTAACCCTACCCTTTTACTTCGAGAGGTAATGGATGCGCCCATCTTCGCCAATGCAGACTATCTGAGTCTGATCGGTGGAACGGGTCTCAACGCTTCCTTGCAGAACTACTGGATGACCATCCACCCGCCGACCCTCTTTTTAGGTTTTGCGTCCACTTCCATTCCTTTTTGCTACGCGGTAGCCGGTCTGTGGAAAAGAGAGCACAAAGCATGGCTCAAGCCCGCACTGCCTTGGGCTTTATTTTCGGGATCTATCCTGGGTACGGGTATCCTCATGGGATCTGCCTGGGCCTACGAAGCCCTATCGTTTGGCGGTTATTGGGCCTGGGATCCGGTTGAGAATACCTCCTTGGTACCTTGGTTGATTCTCCTGGCAGGTATTCACACCAATCTAGTAGCCAAAAATACGAACCATTCTGTTCGGGCGACCTATATATTCTACCTCCTTTCTTTTATCATGGTGTTGTACTCCACTTTCTTGACCCGTAGTGGTGTTTTGGGAGAAACCTCTGTACATGCCTTTACAGAGATGGGATTGGAATGGCAGCTGATGATTTTCATTTCTACTTTTATCCTCCTACCGCTGATCTTGATGATCGGGCGTTATAAGCAGATTCCAAGTCCGGAGAAAGAAGAAGCTACAGCCTCTAAGGAATTTTGGATGTTTATTGGAAGTTTAGTCCTGCTATTTTCTGGCTTACTGATCACCGGCTCCACCTCATTACCCGTTTTTAATAAGATCGTTCAGTATTTCGATCCCATTTATGAAGGACGCGTGATCACCGATCCGGTAGAACATTTCAATAAATACCAACTCTGGATAGCCGTGTTCATTGGTTTATTATCCGGTGCAACGCAGTTTCTACGGTATAGAGGAGCCAACTGGAAGGCCAATCGCAAGAAATTTACGACCCACACTTTGATCAGCTTGGGGATCGCAGCTCTCCTTACTTATTTGACTACACTTTGGATTTCAGCCAAAGCCTTTCCCTATCTGGTTTTGCTGTTTTCAGGTATTTTCACAGTAGTCGCCAATATCGATTATTTGATCACCTTCTTGAGAGGTAACTTAAAACTGGGTGGCTCTACCCTTGCGCATATCGGCTTTGGTCTAATGATCGTTGGTATTGTTGCATCGGGTTTGAACAAGCAGCATATTTCATCGAACCCTTGGGCGATGGAAGGGATGATAGAAGGCGCCGACGAAGATATTGCTCAGAAGAACATCATGTTATTTAAAGGTAACACGATGGTGATGAGTGGTTATGAAGTAACTTATGTGAAGGACACGGTCGAAAATCGGACTCGCACTTATACTGTCAACTACAAAAAAAGAGATGAATCAGGTCAAATAAAAGAAGAGTTTAATTTAACGCCTGATATTCTATACGATAAAAATTTCACCAAAGTAGAAGTCTACAATCCTTCTACCAAGCATTACTTTGGGCGTGATATCTTCACGAGTATTCGGGCTTTGCCCCAGATTGAGATTGATGCAGAATTCCGGAAGAGTCGTGAGGATAGCCTAAAATTCAAACCCCTTAGTATTCCATTGGGGCAGAACTTCAGCTTTGTGGATACCATTCCAATCAGAGATAGGGATACTTTCACACTTAGGAAGTTTAGTTTACAGATAGATGATATCGTAAAAGGCGCGAGCCATCCAGATTATATTCCAGAGGAGGGAGATGTCGCTATTGGTGCCCGTATGCGCATACAGATGAGTGGAGATGATAGCATTTATACGGCCTTGCCAGTGATGGTTCTGCGCGGTCAATTGCTATATACCTATCCCGTGCAGATTCATGAAATCAGTTCTAAGATACGTTTACATCAGGATGTGCTAGACTTGGTACTTACCCCCGAAGAGGAACTGGATTATCAAGAATATCAACTCAAGCAAGGCGAACGTTTTGCCTTAGGAGATATTAACTTCCAATTTGGCGGGTTCAATACCAAACCTACTCACCCCAACTATACGGCAGAAGAAGGAGACCTGGCCGTTGGTGCCATGATCAATGTGCAGTTGCCAACGGGCGAGGTAGCGCAGGCTCAACCCGTTTATTTGATTCGAGAAAATAAACCTTATAATATTAAGGATGAATTGACGCCTTATGGGCTTCATTTTCGGCTTACCAATATTGATCCGAAGGAAGAGACAGTTACCCTTTTAGTGGCTCAAAAAGAGAAAGTCGATTTCAATGTTCCCATCGAAATTGCCACCAATTCTTTCCGCTATGATTTCCTTGTATTGGAAGCTATTGAATTTCCTGGGATTAATCTATTTTGGTTGGGTTCCATCCTAATGATGATTGGTTTGGGCTTTAGTATGTGGTACCGCTTAAGTATGAAAAATGCTTAAGTCTCAGCCATATGAATAAGGAGATAAACATAGTCTTGATCGGTGCCGGGAAGATGGCGACTCAGCTGGGGAAAGTACTTTCAGCTAGTGGACTAAGGATCAACCAGGTTTATAATCGCTCCATTGCTGCGGCTAAACACCTGGCTCAAATCTTGGCTTGTAATTATACCGACCAAGCGGAGGCCATTGACCTCAATGCTGATGTATACATTGTTTGTGTAAGCGACCAGGCTATTGCAAGTGTTAGCGCTCAGTTTGCTTTTTTAGATCAAAGGGGTAAACTAATTGTCCATACTTCCGGTGCAACGCCGGGCAAAGTCTTTGCCACTCATTTTGATCGGTATGGTGTTTTCTATCCTTTACAATCCTTGTCCACTGAGCAGGAGGTAGATTTTCAATTGATCCCAATCTGTCTCGACGCCAAGAGGCCGCAAGATCTAGCCTTGTTGCAAACCATTGCCCAAGGGATCAGCCAAGAAGTATATGCGATCAATGACCAAGACCGAAAGCTATTACATGTAGCGGCGGTTTTCGTTAATAACTTTAGCAATCACCTTTATACTTTGATGGATCAGTGGCTCACCGAAGAACAACTTCCTTTCGAATTGTTACGCCCTTTGATCCAAATGACTGCTCAGAAGTTGACTACACAATCTCCAGCTAGCGCACAGACGGGACCAGCGATTAGAGGAGATTTGGCTACCATTGAAAGGCACCTAGCTGTGCTCAGCGAAAAAAAGCCGGATTTGTTGCCCCTCTATCAATGGATGACCAATAGTATTAACCCCAACTTGTTACCCCACTAATATAAACGCTATGCGCATTATTGGATATATCGAACACCCAAGTCTCAAAGTAACCGTTTTTAAGATGGATACGCGTCTATCCATCAAATTCGAGGATGACCTGTATGAACAGACTTATAAATACCGCATGCAGGATGGACTTAGCTCACTCTCTGATATTAAGGAATTAGTCGATGTGGATCTTCAAGCGGCGGTCCTAGCTCAATTCGCGGCCATGAAAAAGGCAAGTGAAGCAGCACTGCAACGCCATTTACCCAGCGAAGAGGAAGATGAGTTTCCGGTCATTATCTGACAATATATTCTGCGTTAAGCCCAGTCAAAGTGCGAGCTAAAAATTCCAGCGGAGGCCATTGATCAGGCGATGTACCGTTTCGGGAATGCCTTCCACTTCTTCCGCAATTTTGCCATCATAAGTGATATTGAAAGTGGTAGAAAAGGATAACTTATCCGTGATCTTGAGTAAAAAAGAAGTACCTGATGATAGGCGGGCTTCGCCAAAAGTCGCGATTACCGGTTGGTAATAGGAGGTATTAGCGACGGTCAGGGTGGGGCTGAGCCGCAAAGAAGCAGAAAGTGATATACTTAAGCGATGATCTCTGAAATAGGCTTCTCCGCTATTGATTTCATTGTACTCAAACATATAAAGGATACCAAAGAACAACTTCTGTTTTCCTTGTGGAAAGAGATTCAGCCTAGGACCAGTGCCTAATAGGCCTCGATAACTCATCTTTACCCGTTCATCAAATTGACTCTGCCCAAATGCTTCCCAGTTGACCGAACGAGATAATTTCCTCGTCCAGCGAATATGTCCAAAACCGGCATTTACCAGCCGGGAATCGCCAGATTTTATCAAATTATAATTGCCCAATACCAGCCAATTCTGCTTGGCTTGAACAAAATCAGTGCGAAGTCCCGTATTGAAGCTGAGTACCGAACTTGTATTACGCACCCAGTTGAGTCCCAGATCAACTTGTCCAAAGATACCAGTCGTATCTCGATTAAAACGTTTGTCTTCAATATTGACAATTTGGCTAAAGCTTTTCGCACTAATAGTGCCCAAAAGCAGTAAGGTTAATAACAGTTTTCTCATAGTTTTCTCTTTTAAGCTGTTTCCACCAACCCCTTCTGAAGTCTTTGCGCTCGCAGAGCAACCTAATCCAACTCAATAATCATCGCAGTCTTAGCCGGCACTTTCAAGCTACTCGTCAACTGATGCACCTTATCGGTGAGAATATCCTTCCCTGATCTAGGCGTTGAAAAAGCTTCTGAAAACCTGCTGAGGTCAAGTTCCTGCTCTGCTTCGCCCATATTCAAGGCCACCATTATTTTTTGCTGGTCATTGTGACGGAAATAGACGTAGGTTTGCCTTTCCGGTACATAGTGTAATAATTTCCCATTATGGAGTGCGGAAGCTGTTTTCCGCCAGTTCAGGATCTTCTTAGTGAAAGCCATCGCCGCTTTTTGTTGCGCACTGAGGCCTTTACCCGTAAAAGCATTAATCGCATCGCCTTCCCATCCACCAGGGAAGTCTCCACGAATTAAACCGTGGTCTCCGTGGCCTGGGTTACTCATCAAGATTTCTGTCCCATAATACAATTGTGGAATACCTCGGGTGGTCAGGGTGAAGGCTAGTCCCAATTTGAATTTGGCAAAGTCTTCACCGACAGAGGCGTAAAAGCGATTCATATCATGATTATCCGGAAAGATGACCAAATTATCAGGGTCTGCATACAGAAAGTCATTGGCTAGCATTTCATAAACGGGATTCCAACTGCCATTCCGTAGGGATTCCACCAGTTTTTCCTGAACAGGAAAATCCATTAAACTCTTCAATTCTGAGGTGTAACCATTCGGATTTTGCTTTCCTTTTTGCCAGTAAGATACGATAGCTGGATTTCCGTTCCACTCCTCCCCGACAATATTAAAATGAGGATACTCACTCATGACGCTTGCTGTCCATTCCGACATATAGTCCATATCAGGATAAGGATAGGTGTCCATCCGGATACCTGCCAAGTCGGCATATTCAATCCACCAGATACTATTCTGCGTCAGGTAATTGGCAAGTAATCGGTTGCGTTGGTTGAGATCCGGCATAGTGGGAACAAACCAGCCGTCCACGAAAATATCGCGATCGATTTTTGCGCCATGGGGATCCTGAATCACCGATTTCTTATGGTTTGTTTGTACGTATTTACCTGTTGAATTCAACCAGTCATCTGTCGGCAAATCGTCCATCCACCAATGCCCAGAGCCGCAGTGATTCACGATCATATCCATGATCATCTTCACGCCTCTTTTTTGGGCATTTTGACTAAGGCTTTGGTAAGCTTCATTAGAGCCAAAACGAGAATCGACTTTATAAAAATCGGTGGTAGAGTAACCATGGTAGGAGTATTCTTCCTGGTCATTTTCAAGTACTGGATTGACCCAGATCGCCGTGAAGCCCATATCAGCAATGTAATCAAGGCTTTTTTCGAGCCCTGCAATATCGCCTCCGTGGCGCCCCCCTTTAAAGGAGCGATTGCTTTGTTCTTTCAGTCCCGCTACATTATCATTATGGGGATTCGCATTGACAAAACGATCAGGTGTGATGAGGTACAGGACATCCGCATTGTTAAAGCCTTGTCGTTCCGCTGAGCCCTTTTTCCTAACCAATAACTCATAAGCATAAGTGGCTGCTACCTTGTCGCCTTCCAAAAAGGTAATAGGACAAGTTCCCGCCTTCACCGTTGGGTCAAGTTTGAGATCAAGAAATAAATAATTGGGTTTTTTGACTTTGATAACGCGTTCGATAGCTACTCCTTTATATTGGATTTGAGGATTGAGGTGAGCGATATTATCCCCGTGAATTAGGAGCTGTAGATTCGGGTTTTTCATCCCCGCCCACCAGAAAGGAGGCTCTACTCTATCTATTTTTTCTTGGCTAAATCCTTGAACGGATATAAAAAGTAGCAGGCATAGCACTGCTAGGCAACTTTTAATAGGTTTCATACTTCATACATTATTCAGGTGCAAAAAAAACTTACTCGCTTCCTTTTGTCAGCGTATATCAGCAGAATACAGTTCTATTCTTTTAATTTTTTCAATTCGCTCATTTCTATTTCAACTTGCCCGTCCAACTTTAAGGAGACCTGGATGGCGTCGGGAGAAAGGTAGGCATTGGATAGGTTTAACTCCCGCAAATCTCCCTTTAGCATCACATTATCTGCCACTTGATATCCTTTCAACTGCTCACGTATTTGCTCTTTTATCTCGGTCAGGTTGTCATCAAGGTAAAAATTCAAGTTTTCCTCTAAGGTATTTTTGAATTTTCCTTTCAATAACCAGGCTGCCGAGCGCAATAAGAAATTGCGGGAATCTACCGTGTATTTTAGCGACTTGATATCAATGGCGTTATGCCGAGCATTGTACTCGGGCTTACCTGTCAGGAAGACATTGCCTTCATAACTACCTGATAGTTTTGTATTCACTACCAATTTGTTCCCTTGCCCATACAATTCAATATCTTCTACTGTGATGGATCGCTTACCATAGTCAAATCTTTCACCTACCATGTTATCCTTCACCAAGCGCTCTGCTTCTTTATAACCGATCTCTGCTCCAATTTGGATTTCAAAGTCATCCGTTGTTTGTCTTACATATTGGAAGGGAGGCAAGGTGTTGGCCGCTTTATCTACGTTGGGTTTACCTCCGATTTTTAGTCGAGGGCGAGATTGAATAACAATCGTGGTAGAAATTTTGCCATCAGTCGTACGAATGGGCGTCATGCCAATGGCTTCTGGATTGATCATCAACCAGGTATTGAAATCTGGAGCCACTAAGACAGGCTGGAAAGCATTTTCCCAAGCTTCGGCGATAACTGGGCTCAGCTTGAAGTTTTCCTTGATTTGTTCATCTATCTTTTCCGTAATGGTAGATTTGAAATTATTCAGCAAGAGGTTAGCCACTGTACCGACCGGTAAACTAACCACGCCCATCTTTAATTTGGGTTGTTCTATCCATTCATGCCCTACGATTTCCGTCTGCGTGCTGAGGTTCCAATCTTTAGCGATATCAAAAAGTGTTTTCATTTCCACGCTGATGGCTCCTTCCCCTTGTAGCGTCGTAAACCCAGCATCATATTTAATCCAGAGCTTGAGTGGAATTTTATATTCGATGAAGCTGCTATCTATTTTCAGTTTAATGTCTCCTTGTTTTTCGGCTTTCACCATCATGTCATCTCCATCATCCATATCATTGTCTTCATACACCACTCCCTCAAACTGTTTATTTAGCATACGTTCCAAGTCTTCCACTCCAACCTTTATGGGAATGTTCAAAGTGGATATCAGTTCTTCGAAAGGGTTCTCATCGTATTGCTCCATAGGCCTAGTAGGTTGGGTCGTTTTACAAGCACTTCCAAATATCACAACAACCAAAGTCAGTAAAAAGACCGGAATAGAAACTTTTTGCATCATTTTTTTTTAGTTTCGAACGCAAGATATAATATATCAGGGATTGATGTAACGGGTACCCACAAAAAAATCGAGCAAAAGCCCGATAGGAAACCCGCTGAAGTACCAGCAAAACACCTAAGCCTAGCATTGTTGGGACTACTTCAAAAAGTTGTATACTATTTGCTATAGCTTTGACGTTCCCAGAGTATTTAAAGCAACCCTTTATGCTTTACCTTGTCCTTAGGAGAAAATGCTAAAATTTAAAAGATGAAACGCCTTAATACATTTGTGGTCATTCTTACACTCATCCTGCCTACGCTACTTTTTTCACAAAGACAAGATTGCGAAGACACCCGTGCCTTCCTCGGTGTACATTCAAATGAAATCTCCAGAACAAAAGCAGAGTTACTAGGATTTGATAATCCTTATGGCAGCTACATCACTAGTATCATTGGCAATACAGCCGCTGAGGTAGGTGGACTTGCTCCTTTTGATTATATCTATGGGATCAATGAATATCGTGCCGACCGCAATGAAGATCTTAGTGATATGCTCAGCCACTTTCAAAGTGGAGATGAGGTCATCATCCATTTTTACAGAAATGGACAACCCATGTCACAGTTGGTCAATCTGAGCAGTCGTTCTAATTCAAAATCCAGAAAGCGGAGCGCAGCAGAAGACCCGCATATGGGGATATCTGACGATGACGATAATGATAATGAGTTGGGGGTTCGGGTAGATGTCTCAAGAGGCTCCACCGCAGAGACACTAGGACTCGATGATGGCGATGTTATTACCGCCATTAATGGTCATCCGATCATAGATTGGTCTGATGTTAGCACCGCCATCGACGCGATGGAAGTGGGCCAAACTATTGCGGTAGAATACGAAAGGGATGGTGATTTGCGGAATGCTTCGGGCCCTATTCAGTCCCGTTCAGCAACGCAGCAGGTATATGCGGAAAAAGCCATTTCCATGACTAGAAACTCAGGTGCCTTCCTGGGTATTTATTCCAATACACTTTCTCGTGAAAAGGCTAAAAAATTGGGTTTTGAAAACCAATACGGTAGCTATGTGAGTGGTGTCATTGGTAATACTGCAGCAGAGCGAGCTGGGATTCAACCTTTTGACTATATCTATGGCATTGATGAATACCGTACAGGCTCAAGACAAAATTTAGGGGACATCTTGCACAAATATGACCCGGGCGAAACCGCCAAAGTATATTATGTGCGGAAAAGTCAGGATCGCTCCTCCAATATCACTTTTGGTACTCGATCCGAAGCCGTTTATCAAGAATTAGACAAATGTGAAGAACCTTTCTTCGGCGTATCGGGCGATCATACCCGAAGCTGGAGTAAAGGAGTGCCCGTACAAATAGTATCCAACTCTACCGCTTCTTCCCTAGGTATGCAAAATAGAGATGTCATCATTAGCATCAATGATTTTCCGATTATTGATTGGGAAGATATTAGCACAGCTATTGACAATATGCAAGTGGGTCAAAATATCAGGGTAAGTTACATGCGGGATAATAAAGAGATTACGGGTATTCAAGCCATCAAATCTTATTGTGAGACCAAGGGCTTGAGCGGTATTGACAACCTAAAGATCGGTATGAACAAAGACCTATCGTTCTCTGGTGTAGAAACCGTCGTGGAAGAAAAAACCTTTAAAGCCGTCGACTTTTCCAATGTAAGTGTAAATGTGCAAGACATGAGTAGTGAAGATTCTCAACAACTTAGAAACACGAAAGGGCTCAACCTCAGCAGTGGCAATACATTGCGTGTGAATAACTTGCGACTCTCTACCG
>Ga0070727_10002621_pt1 | contig 17080 bp, 16 predicted proteins | sample tdAd472_FD_66722 | JGI IMG/M metagenome (GOLD analysis project Ga0070727, IMG submission 66722) | Marine sediment microbial communities from the Atlantic coast under amendment with organic carbon and nitrate - tdAd47.2 | ecosystem: Environmental > Aquatic > Marine > Coastal > Sediment | place...
CGCTCGTCGATCGGCTCGCCGATGACGTTCATGATGCGGCCGAGCGTTGCCGGACCAACCGGAACGGTGATCGGGCTGCCGGTATCGGCAACAGCCTGACCGCGCACCAGCCCCTCTGTGGAGTCCATGGCGATGGTGCGGACAGTGCTCTCGCCCAGGTGCTGGGCAACTTCCAGCAGCAGGCGGTTGCCGTTATTATCTGTTTCGAGCGCGTTCAGAATGGCGGGCAGTTCGCCGTCGAACTCGACGTCGACAACAGCACCGATGACCTGAGACACGCGGCCTTTGGCGTTTGCGGGAGTGCTCATGCGGGTCGTCTCCTTTGGAGCGGGTATAAGGATACAGTCTGGGCCATGCTAGAGTGCCTCGGCCCCGGAGATGATCTCGATCAGCTCCTTGGTGATCTGCGCCTGGCGGGCGCGGTTATATTGCAGCGACAGCGAGTCGATCATTTCGCCAGCATTGTTGGTGGCGTTGTCCATCGCGGTCATGCGGCTGGCCTGTTCACCCGCAGCACTCTCCAGCATTGCGGACAGGATCTGCGTATTGATGTAACGCGGTAGCAGGGTTTCGAGAATGCCCTCTTCCGACGGCTCGTAAATGTAGAGCGCGTTACCGACTTTGGCATCTTCAGCCTCTGCCGGCATGGAGGCCGGGATCATCTGCTGCGCCGTCGGCACCTGGCTGAGGACGTTCTTGAACTGAGAGTAGATGAGCGTCGCAACATCAAACTCGCCAACCTCAAAATCCTTGGTCAGCTTCTTGCCGAGGCTGATGGCTGACTCAGAAAAGTCTCCACCCTTCACCCCGGACAGGTCGGCATGACCAACAAACAGGTCGCCATATTCGCGGGACAGCTGTTCGCGCCCCTTCTTGCCGACCGTGAGGATCTTCACGGTTTTACCTTCGGCGCGGAGTTCACCAATCTTCTGCTTGGCCAGCTTCACCACATAGGTGTTGAAGCCACCGGCCAGACCACGTTCTGCCGTCAAAACGACGATCAGATGCGTATCTTCCGAACCGGTGCCGGTCAGCAGTTTCGGCCCGCCTGCACCGGCAGACGCAGACAGGTTTGCGAGAACCGAAGCCATACGCTCGGCATAGGGCCGCGAAGCTGTCGCGGCCTCTTGTGCGCGCTTCAGCTTTGCCGCGGCCACCATTTGCATGGCCTTGGTGATCTTCCGCGTGGATTTCACGCTTCCAATCCGGTTCTTGAGGTCCTTCAAGCTGGGCATGTCAGGCCTTCGTTCTTCGTTCTCGGTCTACGGGCGATCAGGCGAATTTCGACGTGAAATCGTCGAGCGTCTTCTTGATCTCGGCTTCGATGTCGTCCGTCAGAGCTTTCTCGTCGCGGATTTTCTTCAGAAGGTCAGTCTTCGCGCCACGCACGTGAGCCAGCAGCTCTTTCTCGTAGCGGGTGACATCCTTCAGTTCGACCTTGTCGAGGTAGCCACGCGTACCAGCGTAGATCACGATAACCTGCTCTTCCATCAGCAGCGGCGAGTATTGCGGCTGCTTCAGAAGTTCCGTCAGGCGGGCACCACGGTTCAGCAGGCGCTGGGTTGCGGCGTCGAGGTCGGAACCGAATTTCGCAAAGGCGGCCATCTCACGATACTGGGCGAGCTCGCCCTTCATGGAACCGGCAACCTTCTTCATGGCCTTCGTCTGGGCTGCAGAGCCCACACGGGACACGGACAGACCGACGTTCACAGCCGGGCGGATACCCTGGTAGAACAGGTCCGTCTCAAGGAAGATCTGACCGTCGGTGATGGAGATCACGTTGGTCGGGATGTAGGCAGACACGTCGTTGGCTTGGGTCTCAATGATCGGCAGAGCTGTCAGGGAGCCAGCACCGGCAGCGTCACCCATTTTGGCGGCGCGCTCCAGCAGACGGCTGTGCAGGTAGAACACGTCACCCGGATAGGCTTCCCGGCCCGGCGGACGACGCAGCAGCAGGGACATCTGGCGGTAAGCCACAGCCTGCTTGGAAAGGTCATCATAGATGATCAGGGCGTGCTTGCCGTTGTCACGGAACCACTCACCCATGGCGCAACCGGTAAACGGTGCGAGGTATTGCATTGGAGCCGGTTCGGATGCCGTGGCAGCCACAACGATCGTGTAGTCGAGGGCACCGCGCTCTTCGAGCGTCTTGACCACCTGGGCCACGGTCGAACGCTTCTGACCAATAGCAACGTAGACGCAGAACAGTTTCTCGCTGTCGTCTTTCGCCGCGTCATTGGTCGCTTTCTGGTTCAGGATGGCATCAACGCAAACAGCCGTCTTGCCGGTCTGGCGGTCACCAATGACCAGCTCGCGCTGACCACGGCCGACCGGGATCATGCCGTCAATGGCCTTGATACCCGTCATCATCGGCTCATGCACGGATTTACGCGGGATGATGCCTGGCGCTTTCACGTCAACACGGGCACGCTCAGCAATATCCGTGATCGGGCCCTTGCCGTCGATCGGCTCACCAAGTGCGTTCACGACGCGGCCCAGCAGGCCCTTGCCGACCGGAGCCGACACGATCTCGTCGAGGCGCTTGACGGTGTCGCCTTCTTTAATGCTGCGGTCATCACCGAAGATAACGACACCCACATTGTCGCTCTCCAGGTTCAGGGCCATGCCCTTGATGCCGCCATCGAATTCGACCATTTCGCCGGCCTGAACGCTGTCGAGGCCATAGATACGGGCGATACCATCGCCGACTGACAGAACCTGGCCGACATCGGACACTTCGGCTTCAGCGCCAAAGCTTTCGATTTGCGACTTCAGGATGCCCGAAATTTCTGCTGCTGAGATATCCATCGAGCTACTCATGCTCCCTTCATGGCGGTGTTCATGCGATCCAGTTTGGCGGCGAGGCTGGCGTCAACGAGTTGAGAGCCGATGCGCAGCTGTATGCCACCGATCAACGAGGGGTCTACCTCGCTGGAAAGTTCCACCTCGCCGCCTACGGCCTTGGCGAGGATTGATTCGATACGCTGACGCTCGGCGCCAGACATTTCCTTGGCAGTGCGAACAACTGCGCGCTTCACGCCGCGCTGCTTCGCATACAATTCGTCAAAGGCGTGTTGTGCGTCGACGATATCACGCGCACGACCATTTTGGGCCATCGTGCCGATAAATTTCGCCAGCAGGTCCGTCATGCCAGCTTTCTTTACCACTTCAGCCAGAGCCTTCACCTTCTCTTCACGAGAGAAAGCCGGAGACTCCAGAAGACGGGTCAGGTCCTCGGACTCCTCAGCCATGGCGACGAACGCCTTGTAATCATTGTGGACATCGGCAATCGCGCCTTTGTCCTGAGCGAGTTCGAAGAGGGCGCTGGCATAGCGCCGGGCAGCTTCACTCGCGTGTGTCACTTTATTTGCAGCCAAGGTTCGGTCGTCCATGGTTGAATCGGGCGGGATTAGCCCAGAAAATACAGCGCAGGGCTGCGCACACGCTGTGCGCGCCCACAAAAACTTTGCGCCGCTTAGCATCAGTCTTTCAGCCTGACAACATCGCCAAAGCGCCATTGCCTGCGGCGAACTGGCATTCCCCTACGGCGTTAGCGCCTACAGGAAAGAGTAAGGGTCGATATCCACAGACATGCGCACGGGATTCGGTAGCTTCAAACGGGCCGTCCAGACGGCCATATAGGCCGAAAGATCAACATTTCTGGGGGCTTTGACGAGGAATCGCCTCCGGTGACGCCCCCGCAGGACGGTAATGGGCGCTGGAGCCGGACCGAAGACCTCGATTCCCTCCCCATTCGGCGCCTGGGAGATCACTTCCTGCGCCACCTGATCCACCATCTCGGCTGAGGGCGCAGAGAGAATCATTGCGGCGAGCCGCCCGAACGGTGGCAGGCCCAGTTCAGCCCGCACATCCCGCTCGATCTGGAGGAAGCCATCGCGATTATTGTCTGCCAGGGCCAGCATGGCCGGATTGTCCGGCGCATAGGTCTGCACCAGCGCCCGGCCTGGCCGTTCGGCGCGCCCGGCACGGCCCGCCACCTGGCTCAACAACTGATAGGTCCGCTCGCCTGCGCGCAGGTCTCCGCCCTTCATGCCGCTATCGGCGTCCACAACGCCTACCAGCGTAAGATTCGGGAAGTTGTGGCCCTTGGCGACGATTTGCGTTCCGATCAGGACATCAATCTCGCCCTGCTCCATCCGGTCCACGATTCCCCGTGTCGCTTCACCGCCCTGCGCCGTATCTGAGGAGAATATCTCGATCTGCGCCTCCGGCATCAGAACGCGCACTTCTTCCGCCACGCGCTCCACGCCTGGACCGACGCCCATCAGCGAATCCGCCGCCCCGCAATGCGGGCAGGTCTTGGGCTTCGGAATGGAATAGCCGGTGACATGGCAGACGAGACGTCCGGTATAGCGGTGTTCGGTCAGCCAGTTCTCTGTGCCGGGCGTCTTCAGACGCTCACCGCAGCTCTTGCAGATCACAAGCGGCGCATAGCCACGACGGTTGAGAAACAGAAGTGTCTGCTCGCCCGCCTCGAACGTCTCCTGCATGGCCTGGATCAGATGCGGCGACAGCCAGTGATTCCGTTCCGGTGGTGCGCGGCGCAAATCCACCAGCTCCACATCCGGCAAGCGCGACGCGCCGGGGCGCGCAGACAGCTGTAGCCGTGTGTAGCGCCCGAGTTCCGCATTCACCATCGTCTCCAGCGCAGGCGTGGCAGAGGCCAGCACAACGACGGCCTCTTCCAGCTTTGCCCGCATCACCGCCATGTCGCGCGCATGATAGGTGACGCCGTCTTCCTGCTTGTAACTGCCATCATGTTCTTCATCGATGATGATCAGCTTCAGGCGGCGATATGGAAGAAACAGGGCGGAGCGCGCACCAATGACGATTCGCGCGCGGCCATGGACGACCTCCCGCCAGGTGCGGCGGCGATCCTTGTCGGAAAGGCCTGAGTGCCAGGGCGCAGGCGCAGCGCCGAAGCGAACCTCGAAGCGGGACAGAATCGCCTGCGTCAGCGCGATTTCCGGCAGCAGGACGAGGATCTGCGCTTCCGGGTCACGCCGCAGCGCCTCTGCAATGGCCTCGAAATAGACTTCCGTTTTGCCGGAGCCGGTGACCCCATCAATCAGGAATGTGTGAAAGCCGCCAGACGCCACGGCAGCCGTCAGTTCCTTTGCGGCCTCAGCCTGCTCATCTGTCAGCACAGCGCCGGGAAGATCGGGGGATGGCTCCGCATAGGGCAGGTCTGTCTCCACGACTTCCGCCCTTAGAACGCCCGCGTCTGCAAGGCCCTTCACGACACCGGACGAAACCTCTGCGGCAGCCGCGAGCGCTGTTGCGGTCTGCGGGCCAAGCTCCTCGGCGGCGGCGAGAAGGCGGCTGCGCGCCTCGGTCAGTCGGGGCGGCTCCTGCCCGGTCAGATGGTAAACCGTCTCGGTGGGCGATGGCCCAAGTCCGGCCCGTGCGCGCAAGACCATGCCCAGCACATGCCCCGGATGCGAGACTGTGTATTTCGCGGCCCACAAGATAAAATCCCGCATGGATCGCGGCATGGGCGGCGCATCATAGACATGCACCACCTCTTTCAGCTTGCGGCCCTCACCTGCACTATCGGGCAATATCTCCAGCACAATGCCGAGGCGCTCATACTTGCCAAGCGGCGCCGCTACATAGGCCCCTTCGGACACGGCCAGTCCTTCCGGGGTAGCATAATCAAACGGCTCCGGCAGAGGTAAGGGAAAGAGAATCCGCGCGACAGGCATGCCGTTTCCTACTGCCTTGCCTCTGGCCTGTCGAACCCCTCCCGACACCTTCAGCCTCCTCCGCTCGGCACCGTCCGCCTGCTTGCCCTTTGGCTGTCTCGTTTGCATTATGGCAAAGGCTGATTATGTCGGCTCCTCAAGACACTAGACTTTCTGGGCCGCCTCATACAGCGCGCTCAGCTCAGCAGCGGCCAGTTTCAGCGGCTCATCGCTGCCGCTGACCCGGCACTGGATCAACGCACCCTCCAGCGCCGCAATCGCAAAGTGCGCCAAGCGCACCGCTCGTGCCTCCGAGATACCCGCACGCAGAGCGGCGTCCGTCAGCACCCTCGCCCAACCTGCAAAGGCCACGCTGCCCGCCTCCCGGATGGACTGATGCTCCGGCACCGTCTCAAGCAGTGTCGTCGTGATCGGGCAGCCGTCCCGGTAGCCGGACTGTATCAACCACCCGGCCAGCATCTCCAGATAGCGCGCTACCAAGTCGCCTGGCCCGTCGGATATCTCCGCCAGCGTCTCCAGCGTACGGGTCACCGTCCTGCCGGCAATCTCTACCGCCTTGGCGCCGATCTCCACCTTGCCGCCTGGAAAATAATGATAAAGCGAGCCCTTCGGCGCCCCGCTGGCCGCCAGAATGTCGGCAAGGCCGGTCGCCGCATACCCCTTCTGCCGGAACAGCCTTATCGATTCAGTCAGGATCGCGTCCCTATGCTTACCTGCCGCCGCCATATGCAACTCCCAAAATTATATAGACTGGTCTACATATTCAAGGTACGCTTCAAGTCGCTAAAAAGCAATGAGGAAGGACTGGCCAGATGAACCCTGCACATGAAATTCCGGTCGGATTTGCCCCTCACTTTCGCAAAAGCGGCCTAACCGACCCGTGGGAGCCGCTCTATTCCTGCAATACAGGTGAGGCGATCTGGATCGGCCTGCGTGCTGGCCCTGCCCACGCCAACTCCCGCGGCTTCGTTCACGGAGCGCTGATAACGGCCCTGGCTGACAATGCGATGGGGCTTAGCTGCGCCCTGTCGCTCAGTGGCATTTCCGGTCTCGTCACGGTGGGGCTGTCGGTCGATTTCCTGGCTTCCGCCCAGCTGGACCAATGGGTGGAAATCCGTCCCGTGGTGCTGAAAACGGGAAAAAATCTCTGCTTCTGCACAGCCACGGTTCACTCAGACGATAGACTCTGTGCCCGCGCCAACGCCACGTTCCGCGCCCTAAAGGCCTCCTGACCCTGAAGGCCCGGTATAAAGGCTTAAGCGCTGAACCTCCCAGAGCGCGCCCACATTTTTCTGAACGTGTATGCTGCATCCTTGCCGCCGCGATATGACTTGCCAGCCCGTGGCCACCGCCCTACCCCTTTTGCATGGTAAAAGACCTTGTTTCCGGCTACGAGCCCATGACCTCCATCGAGGCGATTACGGCTGGCCTTGAATCCGTGGGGTATATCTCCACGCGCCCGATTTCCACGTCTGTCTTCCTGGCCCATGGCCTGCGCAAGCCCATCCTGATCGAAGGCCCGGCGGGCGTCGGCAAGACGGATCTGGCCGCCTCGCTGTCTCGCTGGCTGGATGTGCCGCTGCTGCGCTTGCAATGCTATGAGGGCCTCGATGAAGGCAAGGCGTTGTATGAATGGAAGTATGGCAAGCAATTGCTCTACACCCAGATCCTGAAAGAGAAACTGAACGATGTGATCGGCGACGCGCAGACACTGGAGGCCTCCCTCAGCGAGTTGGGCACATTCGAAGACCTGTTCTTCTCCGAGCAATTCCTGGAAGCCCGCCCCTTGCTGACCGCCATGCGCCAGTCTGCCGGCAGCGTGCTGTTGGTCGACGAGATCGATAAATCCGATGAGGAGTTCGAGGCTTTCCTGCTGGAAGTCCTGTCTGATTACCAGGTGACGGTTCCGGAAATCGGCACCATTCGGGCGAATGTTCCGCCGATCGTTATTCTGACCTCGAACAATGTGCGGGAGCTGGGCGACGCCCTGAAGCGCCGCTGTCTGCACCTGCATATCGGCTTTCCGGACCACAAGCGCGAACAGCGCATTGTTCAGGCACGCGTGGAGGGCATCTCCGAAACCCTGCTTGACCAGATGGTCGGTTTTGTCCAGTCCATCCGTGAACTGGATATCAAGAAACGGCCATCCATTGCAGAGACGGTGGACTGGGCCAAGACCCTGCTGCTATTGCACGCGAACACTCTGGACGAGACCTTTGTGCGCAACACATTGAATGTCCTGCTGAAGCATGAGAGCGACATTGCGGCCGTCACAACGGACATCCCCAAACTTGTAAGGCAGGCCGTAAGCGGACAATCAGCTTCCGGGCGCGCTTCGCCATATTGAGGCCGGCATGGACCGGCAGATCACCAGCTTCATTCGCGCACTACGGTCATCCGATGTCCGGGTTTCAACGGGTGAAGCCTTGGATGCCGTGCGCGCCGTCGCCCTGGTTGGCTATTCGGACAGAACACTTCTGAAGGATACGCTTGGCTGCGTTTTGGCTAAGTCACCGGATGAGAAGGTGACATTCGACGAATTGTTCGATCTATACTTCTCGCGCAAGGACACGCCGCTCGGCAGTGGTGAGTCATCCGATCAGAACCAGGAGGCAAACTCCGATACCGCCGCCAAGGACGCCCCGCAGGACCTCGTCGAGCTGATGGAGTCTGGCGACGAAACGGCCATCACGACCGCAATCGAAAAGGCCGCCAGCGCCGCAGAGGTGGACGATATCCGCTTCTCCACTCAGATGGCCTATTATGCGCAGCAGATGGTGAAACAGATGGGCGGCGAATCCCTGCAGGCGCGTTTGCTGGATGCATTGTCTCAGCATACGGACGAGGGCGAAGCCGAGGCTGAACACCTGATCGATATGCGCCGTGATCTGACCAGGCGCGCAAGAGAGCGCGCACAAAGGGCTTTTGACGTTTTCGGCAAGGGCGAAACCCGCCAGTTTCGCGAGGACTATGCCGCCAGCAAGCGCCTATCCGCGCTCGACCGGTCTGACATGGAGCGCATAAAAGTCCTCGTCGCCAAGATTGCCAAGCGACTTGCTGTAAAGCACTCCCGCCGACGCAGAAAAAAGTCTCGCGGGCAACTGGATGTGCGCCGCACAATGCGGGCCAATGCCGGCATGGACGGCGTCCCCTTCAATGTCATCTGGCGGCAAAAGAAGCGCGAGCGGCCAAAGATTGTTGTCGTCTGCGACGTCTCGGGCTCGGTTGCCCAATATGTCCGCTTCCTGTTGCTGTTGCTATGGTCGATGAAGGATGTGGTTCCGGACCTGCACGCCTTTGCCTTTTCGGGCCGGCTGTATGAGGTGGACGAGTATCTGGAAGACAAGCCCTTTGAGGACGCGATGGCAGAGATCATGCGCGTGGCGGGGCTCGGCTCGACCAGCTATGGTCAGGCCTGGTCAGACCTGAAAGTGGATCATGAACAGCTGATTGACCGCCGCACCACTCTGATGGTGATAGGAGATGGCCGCTCCAATTATGGTGATCCGCGAACGGATCTGTTCCGGGATTTTGCCAGCCGCGCCAAGCGTACAATCTGGCTGACCCCGGAAGGCCCTGGCTTGTGGGGCACCGGAGATAGCGAAATTCCGCGATATCACCCCTACTGCAATCAGATTAGCCATGTTGCGACGCTGAAAGACCTGGAACGCGCCGTAGACGATGTGCTGAGCGCGTACAACTGATCGCCCTCGCCTTTAGGATTTCAGACACAAAAAACCCCGGCCGCCGGGCCGGGGTTTTCGAATATTTGACGTTGGAAGCCTTAGCTGGCTTGAGCCTTACACTCCGGCGTCGCTTCAAACTTCTCCCGTGCCGCGGTCAGGCGTTCCGGAACTGTTTTGCAGTTCTCCGGCACATTGTCTTCACCCAGAACAGCGAGGCGCTTACAGATCTTCGCTTCGTTCTCGACATTGAGATAGGCGGCCTGAACCTCAAAGCAAACCAGAGCGGATGCGGTGGCTTCTTCGGAGTTCATGAACTGAATCCAGCTGCTGCCGGCACGGTTGCCAGCCTGGCGGAAGGCTTCACGAGCGCCTGAGCGATCACCACGTTCATAACGGGATTGGCCGATCATGACCCAGGCGGTGCCGCGGTCTTTCACGCCGCCCATTTGCAGAGCTTTCTGCAGGGCGTTTTCGGTTTCTTCCCATTTCTGAAGGTCAGCATAGGAACGGCCAAGACGCTCATACATCGCACCGCCACCGCCGGCATCAGCAGCCTGACGGATAACCGGAATGGCTTTCTCGTGCTCGCGAGCAACCTGATACAGGTTTGCCAGAAGCTCCAGATGGTCGAGGTTCTTGCTGACACGGCCAGCATTCATCTCTTTTTCCAGGATCTTGGCGGCGTGGTAAGGCGCGTTGAAGCGGTTGTAGAAGTTCACAACGCGCATGATTTCTTCTTCCTTGGTCAACAGACCAGCAAGATACATGGCTTTCTGAACTTCGAACGCTTTGCGCTCTTCGTTTGCGGCATAATAGTTACCGGCAATCGCGTCCCAATACTTGCGCTCGGTGGGGTTGCGGACAAGAACCTCCTCAAGAATTGAGGCCAGCTTCGCTTTGTCATCCACCTGATTATAGAGGTAGATCAGCAGGTCATAGACTTCCTGCTTGTAGTTACTCGCGCCGTCGTCGCGCTTGACTTCTTCAGCCCATTTGATGGCGGTCTTGAAATCATCGACGCGCTGGTACAGCACGGCCAGCTGCCACTTCTGCTGACGGTCAGGTTGTCCACCGGCCTGCTGCCATTTCTTCATGTACTCCAGCGCCTTGTCGACGTTTTCGTCCTGAAGATAGATCTGGGCGATGTTGTAATAGGTTCCGGCAGCATCCTTTTGGGGGATATAGCCTTTCTCGAGAGCCGTGAGCAGGTCGCGCACAGCAGCCTGGCGATCGCCACGCTCAATGTTGATGTAGGCGGACAGCTTGAGGACAGCGCCCTCTTCGTAGCAGTTCAGCTCCATCGACTTAAGCTGGCTCATTGCCTGAGCAGCAGCGGCAAAGTTCTTCTCTGTCATCGCGGCCTGCTCGGCCTTCAGGTAAATTTCACCTGTTTTTGACGAGAATTGAGTTTCTTCACACGTCTGCGCTGCTGCAGCACCAGCACCGAAGGCGACCATCATGCCGGCAAAGACGGCACCTTTGAGGGTTGCTTTAAATCCCATATTTCCTCTCCTGTCCGCAGGATCCGCGGGGTTCAGCTCTTTCAACCGGAATTGACCGGCAGGATCAAGGACTTCCGCGCGCTTTATAACGCTTTTTATGCGCGCGCGTCTGCCATGTACAAATCTGTAGCGTTTCATGGTGAATATGGGTCCATGCAGCCTTGTGCGTCAACGCTGTACTACAGAGTTTTCATTATTATCGGTCCGAATCGAAGCGAAACGCCAACGGGTAAACCGCCCCATACGACTCAACCGCGTGACCGTTCACAATTTGCGGAAGAAACTCGGCCTTTTCCACCGCTCTGCGGGCCTCCGATTCGAAGATCGAGTGGCTGCAACTGGCCTTCACGTTAAAGGGCGTTCCGCGCGGCGTGATATCAAACCGCACATCGCAATCTCCCTCCAATCCTCGCGTTACCGCCGAGGCCGGATATGTGGGCATTGGCGGGCGGACAGGCGTTGCAATGCGGTTATCTATGGGCTGGGGCCCGGTCAGTATTGGTGTGATATGATCAATCGGAAGCCCCTGCGGCGCGCTTCCCACCAGGACGATTGGCGGCATGGAGACCCCCTTGGGCGCCGTGCTGACCTGAGGCGGCGGTGGCGGTGTCACAGCCTCATCAATGACCGGGAACTCATGCTTGCTTCTGACCTCTGTTGGCTCTTCATGAGAGTAGACAATCTCTTCCAGAACACGCGTTTCGGCAGGGGTCAGTTGAACCTCCTTGACCTGGATCAGTCCCGTCATGATGCCAAACAGGCCTGCCGTCACCAATGCCGCCGGCAGCACAGAGGCCAGCAGGCGCTGCCGACCATTCATAAGCCAGGATGACCGCGCTTGGGCAAAGTCGCCCAGCATGTGAGGTATCGTTGATGTTGTCATGTGGCATCCTCCCTATGAATTTATTGTGATAGTATTACATAACTATAACCCTGCGTAAAGAGCCCTCCATATCGAAAAGAAATGTCATGCGCCTGCGTCGAAAACTTATTTAAAACAAAGAAGAAAACTTATTTAAAACAAAGAAAAAGGGCGTCCCGAAGGACGCCCTTTTCCAGGTCTCGAATTCACTCTACCCCTTAGTTGGACAGTTTGAATTCCAGCGGATAGACCACGTTGCGACGCTCGGCGGCCTTACCCCGAATGATCTTCGGCGCAAATTCCACCCGGCCAACCGCGCGTTCAGCTTCACGTGTGAACACGTTGTCCGAGCAGGTTGCCTGGATGTTGTACGGCTTGCCACGCGTATCCACATCAAAGCGAACTTCACAGGTGCCCTCAATGCCGCGCTCAGCCGCACGTTGCGGATATGATGGCATTGGCGGGCGGATCGGCTGGGCATCCCGGTCAGAGATGGCAACCGGGTCAATCGCCAGAGAGTCCATGCGGCCAAGGTTCAGATCGGTCGGCGCGGCACCTTCAATTCTCGGTGTAGGCAAATTGATCTGCGACTTGGTAGCAGACACTTTCGGCGGTGGTGGCGGCTTCTGAGCCGAGTCGATACGCTTCGGCTTGGAACGCTGGCGCACCCGCACATCCGTGTCTTGTTTCTGTGGCGTGATCGCCGTCAACACGCGCTGCTCGCTCTGGTCGAGTTTGACTTCCTTGACGCTGATGAGCGCGCTCATCAGGAGGAAAAGAAGATAAACAACCGGAACAGCAATTCCGAGAGCGACCAGCAGGCGGAGGAAAGGACTGTTGAACATAGCGGTCTCCTAATCTCTCTTCGCCGAAATATCGATCACAGTCGCGCCATCGATCTTGTTGATGGCCTCCATGAGATCAACCAGGACTTCAGCTTCAGAGTTTACGTCTGCCTGAACAACAATCTTACCACGTGGATTGTCTTCGCGCATCTGTTTGATGGTGAAAGACACTTCATCGGGATCCACGACCTTCTTGTCGATATAGATCTCGCTCTCCGCGTTGATAGCGACCAGGATCGCCAAAGGCTTGGCCTGGGCCTTGTTATCCACTTCCGGACGGACAATCGGAACACCAGGCTCCTTGATGAATTGTGCCGTCACAATGAAGAAGATCAGCAGGATGAACACCACGTCCAGCATTGGCGTGAGGTTGACATCATCCTCGGCACCACCACCGGAAGCAGCTTGACGTTTTCTGCGTGCCATATCGTGCTCCTCCTACTCTGTCTGGGACAGGACAAGGTTAACCCCTGTCGTGTAACCAGCGCTGTATGCGGCGTCCCGGATCAGAACGATCACACCGTTTCTGGACTTCGGATGAGCCTGGATAACAACCTGGCTCTCCGGGTTCTCGGCCCGAACACGCTCAATATTTGCGCGAACAGAACCAATATCCGTCGGTCTGCCATTCACCGTGATGAGGTTTGACTCATCAATATAGATCAGAATGGCGGGAACCTGCTGATCCTGCGGCGCATCCGGGTTCGGCGGCGGCGGCGGCTCAAGGCCCAGCGTTTCTTCCTGGGCAAAAGTCGACGTCACGATGAAGAAGATAAGCAGGATGAAGACCACGTCCAACATTGGGGTGAGGTCAACATTCGCCTCTTCTGGGGCTCTTTGGGTACGTCCTCGCATCAACCAATCTCCATCGCGTCTTCTACCTGCTGGACCGAACGGCTTACCCGGCGGTCCATGCCGGACGTGAAAAGAATGCCTGAGAGAGACGCAACCATGCCGGCCATCGTGGGGATCGTTGCGCGAGACACACCGGCCGACATGGCCTTGGCATCTGCACCGCTGGTGATCGCCATGATGTCGAACACTGCAACCATGCCGGTCACCGTGCCGAGCAGGCCGAGCAGCGGCGCGAGCGCTACCATGGCCTTGGTCAGCTGGACATTCTGTTCCGCTTTCATGCGGACTTCAGAGACCAGCTTGTCTTTCACCCAGTGAGCGAGTCGGGATTTCCTGTCGGAGCGCGAACGCCACTCCGCAATCGCTTCTGCGGCCACCTGTTTGTGGGCGAATCTGAAGTAGAACAACCGTTCCAGGATCAGACCCCACATGAAGAATGTTGCGAGCATAATGACCAGCAACACTGGACCGCCACGATCGAGGAAAGCTTGTAAGTCTGCAAAACCCATATCGGGTTACTCCTCGAAGTGAACGAGGGGGGTGGCTTACGCCACCGCCCCGCGCAGGGATTCCGCTTTCTCGGCGACAAGGCCAGCGGCCTGTTCGTCGAGGATCTGCTGGTTGCCACGTGCCATGGAAGCGGCAATGGCGTGAACCAGAAGGAGCGGGATAGCAGCCACAAGACCGAACACCGTGGTCATAAGGGCAACGGAGATACCACCAGCCATCAGTTTCGGATCGCCTGCACCGTAGATCGTGATCGAGGTGAAGGTGATGATCATACCGATAACCGTACCGAGCAGACCGAGCAGCGGGGCGACAGCAGCAAGAACCTTGATGATGTCGTTGAAGCGTTCGATGCGCGGGCTCTCACGCAGGATTTGCTCGTCGAGCTTGAGTTCCAGCGTTTCGATATCGTTTTGCTTGTTCTGTTCGTAGACTTCGAACACGCGTGCCAGCGGGTTGCCGTCGCCAGCCTGACGGGTTTTCGCCGTCTTGCGCATTGCGCCGCCCATCGTGAAGAGCATGAAGATCTTGTAGATGCCGAGCAGAAGACCGACGGCCAGCAAAGCCATGATCACAGCACCAACCGGACCACCTTGCTTGATGCGGTCAGACAGGACCGGCAGGTCGCCGAGGATGCCGAACAGGTTACCCTTGGACGGGTCAACCGGTGCGCGGACCAGCTGATCCGGGCCAGCATTGATCAGGCTTTTCATGGAAGACGCATAAGCGCCGGAAGGCTGTTTCGCAAAGACCTGCAGGAAGGTTTCACCGTCGTCTTTCTTTTTGACTTCGATGAACTTCGTGCCGTCAACAGTCGCCGCGGTGAACACACCGACGCGCATGATTTCGGCTTCAGCGTTGGAAGCGTCCGGACCAATACCATCAACCATTGCGTTGAAGGATTTGACTTCGGATTGGGCGATCATTTCCTGCAGCATGGCTTTCGGAAGACGCTCAAGCTGACTGCGGTTCGGAAGCGTACGGGCTTCAGCGATATCGGCGATGCCTTCAACGCGGTCTTGATAGTCGAAGTTTGCGAAGGAGTTCGCGATCTCCGGCATGGTTTCACCGGCAGCCGTACGGAACTGGCCGAGCAGTTCCTGGAAGTCACCAGCCTGCTCGGAAACCTGGCTTTCCAGATCTGCCAGCGTGGCTTCGTTGGCGTCGAACTGAGCGCTAAGGGCGCGACCACGAGCTTCTGCAGCGTTCAGAGCGCCACGGGCGTCAGCCATCTTGGCTTCCTGAGCAGCCGTGTCGGACTGGAACTCACGCAGACGCTGTTGGTCTTCAGCCGACATCTGGCTGGAGTCTTGTTTGACCTTCGCGAGAACGTCTTGAAGTGATTGCGCGGTTGCCGGAGCAGAGACCGCGAACGAGCTGAGGCCGAGCAGCGTAACCGCACCCAGAGCCTTCAGCGAGGATTTGAAATTCATCATCTATACTACCTCTTAATTCCCTGGTGCTGCCGCTTACTCGACAGAGAACTTCTGAACAGGTGCGAACAGAACATCCTGCTGAGCCTTCGCCTGAGCCACACGGATGGCCTTGTCGATGTCAGAAACGTAGCTGCCTTTGAGCGCTTCCCACTCACCGGTGCTGCGGTTGTAACGCGCGGCCTTGCCGTTCGGCGTCACATAAACCAGCGCAACGCGGCCATAGAGGAACATGTCAACCGTCGTCGGGTTACCGTCGATGGTGATCTCTTCCTGCCACGTGCTGATCGTGCGGCCATATTCCATTTCGGCCTGATAGGCGTCCATGATCAGACGATACTGTTCCGCCGGAGTAACGTTCGGCGTTTGCATGATGGCATCGAGGCCCTCAAGACGTGCCTGACGCTCGGTTTGCTTAAAAGGAAGGTCTGCAGCAACGAAGGTTTTCAGGTCTTCAATCATGCCCAGAAGCATCGGGACGGTTTGTGCTGTGATGTCATCAATTGAGCCGAGCTGGTCGGTCAGGGAAGCAATTTCTTCTTCCTGGCTCTGAACCACAAGCTCTTGCTGCTTGGCGTACAGATCAGCGGCATCACGGCGCTGAAGCAGAGTACGGTATTCGCGAACCATGTCGGTGCGCTTGTCGTCCAGCTGATTGATCTGCTCTTGAACTTGTTCGGCGCGCCGGGTGGCCTGCTCGCCGGTATTGAGCGCTTCGCGCAGCTGGGCCTGAGCCGGCACGGCCAGTCCCACAATCAGCGCAGCGGCGATAGCGCCGCGAGCTGGTGACAGAAGTTTCATCATGAGGTTTGCCTCTCACTCTCCAAACGGTCGCGCAGTTATTGCGCGCAAGAATTCGACAGTCAGGCGTCCTGCTCATGAGGACGTCCCGGTTTCAATGCCATGGCCAAACACACAAAAGTGGCCGGAGTTATCTGGAAGCCGAAAGGCGCTAGAGACGCCCGACCTCTCCCCTGAGCTTTGGAGCGTGGGCCGCTCTCTGTGTTATACCCTTTGCCATTACAGCGCAGGGATCGCAACGCCCTTAATTGGTCCCGTCGAGGCTTAACAATCCTCGATCCATCGATCAACAAGTCACTTTACGATTCATTTAGAAAATATCCGGCGGTTCTGCGATGGCAACCGGGGGGATACAGTAGTGGGCAATATTTGTCCTGCGCTACCAATCTCGTAGACTTGTAATAGGCAGATGAGTGGCTGGGGTGCCAGGATTCGAACCTGGGAATGCCGGTACCAAAAACCGGTGCCTTACCACTTGGCGACACCCCAATGAAGGCGCCGAGATAGCCACTCTTGCTCAGACTGGCAACACCCGATCTCATGCTTTCTGTGTGGTTTCTGCAGACAAAGGCCTGAGGCGTGCCGATTTTGCCCAACACTGATATAGGCTTCTTTACTTTTTATCGATAATCGGAAATATCGAATATCAAAATATATTACTCCCCGTCCGTGCGCATGGAGACTCTCCTCTCATGAGAACCTTTTTCCTTTCCATGGCTGGCGCACTTGCCGCCATGTTCATCTTCATCTTCCTGGTGTTCGGCTTCTTCATGCTTCTCATCATTGGAGCCGCCACTTCGCAGCCTGAGCGGCCAGACAGCGTTGTGCTGTCGCTCGACCTGAACTCGGAATTTTCCGATCAG
>Ga0070727_10002622_pt1 | contig 17077 bp, 17 predicted proteins | sample tdAd472_FD_66722 | JGI IMG/M metagenome (GOLD analysis project Ga0070727, IMG submission 66722) | Marine sediment microbial communities from the Atlantic coast under amendment with organic carbon and nitrate - tdAd47.2 | ecosystem: Environmental > Aquatic > Marine > Coastal > Sediment | place...
GATTCATCGAACCAACCCGGCGTGGTGATGAGCTGCTTACTAGAAAATCAGTTGCAGGCTGAATTGAGCGGTCACGGCTCACGGATCAGTGAAGATCTGGAACCCTTCGATGCGGGGAGGCTGCTGGCACGGTTCCGGTCTGATTCGGGGTCGATAGAAACGGTTTCGTCAGCACCGGCAAGCCAACGCCCCGGTCAGGGACTGGACCGGACGGCAACAACGCTTCCGGATTCAAATTTTCGGGATCCACCGGTATTCGGTGACTCAAAGGCCTCTTATAAGAAGGATGGAACTCATGCTGGTTGAGCAAAACAGTGATGTGATTAAGCCGAGTCGGCTACCTAGCCCAGTTCGCGTTATCGCGGTAACCGGCGGGAAGGGCGGTATCGGGAAAAGCAGCATTTCTATCAATCTTGCGCTGGCGCTGATTGCGACGGGTAAGCGAGTCATGTTGATGGATGCTGATCTGGGGTTGGCGAATATTGACGTCATGCTGGGGCTGGATGCGGTCTACGATATCTCCCACGTACTTAGCGGCGAACGGGTGCTGGACGAGGTGATTCTCGAAGGGCCCGATGGATTGAAAATTATTCCCGCCAGTTCCGGGATTAGTCGGATGGCTGCGCTAAGCCAGGCTGAACAGGCAGGCTTGATTCATGCGTTCGGTGAAATGGCCGATATTCCCGATGTATTCATTGTGGATACCGCGGCCGGAATCGGTCCCAGTGTCTGCAGTTTCTGCGCGGCGACGCAGGAGGTGGTGGTTGTTCTTACTGAGGAACCCGCGGCGATTACCGATGCTTACGCGCAGATTAAATTGCTCTGGCGAGAGTATGGCCTGAGGGATTTTCATGTGCTGGCAAACATGGCGGATAGTCATCAGGCCGGCCGGGAACTGTTTAACAAGCTGGAACGAGTGGCCTCGCGTTACCTGCAGGTCAATCTCAACTATTTCGGTGTTGTGCCGTATGACCAGACCATGCGTGATAGTGGTTTGCGACAGCGAACCTCAACCCAGCAATTTCCCAATAGCCCGGCGGCGATGGCGTTTCGGCAACTTGCCAACACGGCTAATAACTGGCCCTGGCGCGAGGGGGGAGCAGCAACCCGGCTTGAGTTTTTTCTTGAGCGGGTTCTTCACACCAATCAGAGGTTCGTGGGATGAGCGCCGCATCGGGGATTAATGCCTACCAGGAGATGTCGCGGGAAAATAGTGATGTACTGATTGAAAAAAACGCGGTCCTGGTAAAAAGAATTGCCCACCACATGAGCGGCAAGTTACCCAATTCAGTGCAGGTTGAGGATCTAATCCAGGCCGGCATGATTGGGCTTATCGAAGCAGCTCGTAATTATGACGCGACTCAGGGAGCGGCATTTGAAACCTATGCCGGCATCCGTATTCGTGGAGCCATTATTGATGAGGTTCGTCGTAACGGCTGGGCGCCACGATCCGTGCACAGAAAATCGCGGGAGGCGGCTCAGGCCGTGCGCACCATCGAATCACAGGAGGGTCGGGAGGCTACCGAGAAAGAGGTAGCCACGCTGCTGGGCGTTACCCTGGAAGAGTATCGAAAAATTGTTTCGGAAGCGTCGAGCCATCGACTGCTATCGCTTGATGAAGACGACGATGGCGTCGTGGTGCAGGTGGAAGCGCGAGATACAGAAGTCAATAACCCGCTGCTCGGGGTAGAGATGGAAAAGTATCGAGATGCCCTGCTGGCGGCCGTGGAGGTGCTTCCCGAACGAGAACAGCTGGTGATGTCGCTCTATTACGACGAAGAGATGAACCTGCGTGAAATAGGCGCAGTGCTTGGGGTTAGTGAATCGCGAGTTTGTCAGATACACGGACAGGCCATCGTTCGTCTGCAATCCAAAATGAAAACCTGGCACCAGGATTAGCGGAATCCATGCCGGCATTAACCGCCAGTAAATAAACAGCAACAGTTGATTGAACTGGAAACTGGATTAAATGGACAACTTTAGAAGCTGAGGTGAGCGTAATCCATGAGTCAGGGTGGTTTTAATCCCCCGATTGATGGATTGCAGGAGCGAGGGCATGCAAATTGATCTACCGAATAAGACCTATACCCCGGTTAAAAAGGACCGAACGTCAGTGCAACCGCCGGCTGCAGTCCGGCCGGTTGATCAACAGCAACGAGAGCGAGCTCAGGACCGAAAGCGGAAACCGGCCAGGCCGCCGAAACCCGACGAAGGTGCCGAGGGAAGTACTTTCGACGATTACGCTTAAACCGGTGAGTGATACGCCGGCAGAGAGGAAACGAGATGAATAACGAAATGATCCTCGCATTCGCTTCGATAGGATTAATGGTGTTGTCGACAGGCTGGATGCTGGTCAGGACCAGAGCCAGTCAACGGCAGCTAAACGAACTTGGACAGGCGTTAATTCGGCTGGAAGATCTCATTCACGCCCAGAATACTGGAATCAAGGGCATAGGATCCTCACTCGGCGGGGTACAGCTGCGACAGCAGTCAGTGGCTGATCGGCTGGAACAGCTGGAGCAGGACAGCAAACTGACTGGTAATGCTGAGGTGGTGGGCGGATCGCAGGTTTATCGTCAGGCGATCAACCTGGCGGTCAGTGGTGCCGAAGCAGCAGAACTGGCACAGCGTTTTGGCCTGTCCCGCGGGGAGGCAGAGCTAATGGTCAGCTTTCACCAGCTCGGCGAGAAGGTCGCCTGAATACCCCACAGCCGGGGGCTAGTGCCCGGCCGTGGGATTGCAAAAACTACGGAGCTTTATAACGCAGCGAGGATGGTTTCCGCTTTGCTCGCTTCAAAGTTGCGACCTTCTTCTACGTTCAACTGACTGATAACGCCATTGTCCACGATCATCGCGTAACGCTGCGACCGTGTGCCCAGACCAAAACCACTGCCGTCCATTTCCAGTCCCATGGCCGCGGTAAATTCGCCATTACCATCGGCTACCATGCGAACCTTGTCGCCGGCACCCTGGGCTTCACCCCAGGCGCCCATGACAAAGGCATCATTAACGGAAAGACAGACAATGGTGTCTACGCCTTTGGCGAGAATGGCGTCTGCATTGTTAATAAACCCCGGCAGGTGCTGTCCGGAACAGAGCGGGGTGAAGGCGCCGGGGACAGCAAACAGGACTACCTTTTTGCCGTTAAAAAGTTCATCGGAGTTTACGGGTCCGGGTCCTTCGGCGGTCATTTCCATCAGGGTGGTTGATGGGACTTTGTCTCCGGCTGATATAGCCATGTGGATGCTCCTAAATTTTAATAGTTAGAAAAAAGCGGGAATCATGCGACCACTCGTCGCATGGGTAACATTCTAAGGGGATTCCCGGCGGTATCGCAGTGGTTTCCGTCGGAAAATTTCAGCCATCAATCTTCCAGAATTCGGTCATCAGGGTTGTCTCGGCACCCGGACGGCGATTCTGTTCGTGCATCTGTACCTGGCCGAGATGGTCGGTAAGCAGTACCGTGCTGCTACAGGTGCCATAGTCGTCGGTCTGGATGGTAATGGGGGAGAGCATTCGTTCCAGCTCGAGGCCGATACCGGTGTCGGGGAGTTCCGCTTCGTCCGGCTGCTGGTTGTCGGTTAGTAGCCCCAGTAAAGCATCCAGATCGGGTGGCCCACCGGGATGGAGGGCATCGTCCAGTAACTGTTTGCCGCGATTGACCTTTGGCCAGGGGTCATCCAGCTCGCTATTGCTCAGTCCGTAGAGCCCGCTGGGAAGTTCCTGGAGCTGGTCTGACTGGTTGTTGTAGCAGAACAGTTGAGCTGCGCGAATATCGCCGACCAGCAGATTAAAGCCCGCGTACTCCTGCCGGGTATGGCGAAGTTGCCCTAGCCAGTCAGCGAGCGACAGATCGCTGGTCAGACAGTCAGTGATCAATTTGCCGCGCGAACGCGTATCCTCGCTAACTGGCCGTGGGTCGCGAACATTGGTAACCGCAGCAAACCGGCCCTGGCGGTTAACGGCTAACCAGCTCCCGCCGGCCTGCAAATCCCGACCACCAATGATTTCGGGTATGTCCTGCCAGCGTTGTAGTTGCTCCGTTGGCCGGGTGTAGCGTTCGTCGCGGTTGGCCACCAGGATAAGTGGATGGTCGGCGTGTTGTTGCCACGAAAAAATAATCAGGCACATGGGCGAGGCATCGGGTCCGATTGGGCAGCAATAACCGGCGCGGTTGGAAAGCTGGCGCAAGCCGTATTCAGCAGCGGATAAAACTCAAGAAAATCTTTTTTTAAACTGGCCTGGTGTTCCTCGATAGCCGGCAGGCAGTTGTCGAGTGGGTTGGCTTTAGACAGGCGGCGACTGACGCCTGCGAGGGCGCGATCAATGGTTGGGAGGTGCCCATAGCCGCTGAGCAACTGATGGTTTCGCAGGTGCTTGCTTAACGCGGCCGCCCGCTCCGGAAAGAGGGGTTCATCAAGGGCGAGTTGTTGATAACAGGTCTGTTCAAAACTGGCCAGAGACTGATCAGCCAAACCCTGCCACTGCTGAACCAGACAATGGTCGAATACTAGATCGACGATGATGCCGGCATAGCGCCGATAGGGTGATTCAAACCGCTGCCGGGCCTGGATTACCAGGGGGTGGGAATCGGTAAAGGTGTCGATCTGACGGTGAAAATGGATGCTGTTTATCCAGTCGGTTGAAAAGCTGCCACCTCGGTGCTGGTGGTGCTCAGCCAGATTGCCTTTTATGAAATCCCCAAGCAGGGCACCGGCGAGCACGTGGCCGTGGCTGGACGCCAGGTGAAAGTGAGCCAGATAGTTCATCGATAGTAGTGCTCCAGATCTTTGAACGGCAGCAGGCCGTATATTCCGTCGAGTCCCTTTGCGGATTCAGCCTGGGCATAAAATCCCTGATTATGCTCGCTGAGCATGAGTTCATGCGCCTCATCAAGCGTGGCAAGTGAGCCCAGGCGACTGACGGTAAGCGGTGGGTTCAGGCCGTCGCCAGCAGCCGCAAATTCGAGCAGGTCGATGGCTGTTTCATCATTATCCCCGGTGGGTTCGAGTGACTCTAGTGCCTTCATCAGTGGCTGGCGCAGCAGCGCTGCCACCGGCTGCTGTCCGTTATGCAGAAGAAGCCAGCGGGCGCCTGAGCTCGCAAGTCCGGTCATCCTCTCCGGGTCCAGTCGACGGTTTTGTAATTCAAAACTCGGGTCGACGGCGGCCAGTACACCGACTTCTCTTAAACTTTTGTGCATGGCGGTGGTTTCAAACCGAATACCCCGAAGTCTCAGCAGGCGATGAAATACCGACTCTTTACCAAAGGCTACCCGACTGACCAGACTGGCCGTGACAATGCCGACCATGCCGGGCAATACCAGCGCCGTGTTATGGCCCATCTCAAGCAGTGCGGTCAGCGCTGACAGAGGTGCCTGCAGGGTAGCGCCCATCATCGCTGCCATGCCGACCAGAATGAATAGCAGGCTACTCGCCTGACTGATTTCACTCGGCGGAGCAGAGAGGGTGATGAGGGCGTAGGTAAATCCACCGGCCGTTGCGCCGATAACCATCGACGGGCCGATCAGCCCACCGGGGATACCGAGGCCCAGGCAAAAAGTAGTGGCTACCAATTTTGCCAGGGTAATTACCGCGAGCATCCAGAGTAAATGTTCCCCGGCAATTGCCGCATCGACCGTGGTGTATCCGATACCCAGGGTTTCGGGGATCCACCATCCGATCAGCGACATGCCGACTGCCGCCAGCGCGAACCGTTGCCAGCGTGGCGCGTCCTGTTGCCAGCTGGAAAAAAACTCAAGCAGGTGAATAAACAGGGCGGCCAGCACTCCCACCATCAGCCCTAAAAGCGCCAGATGGTGGAGATCTGGCAGGTTGTCGATAGCCATGGTGGGAATATCAAAAGCGGGGGTCGCGCCGTACACCAGCCGGGTCATCACCGTGCCGGTGACCGACGCGACCATGACCGGTGCGAGATTGGCGACGGCATAATTCAATGCGAAAACTTCGAGGGTGAATATGACCGCTGCCAGCGGCGTGTTGAATGAGGCGGCGATGGCGGCCGCACAGCCACAACCGATTAGGGTGCGTAGACTGTTATTGGGCAAGCGCAAATAGAGGCCGAGTTGACTGCCACTGGCCGCGCCCAGATGGACCCCGGGGCCTTCACGACCGACGGAGAACCCGGCTGCAATCGCCAGCGCTGCCCCAAAGAACTGGCCGATCATGTTGGCGAGTGGCATCCGGGCAATGGGCTGGGCCAGCTGTTCAATGACGTGGGCGACGCCGGCCTGACGAGAATCGGTTCTAAGCAGATGACAAAGCCCCCATAGCAGAGCAGCAGCGATGCCGAGTTGGGCGGCAACTAACCAGGCGGGGGGATGGGTAAAATCGAAAAACAGGTCAATCAGAAACTTGCTGTCGATCAGCAGGCGAAATAGCAAAATGGTGCCGCTGGATAACAATCCAACCAGGGCGCCGGCGAGGGTGAACGCCAGCAGCGCATCTGGCCGAGCCATGCTGCGAGCAAATTGTTCAATCGATTTAATCAGTAAAGCCATCGGTGCAAAGTATGCCAAAACCGAAGCGCGTAAAAACGTCGGTTGGCGAAACGGTCGTTAAGACTCCAGTTTTGCGCTCATTGCGGTGCTGACCGACCAATACGAGGCAGCATTCCGGGTGAAGCCTGCAACGGTCGATCAGGGTGCAAATCCACTACAATTCACCCCGCTCACGAACGTACTATCCGTGGTCGAAAAAAGGGCGATTCGAACGGCCAGGCGAACGGGCAAAGTGAGCAAATTTTATTCAAGGCTCCGCGATCCTGGCGGCGTTGTCCGCGGGGTCGGTGGCGGGTTGATAAAAACCCGGGCGCTGACGCTAATTTAGGCAGACAGGTAAATGGACTGGAATGAAATAGTCGTAGCACTCGCTGCTTCGCAGACGGGTAACAGCAGTGAGTGGCCGGGCTTTACCGAGGCAATTACGGTTATGGGTGGTGATATCAACGCTGCCTATGAGTTGCGTTGCGGGCCCCAGTCATTTTTTGTAAAGCTCAACTCACCCGATAAATTGCCCATGTTTGAGCAGGAAGCAGAGATGCTGGAGCAACTTCGGCAGAGCGGCGGATTACGGGTGCCCGAGCCATTATTGACCGGGGTGATGGCGAGCCACGCCTATATTGTGATGGAGTTCCTGACAATCGAGCCGGTTAATGAACAATCGGCCGAACAACTGGGTGAGGGTTTGGCCCAGTTACATCAAATTAGTAACCCTCAATATGGCTGGGCGGATACCGGGTGGTTAGGGTTGAGTCGGCAACCAAACCAGCTATCGGATAACTGGTGTGGGTTCTGGCGCAATCATCGGCTGGGGTTCCAGCTGCGGCAGGCTTTGCGTAATGGCATTCCTCCGCATATCGGCAGTCGACTTGAGCTGCTCAACAGTTCAGTCGAGGGACTGCTGGGCAACCATCAACCGGTTCCCGCGCTGTTGCACGGAGACTGCTGGCACGGAAACTGTGGGATGGACTCGACGGGACGTGCTGTCATTTTCGACCCGGCCTGTTACTTCGGTGATGCGGAAGCGGATCTTGCCCTGACGGAGCTATTTGGTGGTTTCCCGGACAGTTTTTACCGCGCCTACTGGTCGGTGCAACCGCGTGCGGCGGAATACGAGGTGCGAAGCCAGCTCTATCAGCTTTATCACGTATTGAACCATTTCAACCTGTTCGGTGGTCTATACGGTCATCGGGCCGGTACCATGGCCGAATTGTTACTGGCCGAAATGGGTCATTAAGGAGGTCTCTAATGGACAGGGCTTTGGCGGATAATGAAAGCGATCAGCCGTTACCCGACCTGGGGAAGATGGCGGATCGGGTTACGCGTGGCATGGCCAAATGGCCGGATGTGCCCGCTGTTTACAACTGGTTGCAGCTTGACCGCCGTGGGCGCTGGCGGATGAAAGGTACTGAAATCACCCACCCGCGGCTGCTTGGATTTATCAATCAACACTATTTTCCGGCAGACGACGGCAGCTATTATTTCCAGAACGGCCCTCAACGGGTGTTTGTCGAGCTCGAACTTGCGCCCTATGTGTTTAGTCTGGCCGGCGACCGCCTGATCACCCAGAACAGTCTTCCTGTTACCGGTGTTACGGCCGCTTTTTTATCCGACCAGGGCGATCTCTATCTGCAAACTGACGTCGGCCCCGGCGTGGTTGATGACCGTTATTTATCCGAGATTGAAGAGTGGTTCGTGGCCGATCAGGATCGCGATGTCGCACTGGCTCAGCTGCTTGACGGTATCTACCAGGAAAATACGCGGTTGGTTAGTAAAGGTTTGAGCATTGACCTGCCGCTGCAGCCAGTCACTCAGTCGGCGGTGCCCGAGCAGTTAAAGTTCGTTGCCAGACCCCAGCCACCCGAAGATGGCGGCGAGTATTGTGTAGACTAGCGCGGCCCCGGTTGGGGCTGTTCAGCCTTTTTTCTCTCCGTTGACTTCAGGTTTAGTTCTACATCCATCGTGTCGTTACCTTATCCGCTATTAATTAGCCTGCGTTATAGCCGCGCAGGCCGTGGTAATCAGTTCATCTCTTTTATGGGACTGTCGTCGATGCTCGGTGTTGCGCTGGGCGTGGCGGCGCTGGTGACCGTCATATCAGTGATGAACGGGTACGAGGTGGAGCTTCGTTCACGAATTCTTGGCGTGGTTTCTCACGTCACTATTTCAGGCTGGGACGGTCGACTGGATGATTGGCAGGCGCGGCGAGAACGCCTGATGGAAGTCGAGGAAGTTAACGCCGGCGCACCTTTTATCGAACTACAGGGCATGCTCAGCGCGAATGGTCGCACCTCCGGAGCGATGATCCGCGGGATAGAGCCGGCGCTGGAGGCAACCGTATCCGAATTTCCCAGCTATATGCAGAATCTGCCATTGTCTGCATTGGCTGAAACCCCATTTGGTGTGGTGCTCGGAGTGGAACTGGCCAATACCCTGGGTGTATTACCCGGCGAAAAGGTGACCCTGATGTTGCCCAAGCTGGGTATCTCTCCGGTTGGGGCAGTCCCAAGGATGAAGCGCTTCACCGTGATCGATGTTTTTCAGGCCGGGATGCGCGAATACGATAGCAGTATCGCGTTAGTCAATCTGGGCGATGCGGCGCGACTGGCGCGTTTGGATGACCAGGTTCAGGGATTGCGCCTGAGCGTGGTTGAGCCACTGCGAGCACCGGCCGTTACCCAGCGGATCGCCACCGAATACCCGGATCTGGCGGTCACCGACTGGACGCGCCAGCACCGGAATTTTTTTCGGGCGGTGCGGACCGAAAAAACCATGATGTTTCTGATTCTCACCCTGATCGTCGCGGTGGCGGCCTTTAATATCGTCTCTGCGCTGGTAATGCTGGTCACCGATAAACAGAGCGACATCGCCATATTGCGGACCATGGGTGCGCGGCCGCGAGGAATTCTCGCGCTGTTTGTGTTGCAAGGTGCCACCATCGGGGTGATAGGAACCTTAATCGGCACGGGGGCAGGCATTGCGCTGGCCACGAACCTGGATGTGGTGGTGCCCTGGATCGAATCTTTGTTGGGGTTTGATGTATTCCCCGCCGACGTTTATTACATCGCGGACCTGCCTTCTGAATTACGCAGTAGCGACGTGCTGACCATCGTTGGGGTGTCGTTGAGCCTCTGTCTGCTGGCTACGCTTTACCCGGCCTGGCGCGGTGCTCGGTTAGATCCGGCTCAGGCCCTCCGCCATGAATAAGGATACCCAGGGCGCCGCCGGCAAAGTGACCGCTAACCAGGTGCTAGCCTGTGAACATCTGGGGAAAACCTATCGGGATGTGGGTGCGAGCCTGACGATTCTTGATGATGTCAATCTGCGACTGGGGGCAGGCGATACCGTGGCCATTGTTGGCGAATCGGGATCGGGAAAGAGCACGTTGCTGCACCTGCTGGCCGGACTGGAGCAGCCAACTCACGGAGAAGTTTTTCACGGTTCGACCTCACTGACCAACCTGTCAGAGGCGGCTCGTAGTGAACTTCGCAATCAACACCTGGGGTTCGTCTATCAGTTTCACCATCTTCTGGCTGAATTTTCTGCCCAGGAAAATGTGGCCATGCCACTGTTGATTCGCGGTGATTCCCGGAAACAGGCGATGGCGGCCGCCGCCGCAGTATTATCGCTGGTGGGACTGTCGAAGCGACTAGATCACCGGCCATCTCAATTATCCGGCGGCGAGCGGCAGCGCGCGGCTATTGCGCGGGCTTTGGTGGCAAAACCTAACGCTCTGCTGGCGGATGAGCCGACTGGTAACCTGGATGCGAAAACCGCTGAAGCCACCTGGGAAGTGCTGGAAACCGCCAACGCTGAGCTTGGGGTAGGGCTGCTGATCGTGACCCACGCTCGGCCGCTTGCTGAGCGTCTTGGTCGGGTGTTTGAGTTAAACGCTGGGGTGCTGATTGACGTCTAACGGCGGCTGAAAGGCCCTGCGATTTGTCGGTCAAGCAAAGCGGCACATTGACAAATTGCCAGTTGGCGGTGGCTATTTCCTGCGCCGTTCTCGGCGTCTCTGCCAGCGGCGTTGAATATCCGCTTTCCAGAACTGGGTGAGCACCAGATGGGTGGCCAGGGCCGCCAGCAATCCGGCCACCAGACTACCCAGCGCCAGCGGGGTCAGGTTATTCAAGAACCACTGCACCGAAAAATGATACGGCTCCTGGGAGGCGTAGCTGCCAAGCAGCAGTTGTCCCAGGCGATAGCAGCCATAAAAAAGTGGTGGCGCGGTTATCGGGTTACTGATCCAGGTTAACGCCAGCGCCAGCGCGATATTGCCGCGCAGCAGGACGGCGGTAAGCGCGGCAAGCGGCATCTGGCCGACGATTGGCATAAAGGCATAAAACACACCAATCGCTCCGCCCATCGCGACAGATCGACGACTTAAATGCCAGAGATTTTCGTCGTGGAGCAGGTGCGCGATGGCGCCCAGTGCGCGCTTGCGAAGTAATACATCGCGTTTCGGCAGCCACGCTCTTAACCGCTCTTTCATAACGACAGGGATGTCCTGCTGGCGGCTAACGTGTAATCATGATGCATATGGCGAAGGTTCGGCGATCTCGACACCGATCGTGCTTTTTCCCCGTGGGAGCCAAAACATAAAAAGTCCCTATGCTGATCTGTCGCTGGCATCGGGCTGGTTGCTTGGAATAGCGAGCCAGCAGCTGCTGGCCATGCCGGCCTCACGACCGCCGCTTTATGGTTTGTTGGCACTGTTGATCTGGGTGTGCTGGCACACCAGGAAAAGCGCCTGGTGGCAATCACGTACGGGTTTGCGGACATATTCCGTCGGGGTATTGGCAGGATCACTGCTCGGGTTGATCTGGGCAAGTTTTGCTGCCGATCGCGTGGTGAGTAGTCGGTTAGATTCATCCATGAATCGTGAGACCTGCAGTATACAAGGTTCGATCCTCACTGTTGATCAGCAAAGCGTCGAATTAACCCGGTTTGTGATCGAAGTTGATCAACTCAATTGTGATGGCGAACCAGTGACCCAGGTGAAGCGGGCGCGACTCTCCTGGTACCGGCCAGACGCATTCCTTAAGCCCGGAGAAGTCTGGCAGTTGACCACCCGATTGAAGTGTCCCCATGGGTTTGCCAATCCTGGCCTGTTTGACTATTCAGCATGGCTCGCGCATCGACAGATCGGCGCCACCGGTTATGTCGATAGCAGCGTGCCTCCGCGGCGACTGACGGCTGCCGGGGCTTCTATTGCCGGGTGGCGGGCGGATCTAGTAAAAAAGGTCACCGATGCGTTGAATGGCGACCCGCAAACGCCGTTTATAGTGGCCCTGGCCCTGGGTGAGCGAGGTGGCATTAGTGACCAGCAATGGCAGCTTATCCGGGATAGCGGTACCAGCCATTTGCTGGCTATTTCAGGAATGCATATCGGACTGGTGGGGGCTGCGTTCTGGTGGCTCGGCAGCTGGCTGTGGCGCCGTCAGCCTCACTGGTTGTTGTGGTTGCCCGCACCGCTGGCGGGGGTCTTGGTGGGCTGGTTTGCTGCACTCGGGTATGCCGTAGTCTCCGGGTTCGCGGTCCCTGCCCAGCGCGCGATTATTATGTTCACCGTGGTTGCGGTGGGTGTCCTTGCCAGGCGGGAGGTCTTTAGCCGGCGTGGTTTTTTGATTGCCCTGTTTCTGGTGCTTCTGTGGGATCCACTGGCGATATTACAGGCCGGTTTCTGGCTGTCGTTCGGTGCGTTGCTGGTGATAGCCTGGCGCCTGATGGGGCGCCAGCACCCGTCGCGATTTGTTCAGCTGGTCGAGCTTCAGATTGCGCTCTGGCTCGGATTGATGCCCCTGGTGCTGCTATTTTTTGATCAGCCTGCAGTGGCGGCGTTGCCGGCCAACCTGGTGGCCATCCCCGTGGTGACACTGGTGGTATTGCCGGCTTCGCTAATCGGGACAGGGTTACTGCTGGTGTCGCCGATGCTGGCAGAACCGTTACTGGCGCTGGCCGCATTGAGTATGGACTGGTTATGGCAGTGGCTGGAATGGGTAACGGCACTCGCTAATTCATGGAGCCATGCACTGGCGGATGCCCCGCTGCCGCCCTTGATGGTGACGACCACCTGGGGCGCTCTCCTGAGTTTTATCGGCATTCTCTGGTTACTCGCCCCACGAGGGTTTCCTGCTCGCTGGCTAGGTGCGGGATTGCTGATTCCGGCGTTGGCACCCGGAGGTTTGGCTGATGTCGGGGAAATTCGACACGGTGGGTTTAATGCCCAGGTTGTCGATGTTGGTCAGGGGCTCGCGGTGATGGTCTTCACCCAGAACAGGGCGCTGGTTTATGACGTCGGTGCGCGATTTAGCGAGCGTTTCGATGTGGGTGAAGATCTACTGGTGCCACTACTGCGTCGCCGCCAGATTCAACGGGTCGACCGGCTGGTGATTTCGCACGGGGATAGCGACCACGCCGGTGGTTTGCCCGGCTTGCTTGACCATGTTGCGGTTTCGCAGATTGATTCGGGTACGCCGGAGCAGATCGATGCAAGCATACCGGTGGGGCTCTGCGAGCCTGGTGAGCGGTGGCGCTGGGACGGGGTTCTCTTTGAATACCTGCATTTTTCTTCTTTGGGTAACCAGGCGGATAATGACCGCTCCTGCGTGTTACGGGTAGGCGGCCCAACGGGATTGCTACTGACCGGCGATATCAGCAGCGCCACCGAACGTCGGTTGATGGCGCACCGGCCTGCCACGGAGGCGACGGCTGGATTATCGGCGGGCGTGATGCTGGTTCCTCATCACGGTAGCCGTTACTCATCGAGTGCGGCGTTCATTAAGGCGATTGATCCGACAACGGCCATCGTCTCCAGTGGTTATGCCAATCGATTTGACCACCCTCATCCGTTAACCCTGGCCCGCTATGAGCGAGCAGGTGTTGACGTGATTAATACGGCGACGGCCGGGGCAGTAACGCTCGATTTTCTGCCATCCGGTGAGTACGAATGGTTTACAGAACGTCTGCAGCGGCCGCGTTACTGGCATTGATTTTTGTCCGCTTTATCAATGATCGAAGTATGATCAGAGGGGCCGGTTTCAGGCCGGCCTATGCTAGACTGCCAGCCGCCCGACGGGGCCTTAAATGATGTACACAACCGTCTACTTCAGGCGGTGTCGGTATCCTCATACTTTGAATGATTAACCAACACATGTGGACTAAATCTTGATCGAACTTATCAAGTCGGGCGGTTGGCTAATGCTGCCCATTCTGCTCTGTTCGGTGGTCGCGCTGGCGATTGTCATTGAACGGTTCTGGGCGCTGCAGGCGCAAAAAATTAATCCTGATTTTCTGCTCGGCAGAATTCGCCGCTGGCACGATCAACAGCAGTTAAACAGTGACCGAATTCGCGCGCTCCATGATCATTCACCACTGGGTCGAGTATTGGCGGCAGGTTTGAGTAATCTCGATACCAGTCGCGAGTTGATGAAAGAGAGCATCGAAGAGACCGGCCGCCATGTCGTGCTGGAACTGGAGAGGTTCCTTAATACCCTCGGCACCATTGCCTCGATCACGCCCCTGATGGGGCTGCTCGGTACTGTCATCGGAATGATTAAAGTCTTCGCAGTAATCACGGAGCAGGGTGTGGGCGATCCGACGGTATTGTCCGGAGGAATTTCCGAGGCCCTGATTACCACCGCAGCCGGCCTCACCGTGGCGATCCCGTCGGTGGCTTTTCACCGCTATTTTCGTGGTCGGGTGAATGAGCTGGTGCTGGAAATGGAGCAGGAAGCGATTCGCATGGTGGAAGTGATTCACGGTGAACGGAGCGACAATCAGGGATGAACTTCCGGTCTCATTCCGCAGATGATGCCGATCTCGGCCTTGAACTCACGCCACTGATTGATGTGGTGTTTCTGCTGCTGATCTTTTTCATGGTTTCCAGTACGTTTAAGGACGAGGCTCGGCTAGCCCTGGACCTGCCGGAGTCGGCGGCTGACAGCACGGCGCTGCCAAAGGCGCTGGAAGTGGTGATCAGTGCGGATGGGCAGTACCACGTTAACGGCGAGGCAGTGGACGATGCCAATATTGAATCGTTAAAACAGATGCTTAAAACGGCCGCGGCCGGTCGTACTGACCCCACCGTCGTGGTCTCTGCGGACCGTCATGCCAGTCACGGCAAGGTAGTTACCTTGCTGGAAGCGGCTCGCCAGTTGAATTTTCTGAAAATCAGTTTTACAGCCGAGCGTAAAAGTGGCGGAGAGTAACCCCACGGTGGCCACTACCGATGCGACTGCTCAACCCGTCGCTGCATCGCCGGGAAACGGACCCGAAGCCCCGGCCCAGATCGACTATGTCGGTACCTATAAACGCCTGTTGCAGTACGCGGTGCCTCATTGGCGAGTTTTCCTGGTGGCAATTGTCGCCCTGATTGGGATGGGCGCTACCAATACTGCCTTCGCCGCACTCATGAAGCCACTGATCGATGGCAGTTTTGTGGATCGGGATCCTGAAGTGATTCGGATGATTCCGTTGGCGATATTGAGTCTGGCGCTGGTCAGGTTGTTAGTCGATTTTGGCTCCAAATACTCCATGGCCTGGATCGCGAGAAAGGTGATTCGGCAGTTGCGTACCGCGATGTTTGATCACCTGTTGCGACTGCCGGCGCGGTTTTACGACCTGAACGCCTCGGGCAAGCTGATATCCAAGGTGACTTACGACGTGGAGCAGGTTGCCATGGCTGCCACAGAGGCTGTCACGGTGCTGACCCGAGACTCGATCACCGTTATTGGTCTGCTCGGCTGGATGGTCTATCTGAACTGGAAGCTGGCGTTGGGTTTCATTCTGGTCGGCCCAGCTATCGCGCTGGTGATTGCGCGGCTTAATAAACGCTATCGGCGCTTGAGTAAACACCTTCAGAACTCCATGGGCAATATCACCCAGGCGACCGACGAAGTGATCACCGGACAGCTGATAACCAAAATTTTTAACAGCCAGCCGCGTGAATCTGCCGCGTTTGAAAAAATCAGCGAAAGTAATCGCCATCTCCACATGAAATGGGTGGCGGTGGATACCATTGGCAGTAATCTGGTGCAGATTATTCTTGCCGGTGCGCTGGCCGGCTCGGTGTTTGCCGCGGCCACGTTTGCCAGCAGCGACCAGATGACCGCCGGTGGTTTTATGTCCTTCATCATGGCGATGATGATGTTGCAGGGGCCGATTAAAAAACTCACCAAAATGAATTCCGTCGTGCAGCGCGGACTCACTGCTTCGGTGAGCGTCTTTGGACTACTTGATCAATACCCCGAGGTTGATACCGGGACCCGAGAATTTGACGGGTCGCCCGGGCTGGTTGAGTTTGACAACGTTGGCTTTGCTTATGCCAGCTCCAGTCAGCCGGTGCTGAAGTCAATCAGTTTTCAGGCGGAGGTGGGCCAGACAGTGGCCATCGTGGGCCATTCAGGGGGCGGTAAATCAACCCTGGTGAGTTTGCTACCGCGCTTTTACGACCCGGATCAGGGCGCCATTAAAATCGGCGGGATCGACACCCGTGAATTGAGCCTGCGAGCGCTGCGAGAGCAGATTTCCCTGGTCGGGCAGAACGTCATTCTGTTTAACGACACAGTGGCCAACAATATCGCTTATGGCGGTGGGGCTGATGTTTCTGCGGCCAGGATTGAAGCCGCCGCCAAGATGGCGAATGCCTGGGAGTTCATTGCCCAGCTGCCTGAAGGACTTGAATCAATGGTGGGCGACAACGGTGTGTTGCTCTCCGGCGGGCAGCGTCAACGCATTGCGATTGCTCGGGCGCTACTCAAAGATGCACCGATTCTGATCCTCGATGAAGCGACATCAAGCCTGGATACGGAATCAGAACGGGCCATTCAGGGGGCACTGGAAACCTTGATGGCGAATCGCACGACCCTGGTCATCGCCCACCGACTCTCCACCATCGAGAATGCCGACCTGATTCTGGTGATGAAACGGGGTGAAGTAGCTGAGCGCGGTACCCACGCGGAATTACTGGCACAACAGGGCCTTTATGCCGAGCTGCACCGGTTGCAGTTTAACGAAACCCCCGTTGCGGTCTAAGGTTGCGGTGATGGGCGTCTCTTCAACATTCAGGCGTAGGCTCGAACCCTTTCTGTTGCGGATCTGGTATGAATCCGCACAACCCTGGCAGTTTCTATTAACGCCGTTGAGTTTGCTGTTCGGGGTCCTGCTCAGGGTGCGCAGAGTTGCCTACCGCCGTGGCTGGTTGGCGCGCGAGTCGGTTGCTGCACCGGTGGTGGTGGTCGGTAACATCAGTGTTGGCGGCAGTGGTAAAACACCCTTTGTTATCTGGCTGGTGGAGCTATTTTCTGCCCACGGTTATCGCCCGGGAATTGTTAGCCGCGGGTACGGTGGTGAGGCAACCTACTGGCCTCAGCAGGTGCGTGGCGATGCGGACCCACAGGCGGTCGGCGATGAACCCATAATGCTGGCCCTGCGCTGTCAATGTCCGGTGGTGGTCGATCCGGTGCGCGCACGAGGCGCCCAGGCCCTGATTGAATCTGCCGGCTGCGATCTGATTATTACCGATGACGGGTTACAGCATTACGGGCTGAAGCGTGA
>Ga0070727_10002625_pt1 | contig 17061 bp, 14 predicted proteins | sample tdAd472_FD_66722 | JGI IMG/M metagenome (GOLD analysis project Ga0070727, IMG submission 66722) | Marine sediment microbial communities from the Atlantic coast under amendment with organic carbon and nitrate - tdAd47.2 | ecosystem: Environmental > Aquatic > Marine > Coastal > Sediment | place...
CAAGGACGCCATCGTGGAAAACGGCTGGTATAGAGCTCATAAGTGGCTCATCGCCCGTCGTCTCTCGCAGGTGATCTTCCTCGCTCTCTTCCTGGTAGGACCCATCACGGGCTACTGGCTGGTCAAAGGTACGTTGTCTTCGTCTCTGACGTTCGACTTCTTGCCGCTGACCGATCCGCACGTGCTCGTACAGTCATTGTTTGCCGGTCATGACATCAAAACTGATGCCATTATTGGAGCGGTGATTGTGGTCGTTGCCTATGTCTTGTTTGGTGGCCGGACCTACTGTTCGTGGGTTTGTCCAATAAACTTGGTAACCGATGTCGCCAATTGGGGACGACAGAAGTTGCAGCTAAAGGGGGGCGTTCAGTTCTCCCGCAAGACCCGCTATTGGGTCATGGCTGTAACGCTCATCGTCTCCGCTGCTACCGGCGTCATTGTTTGGGAAATGGTCAACCCGATCACCCTGTTGCACAGGGCGTTGATTTTCGGAATGGGAGTCGCCTGGGCCGCCGTGCTCGCCGTCTTCCTCTTCGATCTCTTCGTTTCACGCAGAGGGTGGTGCAGCCATCTTTGTCCGGTCGGTGCCTTCTATGGCCTGATTGGCAAATTAAGCTTCTTGCGTGTAAGTGCTGTTAAGCGCAGCGCTTGCAATAATTGCATGGATTGTTACGCCGTATGCCCAGAGCCGCAGGTGATCACGCCTGCTCTCAAAGGGGCGGACAAAAACGTCGGACCCATCATCACGGCGTCCGAGTGCACAAACTGCGGTCGATGTATCGACGTTTGCGCACCGGATGTTTTCAAGTTTACCACCCGGTTTGATACCGGAGAGGTCGAAGCGGAGAAATCCGTCGCGGCCATGGAGGAGGCGGCCTAATGACCCAATCCTTCAGCTCCAAAAAAACCGGTGTTGGTTTCATGATTAAGAGTTTCAGAGGAGGAGATTCCAACATGAAGAAGCTCGTCTTTATGGTCGCGGCAGTTGCCCTGGCCATTGGCCTGGCGCTGCCTCAGAGCGCCGAAGCAGGCTCCGCACAATCTTTGCGCGGTGACAAAACCCTAGAATCATCGTCAATCAATCCGGCGATGCCTAAGTTGAAGCTTGACCAAGAGAAGTTCGAGCGGACCTTTAAGGAGCAACCGCCCCTTATTCCGCACAAGGTTAAGAAATATCAGATTAACCTGAAAGCGAACCGCTGCGTTAAGTGCCACGACAAAAAGTACTACAAAGAAGAAGAAGCCCCAGTGATCGGCAAGTCTCACTACCTCGGTAAAGACGGTAAAGAGATGAAGACCATCAACATGGGCCGCTACTTCTGCACCCAGTGCCACGTGCCACAAGCCGACGCCAAGCCGTTGGTTGCCAACACGCACAAAGGCAGCAAATAAGTTCTCCCCCTAATACTTCGCGGGGGGCGAAGACAAAAAGAGGGACGGTCCATCAGGGCCGTCCCTTTTCTTTTTTGACCTCATCCATTTCCTCACCTTAAAACCTGCGTTAGAGTTCGCAGACAAAAACAAAGAGGTGGGAAAATGGGTATTCAGATTTATACCAAAGACAACTGCATGTTCTGCAAGAAGGCCAAGGCTTGGTTTTTGGAAAACAACATCCCCTATGAAGAGATCGATTGCTCTTCGGTTGATGCTTTCAGCGCGATGAAGGCAAAGGTGCCAGGCGCTACGACAGTGCCGCAGATCATCATTGATGGAAACATCATTGGCGGCTGGGACGTGCTGGAAGCGCACCAAGGACCGATCTTGAAAAAGCTTCGGGAAACCTACCCCGCCTGATTGAATTGGGCCTCTAATTAGTGTGATCAAGCAAAAGGCGCTATACTCCTAAGACAAAAGCAAAAATAGACTTTTGGGAGGTGCAGGCCCCTTTATGGCGTTTTCCGATCTCAAGCTAAAATGGAAGATTGTCCTCGTCCTTGGGCTCCTTATGGTGCCAACGACGGTGCTGGGGTTATCCTATGCCTTTAACGCCGTTAAAAACCTAGAAGTCTATACCGCGCTCAGCGGTCTGATGAATTTCGTCGACAGCAAACAGCAAGGCGTTATTCGCTTTCTCGGCCAGAATGAAAAACTGTCTAAACAACTGGCTGCTTTGGCCCAAACCGCTCGGCCAAGTGTCGTTGAAAATCAGTTTAAGACGATTGTCGAAACTGATGTCTTTGACATCAACAATCACAAATTCAAAGGCGAAATTGAAGCCGGAAAAAGAAGTATCGCGACCTGGCGCACCTACCACGCAATAGATTTCGTTCGCCAAGGCAGCATCGAAATTTCATCAGACGCCGCGCGCATTGGGCGACGTCTTGAGCCTATTCCCGATATCCGGCACGGTTACTCGGATGTCTATATGAAAGGTGACAAACCGATCATAAGCTTTGGTGCCAAGAGTGGCGACGGAATCGTCTATGTCCATGCCAATGCGGGGATGTTGACCGTCATTACCAATGGCGAGATCGGAAATCTTGAAGGCGATATGGGAGCCTATTACCTTGCTGGTGTGGGCAAAACTTTCGACTACTACATCACCAACCGAGATAATGTCTTAATCACTGAGTCAAGGGTATACCCAGGCGCTCTTTTAAAGCGAAAAGGAAGCACGTTTCCCTGGCAAATGACCATGGGACGGGCGGTCGAAATGGGGATCACCTGCCTACCCGATGGAACCTATAAAACCAATGCAGGGCATTTTACCGGGCAGCGAGAAGCCATGGGTTTCTACACTGGTCAAAACGGCAAGGAAATGCTGGGCGCTTCCATGCCGTTTTACGATTCAGAATGGACAATCGTTGTTGAACAAGAGGCCGACGAGCTGCTCGGCCCACTTTACAAATTGGGTGGCAACATTCTTTTTGGAACGGCAGCCCTTATTACCCTGCTTTTCTGGGCGAGTTTTTTCTTAGCTACCAATATTTCTCGCCCCCTAACCTCAATCGTTGGCCACGTAAAACGTCTCATCAAGGAAGAGACTGACATTACGGTCGAAGAAACACAGCGGCGTGACGAAATTGGCGATTTGGCAAATGCACTTGAAGTATTTCGCGAAAACATCAAGGAAAAGCATCAGGCGAATGAAGACCTAAATAGGCTGACCCAGACGGTTGAGCAAAGTCCCCATATGATCTTTATTACCGACCTCAACGGCACTATCGAATATGCCAATGCAATGTTCTATGACGCGACGGGGTTTTCAGCCCAGGAAGTTATCGGCCAAACCCCACGCATTATTAAATCTGGGAGAACGCCGCAGTCTGTCTACGAAGATTTGTGGCAGACAATAATAGCGGGTGACGTTTGGAGAGGCGAAATTGAGGACCGGTTCAAAGACGGGACTCTATTCTGGGCTCACGCCACCATCGCGCCCATTCGTTCAAAGAACGGCACCATAACCCACTACTTCGCGGCACATGAAGACATCACGGATCGCAAGCGAACAGAAATCGCCATCCAATCTGCCAAAGAGCAAGCCGAAATCGCCAACCGAGCCAAGTCAGATCTGATGGCAAACATGAGCCATGAATTGCGCACGCCGCTCAATGCGATCATCGGCTTCTCAGAGACGATGAAGAACGAATCCTATGGTCCCATCGATAACGAAAAGTACATTGAGTACCTGAACGATATTTATTATTCCGGCGAGCATCTGCTCGAACTCATCAATGACATTCTCGATGTGTCAGCGGTTGAAGCTGGTGCTCTGCGCCTTGATGAAGAACCTGTCGAACTTTCAAGCGTCATTGAAACTGCCATTCGCATTATTCGGCCAAGGGCAGATAAAGGGCAAGTGACCATCACCCTTTCCACCAGCCCTGAAATCCCCATGATTTTGGGTGACAAGCGGCGTCTCAAACAGGTGTTCCTCAATCTCCTCAGCAATGCTGTCAAGTTCACGCCGGAAAAAGGTGAGGTTTCAATCAATGCTTGGATTAATGATGCGGGCGAAATTATTGCAACTGTGAGCGACACAGGCATCGGCATGGATGAAGAAGAAGTCGAAAAGTCCCTCAGCATGTTTGGCCAAGTAGATAGCGGCCTCAACCGCAAGCATGAAGGAACTGGGCTCGGTCTTCCGTTAACCAAAGGTCTCATGGAACTCCACGGCGGCACCCTAGAAATCAAAAGCAGTAAGGGTAAAGGAACGCTACTAACCTTGACCCTGCCCAAAGAAAGGGCCGTATTCAAAGCAACTGATTCGACCTAGGGGCTTACTCCTGATCTGGAGGCTCAGCTAGTCCCTCAGCACCAAAATAGAACATCAGGTTTTCACGAAACCGCCCGTCTTTTTTCAAGCTTTCAACCGCATCGAAGAGCTGCTTAAGCGGCAGTTTGTGGGCATTAGTTTTCGAGACCTGAAGCCAAGCCTCTTTTCGCCCAATGACAAGTGGGCCTTCAAGTTTTTGGGGGTCCAGGCCCTGGCCTTTCAAATTATACATCAGCGCCGAGCGGGGTCCGGCAATCGCATCAAGTCGCTTGGCTTTAAGCATGGCAATGGACTGCCAATGGCCGAGGGTAAAGTACTTTGAAAGCTCTTTGTCTTCATCAAACCAGCACGAGTAAGCCACGCCTTTGGGCACGGCCAGCGTCAGCCCTTTCAAGTCTTCGCGAGACTTAAGCGGCAGGCCTTCACGGGCGTAGATGACATTTTCTTCATCGTGAACACGAGCAACACCAAGCGTGATGCCTTCCCCTGGTGGGCGGGAAAAGAAAATAGACATATCAAGATGCCCAGCCTTCAGCTCGCGCAACATCCGCGCATAAGGCACAAGGTGGTATGTAAACTTGAGGCCTGTCCGGGCTGCAATTGCCTCGAATTGGTCGCGTGTAACGCCTTGCGGGCGACCGTTTTTTCCGGCCACGCCCCAAGGCTTGAGGGCAAACAGCCCGACCCGCAGGGGTTTAGCCTGCGCCTCATCAGCAAAGGATGGATTAGCCCCAACGATCGCCCCTCCAACGAGAAGTAGCGCGACCAAGAGGCCACAAACTTGATGCCTTAGCATTTCCCCCATCCCACCTTAGCGTCCCATCGCCAAACGGATTTCCCTTTATTGGGTTAGGCGAAAGTCTACGCCTCTTTCGAGAGCTTACAAAGTGATAGATGCTAAAAAAAACCTCCCGCCACCAGCGCAAAATATGATCAATGCTTTTGCCCAATTTTCATTGCCAATTGCTTGGCATGCCTTCTGCTGGATATGCTTTTTAGATCAAGAGCTAAAGCTAACCTTTCGAGACGCTCTAAAGGGAACCCAGAGCAAATGACTGACACACTGAGCTTCGATGACCTGATCGCGGGCTATCCAGGAGCGGCTATTCTGGTAACGACAAGCGGTGATGTGGTGGCAACCAATGCCAGCGGCGCCACGTTAAAAGCTCTTGTTCAGCACGGTGCAGAAAAAGAAATCCCAAAGCTGATTGAAGCTGCCGTAGAGCGGAAAACCATCGTTACTGGCACGATCAGTATGAAAGGGACACGCGGCGACGTCTTTTTGGAAACGTCCATCATTCCCTTCATTGGCAAAGACATCCTCGCGGTTCTTACTCGGGATGTCACCATGGAGCGAAACCTGCGTGGAGCCCTCTCAACATCGCGCCTCCGCTACAAAGATCTAGCCGAAGTCGCCAGCGATTTTATTTGGGAAGTCGACGATACGGAAACATTTAGCTTTGTCTCAATCCGCAGCACACTCGGGTTTGTTGTGGACGATGTTCTGGGACATTCCCCCCTCGATATTTCGCAAGATAATGACCCTTCTAGCAATCCCTTCTTTTCGCGAAGCGAGTTGCAAGATCAACCTATGACACTGAAAACCCCCGATGGGGGACTCTTTGATGTTGTCATCTCATGCCGCCCTATGGAAGCACCGGATGGCTCTTGGAGGGGTGCACGCGGCGTTTGCCGTCTGGCCCAAACAAGCAGCACGCAAGAGGACTAAAAATAGATGAGCCTGCCCGCCTCTCTCAGTTACGAAAAAGCCAAAGAACTGGCCCAAAGCCCTGATGAATACATTCGTCTTCAGCTTGCCGTGCGCGAAGACATCAAGGCAGAGATTCTCTACTACTTCGCATCCGATGAAGACACTGAGGTGCGCAAAGCCATTGCGGCCAATCCTCAAACCCCACCCCAGGCTGACTACCTGCTTGCCGATGATAAGGAAGTTGAGGTTCGTGTTGGGCTGGGCGAAAAGATTGCTAAGCTCGCACCTGGCCTCACCTCAAGTGAGCAAGACAGCGTTCACGAGATGATCTTTAAGACGCTGGAAAAACTTGCCAGCGACCAAGAAACAGCCGTTCGCAAAATAATTTCTGAAACTCTTAAAGACGTTGCCACCGCCCCTCACGAGATCATCAGTCAGCTGGCACGCGATGAAGAATTGACCGTTTGCGGACCCGTTTTGGAGTACTCGCCGGTCCTTGAGGATGACGAAATTCTAGACATCATTGCCGATCACCCGGTTCATGGCGCGCTGACCGCAATATCAAAACGCTCTACCGTTGGCGACAAAGTTTCAGACGCCATTGCTCGATCAAACGATAGCGATGCCATTGCAGCAATGCTTGCAAATCCGAGCACACAAATTCAGGAAGAAGCGCTGGACGCAATCCTCGATAAAGCCTCACAGCATCCGTCTTGGCATGAGCCATTGGTAAAGCGCCCGGTTTTACCGGAAATGGCATTTGGGCGCTTGGCTCGGCTTGTTGCCAGCAAATTGATTGAACAATTGATGGACCGAGACGACATCAGCGACAATGCCGTTTCCCATGTGCGCGCCGTGGTCGAAGAGCGAATAGAATCTGGTGAGTTGCAGGCAAACCTAATTGACGAGCTGCCTGGCAGCTCGAAAGAAAAAACGCCTGAAGAACAAGACGACGACGAAGACGAACGCACGGCCAAAGCCCAGGCATTGCACGACAAGGGAAAACTCAACGATGGTGCGATCTGCCGGGAAATTAGACGCGGAAATGGCAATTTTCCAGTCGCAGCCCTTTCGGTCTTGATTAACGCCCCTTATGTGGTGATCAAGAAAGCTTTTGATTTGGGTGACACCAAAGGGATTGTCGCCCTTTCTTGGAAAGCTGGCCTCAAAATGTCGACCGCCTATGAAATGCAAAAAAATCTAAAAGGCCCCGCCCTAAAGAAGATTGTCGAACCCTCAGCCGACGGCGACTACCCCTTGGATGAAGACGACATGCTATGGCAGCTAGGATTCTTTGATCTGGACTAACCTAGACTGTGTCACCAGCTATAGAAAAAATAACGCTCTGAGAGACAATGATGAATGAAACAAATACAATTCTATCTGAGTCCGGCTTGAAACAAGTGATGATGGATCTAGGCGATGGACAAGATTCCGTCGTTTTACCTCAAGGTTTCAACCTTGATGGTGTTGAGGCTGAACGAAGCGGCAATGACCTTATTTTGATCTCAGCTGATGGTCGCCAAATCACAATCGAAGGCTTTTTTACTTTTGATGAATTCCCAGACTTGGCAGCACCCGATGGCACGCCCCTTGATTTGGACCTCATTGAGCCCCTCATCGAAATATCTGAAAGCGATTCAGATGACGAACTGAGCGAAGAAGACCTCAAGGCCCTTAACGATTTTGAGACTGCTGCGGGCGGCAATGAGCAAGAGCACACCGATCCAGAAACCAACGCACGAACGGATGGGCAGCAACGCCCTAGCCCCTTAGATGCCGAACAACCCTCTAACACGCCCGAAGCAGTAGAGCTTCCGGCAGATGATAATCAGACCGGAAGGCCTAATTCCCCACCTGGTCAGGCGGCTAGAGATGACGATGATCCCTTGCAGCTAGGTCGTGGCAGGAAAGGCCCGCAGCAAGAGCAGGCGAAAATAGAACCAGAGCCTGAACCAATTGAGCGAGTGACCATTGAGGGATCAACGAAGTCGGAAACGATTAAGGCGAGCAGTGAAAACGAAGAGATCAACGGCGGCAATGGAAACGACAGAATTTATGCCCGCGACGGCGACGATCTGCTCAACGGCGGCGACGGAAACGACCGGCTCTATGGCGAAGATGGAAACGACACCCTAGCTGGCGGCGCCGGAAATGACCGGCTCTATGGCGCAGACGGAAACGACACTCTCACCGGCGGCAATGGCACGGATCAACTCTACGGTGGTGACGGCAACGACACCTTTATCCTAGACGGCGCCAATGATGCAAAAGACAAGCTTTCTGGTGGCGCAGGAACCGATACGCTTAAGACAGCAGACGATGGTGATTTCACGCTCAATGCCTTTGGCAAATCCAATTCGGTCGAAGTGATTGATGGCGGCGAGAGCGTCAGCAGCATCCAAGGCACCGACGGGAAAAACAATCTCGACTTCCGCAACGCAACCCTTGAGAACATCGACAAGATCGAAGGCCTTGGCGGCAACGACACCCTCGTTGGTTCCGACCAAAACAACGTGATTGACGGCGGAACAGGTAATGATCGCCTCTACGGTCGAGACGGCGACGACAATCTAGTTGGTGGGACGGGCAATGACCGTCTCTATGGCGATGGTGGCAACGATACGCTAGGTGGTGGTGATGGCAGCGACTACCTATACGGCGGTGACGGCAACGATACCTTTATTGTTGAGGCTGGTGAAAAAGCTTCTGACCGATTTTATGGTGGCGACGGCCTGGATGTTGTGACGTCAGATGGCGACATTGTTTTGTCGGGATCACGGCTCAATAGCATTGAGAAAATTGAGATCACCGGCGATGGCGGCGCCATCATCGGCGAAGGCATCAATGATGCTTGGAACTTCCTCCAAATGACCTTGGAAGGTGTGAAAAGTATTGATGGCGGTGCTGGAAATGACACCATTCGCGGCAGCAACACCAGTAACAACAACATCTTCGGCGGTGACGACAAAGACAAACTCTATGGAGGCGACGGCAACGACGTCCTCGATGGTGGCTCCTCCATTGACCAGCTGTTAGGCGGGCTCGGCGCTGATACGCTCACCGGAGGCACCGGCAACGACAAGCTGACGGGCGGCGGAGGTGATGATAAATTCATGTTCCACGATGGTGATGGAACCGACACGGTCTTGGACTTCAGCCTCGGTGATGCCCTGGTCTTTGAAGGGGCCGAGTTTGACGTGAGCGACCTGACATTCACCCAAAAAGGCAAGAATACCCTGGTCGACTTTGGCGATGGTACCAATTGCCAAGTATCGCTCAAAAACACCGATGCCGACGACCTTGAAGGTTACACAACGACCGTAGATGGCAACGACCAAGTCGTGATCGTCCTGGATAACCTCGCTTAAATAACCATCATAAAAAAAAGCCCGGCAAGACCGGGCTTTTTCTTTGTCTGAATTCTAGAACGGTATTTCATCGTCCAGGTCGCCACCACCAGGGCCGCCGGAGCCACCTTGGCTTCCGCCACCACCGCTTTGGTTGCCACCCGAGTCACCCCAATCGGGGTTGCCACCGCCGCCTTGGTTTCCGCCTGACTGACCACCGCCGCCAGCGCCGCCGTAGCCATCGGGATAGTCGCCGCCGCCGGCATTCTGGCCGCCGCCATCGCCGCGTCCGCCGAGCATGGTCAATTCACCACGATAGCGCTGCAAGACGACTTCGGTGGTGTACTTCTCAATCCCATCCTGACCAGTCCACTTGCGGGTCTGGAGAGCGCCTTCAATATAAATCGTGGAGCCTTTGCGCAGGAAGCGCTCGGCAACATCGGCCAAACGATCATTGAAAATCACCACGCGATGCCATTCGGTACGCTCTTTGCGCTCACCGCTTTGGCGATCTTTCCAGGATTCGGAGGTCGCTATACTCATGTTGACGATCTTGGTGCCGTCCTGGGCGTAGCGGATTTCCGGATCGCGCCCCAGGTTGCCTACCAAAATCACCTTGTTCACACTGCCTGCCATGGTCTTCCCCCGGCTCAAAGATATCTAAAGAGGCGAACAGTCTAAACGGATTCTCGCAAATAGAGTCAATGGAATCTCTTCCTCTTATATTTTGCAAGATGTCCTTTTCCGGTCATCCATATGAACGGTAAATCCAGGTTGTTTGAACACCTCGCAGCAAACCCTATACTGCTGGCACTCTTGAGATATAGACCAAAAAAAAATAAGAGGGCACGACCTTGAATCAGTACAGCTTTGAGCAAGTGCGATTGCTGCTTGCCGAACCCAACACAGAAATTCGTCAAGGCTTACTCGCGGCACTGCGGGATTATGGCTTTCGCAATGTGGCAACAGCAGTTACACCCCAGAAATTAAACGACGCCCTTTCTGGTGGCGATATCGACCTGATCATTGGCGATTGTCACTACGGTGGTGATGTGATTAGCAAGTCCATCAAGAACATGCGTCATTCCAAACTTGGCGAAAACCCTTTCACGGTTTCCATTGCCCTTTGCTCTGAGCCGCTGGAAAAAAATATCCGCACCGCAGTTAATGCTGGGTTTGACGATGTGATTGCCAAACCCGCTCCAGTCAACAAGATCGTTAATCGGATTTCAAAACAGATTTCTGACCGGCGAAAATTTGTCATTGCCCACAGCTATGTGGGTCCAGACCGCCGCAAAGCTCCCCGCCCGGAGGACGATCCGGCAAACAAGATTCCTCTGTTTGATGTTCCCAACCCCTTAAAAGCCATCGCCGAACAGGGGAAAAGCTACAAGATGATTAAAGAAGAAGTTTTCGGTGAACGGATCAAGGTCAAAACCCGATGGCTCCATCGTTCAGCCGAACAACTCGATATCTTTGTTCAACAACTTGCTGCCCATCATCTTCATGGGGATGCGCCCGAGAAAATTCCTGTTCTGGTAAAATACCTCAACGAAATGGTTCGCGAGCTTCACAGTCGGCTTGACGGCGCTCATAAGGTTGCAGCTTCCGAGCTCTGCATTTCCATGGCCGACGTGGTCGGGCGCATGGCGAAATCTCCTGAAGCAATTCAAGGCAAAGATATTGACCTTCTGCCCAATCTTTCTAAAGCTATCGTCAAAGCTTTCGAAGAAAACGCCGCTGGTGCAGAGTCTATTGCCCACGATATAACGGAGCAGGTTCTTAAGGCCGGCTAACACGGAGGCCAAGTATGGCTGATGCAAACTACGATGTGATCTTTATTGGATCTGGCATCGGCACAATGACGGCAGCCTCTATCCTCACCAAATTGCATAAGAAAAAGGTGCTGGTGCTGGAACGGCACTATGTATTGGGTGGCCTGACCCACACCTTTCGCCGCCCTGGCAACAATGAGTGGGATGTGGGCGTTCATTATATTGGCGACATGAACGAAGGCGCGACCATGCGCCGCATCTCCGACTTTATTTCAGGTGGTGAACTTAAATGGAACCGCATGCCGGAACCGTTCGATTTGTTTTCTTACCCCGATTTCGACTTTGGACAAGTAGGCAACAAAAAACAGTTCATTGCCGATCTGGTTGAAAAATTCCCTGACGAAAAAGAGGGCATCCAAGGCTACTTCGCTGACCTCCGCGCCACCAAGCGCTGGCACTATTGGCGCTTGATGAATGAGGTCATGCCTGGCGTTTTAAAACCTCTCGCCCGCTGGCAAATGCGCAAGGATGAGAAAATCGCCCTGAGCCTGGTTGGCGATGTGCTCGATCGGCGGTTTAAAGACCCCAAGCTCAAGGCGCTGATTTCCTCTCAATGGGGCGACTATGGCCTGCCTCCTGCCCAGGCCGCATTCGCCACCCATGCCCTGGTCGCCAACCACTACCTTCATGGCGGCTACTACCCCAACGGTGGCGCGGGGAAAATGGCTGAAACCATTATTCCTCCCATAGAAAAAAATGGCGGCACGTTTCTGATCAATCATGAGGTTCAGGAAATACTTGTCGAAAACGGCAAGGCTGTCGGTGTGGAGGTTTTGAAAAAGAAAGGCAAGTCAGGCGGAGACCGCATGCGCTTTTATGCCCCCGCCATTGTATCTTGCGCCGGCGCCTATCTCACCTATGCAAACCTCTTACCCGAAAACCTTGGCAAACCGCTTGCCGAGGACATTGAAGATTTGGTGCCCGACATCAGCACGGCGACCATCTATATTGCGCTCAAGGATTGCCCCTCTTCGCTTGGTTTTAAGGGGGAGAATCACTGGATTTTCACAGGCTATAACCACGACAATTATGCTGAGAGCACCAATCTTAAAGACGAGGTCGCCAAGGGTTGTTACCTCTCTTTCCCATCGCTTAAAAACCCCGAGGCCAACAATCATTCAGCCGAGTTAATTGGCTTCGTCGATTGGGATGTTTTTGCCAAATGGCGCGATGAACCCTGGATGAAACGGGGCGATGCCTATGAAGCGATGAAGCAAAAGTTGGCCGATAGCCTGTTCTCTCTGGTCGAGAGCCGCCATCCGGGTTTTAAAGATTTGGTGGCCTATTCGGAAGTCTCAACCCCGCTTTCCACCGAGCATTTCACTGGCGCTCCAAAGGGCGCCATCTATGGCGTAATGGGAACGCCTGAGCGCTACAAAAAGAAATCACTTGGCGTGCGCACGCCGATTAAGGGCCTCTACCTCACCGGGGCCGATGCCTACTCGCTCGGCGTCGGTGGCGCAATGATCAGTGGCGTTGCAACGGCTGGCGTACTCTCTGGACCCTTCGGTTTCTTCAAAAACTGGAAAGTGATTATGGCCGCAGGTTAAGCCGCAACCAACGGCTGACCGAAGCCCAACTCATCACGCAGACAGGCTATGATTTCGCCGTGGGTCACCCCCACCTCAGCGGCTGAAACGACGGCTTCAAAGACATTGGTCTTCTCGTCACCCGCCGACCTTGCAAGTTGGGCCAATGCCTTTTCGACCTCTGCTTGGCTCCGCTCGGCCTTATAGCGTTTAAAGCCCTCGACAAGTGTCTCCATCTCTTGGGCGATCGGGCGATAGGGTTCGGGTTCTGAAAGCGTATCGTCTTCTTGATAACAATTAACGCCCACAACCTTCTCAAGCCCTTGATCAATTTTGTTCTGATGAGCAATGGCTGAGTCGCCAATCATCTTTTGAACAATGCCTTTCTCCACTGCCTGATACATCCCACCTTCATCATCCATTTTCTGAATGACCTGAAGGATCTTCTCTTCCATCTGATCGGTTAGCTGCTCCACATAATATGAGCCCCCTAGTGGATCGATCACATCGCAAAGGTGAGCCTCTTCACGCAGAATGTTTTGAGTCGCGACCGCAATCTTAGCCGTCTCTTCGGTTGGGCAGGCAATGGCCTCGTCGTAGGCGTCCGTGTGCATGGACTGAAGACCACTTAAAATACCAACGATGGCCTGGGTCGAAACACGGGCAATATTGTTGAGCGGTTGCTGGCGGGTTAAATCTGCTCCTGATGTTTGACCGTGGAACTTAAAGCGCCAGGATCGAGGATCTTTTGCTCCCAATCGTTCCTTTGCCAGCCGCGCCCAGATGCGCCGCCCCGCGCGGAACTTGGCGATCTCTTCAAAAAAGCTGATGGAGATGTCGAAGAAGAAAGTAAAGCGCGGCAGGAAGCTGTCTGGGTCCATGCCGCGTGCAATACAGTCTTCGGCATATTGAAGAGCGGTTGAAAGTGTAAAGCCCATGGTCTCGGCAGGTGTTGCGCCCGCCTGTTGCATATGTTGACCAACCACGGAAACTGGATTCCAGTTAGGCACCTTATCGCGACAAAACTCAATGTGGTCCAACAGCACACGCCGCGAGCCAGGCAATGAGAGGCGATAGAACATATGATTGGCGACGTAGTGGGAAATGTAGTCGCTTTGGTTGGCGGTGCCGGTCACCTGATCCCAAGAAATTCCCCGCCGCTTGGCGGTGCCGAGCAGAAAAGCAAATAGGGTAAAGGGTGATGGGTCGTTCATGGCGGTCGAAAGGTTCTCAATGGGAACGTCCTTTAGGGCCATATCCATGTGATTGACCGAATTGACCACCGTGCCACAGGTGCCGAGCAAAACACTGGGAACTTCATCACAGTCATAGCCGCGGAAGCCTGAATTGCAGGGCAGCAGACTGATTGCACTGGCGCCTAAATCGAGCAGTTTTTTGACCCGCTCGTTATAGTTCTCTGGCGTGCCAAGGCCGATGAGTTGGCGCTGCGTCCAGGTGCGCCCTCGATACATGCTGGGATAGATGCCCCGGGTGAAGGGATACTCTCCGGGCATTCCAAGCTGGTCAAAATGTCCCTCCGTCTCCGCATCAGCAGAAGGCACATAAAGGGGGTCGATCTCAATGCCAGAGCGGTTCGTCACGGTAGGGCCATTTTTGACCTGCCCATCGTAGGCTGCTTGCCAGCTCTTCACTTCTTGCTTCATACGATCCGAAGTACTCATTTGGAACGTCTCCTTGAAAAACTTTGATCAGCCAAAAGCGGCGTCTTTTGCGATGCGCACTTCTTCTGCCGTGGCAGCAAAAGCCCCAACAACTTCTTCTCGGCTGGTACCCGGCCCAAAAATCTTTGCGACCCCGGCTTCTGTGAGCATTGGCTGTTCTGATTCTGGAATAATGCCGCCAAGAAAAACTTTCACAGCCCCCAGCCCTGCATCATCCAAAGCCTTCACTAAGTTCGGCACGATCAGGTGGTCGGTCGCGAGGGAGCTGATGCCAACCACATCAATGTCTTCTTCCTCAACCAAATTGACCACGGCTTCAATACTCTGCCAAGGAGGGGTGATAATCACCTCCATACCAGCATCTCGCAAAAAGGTCGCAACCAAACGGCTGCCGCGGTCATGGCCGTCAAAGCCTATTTTTGTTACCAAAATGCGGTAAGGAATATCTGGGTTAGCGGTGTCCATGCCTTACTCCTTCAAGCAGCCTTCAATCATTGCGCTCAGTTGATCGGCCAAATACTCAGGCGTTTTGCCATCAGGCCGATACCACCACTGGGCATAGTTCGCCGCCCCAATCGTCAACATGCGGATGACGCTGCGGTCGCTCCCCTTCTTGAACGGGAGGTCTTTCATCAACTTGGTAAAAATGCGCTCGTAGTCGTCGCGCAGGGCGATTAATTGAGCCTCAAACTCCGGCACTTCGGAGGGCTGAACCGTTGCCAAAACCCTTGCATAGGCCGTTTCGTCTAGGATCACATCAAGGTGGGCGCGCAAGGCAGATTTCAGCTTGGGTAAAGGCTGCGTCTTGCCTTCAACGGCCTCTTTCACCCGCTTGGAAACCCGTTCGACACCAACCTCATAAACGGCCAATAGTAATTCGCCCTTGGATTTGAAGTGATAGTAGACCGAGCCCGGCTGCATCTTCACTTCCTTGGCGATATCTCGGGTCGTCGTCGCCTTATAGCCTTTTTCGGCAAACTGCTTGGCCGCCGCATCAAGCAGCGCAGTCAATCGACTATTCGCCCGCGTCCTGGCCTTCAAACTACTCATCTGCTCCCCACAACCTTAACCAAGCACCTGATTGGTTAATAAATATGAGCGCCTGACGAGTCAATTGAAAAAGCAAGCGCTTGGTTAATGTGTGTGTGGGGGGGGGAGAGAGGCAAAATGAATTTTATTGAAAGTGACAGCACCCCCAAAACAAGGGTTACTGACTTCTCTTATTTGTTTTACTATTTGAGACAAATCAGCAATAGCGGCATAAAGTCGGCATAAAAAACATCTATTGAGGGTGGGAACTATGGTGGGAATGCACTACATCAAATGGGGGGAACACTTGGAAACAGGCGTCCCGATCATTGATGACGAGCACAAGATGCTAGTCGATATTTTGAATGAACTCTTCACGGCTTGCTTTGTCGGTCAGGGAGAAAGCCATTTAAAAAGCATCCTAGAGCGACTGCTCGCCTCCATTCGTGACCATTTCACCCAAGAAGAAGACTACCTGGCAGCGCAAGGCGATAGCACCATAGAAGAGCACAAGGCCGAGCATGAAACCTTCCTTGAGCGGATCACCCATTTTCATCGCTCTACCGAGGATGCCGTTGAAGAAAACCTCAGCCATGATGCACTGAGCTTCTTACACGATTGGATCGTCGATCACCTAAGCACAGAGAGCCAAGAATTGGCCCTCATTTCGACGGCGCGGGCCAGCTAGAACTAAGCTGCCACCTCTTCTTCCGCCTCACCAAGTTTAAAGAAGGCGACCAATGTCGCCAGCTCTTTAGAGCGGGCTTCCAGCTTGCTTGCCGAAGCTGTCGCCTGCTCGACCAAAGCCGCATTGCGCTCACTCATGTGGTGAATAGCATCAACCACATTGCTAACCACCCCAAGTTTCTCAGACTGAGTTTGACCGGCCTCTGAAATCTCGGAAATAAGCCCCGCAACCTCTTTGATTGATTCGACAATTTCGAGCAACGAGGTACCCGCCTCATTGACCATGCCAACGCCCTCTTTCACTTGATCGCTGCTGTCTGTAATCAAGGCTTTGATCTCTTTCGATGCGTCAGCAGAGCGCAGCGCCAAAGATCGAACTTCCGAGGCCACCACGGCAAAACCCTTCCCAGCTTCGCCAGCCCGAGCCGCCTCAACGGCAGCATTGAGGGCAAGCAAGTTTGTTTGGAAGGCGATTTCATCAATCATGCCAACGATCTCAGATATTTTGTCCGACGACTGTTCAATTTTCTCCATGGCCGATGTGGCTGCCTGCATCGTCTCCGCATTTCGTATTGCCGCATCGCGGGTTTCACCAGCGACCTTGCTGGCCGTCATAGCGTAGTCCGCATTTTGGCTGGCGATTGTGTTGAGCTCTTCAATGGCGCCGGTCGCCTTGGTGGCGCTCTCAACCTGCTCAACACTACGCTTGGCTAAATCCTCGTTACCATCGGCAATCTCTTGGCTCCCCGTTTGCACTTCAGCCGTTGTTTCGGCAATGGTCTTGACGATCTCTTGGAGGTTCTCGGCCATTTCAATGGAGTCTTGTTGCAAGCGTTTGAAGGTTCCGCCGTACTGCCCTGCCATACGCTCGTCCAAACGCCCATCCGAAAGCGCTGAAACCACTTTCACGACTTCGGAAAGCCCGTTTTCGACCATCCCGACCAAATCATTGATCCCCTCTGAAAGGATCATGATGAAACCTTCTTTGTCGCTGCTGTCGATGCGGTTGGAAAAATCACCTT
>Ga0070727_10002626_pt1 | contig 17060 bp, 16 predicted proteins | sample tdAd472_FD_66722 | JGI IMG/M metagenome (GOLD analysis project Ga0070727, IMG submission 66722) | Marine sediment microbial communities from the Atlantic coast under amendment with organic carbon and nitrate - tdAd47.2 | ecosystem: Environmental > Aquatic > Marine > Coastal > Sediment | place...
CTCGGTCCGCGTCTTCCCGAAGGGGGGCGCGGGCTACCTGTCGAAAAGGACGACATCGGGACCCTCTGTGACCGCGCTGCTGACGGGTTGGGCAACCGCTTGGAGAATGTGACCTCCAAAGTACCTAGATGGCTTCTGAGGTTTCTCGGTGGCGTCGTCAGTAGAGCACTGCGGCTGGGCAAACGCAGGACGTGCGCTGACGACGTCGTCGAGTCACCTCGACGCGTCATAGAAAGCCGAGCCGACGGAACCCTCGTGTGGCTGGGGCATGAGGAGTTCCAGTACCGGGCATACGACATCGGGAGGAGCCCTCACGAGAACCATTGGCAACACGGCGAGCAGGGCATTCGGGTTGCACAAGGCGGGAACGACGCCGGTCGCAACCCCACGCACGACGCCCACACCATAGGGCGGATTGGATTTGCTCAGGCCGAGTACTACTTCGCCGGTGTTGAGCACAAGTCGGAATGGCTCTGGAAGCAGAGATGGCGAGCTCGTCTCCGCCGATTTCGGATCTCACGCGCGTGGATTCCAACCGGGATTCTGAGTGCATGCTCTAGCGCACGAGGGCGCGGCTCCCTCGATGGTCTCGCCGGTCTCTGTGATGTCGCACGGGATTTCTCCATCAACGCGGTCTCCGCGCACTGAGGACACGATGAATCGACCGTTCTCACGATTACTACGAAGCGAAGAAGGCACGGCCTTGGTGGAAGCGTTGATCGGTTTACCCGTATTCGTCGCCGCGTTGGCAGGGATCGTCGCGCTGAACGGAATGTACGGCGCAAAACTCGAGGCAAAGTCTCGCGCACGGCGGATGGCGTGGCTACAAGCGGACTCTGGCGAGTGCCCTGTGCAAAGTTGTAGCAACGGAGATTGCAGACGCATCGAAGGCGAGATTCGCGCAGGCGGCCTCGATGAGCTGCTGGCCGTGCAGGACGGCCGCTTCTCTCTTGGCTCTTTCCTCGACAACGTGGGGAGTTACCTTCTCGGGAAAGCAACCAACGGCATCGGTCTGGCAGAGGCGCTCATGCCCGCGATGGTGGGCTCGGGGCTGACCTCGCAACATGGGGTGACTACGCTGCTGTGCAACACCACCTCCCGCCACACGGACACTGGAGGCAGCGTTCTCGAACACGCCTGCAGGACTGGTCTAAGCACAACGGAGTACGCCAGTGCGGTCTGCCGATAGAAGCCCCTCTCTAGGTTGGCGTGCCATTTCTGGAGGGTCCGCCTTGGTCTCAGCTCTTCGGCTGGGCTTCTTCTTCACCGCGGTTTGCCTGCTGGGCTTCTCGCTTCTTCTCCGGTCCGTCCGGGCCGACGTCACGGAGGCCCTCTGGCAGATCGGGGAAAAGCTCATGGAGTACCCGGGCGCCACCCATGAACGTGTGCGCCAGCTCCATCTGAACGGCGCTCCGTTCTCTTTTCGAACCCAGACTGTCGATGCCCCGCTCGCGGACGTTCTCGCACACTATGAAGCACTCTGCGGAATGCACGACGCGCGGCTTGCCAACCGACTCACGAGCCTGTTGGAGCTGCACCCTTCCTCGCCTCCGAGCTCTGGCGCCCTTCGTGGAGTAACCACGCAGACGGCGCGCAACGACAGCGGTGGTTACGTGGCCTGCCTCGACATGGGCGGCGCCCCGCAAGACCTCGGCATACTCGCCGACAGGTTCCTCCGTTTCTCCCAAACCGGCGACCTGCGAGAAGTGGGCAGCCCTCGGTATGTCTTCGCGCGTCGCGTCGAAAGCGGCGTGGGGGACAAGACGTTTCTTCTCACGATGTGGGCGGATTCCTCGGTCAATCTCTACCAGATGCTGCCTCGCAGCGGCGTGGACGCTTCCGGACACGATCCCATCGGGGTGCCACGACCACCTGGTTCACAGCGCATCTTATCGGCGCGGGAGGCCCTTCAACCGAGCGGCGTCTTTGTTTATCGCGTGGTCGACATATCCGCGGAGGCCCTCGCATCGTTCTATCGAAATGAGCTCTCCAGAACCGGGTGGACGATCATCGAGAGGAACCCCTCCGAATCCGTATCGGTGGACGGTGTCCGCATGATTTCCGCGGAGCGGGAGCATCGTCTGGTCACGGTGCTCTCCCATTCAGGCGAAGGGCTGCACACGGTTCTAACCATTCTGACCTCCGAGCCATCATGACCACGAATCCATGTCTGTGAATCGCATACCCATGTTCGCCTCAGTCGCTGTTGCCGCGTTCGGATTCGTGCTCCTCGCCGTCTACGTGCGACAGTTTCAGCGTGACGCTACGGGGGGTGATCCCGTCGAGCTGCTCGCGATGAGGCAAGACGTTGCGGCCGGCGCGCCGCTCACCGAGCAAATGCTAGTCGCACACACGCTCCCAGAGAGCTACGTCGAGGACCGCCAAGTTCTGGCGACCGACCTTCCGAGGGTCTTGGGTGTCCGCGCCTCGATTGGTCTCGAGGCAAATCAGACTTTGCTGTGGACGGATCTGGCAACCACTTCGCACGACAGAAGCTCGTTTTCGAGTCGCATTCCAAAAGGGATGCGAGCAATGAGCGTCGCAGGAGTGGGTCGACGTGCGTTCGGCGATCTGATGCGCCCCGGCGATCGGGTCGACGTGCTGCTGACCAAAGCAAAGCCCGGCACAGAAGTGAAAGTGGTCACGGTTCCACTTCTGCAGAATCTTCTCGTTCTTGCCGTGGGCAATCGCTTCGGCGCAACAGAGCAGGAAGGCTCTTCGGGTGGGTCGGACTCAGTCGCGCTCCTCGTCACGATCGATCAAGCAAGCTTGCTTGCTCAAGCTCGGCGTGACGGAACATTGAGGCTCGTGTTGCGCAATGAGGATGACCTCGAGATCAACGAAACTCTCGTTGAAACGGACGACTTCGATGTCCTCGAGCAGGAGAAGCGCGCCCAACGTCAAGGGCGGTTGCGGATCGAGAAGGTCGACTAGGGTGTGGCCTCTGAAGAAAACGGTCTCTCTGGCAGGCATGGCGCTTCTCATGACGGTAGTCGAGATGAACGCTTCCGCGGACATTGAAGAGAACCGGCCTATCGTCCTACGAGTTGGCGAGCAAAAGAGTCTATCGGCTCGGGGAATCAGGAGTTACTCGGAAGGCGCCCCCGGAGTTGCAGATATCAGGGTCACCCGGGACCAGAGCCGATTCGTGGTGGTCGGGAAGAGCGAGGGCACGACCTCGCTCCTTCTGATCAAGCATGACGGGGAACAGTTACAACACACCATTCGCGTCATTTCAGCGGGCGCGAACAAAGGGTTCGGCAGTCGGGAGAACATCCGTTTGGACTTGTACTTCGTCTTGATTCAGGACCGGTACAGCCACCAGATCGGACTCAACTGGCCGGGCAACATCGGAAGCACGCTTACTCCGTCCGAAGCAGCAATCGCGATAACCGGTGGGAGCGCGCAACCCACTCAGAGTGCATTTCAGATATTGCCTCAGACGTTCTTGCCGAGCTTTGACTTAGCCCAGGCCAAGGGTTGGGCGAAGATGTATCGGCAAGCCACGCTAGTAACCGCCAACGGCACCGAGGCGGTGTTCACTTCGGGTGGGGAGTTCAACGTTCAGGTCCAGAACAATCTGACCGTGAACGTGCAGGCCATCGAGTTCGGCACGAAGGTGAGCGTTCTTCCAAAGTACGACTCCGAGACCGGGCGTATCGAGCTCGAGATTGTAGCGGACGTTTCCGACCTAGATGCTGAGAAGGGGATTCAGGGCATCCCGGGTCGCATCACTTCGCACGTCGAGACACTGGTGAACCTCGAGCTCGGTCAATCAGTCTCGCTCGCAGGAATTCGTGCCCGAACGGAACGGAGAAGGAAGGACGGCATCCCCGGCCTTGCTCTCATCCCTTTCATCGGCGCGCTCTTTGGCACGCATTCTCGCGAAACAGAAGACAACGAGTCCTATATGTTGGTGGTTCCTTCGGTAATAGAGCCGATAAGCCTCAGTCAGCGAGACCGCGTGGAAGAGGCGCTGCGCGTGTACGAGAGCTTCCACGGTGGCGTCGATTCCCACGAGCTCATGGACCAACCACGCTTGGGGCGCGACGTCCGGCCCATGAGTGGAAGCGAGCCCGCACAATGACCTGCGGCTTCACGGTAGCCGTGCACATGCCTGACGGCTCGGAGCGGAAGATCGATGTTCCAGATGCAGATATCCTCACTGTCGGCCGCGATCCCACATGCCACGTCGTCCTACCATCGCCCGCGGTTAGTCGGGTCCATCTACGGGTAGAGCGGAGCCCAGGCGGCGTCCGAGTCGTTGACCAATCTTCCAACGGGACCATCTTGGGAAGCGAGCCCTTGCGCGCTTCGAGCATGCCTCTTTCGCCCCAGGGGGAGCTTCGTGTCGGGCCGTATCTCTTGCGGATCGCTCCACTCGTTGCCGCGGACGGCGGTGCGCCTCCGGCGTTGCGGCGCCGAATTCACCGATCGCTCCTCGACTATCTCGATCTCGCGTCTCTCGACGACGCCGAGATGGGCGCCGACGTTCTGCGGCCGCGGGTGGCGCGGGCGCTGGAACAAATCGTTGCGACGTTCGAACCCGAGCTCTCTCCCGGGACGGACCAAGCCAAGCTCGTCGCGGAGATGACTGACGAGGCGCTCGGCCTTGGCCCGCTCCAGAAGCTTCTCGACGACGACACGGTTTCCGAAATCATGGTGGTCGACCCGAACACGATCTACGTAGAAAGGCAGGGCAAACTTCGTCTGACGCCTTTCCGTTTCACCGATGACGAATCATGTCGAGCGGCGATCGAACGGATCGTGACTCCGCTCGGCCGGCGAATCGACGAAAGCACGCCGCTGGTCGATGCGCGCCTCGAAGACGGCTCACGCGTAAACGCAATCATCCCCCCACTCGCGATTCGCGGGCCTTGCATCACCATTCGCAAGTTCGCCCAGCGACCGCTGCGAATGGATCAGCTAGTAGCGCTCGGAAGTCTCAGCGACCAAATGGCGAGGTTTCTACAGCGGTGCGTACGTGCCAAGAAGAACATGATCATCTCAGGGGGTACTGGCAGCGGCAAGACCACGTTGCTGAACGTCCTCTCAACCGAGATCCCGCCGGACGAGCGCATCGTCACCATCGAGGACGCCGCGGAGTTGCGCCTCGATCAGCCACACGTCGTGTCTCTCGAATCCAAGCCGCGAAACCTCGAAGGTCTAGGCGGATACAGCATTCGCGATCTGGTCCGGAACGCACTCAGGATGCGACCGGACAGGATCATCGTCGGAGAGTGCCGAGCGGGAGAGGCGATCGACATGCTGCAGGCGATGAACACCGGTCACGAAGGCTCCATGACCACGACACACGCAAACAGCGCCAAGGAAGCACTCAAGCGCGTCGAGACGCTTTGCATGATGGCAGGTCTCGACTTGTCGCCGCGGACTATCCGTGAGCAGATCGCTGCAAGTGTTCACGTAGTCGTTCAGCAGACGCGATTTTCGGATGGGGCTCGTCGCCTGACGACTGTCACCGAAGTCGGCCAACTGGGCGACGATGGAGAGCTCGTGCTGCACGACATTTTCGCCTTCTATCGGGCGGGCACGAGTCCCTCCGGTGAGGTGATCGGGGAGCATCGAACGACGGGCTACGTTCCGAGCTTTCTCAACGAGTTCATCGTGCAAGGTCTCATCGAGGGCGGAGATTACTTGTGACGTTCGGAGCGTCTTCGCTGTGGTTGCTTGCGGGTGCGCTCGCCGTTGGTGGATGCGCCGCCTTTACGTACGTCGTGCTTTCAACGACAAGCAACCCTGCCGAACGACTATTTGGAGACTACGCGGCTCGCCTGCAGCACCACTCGAGCTTCCTGTTGTTGTCCTACCAAGGCGGACAGATCGCGCGGGCCCAAGGCATCGCTTCCCTCCTCTTCCTCGGGTTGTTCGCCATCACCCGAAGCCCGGTCTTCGCTCTACTCGCGCTATTTGCCTGCGCCGTTCCCCCGTTCTTGTTGTGGAAACGACATGTGGCGCGCGTCGACCAACTCGAACGTCAGCTGGATACCTGGTTGCTGATGCTGGCGAACGCGCTGAAGGCGACTTCCTCAGTAGGGGAAGCGATTGAATCGACTGTTGCCTTGGTACCGAAGCCGTTTAGCGAAGAGGTCGACCTCTTGGTCAAAGAGATTCGTCTTGGCGCTCCTCTCGACCGGGCTATCAACTCATTGGCTCGGCGAATCAACAGCACGGTGATTTCTGGAGCTCTCGCCACGATTGTCGTTGCAAGGCGAACTGGTGGCGACTTGCCGAGGACTTTGGAACGCGCCGCGGCGGCCTTGCGTGAAGCGGCTCGTCTCGAGGGCGTTCTCCGAACGAAGACAGCCGAGGGACGCGGGCAAGTCCTGGTCCTAGCTTCAGTGCCGTTCGTTCTCTGCGTGATCATCGCGTGGCTAGATCGCTCCTGGTTCGACCCAATGCTGAAGCACCAGATCGGACAGGCAATTCTCGCAACCTGCTCCGTAGTCTGGGTGCTCGCTTCGCTTTGGGCGCACCACATCGCAAAGGCCGACCTATGATCGGTGGGCCGGACTTTCTGCTTGTCCTGACGTTCATCACAGTGTTGGGAGGCGTCTCCACGCTGGTCTTCCGACTCGCAATGACGCCAGCAGCCATCCGACCGACGCTGGGACGGCGAGGGCTTCGCCGCGCCGAGGCTCTGCAACGAGGCGGTCTTTTCCGTTTGGCGGAGCCAGTGGTGCGCGTCGTCGCAGGATGGATCGCTCTCCTCCCGATAGAGCGGATCCGAATTCCGGTTCGCCGCTTGCTGATTCATGCCGGAGAGCATTTGGGACTATCTGAAGACGAGTTGATCGCGACGTGCGCACTTTCCGGGCTGGCCCTCGGGGTGGTCTCATGGCTCGTCTGCGAGCTCCTGAGGCTGCATGGCATTTTGGTCATATGCGCACTGTGCCTCGGGACCGTTGCGCCCTGGTTTCGAGTGTTGGCTGTCGCACGGGGGCGCGCGAGAAGGGTTAGCCGCGGGCTTCCCGGAGCGGTCGAGTTGGCCGCCATGTGCATGAGCGCCGGTCTAGACTTCCCTGGATCCTTGAGGCGAATTGTCGACGCCGCCGCCGATCCTAGCGAGCCCGTCATCGACGAGTTCGGCCGTGTGCTCCAAGAATTGGATCTCGGCCATACCCGAAGGAGCGCGATGGAGGCCTTCGCCGCGCGGGTTCCGACCGCACAGGTTCGAGAGTTCGTGAACAGTGTCGTGCAGGCCGAAGACAAGGGGAGTCCGCTGGCGACAGTGTTGAGCATTCAGGCGCAGACGCAGCGTCTCCGACGCAGCATCGCAGCCGAAGAAACGGCGTCGGAGGCTGCGCTCATGCTCTTGGGTCCGATGACGTTGATCTTTCTGTGCGTGATCGCCCTCCTCCTCGGTCCGGTAGTGGTCCGGTTCATGACAGGAGGTATTGGTCCGGCATGATTGGTTTCTCGGGAGTAGGGCGGAGGGGCCTCATTGCGGTGATCGCCGGATTCGCGCTCGTCGGACTCGCTTCGTGGCTCGGTCTTCGTCCGGCTCCCGCAGCACGCAATCGTCCGGCCCACAACCATCCCAAGCTGTTCGTCGAAGCGACCGGCTGTCCTCATCGGGGTGACGCCCTCAAGCACGGTCGCCGGTCCGAAGAGCTGGCTCGCCTTCGCGCCGACCGATATGCGTATGATCCACGAGATGGTGTGCGTGCAGTGCTGCGCTACCAAGAAGCCGAAGCGTGTTATCGAGCCGCGGGTGAAGCGACGGGGAGGGCCCGGGCGCGGCATGCGATCGCGGCGCTTACCCTACGCGTGAACACCGACTATGCGGCGGCGCGCTTGAATCTGGTGAACGCGCTCGAGCAAGAGCGGTGGTCCGTCGCGCTCGGCGAGATCCATCGATTGCTCCGTCTGACCGACCACCTGGGGAGGCACGAATATGTCGAATGGCTCGAGAAGATCATCGGAAGAGTCGCGGCCAGGGCAAGCTCTGCATCATAGTCGAGGGCTCGGCTTTCGGTTCGCCTGCTACTTCGCGATTCTAGGTGGATGTCACTCTGCTACCCTCCACCAGAGTACCGACCTACAGGCACAGCTGGCCACCGTCACAGCCGAAGACCTATTCTACTTGGCGGTCTCCCACGCGCGTTCGGGCGATCTGCTACGCGCCGAACAGTACCTGAGCGCGGCGCGCCAACGAGGATACGATGAAGCTGCAGTGGTCTATTGGCTGGTGCGCGTTTGTGTCGCGTCCAGTCGCTACCAATCGGCCCTGGGCCACGCCGGGGATCATCTTCGCGATCATCCCTTGGACTGGTCGCTGAGGCTGATCGTTGCAAGCATTCACGAGGTTCTCGGGGACAATGCGCGCGCGCGGTTGGAGCTAGAGCGTGTCGTGAGGGCTGCGCCGGGAAGACCGCTCCCCCACTATAGGCTTGCGATGCTCTACCGAAGCTCGGAGGTCGACCGAGAGCGGGCGAAAGAGCACCTAGCGGAGTACCTGAGGTTAGCTCCGCAAGGGCCCCATGCTCCCGAGGTGAGATTGGTTCTGAGCGAGGTCGTCGACGTTTCGATCGGTCCTTCGCGCGTCCCCCACCCGGGCGCGATCGAGCCCGGAGAGGCGGAGCTTCCGTGAGCGTTCCCCTCCACGTCTTCGACCAGACTGTCGCTTTGCTCTTCGCTCCCATCACTCCGTTCCTCGAAGGAGACGACGTGAGCGAGATCATGATCAATGGTCATGACGAGATCTACGTCGAGAGACACGGACGACTCTATCTAACGGGCAGCGAGTTCGCTTCCGAGCACGTCTTGATGTCCGCCCTCCGCAACCTATCCCAGTTTGTGGGTCGGGAGCTCAACCCACGGCAGCCCATCTTGGAGGCTAGGCTTCCAGACGGATCGCGCGTGGAAGCGATCATTCCGCCAGCATCTCCTACCGGCCCTGTTGTTTGCATCAGGCGCTTTCGACGAAAGCAACTAACGCTGAAGACGCTCGTCGAGCTCGGAGCGATATCTCGCGGCGCCTCCGGAATTCTTCGAGCAATCGTGACGAGAAGGAACAACGTGATCATCGCAGGCGGAAGCGGCTCGGGGAAGACGTCCCTCCTGAACGCCCTCGCTCTGCTCGTTCCTGAGGACCAACGCGTCGTGGTCATCGAAGACTCCCAGGAGCTTCAAGTCGGGCTACCACACGTCGTGCAGCTCGAGGCACAACCGCCAGATGTTCGGGGTCACGGTGGGGTCACTATCCGCGAGCTTTTTCGAGCGACGCTGCGTATGCGCCCCGATAGGATTGTGATCGGCGAGATACGCGGAGGCGAAGCGCTAGATCTAATTCAGGCCATGACCTCTGGCCATCGTGGATGCCTCTCCACTGTGCACGCCACCCTTCCGATCGACACGCTGAGCCGACTCGAGACCATGGCGCTCATGAGTGATGTTGACGTTCCATTGAATGTGCTCCGGGCCCAGATCGCTTCGGCCATTGACACGGTCATCCAGGTCGCCCGGAGGCCCGATGGGTCACGCGAAGTGACGCACGTCAGCGAAGTGCTCGGGTACGACAGAGAAGAAGGCTACCGAATTCGCGACCTATACAAGTCGTTCGCTGAGTCTGAGGGAGGCAAATGAGTCGACCCCCAACGATGCTCATTCGAGAGGCGGACGACGAAAGAACCCTTGTCGATCCCCGCTTTTCACCATCCGATCCGCCCTCCGACGATACGGTGCTTTTCCTCGATACGACCGGGTTGTCCGCCCCGGAGCCGCCCTTTGAAGGATCGGGCCGGGCGGTATCACCGGCAGCTCACGCCGCGAGTGTCGACGAGCCCACCGGGGAGGCGCAGCCGGTCTGGCAAGGTCTACACGCCCAGTTGTCGAAGCGAGGGCTCCTCGAAATGGGTGTGGTCCTGGTTGTAGTTTTCGTCCTTGGCGCCCTCGCGTACCAACAATGGCGAATTGCCGACAGGTTGCAAAAGACAATCGATGAGATGCAAATCGGTGCTTCGGAGTCGTTCATCCAGCGTCCCGTCGCATCTCCAACACAGAGGTTGGCGCCTATCCGCCGTGGGACGAGACTAGAGGCGGCGACCCGCGAAGTGGGGGTCGATGAGCGGGAGAGACTGGAAAGCCGTGGAGCAAGCTTGATCGGTTCCAACGACTTCTCAGGTGCGCTGACTCACTACCAAACGCTCAGTGAGCTGTTTCCGAGCGAAACCGTGTTTCGAGACATCGCCGATGTGCTCAGGACGAAACTTCGATGTGCGGGCCCTTCTGGAACGGAGAGCGGTTCATGCCCGTGAAGGGTTGGTTCACAATCGTTCTAGGCATTGCTGCACTGATGTCTTGCGAAGGGCCGGCGAGCTCGCTGCGGTCATTTGGGCTCGTTTTCGTCGTGGAATCAGATCCTGGCGTTCGGCTCGGCGGAGCCGATGTGTTCGTCAACGGAGCTCCAATTGGCAAAAGCGATTCAAACGGGCTGCTGCAGACGAGTATCGGTCCGCAATCCGGCCTGCGACTCCAAATCGAACACGACTGTCCCGTAGGGTATGAAGACCCGCGGGAGCCCAAGATACTCGCTCTGAGAAAGTTCGAAGGCCTCGATGCGTCTGGCCCACTCGCCATGGAGATCACGCTGAGGTGCCGACCCGAAAAACGGCTTGCCGCCTTCGTCGTGAGGGCGAAGAACGGGCCAGACCTTCCCGTGATTCTCGATGGAAAGAGAGTGGCCCTCACGAATCGATCTGGCGTGGCTCACTTCTCTGCTTGGGGCGCAGCAGGCACGGAGTACGTAGTCGAGCTCGATACGCGGGAGCATCCGAGAATGGTTCCCAGGCTCCCAACGCATCTGTTCACGCTTCCCGATGCCGATGAGATCTTCTTCGTCAATCAGTCTTTTGATGTCGAAAAGGAACCCAAGCGCCGAGGTCGTCGTCGCGTAAGAATCACCAAAATTGAGTAGGGACGGCGGCGCGTACTATAACCGCGGGGATGGGTGATCGGGCGGATGTTGTGGTCGTGGGGGCCGGGCTGTCGGGGCTTTGTGCTGCGCGGAAGCTTCGTGCTCAGGGCGTTTCAGTGATCGTGGTCGAGGCGCGCGACCGGGTCGGTGGACGCACTCGGACGGAGCAGATCGGGGAGGGCACGTTTGATGTCGGGGGCCAGTGGATAGGGCCCGGGCAGGAGCGTGTGCATGCGCTTGCCAACGAGCTCGGGATCCAGACCTTTCCCACGTACGTCAAAGGCAAGAAGGTGCTGGAGGTCGAGGGGAAGGTGTCGACTTACAAGCGGTCGATTCCCTCGATGTCAGTTCCGAACCTGATTCAGATGCAGGGAGCGCTCAGTTACCTGAAGCGGGTGCGGAAGCGGATCTCGCCGAGTGCGCCGATGACGGCCGAGGGGGCCGAAGCGCTTGACGGAGAGACGCTCGAGAGTTGGCGAGCACGGTTCGTGAAGTCGAGCAAGATCAGCGCGGTGATGGATGCCGCGATTCGGACGATCTTTGGCGCGGAGGCGCGCGAGCTCTCGGCTCTCTATTTCCTGATGTACCTCAACGCCGGGGGCGGGATGCTCCGTCTTTCGGAGGCTCGCGGCGGTGCCCAGCAGGACCGGTTCGTTCCCGGGGCGCAGGCGATTTCGCTGGCGCTAGCAAAGGAGCTCGGAGACGCGGTCATGCTAGGGCTACCGGTTCGCAAGCTCACTCAGAGCAGTGATGGCGTGGGCGCAGCGGTCGATACGCAGACAATCGAAGGACGCTACGCGATCGTTGCCGTTCCGCCGACGCTTGCGGGGCGCATCGAATACGAGCCCTCGGTTTCGGTCGGGCGCGATCAAGTCACGCAACGCTTTGCGATGGGCGCTGCCGTGAAAGTGCTCCTCACCTATGAGCGCCCGTTTTGGCGCGAAGCCGGATTTTCGGGCGAAGTCGTGAGCTCGGACGGACCGCTCAGCGTCGTCTACGACAACACGTCGCACGACGGCCGGCAGCCTGCGCTGATCGGCTTCGTCGTCGGCAGTCAAGCGCGGCAGTGGTCCGCGCAACCGTTGTCGGATCGACAGCGCCGCGTGACGGGCGCCCTCAAGCGTTACTTCGGCGAAGAGGCCGGTTCGTTCCAGGAGTATCGCGAGCTCGACTGGGGCGCAGAGCCTTGGTCGCGCGGCTGTCCGGTTGGAGGGTTGCCGCCCGGCGTTCTCACGCATTCGTTTGCGCACCTTCGCAAACCAGAAGGCCGAATCCATTGGGCAGGGACCGAAGCCGCAACCGAATGGATGGGCTACATGGAAGGCGCGATTCAATCGGGCGAGCGTGCCGCCGATGAAATCCTTCGGCGCCTGTAGCAAAAAAGGGGTCAGACCCCTTTTCACTCGCTGGGGGTGAGGCGAACGATGACGTCTTTGGAGGCGGGGGTATAACTGCCTTCCGCGTACTTGTTCAGAGGGACAAGGACGTTAGCCTCGGGGAAATAGGTGCCCACGCAGCGGCGGGGGATCGGGTAGGGGACGACGGTGAAGCGTGGGGCAATGCGCTGTACGCCGCCGAAGTCATTGGTGATGTCGACGAGGGAGCGCGCCGTGAGGCCGGCTTCGTGCATGTCGGCTTCGTTGACGAACACGACGCGGCGGCCTCCTCGGATGCCTCGGTAGCGGTCGTCATTTCCATAGACGGTGGTGTTGTATTGGTCGTGGGTGCGCACCGTCATCATGCGGTAGGTACCGTCGGGCAACGACAAGTCGGGGGCGGGGTTAATCGTGAAATGGGCCTTCCCGCTTTGCGTGTTGAACTCGCGTTCGCGGGCGCCGTTGTAGAGGTGGAAGCCACCGGGCTGACGCACGCGGGCGTTGAAGTCTTCGAAGCCGGGGATCGTTTCGGCGATCAGATCACGGATGCGGTCGTAGTTTTCGATCAACCAACACCAGCTCACCGGCGTCTCCGGGCCGAGCACCTGCTCGGCCAACCACGCTACGATCCCCGCCTCGCTGTAGAGCTCTGGATTAGCGGGCTTGAGGTGGCCGTGCGAGGAATGGACGACGCCCATGGAGTTTTCGACAGTGACGAATTGCGGGCCGTACGCCTGTTGGTCGACCTCGGAGCGAGCGAGGCAGGGCAAGATGATCGACCATTTGCCGCGAACCAAGTGACCCCGATTGAGCTTCGTGCTCACGTGGACGACCATGTCGCAGTTCCGCAGGGCGTGCGCGGTCCGTTCCGTGTCGGGCGTGGCCTGGAGGAAGTTACCGCCCATCGCGAAGAAAAGCTTGGCGCGGCCTTCGAGCATGGCGTGAATCGCTTCGACGGTGTTGAATCCGTGCTCTCGCGGCGGGTCGAAGCCGAAGACCTCTTGGATTCGATCGAGCAGTGCTACCGGCGGGCGGTCGTGGATACCCATCGTACGGTCGCCTTGGACGTTGCTGTGGCCCCGCACGGGGCAGGTGCCGGCGCCTGGCATACCGATGCTGCCGCGCATCAAGAGGAAGTTGACGATCTCGCGGACGTTGCCGACGCCATTCTTGTGCTGAGTGAGGCCCATTGCCCAGCAGACGATCGTCTTTCGGCTGCGCAGGATCATGTCGACGGCTTCGTCTAGCGCGACGCGCGAGACACCGGCAGCTTTGATGAGCGCGCCGACATCTTGCGATTCCAAATGCGCCCGGAGCTCGGCGAAGCCTTCCGTATGAAGGCCGATGAAATCCTCATCGAGCACTTTGCCCGGCTTTTGGGTTTCGGTCTCGAGGAGCAGGCACATCAGCGCTTTGAGCAGCGCGACGTCGCCGTTGATCTGGACTTGAAGAAAGAGGTCGGCGATCTCGGTGCCCCCGGTGAGCACTTGACCGGGGCTCTTTGGGTTCACGAAGCCCATCAACCCGGCTTCGGGGAGGGGATTGATCGCGATGATCCGTGCACCGTTCTTCTTGGCCTTCTGCAGCGCGGTCAACATGCGGGGGTGATTCGTTCCAGGGTTTTGCCCCATCACGATGATCGTGTCCGCTTCGTGGACGTCGTTGAGGGTGACCGACCCCTTGCCGATGCCGACGGTCTGCCCGAGGCCGACGCCGCTCGATTCATGGCACATGTTCGAACAGTCGGGGAGGTTGTTCGTCCCAAACGCGCGCACGAACAGCTGATAGAGGAACGCCGCTTCGTTGCTGGTGCGGCCGGAGGTGTAGAAGATCGCTTCGTCGGGCGAGTCGAGGGCTTTGAGCCTATCGGCTACCCGTCTGAATGCTTCTTTCCAGTCGATCGGCTCGTAGAAGCGAGAGCCCGGGCGCAGCATGAGCGGCTGCGTGAGCCGGCCTTGTTGCCCCAGCCAGTAGTCGGACTGCCTTGCGAGGTCATCGATGCTGTATTGCTGGAAGAACTTCCAATCGAGGCGTCGCCGCGTGGTTTCCCAGGCTGCCGCCTTGGCGCCGTTTTCGCAGAACTCCGTGAGTGCGGCGCGGTCGTCCGGGTCGGGCCACGCGCAGCCGGGGCAGTCGAACCCGTCGGTTTGATTCATCTGCCCGAGGATCCGGATTGCCGACGGGATCGAGTGACCGTGTTTGTGCATGTGCTCAAACGCGGAGCGTACCGATGCGATACCGGCCGCCTTCTTCTTGGGGGGTTCGATTTGCAGCTCGTCCTCGGTTTCGGGTGGTTCAGCGCCGCTCGGTCGATGGCTCGCCATCAACCCACCTCCACCTGGACGAACGCCGGCTCGTTTGCTTCGAGCGAGATTCGCTCGCTGCCCGAGTACACGTTGAAGCGGCTCTCGCGCGCGAAGCCCACCAACGTCAGGTCGAAGCGTCGGGCTGTTTCGACCGCCAAGCTCGATGCGGCGCCGATTGCGACCATCATCGGGAGGCCTGCCCGGACCGTCTTCTGAACGAGCTCGAAGCTCGCGCGGCTGCTTACGACGATGAACCCAGGGGTCGAAGTTGCGGCGCCTCGAAGCGATGCTCCGATCAGCTTGTCGAGCGCGTTGTGGCGTCCAACGTCCTCGCGGTGCAACAAGAGAGATCCGGTTTCGTCGAAGAACGCGGCGCCGTGCGTGCCGCCGGTGTGCCGGAACCAAGCCTGCGACTCTTCCAAGGAGGCAAGCGCGCGCCGGATCGCGTCTGGGCGAAATGCATTCTCGGCGACGGGGACTCGTTCGCAGCCCTCTTTAGACAGGGACTCGACCGTGCGTTCGCCGCAGATCCCGCAGGCGCTGGTCACGGTGAGGTTTCGTTCGAGCAACCTCGATGGCACCGGCAGGCCTTCTTGTAAGACGGCGCGCACGACATTGTCGGGGGTGTCGGACCGAACGCAGTGACGTACGCTGATCAGGTGGTCGACTTTGGCGATCACGCCCTCGGCGTAGAGGAAGCCGGTCACCAGATCGCGATCGTGCCCCGGCGTTCGCATCGTCATCGCCAAGGGTGTCTCGCTTCGCGCGTGCGCGTCGCCGTGCTCGAGGATGATCTGCAGCGGCTCCTCGACCGCGACCAAGTCGCTGGTTTGCTCCCGGCGTTGCCGCTCTATGCGTTCGACCTTGGTGGAAGCAACCGGAGTGCGGGCCATGATTCCGCAAGCCTACTGCGCATTAACCCTTTCAAAAAGGGGACTGTCCCCTTTTTCAAAGGGTTAATAGATGCCGGGGATGATTCGGTAGCGGACTCGTTCGCAGTAGCGGTTCCAGTCGGCGCCGTATTTCTTGGAGCAGAAGTTGTGGTCTCTGCGCTCGCGGTGGATGAGCAGGATCGCGAAGTAGATTGGGTAGAAGTACGGGAGGGCTGAGCCAAAGAGGCAGGGGAGCGACCAAGAGAGCGCCATCAGGATGTCGCCCACGTAGTTGAAGTGACGCGACCAACCCCAAAATCCGGAGAGCAAAAGCTTGCCGCCTTGCTCCGTCTGCAGGTACTCGGCTTTCTTGCCCCAGATTTTGGCGTGTTCGGGGTCGCCTCGGAACTTGTGCTTCTGCAGGTTGACCGCGCGGAAGATGTAGAGGCCGAGCATGTTGATGACGACGATCAGCACTGCGCCCCACCAAGGCAGCCAGTGCACGCGGTCGATGAGATAGTGAGCCTGCAGCGAGTACGTCATCGGGACCCATACCAAGTCACCGAACGCGAGCATGTAGCCGAAGTTCTCGTGCTTGATGTCCATCGTGGTGAGGATGGCTTCCTCGTTCCAGAAGTAGTCGACGATGTAAAACATCTGGAAGAGCCAAACGAGGATCATCGAGGTGGAGACGAAGCTGTACTTTTCGTACTGCACGTACGCGAACGAGGTGTTGATCAGCACCCACAAGATCAATCCTGGGCGCGCCTCGCAGAAGATCTTGAGGTCGAGACCGTCTCGGCCGGGCGGAACTCGGGGGTTGTGACCGGTGCCCATCCAGAAGTCATGGATGAATTTGCCGCTCAGGTGGCGGGCCTGACCATGCTGCTTGCCGTACCAGTAGAGATAGATGCTGAAGATGAAGACGAAGATCGTCATGACGCTGATCAGCGCGCCGAACTGTTCGTACAGCTCGCCGATCGAAAACACGCCCGACCAATGGAGCACCGCGACGCCGATGAACGTCACCAACAGCGAGAACAAACCGTTCATCCGGTAGGGGAGGCGGCTGCCATCCGGAAGGTCGGCACCAAGCACCTCTCGGCCTGGCGCGTATTTTTGGAGGAGCGCCTGGAAAACAAACCAGGTCCCGTAGATGGTCGCGGCTCTCCCCGTCGGCATCATGGCCTGTTTAAAGCCTTCCCAGTCGGCGTTGGGCCCGGGAAGCACGGCGCCATCGTTGAAGCGGACAGCGAAGAAGAGATAGGCAGTAAAGATGGGGAGGCCGATGATCATCGCAAGGTTTCCGGGGACTCCACCAAACTCCAGCTTCTCTTTCTGCTCGGTCATCGGCCGGACTCTAGGCAAAAGGGTACGAACCCGCCAGCCCCCCCTTGGGGCTTTGCGGGCGGCTGGAGTTGGCGTAGTACAGGGTCATGCGACTTAGGCGGAAGGTCTGCCTGTTGGGCGCTCCGGGGGTAGGGAAGACGAGCCTCGTCAGGCGATTCGTCGAGCATCGGTTCGACGACGACGACGACTCGTCGATCGCGATGGTGATCTCCAAGGGAGC